>OFEH01000544.1_pt1 | contig 11499 bp, 9 predicted proteins | sample 1521031 | NCBI WGS metagenome assembly OFEH01 (sample SAMN05518350, study PRJEB24110) | hypersaline lake metagenome | isolation source: Grendel Spring, Yellowstone National Park, Wyoming, USA | place: USA:Grendel Spring, Yellowstone National Park, Wyoming, USA | collected 2011-11-16
TCATAAAGCCGATTTAATCATCATGTAACCGTTACCGGGGCCTCATGGCCTTTACAAAGTTGAGTCGTAGTTGACGGTTAGTGAAGATTACGGTTAGTCCAGTGACTAGGTATTTCAATTGTGATGGTAAGTAAGCCCTGTTCAGGTGAAAATAGGTTAATTAGGGGGTAATGTTTAAAAGAGAGCCAATGCGAGGGCTATATATGATGTGGTGGGAAATGCGGGAAACATGCCAAGGACACTAAACGTCACTGTGGCTAAGGTTGGCGGTTCACTGCTTAGGCCAGGTGAGGTTGATAAGGTCCTGGGTAAGGTTGTTGAGAGGCACCTCGCCGATGATGGTAAACTGGTGATAGTCGTATCAGCAATGAAGGGTGTTACGGATACACTGATAAGGGCCTATGACGAGGGTGAACCAAGGCTCATTGAAGACGCCATCCAACCCTACCTAACTGAGGCACAGAGACTTAGCTTAGGCAAGCTGGGTAGCGTGATTGAGGGGATTGGGGCTAGGCTTAAGGGGCTGGTCAGCATTAGGGAGCTTTGGGCGAGGGATTACGTAATCGTGCACGGTGAATTATTATCCACAATGCTAGCCGAGGCGGCGCTTTACAACAGCCTCGGCGTCGACGCTGGTGCAGTTTATGATGCGGGGATTGTGACAAATGAGGATTGGGGTAGGGCATCGGTGCTTGGGGTTAGTTCACACTACGTTAGGCATAGGTTAACTTGGGCCCTGTCAAGGAGGAGCGTGGTGATTGTCCCAGGCTTCCTAGGCATAAGCTTAAACGGTAGGTTAACCTCACTGGGTAGGGGTGGGAGCGACTACACGGCATCCCTAATAGCATCATACCTAAACGCCCCTAGACTAATCTTCTACACAGACGTTGAGGGGATAATGACTGGTGACCCTAGGATAATAAACGATGCAAGGCTCATACCAAGCCTAACCCATGAGGAGGCCTACGTGGCCTCACTCACGGGCGCCAAGAAGTTCCACCCAGGCACCTTTAAGCCACTAATAGATAGTGACGTCCACGTCGTGGTCACTAACCCATGGTCAAGCAGTGGTACGTTAATAATGTCCAAATGCATTAACACACCTAAACTGGTTTCAATATCGGAGGCTGGTTCAATAGGTCTCGTCAGTCTCAAGAGCGGCTACGCCGTCACCGTGGTCGGCTGCGTCATGGGGCTAGATGAGTTCAGGAGGGAGGTTTACCTAATAATAGACAGCTACGGGCCAATCGACGTAATCAACGACACTGAGGGTAATGCAGTAACCTCAATAGTCAAGGACCAGGACGTGGCGGTTAAGTTGGCTAAGGAACTGCACAGGTGGGTGGTTTCATGGATAAGGTGAGGGTTTCCATACTTGGCTCAACGGGGCTCGTGGGGCAGTGGATGGTTAAGCTACTGGCCAACCACCCATTCATAGAGGTGGCTGCCCTATCAGCGTCGCCGGGTAAGGTTGGGCAGAGGTACGGTGACGTGGTTAAGTGGTTCATAGAAGGTGACGTACCCGAGTACGCCAGGGGTATTAGGCTTGTCTCAACAGACCCAGCGGACCACAGGAATGTTGACGTTGTGTTATCGGCATTGCCCAACGAGGTTGCTGAGCCCGTTGAGGCAAGGCTCCTTGAGGCTGGTTTAAACGTAATATCTAACGCATCCCCAAGGAGGATGGACCCAAACGTACCCCTGATAAACCCCGAGGTTAATTGGCAGCACCTGGAGGTTCTAAGGGACTTTAAGGGCCCCTGGCTTGTTAAGAACCCCAACTGCACCTCAGCAATAATAACCCTAGCCATAAAACCCCTAGCCGACCACATAAGGGAACTTTACATAACTACACTGCAAGCAGTCTCAGGGGCAGGTTACTTAGGCTTATCCTACCTAGCCATAGAGGGTAACGTGATACCCTTCATTAAGGGTGAGGAGGATAAGATAGCCGCCGAGTCCAATAAGATGCTTGGTGCTATGGGTAGGGGCGAGTTCACGCCGTGGGGTAGGCCAGTTAGGGTGACTTCAATTAGGGTTCCGGTTAGGTACGGCCACATGGCCTCAATATTCGCCGTAATGGATAGGGAGTATGACGTTGGTGAGGTTAAGCAGGCCTTATCGGGCTTTAGGTCACTACCCCAGGAGGCAAACCTACCCACCGCCCCACCCAGGCCAATAATAGTCCTTGATAGGCAGGACGCACCCCAGCCAGCCAAGGACCTGGATCACATGGCTGTGACTGTGGGTAGGTTATCAACATCAGGTAGGGTGGTTAGGATGGTTGCCCTAGGCGATAACTTGGTTAGGGGTGCCGCTGGGATAACAGTACTGACCCTTGAGGTCATGAAGGCTATTAAACTTCTTTAACTCATTTAGAAACAGTAAACTAGGTCTAAAATTGTTAGAGAGATAGGGGCATTCAAGCGTTAGTGCCCGACATGGCGGTTACTTGAGGTTTGTTGGAGGTTAACCGTTGAGGCTACGTTACTTAGGGAAAGGTTTATATAGAAGCGGGTTTTAGGGATGCATATGTCATCCCAGCAACAACCAAGAGGTGGTGTTCCAGTAGCCATACTTAAGGAGGGTAGTTCAAGGACAACGGGCTCTGATGCAAGGAGGAGTAACATAATGGCCGCCAAGGTGATAACTGAGATACTTCAAACAAGCCTTGGGCCAAGGGGCATGGATAAGCTGCTCATTGACGCCTTCGGCGATGTTACCATAACGGGTGATGGGGCAACAATACTGAAGGAGATGGAGGTTCAGCACCCAGCCGCCAAGTTACTGGTTGAGGTGGCTAAGGCCCAGGACGCGGAGGTTGGTGATGGCACAACCACGGTGGTTGTCCTGGCCGGTAAGCTACTTGAACAGGCCGAGATGCTGCTCGACGAGGGCATACACCCAACCATAATCATAGACGGCTTCAAGAAGGCCCTCGACTTCATAAACTCAACAATACCCGACATACCTAACCTGGTTAGTCCAGTTAACCTGAATAACAGGGATGAGGTGGCTAAGATAGTGGCTAATTCGCTCAGCAGTAAGGTGGTTTCCGAGGCAAGGGACTACCTAGCCAAGATAACGGTTGACGCCTCATACACAGCCGCTGAGCAGGCTAATGGCAAGTACAGCCTAGACTTGGATTGGGTTAAGGTTGAGAAGAAGAAGGGCCAGAGCCTCTACGAGACCCAGTTCATACAGGGCATTGTGCTGGATAAGGAGGTTGTCCACCCAGGCATGCCGAAGAGGGTTGTGAACGCTAAGATCGCTGTCCTGGATGCCCCACTGGAGATTGAGAAGCCGGAGTGGACCACTAAGATATCGGTCTCCTCACCTCAGCAGATTAAGGCGTACCTTGAGGAGGAGGCTAACATACTTAAGGGTTACGTCGACAAGCTGAAGGAGATAGGCGCCAACGTTGTGATAACCCAGAAGGGTATTGACGAAACGGCGCAGCACTTCCTAGCTAAGGCTGGTATTATGGCTGTTAGGAGGGTTAAGAGGAGTGACATTGAGAAGCTGGCCAAGGCCACGGGTGCCAGGATAGCCACAAGCATAAAGGACCTAAGGCCAGAGGACCTTGGAACGGCTGGGCTTGTGGAGGAGAGGAAGGTTGGGGAGGAGAAGATGGTGTTCGTTGAGCAGTGCCCCAACCCAAGGGCAGTCACAATACTGATTAGGGGTGCAGCTGACAGAGTCCTGGACGAAGCTGAGAGGTCCATCAACGACGCCCTCCACGTCACAAGGGACCTATTCAGGGACCCGAGGATAGTACCCGGCGGAGGTGCCTTCGAGATTGAGGTTGCTAAGAGGCTTAGGGAGTGGGGTAGGAAGCTACCGGGCAAGGAGCAGCTGGCCGTTATGAGGTACGCCGAGGCCGTTGAGAAGATACCGGAGATACTAGCCCTAACAGCCGGCCTAGACCCAGTGGACGCCATAGCGGAGCTTAGGAGCAGGCACGATAAGGGTGAGCTTGACGCTGGTATCGACGTGTTGAGTGGGAAGATAGCCAGGATGAGTGAGCTTAACGTATGGGACCCGTTAATAGTCAAGATGCAGGTCATGAGAAGCGCCACGGAGGCAGCCATAATGGTGCTCAGGATAGATGATATAATAGCGGCAGGGCAAACCAAGTCATCCTCAGGCGGCAAGGGTAAGAGTAGTGAGGAGTCTAAGACAGGCGAGGAGAGCACCAGTTCAAGCGACTAACGGCCAACTTCAGCTTAAACACGATGGTTAACGGCTTGGCTTAAAAAAGAAACTAAATAATATAATTGTATTTTTGCATTCACCATTAGCTTATGGATGATAATTAGGGCTTCTCAAGGTTAATCCATTTAGGTTTAGAATTTTAACTAAGGTTGTTTAGGTTTTCTGGAGCACCTCCTCCAGCGTTACTCTCTCCCTCCTACTCTCTATCAGCCAAACCCCCAATTCCCTAGCCCTCTGCTCCGCCGTTGGGTCCACCACCAATGCGTAGATGACCGGCACCAGCCTACCCGATACCTTATCTGGCCAACCACGCTGAAGCCCCTGAATCCTGTTAAACACGTTGCTCACTATATTGGCGCTTATCCTAACCTTAGCCTCACCGACCACTGTTATTGAACCAGCGTTGCAGTATATGTCAAACTCATAGGATTTGTTAACCCATAGGCGCTCTGCCGTGCAGCTATAGCCCCTCTGCCTAAGGAAATACGAACCCCAATCACGGGCCGAGTCCTCGAGGTCAACAGTAAGCCTTTGAAGGGTTGTGGCTATATCCTTAACGTTACTCTTAATCCCCCTGACATCATTCTTAAGGTCCTTAAACTCATCCTCAAGTTTAGCAACCCTACCCTCAAGGCTTGTCATCCTGTTATCAAGGTTTGTGACCTTGCCCTCGAGATTAATCATTCTATTCTCAAGACTGGTCATTCTATTTTCGAGATTAGTCATTTTACCCTCGAGGCTAGTCATTCTACTCTCGAGACTGATCATTCTTTTTTCAATGTTATTCATTCTACCCTCAAGGCTAGTCATTCTGCTCTCGAGTCCTGTGACCTTACCATCAAGACCTGCAGCTTTATTTTCAAGTCCTGTGACCCTATTTTCAACGCCTACAACCTTGTTTTCAACTCCTATAATCCTCTCCTCGATGCGTTTAATATCTTCCTTTGTCGCCACGTTTAGTGGTAACGTAATTACACCAGCAATAGTCTCGGCTAACCTTAGCTTGGCTTCTGGGTTTTTGGTGAGGAGCTCAGTAATAGCCTCAATAACCCTCCCATCGCTCCTTAATGCATCAAGGAAGAGATCCCTAATGAAGGCTGGGTCACTGGTGGCGATTTCCCTTAAAACTCTCTTAACAGTCTCAACATCCACGACAAAAACGGCACCTTAATGATTAAAAACCTAACGCTAATCCCCTTAACGTTTCCTCCACCAAACAGTAGTTATTAGTGCTTGCCGCGGCTCTTGATCACCACTGGGATGGCTACGTGTTGTTAATGTCTGCGGCCTGGGTGGCTGGTTTCATTGAGTTTGGGCTGGTAGAGTAGTGATAATATTATATTAATATTAGCATCATTGAGGTTGATGCTGCAGCTTTTATCCCTCATTGACAACCCAGTGGGGTGTGGATCTGTCAAAATTTGGACTGTCAGAGTCGTGATAATATTAATATCACCACGACTCTACCACTCCAAAACTCAACGTTACTTAAACGCTCGTAGCAATCTAACAAGTTCAACATAGCCCTAAACATCAGGGCCTATGAGCTAGTATTAAGATTATCGCTACTCTGACAGCCCAAACTCAATGAAACTGCCCAGTCCGTGGTTCATGGATTATGGATTAGGAGCATGCCTTAAATTATTCAACGGAATGCGCAATGCTAGTATTAATATTATCACGGCTCTGACTGCCCAAAGTTTAACAAGTCCACGCACTTTAGGTGACTGATGATTAGGGCTGCATTACCGTTATTAATCTTTAACAATGCTGATCTTAATATTATCGCTACTCTACCACTCCAAAACCCGATGAGGCTGGTTGGCCCACCAGCCCCTTGGTTTAATGGGTTGTACTATGGGTTGGGTGGGAAGTTTCAGTGATGGGTGCTGGGCAGTGAGGTGGGGGATCAGGGATGGTGGGGAAGTGGCTGGTGGTGGAATGTCGCCGTTTATGGAGTGGCGGCAGTTATAAATACTGGTTGGGTTATCCTTAATTGTGAGGGGTTGGGCTGGTAGGTTGCTTAGGGTTGACTTAAGCTCGGGTAGGTATTGGATACAGGACATAGATCCATCAATCCTCGCGTCCTTCGTGGGTGGTAGGGGGCTTGCTGTTAAGTTGCTTTGGGATGAGCTGCGGCCTGGGGTTGACCCACTCAGCCCATTGAATAAGCTTGTTATTGCAGCTGGTCCATTGACCGGCTACCCTGGCCCAAACACGGGTAAGCTGGTCATAGCGGCTAAGAGCCCTTTAACAGGCGGCTACGGTGACGGTAACATTGGTAGCTGGGCCTCTGTGCACCTGAGGAAGGCTGGCTTTGATGCCATGGTTATTGAGGGGGCTTCACCCAAGCCAGTCTACCTGTACGTTGAGGATGATAAGGTCAGCCTGATGCCGGCGGACGACCTATGGGGCCTGGACACCTTCGAAACCGAGGATAGGCTTAGGAGGGTCCATGGGTCCAACGTAGGCATGTTGATAATTGGCCCCGCTGGGGAGAACCTTGTCAGGTTCGCCACCGTGGTTGCGCAGAGGGGTAGGAGTGGTGGTAGGCCTGGGATGGGGGCTGTGATGGGTAGTAAGAGGCTTAAGGCCATAGTGGTTAGGGGGACTAGGCCCCTACCTCAGCCAGCTGACCCATCACTGAGCAAGATAGGCGTTGAGGCCGACCTGGCGGCTAAGAGGAAGGAGGGTTACCCATTCTGGATGAGGCAGGGCACCACGGCCACCGTGGAGTGGGCCCAGGAGGCAAGTGTACTACCAACCCTAAACTTCAGGGAGGGGCAGTTCGACCAGTATGACAAGATAGGTGGGTTTATGGTTGAGAGGGGCACGGTTACTGTTAGGTCATGCCCAAACTGCGTAATGCCCTGCGGCCACGTGGTTAATGATGCGGAGTCCAAGCAGTCTGAGCTTGACTACGAGAACATAGCCATGCTGGGGAGCAACCTAGGCATAGGCGACCTGCAGAGGGTTGCCCACCTGAACAGGGTTGCCGACATGATGGGTATGGACACCATCAGCCTAGGCTCAGTGTTGGGGTGGGCCATGGAGGCCACGGAGAGGGGGCTCATTAAGGATGGCTTGGAGTGGGGTGACTACAGGAGGGCCCTTGAGGTCGCCTACGACATAGCCCACCAGAGGACTGAACTGGGTAGGCTACTTGGGCTTGGGGTTAGGGAGGCGTCAAGGAGGGTTGGGGGTGGGTCAGGGGACTTCGCAATGCACGTGAAGGGGCTTGAGGTGAGCGCCTACGACTGCCACGCAGCCCCGGGAATGGCGCTTGCCTTCTCCACCAGCCCAATAGGGGCGCACCACAAGGACGCCTGGGTGATATCCTGGGAGGTTAGGAATGATAGGTTCGGCTACACTAGGGAGAAGGTGCTTAAGGTCATTGAGCTCCAGGACATTAGGGGAGGGTGGTTCGAGGTAATGGTTGGGTGTAGGTTACCGTGGGTTGAAATAGGCCTTGAACTGGACTACTACTGGAGGATGTTTAAGGCAGCCACGGGGCTTGACTACGACATTGGCGGTGTGGCTAATAGGGTTTACACCCTGATTAGGGCATTCTGGATAAGGGAGTACGGCGGCTGGTCGAGGGAGTACGACACACCACCCTTAAGGTGGTTCAAGGACCCGTTAACCAAGGGCCCGTTAAAGGGTGCGGTGCTTAACATGGAGGGGTACCAGAGGATGCTGACCTGGTACTACGAGGCCAGGGGGTGGGATGAGAGGGGGATCCCGAGGAGGAGCACACTCAGGAGGCTTGGCCTAGGTTACGTTGAGGGGGAGTTGAGCAAGGTGGTGGATCTAAGGGACTAAGCCAACGCAACGAGGGGTCGTTTACCAATATTAATCATCCCTCATTAACGCCCTGTCTGCTGAGCAGGGCCCTCAATTCCTCAACCTCCCTACTCAACCTATCATCCCAAATACCCTTAAACAGAACCTCCACCCCAATGACCCACTTAACCACTTCAAGTACATCATCCCTAACCTCATGTAGGTTCCTGTAATCAACCAGGTTCGGGTCTAGGCCATTGTAGGAGAACCTGTGTAATGATAGGGCTATCCTAACGACCCTATCCACATCAATCCCCAGCCTCCCCAAATCCCTAGATATCCCTATCAACCCCGTTGTTGGCGCTGAGTAGCCAACATTCTCATACCAATCCCTTTCCCTATCGGGCTTACCCTCAATTAACTTGCTGATATTATTCACAACCAGGGCACTTACTATAGACTTAACGCTCATGAATGCCTTGGCGGCTGCATTCTGCATTAAACCCCTACTCAACATTTCAAGGGCTAACTTAGCCTCAACCAACCCATCAAGGACCTTAGCGTAAACATATGCCCCTGGGTTACTCCTATAGTCCAAGTAACCAACCTCACCCATCCCTCTAATCACCCTCACGAATTTTTAACCCTTTAAGATGCTGCGATTAGTGATAACGAATGGCAAGTCTCGCCCTTTCTAGGGGTGATCCCGCCCCACGTGGAGTATGGAGTGAAGCATCCATTAACGCCACTCGCCCTTCAGGACAAGGAAGGTTGTCATTGTGTTTTGCTGGGGATGATTATTTCAATGGGTATTTCTCCTGCCAGATAGAGGGTTGACCATGTACTGTTTAGTTGCCTTACCAACCGAAGCACTAGGTATTCTTTGTTGCCAGCTTTTCTTACTGCTGGTGTAACGTCGTAGATTAGGCGTGCCAGACTGTTATTGAGTATTAGCTGGATGCGTGTGTGCTTACTGGTTGTTTTCTTAACAATTTCCACAACCTCACTATCCTTCACCACCATCGCGAAGCGGTGCTTACCCCAACGCCATACTTTACCCTTGGTCGTTATCATTATAAGCCCTACGTCTGAACCCACACTCACCCACCTATTGGGGGTTTACCCATCACTTATTTTTATAGCCTTCCTCATGGTGAGTACACCACTCCAGTGGGTTCCATTGATGGTTAGTAGGCCATGTCCCTGATTACCCTGGCACCGGCATTCTAACCCATGGCTCAGCTCCCACTGAATTCACCCTCACTAGGCCATTTAGGGAAACGGTGAATAATAACTACGGCAAAACGTACATCATGGAAGCAGTCAAGTCTCACCCCTTCTAGGGGTGGGGTTGCCCCACTATATGGGGTCTAGCTAATGGCCATTCATAAGCCCAGTAACTAGGTAATCACTGCTAGCCGGGAAGCGCCGTCGGCATCCGGTGTACTGCAGTTAAGATAGCATTAAGCTTGGCGCCAGTCGCTGGTTAAGTGTTAAAAAGGGGGGCCCTGTGGGCTTAATGATGAGTGAGGGTCAGGGTGAGGCGCAGCAGGGTCAGGGTGGAGGTGAGGTTAGCGTTAACCTAGTTCCATCACCGCTACCTGAGGGTGTTGAGGTTGGTAAGGTGCAGGTTAAGGTGGTTGACCAGTTTAACAACCCCCTACTCCAGCGTAAGGAGGTTAAGGCATTAGTCTACCACGTGGGTTTACCCACACCCCAGAGACTCCAGTTGAGGAGCGAGTTGGCCAAGGCCCTTGGCGTTGATGAGGAGCTTGTCTACGTAACCCACGTATACAGCAGGTATGGGATAGGGATCTCCACCGTTGAGGCTCATGTATACTCGGATAAGAAGATTGCCGAGCTTGTTGAGCCGCTTTACGTTAAGCTTAGGAACATGCCTAAGGACCAGGCCAAGAAGATTATGGATGAGATAAGGAGTAGGAGGAGGGCGGCCAAGAAACCTGCGGCCAAGGGCGGTGGATAACATTCTTAATACAAGGTGACTAATCGATACGTGGAAATGCATTACAATTGCCGCATCTCCTTAGGGCTAAAACCGCATCGACTAAAACCTAGCTCACCATTAATCAAACCTAAGCCATTAGCAACTAACCCACTAATCAGTCTCCGCAGGTTTGATCCAAGAGGCATTGGCATTAAGCGAATGCACCATTCATGGTTAATCTTATTAAGACTGAGAATTATCAGTATACGCCGTGGGGGGTAGGGCACTGCTGGTGTATAGGGAGAGGAGTGCATCGTGGGCTGGCAGTGAGAGGGTTTTAGCATACATGGTTAAGGTTCTTAGGGAATTAGGCTACTTCACAACAGTCTTAACATTCGATGGTGAATGGGGTAATGGCTTCGAAAAGCCTGATGTATTGAGGGGTGTTCCAGGCCCTAATGGAGGTACGTATTGGCGTTTATTCAGGTTTATTAAGGGGGTTTATTCACTCACCTATGAACGCTACGTTAGGTTTAGGAGCAGGTTCGACGTGGTTATTGATGCCGCTTACAATGACCTTAGGGGTTGGGTTGACTTAGGCTACGTTCACTACCCATACTGCTCAGTCCACCTAAAACTACTATTCCCAACAAAGGCCAGGGTTATCGCGGCGAACTCAACATGGACGCTGACTAGGCTTAAGGGTTGTGGCGTCAGCAATGTGGTTGTGATTCACCCACCCGTTGAGCCAATTAAATGCCGGGGTGATCCACTTAGGCTTAAGGAGGATTTAGTAATCGGCGTTGGTAGGCTTAGCAAGCCGTGGGAGGAGTTCATTGAGGTGGCTAAGTTGGTTAGGGCTAGGAGACCGGGCGTTAGGTTCGTGATAATAGGACTAACCGACTCCATGGCCAGGGTTAGGTACCTTAAGGAGCTGGGTCAAGGCGCCGTTGAGGTGTTGCCAAACGTACCTGAGGGGGTTAAGGCCGACTTCATGTGCAGGGCTAGGGCAATCTTGCATACGCACCCAGCTGAGCACTTTGGGATAGCCATAGTTGAGGCCATGTCAACCGGGGCTGTGCCGGTGGTGCATAGGGATGGGGGTGCCTGGCTTGATGTAGTGGAGGAGGGGAGGTTTGGGTTCGGCTTCAACACGGTTAACGAAGCCGCTGAGCAAGTGTTAAACGCCCTAGATGCCAACGCTGAATACAGGGAGGCCGTGATGGCTAGGTCCATGATATTCAGCTACGGTAACTTCAAGAAGGCCTTAATAACGCACCTCAACATAGCCGCAACCCAATAGTGCGCTTAAACCATCCGTTTCGGTGATGCGGAATCGTGTGGAACCGTGGTTCCATGGACTAACCCTTTTAAATTCAACGGCACCCATAGGGCTATGGGTCAGGTTAGGCTGGTGGTGTTGACATTAATTATCGGTGTCGCCGTGGCCCTTGGAGTATTGACGCTGCACGCCGCGGCCAGCTCCTCATCCCTAAGTAATACTATATACAGTAATAGTACTGTGTCCCTTAGCCAGAACGCCACCTGCACTGCGG
>OFEH01000545.1_pt1 | contig 11484 bp, 8 predicted proteins | sample 1521031 | NCBI WGS metagenome assembly OFEH01 (sample SAMN05518350, study PRJEB24110) | hypersaline lake metagenome | isolation source: Grendel Spring, Yellowstone National Park, Wyoming, USA | place: USA:Grendel Spring, Yellowstone National Park, Wyoming, USA | collected 2011-11-16
CCTCGACATCCTGTAGAGGAGCCAGGCGCCATTGCTAGTCACCGCGCTCGCCAAAATGTTGATCCCTAGGTCCACCCCCGCGGCCCCATCGCCACTCGGCCCCGCCATCCGGATCGATCTCCTCTCCCCACGGACAATATACTTGCTCTTCTTTCCCATTTTAGTTTCCTCGACGCCCACCTCAACTGGTATGGAGGCGTACCAGGCCCCCCTCGCCTCGTCGTAGCGTATCTCCAGCCTGCCCTGCTTTCCGTACCACCTCAGCCTGCCGGCGAAATTAATTTTGAGGCCGAAGTCCTTAAGGACTAGTCTATGGTTCATCTCATCCACGATGTATCTGTCCTGCCTGACGACCAGTATGAGCCTCCTCTCCTTACTCTCCACATCCTTCCAATATTTCGGCTGGCCGACGCGCTTCATGTGGGGCGGCAGCTTCCCCTCTTTCCTCAGCTTCAGTAGAGAGAAGAACGAGCTCCATGCCTCGTTGTTCTTCCGCAGGACCGCCTGGGCGTTGACGCCGAGCGCACCCTTGTACCTCTCGTAGTACTTATCCCACGTCCCCTCGAAGTCCACCCTCTCCCCATGAAAGAACTGTTGCCTCCTCTCGTAGTTGACCTCGTTGAAGAGCCTCGCCGAGACGCTCGCCAGCCTCCTGAGCCTCCTCCCCTGCGCGCCGCTCGGAAGGAGGCGGACCACGTTCGCCCTCCTGCCCGCGTACTTGACCTCGCGGATGCCCCCTCCGGTATCGCGGGAGGGATCGGCTCCCGCCCCTCATCCTCGAGAAGTTGACCGGAGGAGGGCATCCGGAGGGAAATAGGGTCTTGAGTTTAAAAGCCTTCACCTCACCCTTCAGGGTGAGGTTTGCCGTTTTAATTATCGCACATGGGTGCGAATTGAGCTCCTGGACGCGGAGTCGCGCCCCGGCGTGATTGAAGTATCTCGGTCAGCATCGAGTGGGAAGTGCAGTGATCGTAAGAGACCCTACCATATGAGATCCCCCTCCGCGGCCCCCCTGTATCCCGTGAGGGGGTCGTAGCGCTTCCTGGCCTCGTCCTCGCCCATCAGATAGAGGTTCAGGTCCTCGTCCAGGGGGAGGACCGGGTCCTCCCAGACCCTCACGATGAACTCCTCGACGAGGGACCTGGAGGCCCTGAGCCTCATCCGCGCGCCCACTAAGTCTCCTGGTTCCCCGATGCCCCTCACGCTCTCGATCGCCCTCCTCAGCTCATCCAGCCTCCTCTCCGCCTCGGAGTTCAGGATCACGTAGACGCTGTACTTGGGCGCCCTCTCTATGAGGGAGAACTCAACCTCGTCATAGTTGAGCTTCAGCGCGGCCTCCTCGACCCTCCTCGGCTCGATTTGATCCAGGGGGTTCATCCTCTCCTCCACCATCCTGTAATACTCGTCGAGGAGCGTTCCCGCCTCGCCCTCACCAACGGTCACGTCGCCGGGCCAGCCCCTCCCCTCCAGGACGTCCAGGGTGAGCTCCTCGGTCACCTTGCCGTAGACTATGGAGAAGTCCGACCCCTTCCTGTCCCCCCTCCTCACCCGTATCAGGTTCACGGGGCCGCCCTCGCGCCTCCAGTTCCTGTTGCACCTCCCGGCGGCCTGCACGACCGAGTCCAAGGGGCCCAGGTCCCGGTACACTACGTCGAAGTCCAGGTCCACCCCGGCCTCCACGACCTGGGTCGTCACCAGTATCACGGGCTTCCCCGCCCTGAGCGCGCGCTTGATGCCATCTATCCTGGATTTCCTCGCGATCGGGACCACGTGCGTGGAGAGGAAGCTCAGCAGCGCCCCGCCCCCCAGCCTCCTCCTCAGCTCGCTGAACGCGCCTACTGCCGACGCTATCGTGTTCAGCTCCACCATGACCGAGGAGCGCCCGTCCCACTCATCGGCAACGATCCCCGCCAGCTCCTCCGGCGTCACCCCCTCGCTCAGGTCCCCTCCCCTGAACCTCAGCGTGTACCTGGAGGGTGGCGGCCCGGACTCCGGCCTCAGCACGCCCGACTCGGGGGGCTCCAGGAGCCTCGGCATCGTCGCCGTCATGAGCACGAAGGTCATGTCGAGGGCCTCGGAAGCCTCCCCCAGGGCCCTGCGCACGAGCCCCCAGTACTCGACGGGTATCGCCTGGACCTCGTCCAGCACCACCACCGAGCCGGCCAGGCTGTGGAGCCTCCTGAGCACCGCGTTCCTCCTGGAGAAGAGGGTCGCCAGGAGGGCCTCGAACGTGGTGACTATCACCGGATATTCCCAGGACTCCACCGCGAGCAGCTGGTCCTCCACATATCTAGAATCATCCCCGTCCCCCGGGCGTGCGAACGCCATGTGATGGAACTTCAGGACCGCGTCCCCGCCAAGCGCCCTCGAGAGCACATCGTGCGTCTGCTCGACTATGCTGATGTAGGGTAGCGCGTAGATGAGCCTCGTCCCGCCGCGCCTGAGCGCCACGAGGGTGCCGGCGAGGGTCTTGCCGCTCCCGGTCGGGGACACTATCCCGATCACGCGCCCCTCCGGCCTCCACCCGAGGACCCCCCTCATGAGCGCCTCCCTGAGGGGCGCCATCCTCCCGGAGCTCCCGAGGCCCTCCACGTACCTGAGGATCGCATCCGGCCCGGGGAGCGGGGCAGGGGGCCGCGGCTCAATCCCCGAGGCCCCGTGCTTGTCCGCGTCCACGAGCGACGAGAACACCATGAGGCCGGCCAGGTAGTCGCGCCAGGAGTGGGTGCCCATCGCCGACCGCGCGGCGCGCCTGAGCTCGCGCAGGACCCCCTCGACGTCCAAGTCAGATTCGCCGACTTCGATCCCGCCGATCGTCGCCAGCTCCCGGCCCACGACATCCCACGCGCTACGTATGGAGTCCGCCTGCCTGAGCAGGCAGTCCCTCGGATTGATCTCGACATCCTCCAGGCGGCGGCGCGCCCAGTCGTGGAGCGAACCGATGCCCTCCAAAGATCCGTGGTGCCCCCTCACGGCGGCCGCCGCCTGGAGCGCCGGGAGATCCCCCAGCGCCCTCCGCGCGGCGCTGAAGGCCACCAGCGCCGATATGGGCGCGTGGTCCGAGCAGTCGACGCGGCGATTGGTGCGCAGCCGCCCCTGGAACTGCTCGGAGTACTTCCCGAAGTCGTGCAGCGCCCCCGCTACGCGCGCCGCCCCCGCGACCTCGTCGCCCATCGGCGACGCGAAAGACTTGGCGGCCTCCGCCACGTATGAAAGGTGATCTATGAGGGGCTCCCCCGGGCGCGCCAGGAACCTCGCGGCGGTCAGAGGAAAGAGATCGCCTCCCCCCCGATGGACGCTCCCTCGGCCTCCCCCCTGACCCTGATGGGCCTCCCCCCCATCTCCAGGTAGTAGTTCTCGAGCACCCCGCTCCGCCTCCCGCCATCGAAGAGCCTGGGGACGCGCTCCTCCAACATTATCCTCAGGCCTCCCTCCCTGACGTCCTCCTCCCTCAGCGCGAGGCTGAGGGAGGACCTCACGACGGAGCTGACCGCCTCGTCCCCGGAGAACCGCCCCAGCGGCTCGCACTCGCCCTCGCGGACGCCCTCCACCCACGCGGGCATGTCGGCGGACCCCAGCGAGAGGGGATATGCCGGCGCCCTCACCGCGTCGGCTATCCTCCCCACCAGTTCAGCATCCCCACAGGCGTGGATCCTGTAGCCCAGGGGCCCCGATCCATCGCCCGACACGACGAACTCCCTCGCCGTCGGGACTCTGTCCTTGAGGCCGCGGAGCGCCCTGACGCTCACCTCGTCGGTGTCCAGGTAGCTCTCGGATAACTTGAGCTTCCTGACCTGCGTGAGGAGCCGCACAGCCAACTGGAGCCTCCCCGGGGAGAGCTCCTCATAGTAGGAGTCCCTGGGCCTCCCCATGGCCGCGGCGATCATCCCCATTATCGTGGTCCGGGGAGGGAACATGTAGGTGAGCGATGTTGAGTTGGAGAACACCTTGCGAAAGTGCGCCATGTAGCCGCGGACGTCGAAGGAGACGGAGTTCATCGGGAATTCCTCTCGCCGTGGGGTAGCGACCTCACCTTGCTCGTCTCCAGCTGCCCCCTCAGCTGCCCGCACGCGCCGAAGTCATCGGCGCACCTCAGATAGACGGCATCGGCCGCCTTCAGCCTGGAAGCGAGCCCCGAGAGTTCGGGGCGCACGTTCGAGATGTCCCTTACCGGTTCGTCCCAATCGACGGCGATGAACCTCCTCAGGTCCCCCATCATGTCCTCCGGCCTCCCGTACTCGGCCCTGAGGTAGAGGAGGGGCCTCTGCCCTATCTTGCTCCTGGTGACGGTCTCCGTCACGAGCGCGTCCCACAGCCAGTCGTCGAGCCTCATCAGGTCCTCCTCGGTGGCGCCCGTGTCCCTCGCCCTGCGGGCGCTGACCGCGCCGTAGAACGCTATGAGCGAGTAGTACACCCTGTAGTCCTTCCCGATGGTCCCGTAGCCCGCCTGGGCCCCCGAGAACTCCGAGGTTATGGACCTGGAGTCCACGAGGTCCACCGGGTGCAGGGAGATCCCCCAGGAGAACTGCACCGGCCCTGTGTACGCGATCGACTGGCCCTTCCTGCCGGCCTCCTCGGACTTGAGCGGGAACGTGGCGCCGAAGAGGCGCGCGTCTATGCATTCGGACAGGACCCTCCCCGGATCCCTGCCGAACTGATCGAACCTCTCCGTAGCGTCCACGGTCCTCCCGCCGGGCTTCACGACCCACACGTGACCCTCCCCGAGCTTCGAGGCCGCGTAGTCGCGGAAGTACCTCTTCAGCCTCACATCCGACACGAGGTTCCTCCTCGTCTTGGGGTCCATCCTGGGCCTGTTCTCATCGTCCGGATCCCCGTTGGGGTTCGTGAGCTTGGCCTCGTATAGGAAGAGTATCTCGGAGTTCTTCGAGATCACCGAGCTAACCATCGTTTTCTTTATCCGGTGAGGCGCTAATAAACATTAAGGTCTGATAGGAGTAGCCGAACAGGAGGTAGAAGACGTTCTCCTCGGGGTTCGAGAGATGCTCGCGGCCCGAGTTCAGGTAGCTGAGGGCCCTCGCGTAGAGCTCCTCCGTGCGCGCGCTGAGCTGCCCGTGGTCCTTGAGCGACTCCAGCAGCCTGACCGCGTACGCCTGGAGGTCCGAGTAGGACATGCCCTCGTAGTCTATCCTGTCGAGTATCGGCTTGTTGCGCCCCCCGCTCTTCTTCCACTGTTCCTTGGCCACGTACGCGGTCAGGGCCCCCAAGAGGAACGCGCCCCTGAAGCCGCCCTCCTTGATCACCGCCTCGGCGTACCTCGCCGGATCCTCGAGGACTTGTATCGCGGAGCCCTCCACAGTCTCCTGCGGATCGAGCAACCTTATAAATCCAGCGGCCAGCGCGGTCGCCCTCTCGAGGCCGAGGTCGCCCCCGAACATCCTCCTGGTCAGGCCGTTCTCGCAGGTGCCGTACCTGATGCACCTGAGCTGGCGCAGGATCCTGTGCATCAGGAGGCGCCGGTCGACGGCGTACCCCTGCAGCAGCGCATCCACCGCCTCCAGGAAGGGGCCGGCGTCAACGCCCTCCCTGGCCTCCCTGACGGGCATTATCGCGTAGAGGGAGACTAGGTCCAGGCCGATGCCCCCATCCGCGCCGCTCAGGCGATCCAGGCCCATGCCCACATAAATCCTCTTGGCGCGCCTGATGACCTCCACGAGCCTCGGGACCCCGACGTCATGCACGATCAGCTGGACCTCGAATTTGGACTTGGACCTCCGGCCGAACACCAGCGTCAGCTGGGTCAGGTACTCCCAGTACTCAGCGGCCTCCTCCACGTCGCGCTCCGCGTGCTCTATTGCCCTCAATCCCCCGAGGATCCACCCTTCCCCCTTGGCCTCCAGATTATCCAGCTCGTTCCTGCCCACTCCGGGGGGGAGGGCCGGAACGATGTACACATAGAGCATCCCCACCTGCGCCCTCAGCTCCTTCTCCACGTAGTCCGCGCCGGCCTCGAGCTTCCTGAAACACGAGGGGCAGACCGCGTGGGCCCTCGTCCAGGATTCCGCGGAATCGGAGATTCCTGATGAGAATCCCTTCTTATCAACAGAGAACACCTTGAGGAGGGACCCGGGGCGATACTGCGGCTTCGCAAGGACGCCGGACCTCCCGCAGAACTGGCAGCGCACGCCATCCAGGATGGCGCCGCGCCCCTCGAGGAACTCCTTCCCCAGGATGCGGTAGTTGTCGAGGAACTCCTCGTACTCCCTCCTCACGTCCTCGTCGGCGAGCGAGACCTCCCCCAGCGATGGGCAGTCCGCCTTCATCGAGTAGAGGGCGCACCCCCAGTCATACTCATTCCTCCTGGACGCGAAGTCCTCCGGGCGGTACCATTCGAGTATCTCGTTGGCCGCCCTCCCCAGCCTGCTTTCCTTCAGATATTTGCCGATATTGTGCAGCGCGAACTTGTTCCTGGACACGAGCTTCCCGCTCCTATCGAACCCGAGTATGTAGCCCAAGTTATCCGTAGTCGCGAAGATCATGGGTTCATTGGTTCCCTTCAGGTAGTTCCCTACCCACATCCACTCCCGGGCGGTGGAGTTCGTCACCTTGCGCCTCTCGAGGCGCACGTTCCTCGCATTGCAGTCAAACACGACCAGGCAGAGATCCTCCTTCCCCGTGGTCTTCCTGATATCCATCGTCGGGATCCCGCCTCCGCCCACGATTTCGCCTATCCTGAGGAGGGAATCGAACATGATTCGTGTCACCGGTGCGCTCTGATTTAAGGATTGTCAGCGCGGCGCCGGTGCCGGTCGGGCGGGACCATCCCGGCCTCGGGATCGCCCCGGTAGCGCGCTTCCTTCCCATCGGTAGCTCCTATTGTCAATGCGCGCAGGAACGGATGTGATCTGCCGATAATCTCATTTGACCTGGCGTTGACCTTCACGAGATGGTCCTTAATTCCCAATCGTTTCAGCGAGAGACCTCCGGAAAGGGCGCGAGCCCGTGTGGGGGAACCGCGCGGAGCGATGTGCGTTATGCTCCACTCACGTTAAACATTTCAAGCATATTAGGCATTTTAAGCAGAGTTTAAGCCGCATTTAAGCCTGGTTTAAGGATTATAGTGCAGGGGTTCAAGCCGATCGAGGGCCATTGGTGCGACGTTTCAGGGAGTTTTAAGGGGCCATGAATGGTGGGGGGTTAAGTGATTAAGAGGCCGCCCGCGGGTGCCCCGCAGCGCTAGCCGCACAATAAGTTCCCCGAATTCCGAAGGTGCATCCCAGATGCGGCGAGCGGTTCGCCCGGCCGGGGCGGGGGCGCCACGGCGGCACGGCCGAGCAGCTCGCAGCCCGGGCCTCGGGGCGCCGCGCGCACGGATCTGCCGTGGAGGCCAAGTATCATGAGCACGTAGGAGATGAATGACAGCGCCGAGCCTCCATCGACGCAAAGAGGAAGGCCTAGATCCTCGCACTTACAGATACTCTCTGAGCCCTATATCAAATATTTCTTCATAGTATTCAAGGGTGCGACACCGGCCCGACCCAGCGGACCCGTGAGCTGGTGTCGGGCGGCGCCAGGGCACTCGCGTTGCCCTGGCGCCGTTCATCCTCTGGATCTGGCAGCTGTGGACGCTGGGCGGCATCATGGCCACCAGATGTATCATCTTCAGTTGATCAATGGTCAAAACATGTCGATATCACCCGTGGGGATGCGCCACCGGGGGTTGGGGTCGCAGCGTTTAAATATGAGAGGCTCGAATTGAGTGCGGGTTCGGAAGTACCTATGAGGGTTTGAAACTTGATCTCCTCCGCTTTCTGCTATTTCTATATTCCGAGTTCGGAAGTACCTATGAGGGTTTGAAACCCAAAACACACACACAAACACAAAAATAGAGCGCGTTCGGAAGTACCTATGAGGGTTTGAAACTGTTTCCCACGACCCGAGGACAGCGAGGCCGATCCCCGTTCGGAAGTACCTATGAGGGTTTGAAACACTACAATGCCGGCCCCGAAGCCGGACGCCGTGTCAAGTTCGGAAGTACCTATGAGGGTTTGAAACATGACCACGTCATCGAATAGGCTACCCATGCGCGGGGTTCGGAAGTACCTATGAGGGTTTGAAACACCAGAAATCCCGGCGGCACGCGAAGCATCCCCGCGGTTCGGAAGTACCTATGAGGGTTTGAAACTTGGCTATGCGGTGGGCGCGGCGGTAGGGCAAACCCGTTCGGAAGTACCTATGAGGGTTTGAAACCGTTGATATTCATATATAGACGCTCCTTTCCAAGTTCGGAAGTACCTATGAGGGTTTGAAACCACTTGTATCCCGAATATCGTGCCGCCCTTCAGTTCTGTTCGGAAGTACCTATGAGGGTTTGAAACGAGACGGCGGCGTCGCCATTCCCCGCATCCGGCTTGTTCGGAAGTACCTATGAGGGTTTGAAACTTCATCGCCGATATCACATCTGCCGTGGCCATAGCGGTTCGGAAGTACCTATGAGGGTTTGAAACAACATCGAACCACGCGTCCCGCCCCATGGGGATCCTGTTCGGAAGTACCTATGAGGGTTTGAAACCTCGTTCCTCCACATCACATTTCATCAATCCAGAGCATCACCGCTCGCCGCTAACCTTATCTCATTCTGCGGGCAAGACCTCACGATATAATGCGCGTCAGGTTGACGTTCACCTCCGAACTCCCCGTGAGGGTCTCAATTTGGTACAACAGGGCGCTCCAGGGCATGATCTACGGCGCGCTGGGGGATCATTACGGGAAATGGCTCCATGATGTGGGGTTCGTGCAGGGCGGGAGGTCGCTCAAGCTCTTCACGTTCTCTAGGCTCATAGGAGCTTACAGGAGGATGGGCGACTACCTCGAGTTCCGCGGCCCCGTGTCGGTCGTGGTGAGCTCGCCCGTTGAGGAGTTTGTGGAGAGGCTCTGTTCCGGGCTCCTGGAGCACGGGGGAGCGGACCTGGAGGTGAACAGGCTGAAGCTGGAGTCCGTGGAGGTCCTCGCGGCGCCCGAGCTGGGGGAGGAGGTGGACGTGGTCACGCTCTCGCCCATAACTGTGTATTCGACGCTCTACACCGCGGACGGGAGGAGCAAGACGTACTATTACTCCCCGTTCGAGCGCGAGTTCTCCGAACTCCTGCTCAGGAACTTGGTGAGGAAGGCGGAGGTCCTGGGGATCCGGGACGGGGGCGAGAGGGGGCTGGAGGTACGTCCCCTCGGGAGGGTCAGGGAGGTCATCTCCGTATTCAAAGGCACCGTGGTGAAGGGGTGGACAGGCAGGTTCCTTCTGAAGGGGGATCCGGCAATCCTCCGGATCGGCTACGAGGCGGGGCTGGGCGCCAAGAACTCGGCGGGCTTCGGGATGGTGGAGCTCGCCGCGCGCTGGGAGGCATCGCGCGATGGACCCGTTTAGGCTTCGCGACGGGACGGCGATCACGGGGACCATGCTCTGGTACTCCGCGCTCTGCGAGAGGGAGGTGTGGCTGATGAGCAGGGGGATCACCCCGGATCCCGACGATGCCCGGCTCGACGCCGGCAGGGCCATCCACGAGCTCAGCTATCCGAGGGCTAGGAAGGAGCTCGAGATGGAGGGCATGAAGGTGGACGTTGTGGACGGGAGGATGATAGGCGAGGTCAAGCTATCGTCGAGGTACCTGGGCGCGGCGAGGCTCCAGCTCCTCTACTACCTGTACAGGCTGAGGCTGCGCGGCGTGGAGGCGCGGGGCGAGCTGCTCGTCCCACTGGAGAGGAGGAGGGAGGAGGTGGTGCTCGACGGGGAATCCGAGGCCGAGCTGATGCGCGCCATGAGGAGGATCCGGGAGATAGCCGGGATGGAGAGGCCTCCTCCCCCGCGCTGGACTCACTTCTGCCGCAGGTGCGCCTACAGGTATTACTGCTGGGGGTCGGATATGTGAGGAGGAAGCTCTTCCTGCTGAGCAGCGGGAGGCTGGAGAGGGAGAGCAACACCCTGGCTTTCGTCAGCGGGGAAGGGAAGAGGTTAATCCCGGTGAAGGAAGTCTCCTCGATATACGTATTCGGCGAGCTGGACCTGAACAAGAGGGCGCTGGAGCTGCTGGCGAGGGAGGGGATACCGCTCCACCTCTTCGACTTCTACGGGCACTACTTCGGATCCTTCCTCCCGAGGAGGCATTACAACGCGGGGATAGTGACGCTGAGGCAGGCTGAACACTACATGGACCCGGCCAAGAGGCTCCACATAGCGAGGCGCCTAGTCGCCGGATCCATCGGGAACATGCTCGCGGTCCTCAGATACTACAGGGGAAGGGGGGTCGACTTGCGCGCGGAGATCGAGGCGCTCGAGTCGGCGAGGGCCGCGGCCGATGGAGCCGAAAGCATCGAGTCCCTGATGGGCGTCGAGGGGAACGCCAGGGAGGCCTACTACGGGGCCTGGAACCTCGTGCTGCCGGAGGGGTTCAGGTACTCGCGGAGGACGAGGAGGCCCCCGAGGAGCAGGCTGGACGCCCTCATCAGCATGGGCAACTCCCTCATCTACGCGGCAGTCTTGGAGGAGATTCATAGGACGCACATGGACCCCAGGATAGGGTACCTGCACGCGACCGACAGCCGGAAGTTCTCGCTCAACCTAGACATCTCTGAGCTGTTCAAGCCGGCCGTGGTGGACAGGACGATATTCTCGCTCGTCAACAGGTCCGCGATGGGCGACGGCGACTTCTCGAGCGACCTGGGCGGGGTATTTCTCTCGGACGCGGGCAAGCGGAAGCTGCTGGAGGAATTCGAGGCGCACATGGAGTCGAAGGTCCTGCACAGGAGGCTCGGGAGGAGCGTGAGCTACCGCGAGCTGATAAGGATCGAGGTCTACAAGCTGGAGAGGCACGTGGTGGAGGGCGCGCCGTACGTGCCCTTCGTCATGGGATGAGGAGGGGATGGGCGTCGTACGTCATAATGGTGTACGATGTGGGCGTGGAGAGGCTGCCCAGGGTGCTCAGGATCTCCAGGATGTACATGACGAGGGTTCAGAACTCCGTGTTCGAGGGGGAGCTGAGCGGCGCAGACCTCATGAGGCTCAGGGGCGCGCTCGAGAATGTGATAGACAAGGAGCGCGACTCCGTGATATTCTACCTATTCCGCGCCCCCTACGAGGATAAAGTGGTGCTGGGCAGCGCGAAGGGGGAACCATCACAGTTCCTCTAGGGATCCATCGGGCCGCCCAGCGTGGGAAGAGCGCCCTCGTGTTTCAAACCCTCATAGGTACTTCCGAACACTCTCCGGAAAGAGATCCTCGTAGTACTCATCCACGTTTCAAACCCTCATAGGTACTTCCGAACGGGGTATAGGGATAATGATAAGGGATGAAGGTAAGGGAGTTTCAAACCCTCATAGGTACTTCCGAACTGAAGAAGCCCCTGATAAATGTCGCGCCGGACACGGGTTTCAAACCCTCATAGGTACTTCCGAACCGGCGAACTCCCTGGCCTCCTCGTATGATTTCTTCCAGTTTCAAACCCTCATAGGTACTTCCGAACGTACGTGCACTTC
>OFEH01000547.1_pt1 | contig 11420 bp, 7 predicted proteins | sample 1521031 | NCBI WGS metagenome assembly OFEH01 (sample SAMN05518350, study PRJEB24110) | hypersaline lake metagenome | isolation source: Grendel Spring, Yellowstone National Park, Wyoming, USA | place: USA:Grendel Spring, Yellowstone National Park, Wyoming, USA | collected 2011-11-16
CTCCTCCACGACTTCACAGGGGTTGACGCCCCCTCCTCGCCCCTTTACGGCAGGTACGGGCTCACCATAGAGCTGAGGCCCTTCGACGAGGGGAGGTCGAGGCAGTTCCTAAGGAGGGGCTTCGAGGAGCTCGGGGCCAGGGTGGACGAGAGGATGATAGAGAGGGCGGTTGAGGAGCTCGACGGCGTGGTCGGCTGGCTTGTCTACTTCGGAAGGCTGTACCTAGAGAAGGGGGCTGACGCCATTGATGAGGTCAAGGAGATGGGGGCCAGGCTCGTAAAGAGGGAGCTAGAGGAGGCGCTCTCGAGGAGCCCCTACTACGCCCACATAATGAGGGCAGTGGCCACGCTCGGGAGGGCCAGGTGGAGGAACGTGGTGGACTACGTGACGGCCCAGCTCGGGAGGAGGGTAACTAACGCCACGATAGCGAGGGACCTGAGGAACCTAGTCAAGATGGGCTTCATCGAGAAGGTCAACGACGAGTACAGGGTGGCGGACCCTATAGTCAGGTACGCCGTGCTTAAGGGGCTGTAGCCTGAGGGCGTGCCTCTGAGTAGGCCCTCAGCTCGAAGCAAGGCAGGCCTAGCCAGAGCCTGGCCATGGACTTCAAAGGGCCTTAGGTCTAGGCTATCCTCTCAAGGACCCTGTGCAGCGCTGGAGCTCAAGCTCGTGGGGAGGGAGGCCGTACCTCCTAGGGGCGAGGGAGGCGCTGAGGTCTATGCCGAGCCTGACGCCGCAGATGTTAACGACTGTGGCTATGCTCCTCACCCTCGTGCTGTCAGTAGCAAGTATGGAGACGTCGAAGGGCCCAACCCTTACCGAGTTAGCCGCCGCAGTGTTGTAGGGGGCGCCAGTTAAAGGCTAAATGACGAGGGCTGGAGTACATAAACTAACACAAACGCGAACCGGAACGTGTAAAGATAGCGTCTTATCAATAATTACCTCTATATGTATAAGATCCCACCTTTTACTCTCTTTTCAACTATTTAATTCTATTCAGGTTACACCCTTTTAAGCGTTACTTACTTAATGTCTTAAAGGGCAGATTGACAAGAAAGGGTGAGTGCTACTTTTATGGCTCACAGCACGATAAGATACCGGACGATAGCATTAAGGACCTAATCAGTAAGGCGGACCATATCTTATTGGAAGGTTTCGATACGCGAAACAAGTGGTCAGTCCTCAAGAAGCAGCCGTGCGCGATAGTGATCATTGGTGGTATGCTGTTTTACTTCTCAATAGTCAGATTAATACGATTAATACGCAGATCCCCTAACGACATGAAGTACGTGGAAAGCATAGCTACCAAAATGGGGAAGAAGATAGAGTATGTAGACTCAAGCCTGACCGAGGTATTCTTAACTAATTCACCAGAAATCAAAAAGCTTTCGTATGGGAGTTGTATAGTGGAAGTCGTATTGCTTTTGCTTTTAGCTAAAGTTGGTATCCCAGCCATCGGGATTCTAGCCAAGGGTCCATTGTTTTTATCACATTTGCTTTCCACGCCAGTAATACTGCTGATCATGCTGATCGTTATCGTTACCGCTGTACCAATTATTACTTTAGCGCTATTTGTTTTAGGATGTAATAGGTTACTTTTAGGAATTAATAGGTCATTTAGGGACCCCAAGGTCATAGAAAGAGCGAGAGAGCTTATAGAGAGAGGCTATAACGTGCTGATAGTCAGAGGAAGCAATCACAAGGATTTCATAATTAGGGGGCTCCAGAAATATTCTGTTGATTGTAAAAGTTATCCATTCCATAATGATATTGGATACCTTTATATCTTAGATCTGTTTTGTGAATTACTTTACGGCATTGCCGTTGCGTTGGCGCAGATATCTAGGCCTCTTAACAAAGAGCCGCTTCAAACGAAGCGACGTCACAGGACTTCGAAAGCTCACGAGCCCCTTGACAGGTGACGATGTTATAAGAACGTAAAGATCTTAAGGTGAATAGTTTAAGCCCTGACGTAGTCTCTGTTAATGCATTATAGTGCCTTAGCCCTCAGGACGTCCTTCGCGACCTTGTCTACTAACGAGGCGACGGCCTCCACGTCCTTTTCCTCTATGACGTTGTCCCACAGTCTTATGAACATGCCTCTGCCAATGCACCTTATCCAGGCTGAGTAGGCCTCAAAGAAGCTCATTAGTATTCCATTGCCCTCGCTCAGGATCGGTTGCGACTGCCCACTCTCCGTGGTGATGCCGAACGTGGCTGATATGTGGGGAGCCCCAGCTCCTATGCTAAACCCTCTTGCCCTTCTTGTGAACGTCTGCGTCTTCTCGAGCTTCTTCAGCAGGGGCTCAACTAAGTCCTGTCTTGGAATACCTGTGGTCGGGTCTATGAGAAGAATCCTCACCACATGCCCAAGAGTCACATAGGTGGTGGCCAGTGGCACGAAGCCTCCCTTTTGCCTACACTCAGCCACGGCCTTCCTCACGCGGGAGGGCTCAACCTTAAGTTCGGGCGGAAACAGTATGGGCCTCTTTGACAGCCAGGTAACGAGCTTTTTGGGCCTCTTTGACAGCCAGGTAACGAGCTTTTCTGCACGCGTCATTCCGCTGAGCCACACAGCAGGCTGGGGCGGATTATCTACAAAGACCTGAGCGAAACCGAGGGCGCCGAAGTATGACACAGGCGGGGCGCTCCAGATGTCTATCTTATCTTTCCCGTTATCGGGGTCTGTCACGTACCAGAACGGTATATCGCCAAGCCATATCACCGTGCCCCCATCCAGGAGGAACCTCATGAGGAGCGTGTTGCTGAGTGACTGCTCGACACATCTTTCAGGACCAGCCACCTTAATGTTCCTTCCATCGATCTCCTTGATCTGGTAGCAGGGCCATGATGTGAAGACCTCATATACATCATATGGCACCACGTCTCTCGCGAATACGACAAAGTGGTCGCTAGCACTGCCACTATCTACGGCCTTCCTGAGCACATCTGCTAGCTCATGAGCGTTGACCTTTCTGAGACGCGAGAGCCTGCCAACCAGCGCCCTCCCTGCCTCGTCCTTTATCCATGAAGTGGCCCTGTCCTCGTCAAAGTAGATGAGGCCCTCTACAGGCCTTCGCCCCCCTCGCATGACTATATAGTCTATGGCAAAATTTGCTTAAAAGTGTTACAGATAAGACTCCTGAACAAGTTAACTGGTGTTAAAAGGCCCTATGAAGGTCATCTATGATACCTTTCAGGGCCAGACAGCCTTGTTAACTCCCCAGTTTACAAGGCGAAGGCCCTCTGAGAGCAATAAGGCGCGGGTGACGGCCTGAGGCCTGAGCAGCCTCGGCAGGCCTGAGGCCTTGCCGTGTGAGTAGCAGTTGAAGGCCAAGCTAAGGCCAGTCCCTATGAGCGTGAGCAGCTCAGCTGGTAGCTCAGCCGAACGCCATCCTCGTAAAACGTTATCATGTCCATGGAAGGGCGGCCCGCGCTCGCGGCAAAGCTCGTTTTAGCCTCCTGGAGCTAACGCAGCTGGGCGATGAGGCAGGCTTGAGGGCTGATAGCTGATGAAAAGACCGGGCTTCTGAGCTCCTTGATCGCTCGACGCCCTACCTCCTGACGCGCTCTAGCATGACTTTCGCGCCGCGACGATCACGACGAAGTCCCTCTTCACTGTCTGAGGCCCTCAGGTGCCCGCCGCGCTCAGCACATATGCCTCCTCAGCTAGCCTAAAATGTCGGGAAGGCCTGTCTTCGGGATGGGGGCCCGCATGACCATCAGGGCCGTGACCTTCGACGTCTGGGACACGCTGCTCAGCCTGAAGGTTGCCAGGGAGGCCATGATATCGGCCGTGGCCAGGGAGACCGGCAGGCCTGAGGCAGAGGTGAGGGAGGCCGTCAGCGAGGCCGACAGGGCCGTGAGGAGGGAGAGGAGGTTAAGGGGCCTGGGCGGCTCTGAGGCTGTCAGGGCCTCGGTCTCCATCCTTGCCTCCCGCCTCGGCTACAGCGGCGACCTCCTGGGCGTCATAGAGGGGGCCATAGCGTCCCTTAGGCCAGAGGAGGTGGCCTTCAGCGACGCGGTTGAGGCTGTCAGGGAGGTGAAGGGCATGGGGCTGAGGGTTGGCGTCCTGGGAAACACGCTCTTCTGGACCAGCTCGGCCACGAGGGCCCTTCTCAGGGCCTCCTTCGGGGACCCCTTCGACTTCACCGGCTTCGCCGACGAGATGGGTGTCTCGAAGCCCAGCCCTGAGGCCTTCATGGCGGCCGCAAGGGGGCTGGGGGTCGAGGTTGAGGAGATGGCCCACGTGGGCGACAGGGCCTCAGAGGACCTGGGGGGCGCCCTGGCGGCAGGGCTTAGGGCCGTCCTGGTCGCTAGGGGCAGGGTGAGGGAGGCAGTAGTCTTCGAGGCCCTGGGCTTCGCAGTGGTGCCTGACCTCAGGGGCCTGGGCGAGGTGCTAAGGAGGCTCGGGGCCAAGAAATAGTACAGGTCCCTCTCCCCTCTCTAAACCGCTCTCAGCTGCAATAGCGGCACCTCAGATCAACAGAAGGCCTAATACGACTGCGGGACGAGCGACCTGTGCACTGTAAAGGTGTGGAAAACAAACCTCTTCTAGCGACGGAGAGGACGCAGAATCCCTTTTAACCACAGTAAGCCTCAGTAAGCAGGGGGCCGGGCTCAGCCTGGAATGGCCTCATCAGATTTCAGTTGCCACGCCGTACATCACGGCCCGGCCCTCTCGTCTTTTACCTCAAATTCTTTTAAGAGAGATGACCGTGCATGATCTCCTCCCCGCCTTAAAGGGCGGAGCTTTCAGTTGTGAATGACTGCTGAAGCGAGAGTTAGAGATGCATGGCTTGGCTAGGTAAGAGAGCAAGGTGAAGAGCCCTGAGGTCAAGGCAGATCGCACGATAATGATGCCCAGAGGGATAGCATACAGGCCAGCCGAGACGAGCGACTGCTACCTTGTAGCCGAGATAAATAGCCAAGATAAAGCTCTCCGGCACAAGGCTGATGCCGAGGGCCTAGCGCTTGCTCTGGCTGGTCTTCACGACCGGCGCCTGCAACCTCAGGTGCGACTACTGCGGGGGCTCCTTCCCTGACAGCCTGGTCCCCCACAGGGTTAGGTACGACCCGGCTAGGCTCAAGGCGCTGGTGGAGTCTGACCCTGAGGCCACAGTGATATTCTACGGAGGGGAGCCCCTCCTCAACCCCAGGTTCATAGAGTGGGTGATGGACAACGTCAGGGCGAGGAGGTTCGGAGTCCAGACCAACGGGACCCTCTACAGGCTCCTGCCCGACAGCTACTGGAGGAGGATGAACGTAGCCCTCCTCTCGATTGACGGGAGGGAGGAGGTGACCGATAAGCACAGGGGGAGGGGCGTCTACAGGAAGGTGATAGAGGCTGCCAGGCACCTGAAGTCCCTGGGAGTTGAGACCATCGCCAGGATGGCCGTCACGGCAGACACTGACATATATGAGGACGTCACGCACCTCCTCTCCCTCGGCCTCTTCGACAAGGTCCACTGGCAGCTTGACGTGGTCTGGTCGCCTAGGTGGGACTTCGAGGGATGGGCAGAGAAGAGCTACCTGCCAGGCATAAGGAGGCTTGTGGACCTCTTCCTCAGGGAGCTCGAGAGGGGGAGGGTTCTTAAGATAATCCCAATAGTTGGGGTGCTGAGCGCCCACTTCTTCGACGGCTACCCGGGCTCCCCGTGCGGGGCCGGCTACAGGAGCGTCGCGGTGAGCACTGACGGCAGGGTACTCTCGTGCCCCATAGCCGTCAGGGAGGGCTGGGCTGTGATAGGGGACGTGAACAGGGGGCTGAGGCTCCCCGGCCCTTACCTGCCCCCGGAGTGCAGGGACTGCCCCTACAGGAGGTACTGCGGCGGCCGCTGCCTCTACGCGGCCATGGAGAGGCTCTGGGGCGAGGAGGGCTTCAGGGCAGTTGACAGGGTCACTAGGGCGTACCTTGAGGCTGTCCTCTCAATAGTCCCGGAGGTCGAGAGGCTCGCCAGGGAGGGAGTGATAAGGCTGAGCGACCTAAGGTACGACCCCACCCAGGACTCAACCGAGGTGATACCTTGAGCGGCCCGCTGGCCCCTGCCGAGAGGAGGCCCTTCAGCCCCACTAGGTCGTGGAACCCCGTGACGGGCTGCACCCACAGGTGCACCTACTGCTGGGCCATGAGGCTAATAGAGACAAAGCTTAAGGACCACCCCAAGTACAGGAACGGCTTCAGCCCTACCCTTCACCCTGAGGAGCTGAGCAGGAGGTTCACGGCGAGGGACGTGGTGTTCGTCGTGGACATGGGGGACCTGTTCAGCGAGGGGGTCCCTGACGACTGGATAAGGGCTGTCCTCAGGAGGGCCAGGGAGAGCCCCGCCAGGTACCTCTTCCTGACCAAGAACCCCGCCCGCTACCACAGGTTCCTTGAGGAGTTCCCCAGGTCCTCCGTGCTCGGGGCCACAATTGAGACCAACAGGGACGACCTGGCCATGTCGGTCTCAAGGGCCCCTCCGCCCAGCCAGAGGTACAAGGCCATGAGGGACCTGCCCTGGCCTCACAAGTACGTGTCGATAGAGCCAGTCATGGAGTTCGACCTGGAGGAGCTCGCCTCGTGGGTGGAGGAGATAAGGCCTGTCTCGGTGCACGTGGGCTACGACAACTGGAACTCGAGGCTGCCCGAGCCTCCCCTCTGGAAGGTTAGGGCCCTCATAGAGAGGGTGTCACGGGTCGCCCCGGTCACCGTGGGCAGCCTCAGGGAGCCGTGGTACTATGCGTGGGCCAGGTCAAGGGGACTCAGTACCTATAGGCCTCCCTGAAGCGAGGCCGTCATAGTCTGAAGCCGACGGACCATAGGGATAGACAAAGTAATACCCTGTGGGGGCTCAGTCCACCCACCTCCCCGGGGAGTCTGAAAAACTAATTTAAGGGGTGGCCCTTCTCAATAAGAGTGATAGGACTTGGTCAGGCGCCTCGCCCTCGCGTTAGCCCTGCTGGTCTCCCTCTCGGCCCTCGCCCTGCTAATTCCGAGGGCCTCCTCTCAGGCCGGCCAGGCCCAGTTCCTTGTAGTGGGCAGCAACGGCGTGGCCCTCTGCTACCCCTACCTGGTAGAGGCCTCCGGGCTGGAGAACCTGGTGACCGGCTCGAACGTAAGCCTCTGGCCCAACGACGTCGCCCTCCAGGCAACATGCTCCCAGGGCTACATAGTAGTCATAGGGGAGCACGGGGCCTACTTCATATCCTCCCAGGGCCCGTACCTGGCCAGGTTCTCGGAGCTCCCCTATGATGACTTCGTGGGGGCCTCCGGCGACATGGTGGCCTACTTCATAAACCGCACGGTCTTCGTGGTCACGCCAAGCTACGACTACGTGATGTACCCGCCCCCTAACTTCACGCCGATATCCTTTTCGGTCAACTCGGGGGTCCCTGAGGCGCTCCTCTACCACAACGGCACCTTCGCCCTCGAGTTCCCGCCCAACACAGTCTTCTACCTCAACGTTACCTCACCGTACCAGGGCGGCATAGTTAACGGGTCGACGCTGCTCATATCGGCTGGCAACGGAACTGTCTACGTGTACAGCTTGGTGCCGTACGCCAGGCCCCTCCTGGTGGCCACCTACCAGGCCCCGGTCGTCCTGACGAAGGTCTACATGGTCTCAGGCAACTACGTCCTGGGCCTCTCAGGGGCAGGCACGACGTTGCTTCAGCTAGGCCAGCCGACCCAGGCCAGGTTCCTGGGGAACGCGGTGCCCACGCCCGTGGGCTACTACGCCCCCGACCTCAGCTACACCTTCGTCCTCTCCTCGGGCTCCTGGGTCCCCGTGCCGGGGTACGCCATAGGCCTCCTGGCGGGCCTGGCGGCGGTGACTGACGTCCAGAACGGCCTGACGGTCCTCTACCCGCTCTACCCAACGCTGCTAAGCCTTAGGGCGCCCCTCTCAGGGACCCTTGTGATGGGCAACGTGAGCCTGGCCGCGTCCCTGACGCCAGGCCTCTACGCCCTCCCCTCGCCCTCAGTCCTCCAGGCGGCCGGCTTCACGGTCCAGCTCATGGGTGGGTACGAGGAGTACCCCATGAGCGTCAGCTCGCCTGTCACGAGCACCCTGATCGTCTACGCGCCCTCTGCCCAGCCGGTTGAGTCGTTCAGCGGGGTCTCGTACGTCTCGGCGGGCTCGGGCGGCCTCCTCATGATAACGCCTGGCCAGGCCATAGTCCTGACGGCGAACGGCAGGACCCTGACGATACCTGGCACCTGGAGCTTCGGGGGCCTGGGGCCAGCAGGTGTAGCCCTTTACTCAGGGGGCACCGTCTACATATACAACTACCAGGGCCAGCAGGTAGCGTCATATCACATAGTCATAGGGTACGTCCCCATGATCATGAGCCCCTACCAGCTCGGCAACGACTACTACCTGCTCCTCGAGGGCCCAGGGGCCCCGGGCAACGGGACCATCTACATCTATGGGCCCTCCGGGGTCACGTCGTTCCAGGAGACCCTCAGGGTTGAGGACGTTGGCACGGGGGTCTCGGTCGTCTTCAGCCCCTCCTCCTCGGCGGGCTACATACAGGCCGGCCCGCTTACGATACCGATACAGGTGCAGAAGTTCTACGCCTCCGTCAACGGCCTGCTCGTGGCCTACAGGACCCCCTCAGGCGACTACGTTATAGACGACCTGGCCACGGGGGACCAGTACGTGGTCCTTGACGCGCCCCTCATGCCAGTCTACCCGCTGGGCAACGGCCTCATAGCCACCTATGACGCTAAGGCCGGCGTAGTCAACGTGCTAAGCCTGCCCCAGATCGAGCTTGGCGAGCTGAGGCTTGTGGTTATGAGCAGCACAGGCTCATCGATATACGTTAACGGCACGCTCGCAGGGGTCGGGCAGGCCACGGTCTTCGCGCCCTACGGCGCGACCCTTAACATAACCGCGGCCAAGCCCTACGCCTCGCCCTCGACCACTATAGTCCACCTGACATCGCCGGGGACCATCTACGTCTCGCCCGTGCCCCTGACGGCCTACGTGGCCCTCAGGGTCTCATCGCCCATACCTATATCGTCGGTGGAGGCGACCATTAACGGGACGTCAGTGACCTGGGCCGTCAACGGGACGGTGAGCCTGACGGCTGGGATACCGTACAGCATCGAGATAACGTCAGCGTCCCCCATGAACTACTGCAGGCCCGAGAGCGCGGTCCTGGTGTTCCCGCCTGGTAACAACACGTTCACCTTCAACTGCACCCTCTCGGTGCCAGTCCTGAAGCTCTACAGCTCCCTCCCGGCCTCAGTGACCATAGCGACCCCAACGGGCACGGTGGCCAGCGTCAACCTGACCCCAGGGGTCCCAAGGTACCTGGCCATGACGCCGGGCACCTACACCCTGCTCTCAACGACCTCCGTCAGCGGCAGGGCGCCCCTGACCCTCCCCATATCAATAGGCTCCCCTGGCCTCTACGCCTACAACGTGACCCCGCCGCCCGCGGCCAGCGTGGGGACGCTCACGGTCTACTCCAACGTTCCCTACGCTAACATAACCGTGAAGTACCAGAACGGGACAGCCGTGGTGAGCCGCATAGGGAGCGTCTCGATAAGCCTGAGGCCAGGGGTGTACCTGGTGAGCGCCTCCGCCCCCGGCTACGTTAACGTCACCAAGTCGGTCATGGTCTCGGCCGGCTCAACCATGAGCGTGGTCCTGCCCCTGACCCCCTACACTCCCCCCGTCCACCGCGTCCCGCCGACAAGGCTCATAGTCATAGGTGCGGCCGCTGGCGCCACCGCTGCGGCCGCGGGCCTCGGGCTCGTGATATACAGGAGGAGCAGGCTGCCGCCCGAGGAGGTACAGATATGATCAGACCCTGACTATGTTGAAGCCGCTGGCCTTCCTAAGCCTGTTCATTATCGCCAGGCCGAGGCCCCTCTCCTCGAAGCCCTCCGCGAAGCCCTCGTCAACGTCAGGCATGTCGTCTATTAGCCTTAGGGACCTGAAGAGGTTCCTGGCCACGACGAAGACGTTGGACCTGGGGCCCAGCACTATGGTCCTGAGGCCCAGCGACCTGTAGACGTGCTCCGTCTCGGCCGAGCAGAGCACGACGGGCCTCGAGCCCCTCCTGGCGGCCTCAAGGACTAGGGAGGCGACCCTCCTCGCGTAGGCCTCGAGGTCGCTGTAGTCCCCCTCCACGACGGTCAGGGGCTTTGAGGGGGCGTAGTGCCTGTACTTCATGCCTGGGGCGAGGGCGACGTCTGCCTGCCCGAGGCCCCTGGCGAACGGGGGCACCTCTACCCTCTTGCCCAGGGCCTTCTCGACCTCCTCGTACGGCATGGCGCCTGGCCTGAGGAGGACGGGCGGGTCCCTGGTAAGGTCAACTATCGTTGACTCAACGCCGTAGAGGGTCTCGCCAGAGTCTATTATGACGTCAACCCTCCCGTAGAGGTCCCTTATCACGTGCTCAGCCGTGGTGGGCGACGGCCTCCCGGCCAGGTTAGCGCTTGGGGCCGCTATGGGGACCCCGCTCTGCCTTATGAGCTCAAGGGCCACTGGGTGGGCTGGCATCCTGACGGCGACGGTGTCCCTGTTGGCTGTGACCTCAGGCGGGACCCTGCTGTCCTTCCGGAGGAGAAGGGTAAGGGGGCCCGGCCAGAACCTCCTTGCAAGCTCCTCAGCCTCCCTGGGCACGTCCCTGGCGACCTCGTGGAGCTGGCCCAGGTCAGCTATGTGGACTATGAGGGGGTTGTCCATGGGCCTCCTCTTCGCTATGAAGACCTTCCTCGCTGCCTCGGGGTTGTAGGCGTTCGCCCCCAGGCCGTAGACGGTCTCGGTCGGGAAGGCCACTATGCCGCCCTCCCTTATGACCCTGGCCGCCTCAGCTATGAGGGCTGGGTCTACCCGCTCAGGGTCTACCCTCAGCACCCTCGTGCTTACCTTGAGGTCCTCCATAGCCAGGTGTAAGGCCAGCTCTGAAGGATTTAGGCTCTAGCAGGGGCTGATTACATTTAACGGCGTGACGCCTCTGTATGGGACAGCGATACGGTGACCCAAGGCGAGGCCGCGAGTGAGAAACGGTTTGTAGGGGAGATAGTCAGGAGGCTTGAGGAGAGGGGCGTAGACGTGGATGACCTGCTCCTAAGCGCCCTCTCCAAGGAGGACCACAGGGGAGCGTTAGGCTGAGGCTTGGGCTAGCTGAGGCCGAGGAGTGTGTGAGAAAGAGGGACGCCGTTCAGGCGTCGGAGAAGGACTACAGGGCCGCCGAGGAGGTCGTTAAGGCCCTGGCCGAGGGGCTTGACGTGCCTGAGCACGGACATGCGATGGCTGAGGAGGCCGGTAGGTCGCTCCTGGGCAGCTAGCGGCCTCGCCTGCTAAACCTTTATATGCCCTCTGACAAGAATTGCTAGTGGCCCCAGTGGGCCGGTAGCTCAGCTGGAAGAGCGCTCGGTTGGCATCCGAGAGGTCCCGGGTTCAAGTCCCGGCCGGTCCACC
>OFEH01000553.1_pt1 | contig 11372 bp, 16 predicted proteins | sample 1521031 | NCBI WGS metagenome assembly OFEH01 (sample SAMN05518350, study PRJEB24110) | hypersaline lake metagenome | isolation source: Grendel Spring, Yellowstone National Park, Wyoming, USA | place: USA:Grendel Spring, Yellowstone National Park, Wyoming, USA | collected 2011-11-16
AATTTTTTTGAGAAACCCCACAGTTGAAATTTTTATAAAAGAGTTGTGAAAAATTTGTGAAGTTGTATCAAAAAAATCCTACACTTTTTCTGATGGCTGTCATGATAAAAAGGTTTGGTCGGAATCTGCAATTTTTGCAGGTTCCGACATTTTGGGTGGGGGGTTCTGGGTTTTTGTAAAAAACCTGCAAAAATTGCAGGTTTTTTACAAGCATCTCTTTTGATGTGATTTCTAACATTCCTGCAATTTTTGCAGATTTGTCTGGTTTTCAAACAGTCAGAATCAAACAAAAAAGCTGTATACTATATTAAATACTTTTAGGAGGTGTCATATGTGGTATTTAGGAAATGCTTTTTCGTTGGGTATGCTGTCTCATGACGACGCAACCTTGAAGGTCAGCTCCGCTGACCTGATAACAGTAAAGGGCTTGCTTCAAAGCAGGGAATGGCAAAGTTGCATAGGACATGAAAGCACGGCAAACCTATTATCAAGCTTATTAGACATGGACATTAAAGCAAATAGGATAGCCGTAAAGTTGGATAAAGGCGACGTGATAATCGTCTTCCAACTAATGCAAAGGTTGGAAGAGGGGAGGGTTCTGAGCAAAGAAGAACTTCAAAACCTATCTTATAAATTTTATATCGTAGAAGTGGTCTGGTAGTAAATCTCTGGTCTTGGTGGTGCATTTTTGCAATTTTTGCAAATTTGCACCACTGCAATTTTGCAGATTATTCTAAACTGTCAACAATAAGCTTGACGTATTCTCTCGCTCCTAACCTTGTCAAATGCACCCCATCCCTTATAAAAAACTGTGGATGGTTTTTGCTAAAATCATACCAATCTATTACTTTTACGTTTGGATATTCTTTACTTGTTTTAAAATAAAGATTGTTTACTTCATGCTTCCATGTGTATTTGTTTGGAAGCTGAATGGTGCATAGATAAATCTCTTTACCATGTAAAAGCCTTATTAAACGATTTAAATCATTCGGTTTAACATATCCATTAGTTCCAAGTTCAATAACAAACACATTATAATCTTTTATGTTTATACGTTTTAAAACATTAAACACACTATAAAACTGTCTACCTACTCTGCCGTTTACATATATATCAGGTATCTCACGTTTCAAATATGGCTTTAGTTCTACAGATATGCTATCGCCAATGAAAGCCACATGCATAGGTTTAGCTACAGCTAAACTTTGCAACAATACAAGAGTAGTAAAAAATAATTTAATATATTTAAACATATCCTATCACCAAAAACTTATATAATCTACAACACACATCGGCTTATACTTCTGCCCCCATTGGAATATGTGGAGCGAGTATAGATAGTTGATATCACAAGCACTTCTATACTCTACACATCTTCCCCATCTTCTCCATACACAGACATAACCGCGATGGTGCGGTTGTCCGATGTGTTTCTTGCAGTAGTCATAACAAGCCTTCCATTGATATGAACCTGCACCTTTACATTCCCAGATGACCCAATTGCCTCCGTTGTATCTTTGATATGCCATCCAAAGCTTGTGTTCTGGTGTAGAGTGGATTAGAGTTTTTAAAACATATGCGAAGCCGTAGAAGGCATCCATGCTCCATCTATCCTTCCAATGTGGGAATAAAGGTCTGATTAACCAATCTTCATCAACAGGCGTAAGTTGAAAATATCCGATAGAACCCCAACCATCTATAGATGTAATCCAAGTGCAATCCGACTCTTGCTGTGCTAAAGCCACATTATACCACCACGGAAAGCTTGGCGATATAATCTGCTTTGCTGCTTTTTCTATAGGCTTTTCAAGTCTTACGCATCTCGGATTAACCCAAGCCGAAGATAATTGCGATATAAATAAGAAGCACAATAGAATATATTTTGTCATACGGATCCCTCCATTCTATGTGTCCTATTTTCAACAATCTTGTCGCATAGTAGTAAACCAAACCCGCACTTGCTAAAGCTACCTTTCTTGCCAATGCAAACAGAAAAGCTCCGTGTGAAATCGTAGTGCTAAATGCTACAGCAAAAAACACTACAGCCAAGATGATATCCAACCAGTGTTTTTGTGCAATAACTTTTAAGTGATTCATATTTAACCTCCTTTACACGTTTTTAAAACATCTCTTAAAAGCTTATTTTCTCTTTGCAATCTAAACATGTAGTTCAACATTTTCTGCAATTTTTCAGTGATTGGTTCTTGCTTCTTGATAACAGGCTTTTTTGTATGTGGAATATCAGGCACAGGGCATCTAACAATCACTTCTTTGGTGATAGGTGGAAGCGTTACTGTTTTAGGCTCCATCGCACAGCTAAATAGCAACAAACTACTTACTGAAATAAGAAGAAGCCTCATTTATCATCTCCTTTAAAGCTTTACATTGGTCGGGTTCCTGCGGAATTTGGATTTGTGGAATAGGTGTAGTAGCTTCTTTTAGCAATGCTGTATAATGTTTAATAATTTGCTTTTTACTAAGCTTGCAATCATTTTTCATTTTAGTGTATAAATCTGCATAATATTTGATGTATTCTTGCTCTTGAACTATTTGCTGTTTTTGCAAGTCTATAACTTGGTTTAATGCTTTGATATGCTTAAAAGCGTATATATCAAACGCTACAGCACAAAACAAAGCAATGCCGACGACTATTCTAAACGCAGTTCCTAAACCTAACAATCCCATCATTCCTTAACCCAAATTAGGAAACGGTGTTTTAAATTCAAAGGTTGGCAAAGGCAGTGAAGTTGCTTGTTGAATTTCTTGTAGATATGTGTAGTATTCTTGTTTTACTTGATATACAAAATATTGGCGATATGATACCTTTAACACTTGAGTAAGCCAATAACTAATAGTGGCGTTATTATTTGTGTTATATGTTTGGTTTAAATTAGACAAAGCTGTAGTAAAAGCGGTTTCGTTTATAAGTGCAGTCCCAATCGTTTTTCTAAGAGCTGTAATATCTATACCCTGCGAAGCCAGATAATTTTCTCCGTTCGTGATATCTGACACATCAGCACGTTGTTTTGCTTCAGGGTAATATTTCAGGATATACGCAGTGGTTTGTTGTGATAGGTCTTTTATAGCTTTTTGTTTAGCTTCTACTAACAGCTCTGCTTGTGTTTTTGCTCTAATTTGTGTTCCGTCGTAAATCACATCATCAGGCGAGTTTACATCAAGCTCTGTCGCACTAACCCCTTTTGGCACAGAAGAAGGAGTTAACGCACAACATAAAATACCATTGTTGTTTAAATAAGCCCATACTATCATGCTAACCTCCTAACTAAAACGTAGCCTGATGTTGTTTGTGGAAAAATGATTGTGCCTAAAGATGTCCAACTTACTGGAGAAGACCAATAAGAAGCTACCTCTCTTATACTATAAGGATAACTACTAAAACTAACAGCATGTTGAGTAATGGTGCTAAAAACAGATGTATCTATATAAGATATGACAAAACCAGTTCCTCCAAAATGTCCGATAGCAAAGTAATTAGCGTTTGAACCTGATATAGTACTTCCAGTAGATGAAGGACTATAATTCTCTCCCCAGTCTGTCCAGTAAAACTGATTAGAATATGATGTATTATTGGGTGCCAACCCACAACCACTACCATTAGTGTATAACCAATACAAGCCTGAATTAGCTACAGCTATGTGTAATGGCACACTTGTAGCATTTGTAAAGCTTATATACGCTACTTCTCCTACTTGCAGTGTATAATCAGCCGTTGCTGAAGTTAGATTGATAGGGTTTGCGTATCCATTGCCTACTCCCACAGGTAAAACGCTATATGGAAACTGTGCGTTTGCGTTCAAAGGCAAGATTGTATTAGGCTGTGGCGTTGCTGAAACTCCATACCCATTCAGCAACCCAGCATTAAACGGCCGCCACTGAGTACCGTCATAAAACTCCGCAGGCTGTGTATCACTTACCCATATTTTGCCAGCGTATAAATCCGTTGGCGTTGAGCTTGAAAACTCAGGTCTTGCGGTATATAGGTCTTGCATTGTTGCAAGCATGACGCTATTGTCTATCACAGCCGTCACGCTTTGAGCGTTTGATACGACAGTGTAGATATCAATCACATCTTCTATCGTTGTCACACCGCTCGCTGGGACAAAATCGGGATTGTTTGCATATGTGACTGCATAAAGAGTATTTGGTGAGCTTTGAGTTTGTGCATAGATACCTATTTCACTTAATAAATATCCCACAGATAACGAGCTGTTTGATATGAGAAATCTAATTCTTGCAGTTCCATCACCAACCACGCTTACACTTTGTATTGGCACTGTCTGACTTGGATAGACCAGCGATGTCATGCTGGATGGATTCATGGTGCTTGACCATGTGCCAGACCCCAAAACTACTTGTGTAAACTGCAAAGTTTCACCAGCTTGAGCCTGTGCAAGCAAGTTTAACCCTTGCGTTGTTAGTATCGTACCATTAAAATCAGCCATTAATTACCTCCTTGTGGAGAAATTCGCATATAGCTTGATGTCATCACAGCCCCTGCAACGTAGAAGTTTGCATTTTCAACGCTTTTAGGAAGATGTGTTTTTATTACACACTGTGAGCTTATCATGTTAGCTGTGCCTATGTATATGTTTGCATTGTCTATATTTACATCTGGCAAATGCGTTTGTATTCCGTAGTGTTTCCCATCATTAAACGCAGATCCAACGTATATGTTGTTTTGATACTCTCTATGAACTCCTATACTCTCTAACCATGAGCGAACGTTTTTATATTCGTTTATAAGTTTTACAAGTTCTATATACGTTTCTTCATCAGATATCACAGTGTCAAGCAAGATTTTAAACATGTAAGGATTTCCACCATACTCAAACCATTCCTGCAATTCTGCATTGATACCTAAGCTTGCGAATACCTGTTTAATTGCATATGGCGTGCCTTTATATTTATGCAACAGAAAGGCATTTTTAATCATGTTTTGTTTTTGTTCTATTGTGGTAGCAAGCTCGTATCCTTCAATATGCAACTGCCAAGCTAATAAGTCTAACAAGTTTTCATCTGTTATTTCATCTATTCTTGGCAAAATTAAAGCGTTTATTATTTGATTTTGAATATTTTCAAAACTGACATCAAACGTATCAACGAGATATTGAAGTTCTGCAATGCTGGAGGGTGTTAGCTCCTTAATCATTTACAAGCCCTCCGTAAGTAACGTTGACGCTGTTTGGATATGCGATTTGCTGTATTGTTAAGGTTTGTTGCGTTGGTGCTGTAAGGTCTATCATGTAAGCTCCAGCATCTCGCATGCGTGCTATCAATTGCTCTGGCAGGATATATCTTCCTATCTTGCTTTTAGTCCAATTTATGAAATCTTGCACTGCTTGATTGACTTGGTTTTGAATGATTGATACCTTCGCTGCATCTGACTGAGCTATGTAATATGTCACATTTATGTTGTAATAAACAGGCGTGGGAGCTATCACAGAAACTTGATCTGTGAGCGGTCTGATTTGGTCTTGCGATAGAAAACTTGCAACTGTATTTATCAGGTCTTGGTCTGGAATTCCACCGCCAGTTGTGGTAAATACAACAGTAACCTGACCTGGCGCTGGCGAAAACACTTCTACATCTTCTATATTTTGATTGGCTGTCAGTGTCCAATACTGGTAGGCTTTCATAGGTCCAGCTGTGCTAAACCTTTCCATGCTTAAGCGTATTCTTTGACGGAACCTATCATCTGTCTCTGGGTCTGTTCCATACATGCTTGTTGTAATATTTTGTACGCTTGTTACGTATGGCACTGTATCTACCATTTGATTTATCTGTCCAGCTACATATCCATTCCCTATAGAGCCTGGCGTTTGACAAGCCGCTGGAACGCTTACAGATGTACTTCCAGCTGGTATTATCCCTTCCTGCAAAGTTGCAAAAAAGAGTTTTCCATCAGGGGTTGCTCTCGTTCCAGCTGGAATAACAACGTTAAAAGCCAGTGGCTGGCTAATAGAGAATTGCAAAGTAGTTTGTGCTGGCTGGGCTGGAAGTCTTGTGACGCCATAAAACTCTGCCAAGGCATCCAAATTGCTCCCGCTTGCATACGCCAACAGGTTTTGTTTGCCTGTTTCATTTATTGCAATTGCCAAAAGAGCTGTTGCGTAGGTTTGTAAGTCTACTAAAAGCCTGTCTGGATCGCCAGGGTATAACGTTCTATTTGTAATATTTTGATAAGCATCTATCAAAAGCTCTTGATAGTAAGTCGGGTCTGTATTGGCAAAGCTTACGTCAGCCATAGCGGTACCGTGATGATGTCTCCAGTGTCAAGCAATTGCACTTCTATTGAGACTTGTATTCCTGCGAATGTCTTTGTCAAAGATACATTTTTTACTTTTACTCTTGGCTCAAATCTTTCTATTGCATCTGTTATTTCAGCGTTGATTTTGCCAATTGTGATGGCTGTCAGTGGCTGGTCTATGAACTGCCATATATCAGAACCAAAATCTGGTCTATGTACATCACTCCCTTTTTGTGTAGTAAGTATCACTTTGATATTTTGCAGGACACTTTTGACAGTGTCTGTTTCTACAACTTGCATGTATTTATTGTGTTTATAAAAAGCTCATAAAACCAGCAAAGGTTTCAAAGCACCCGTATTAGTGCTTTGTTTAGATTTTTATCATTCTCTATATCATCTTTGAGTTTATGAAAAGCTTTTATACCCAAATGATCATCTGAAGATATCACCGCCTTGTCTCCTTTGATAAAGATATAATGCGTTTCAAAACCAGTGGCTCCTTGTACTCTCTGTATGTATACCTTGTCTGGATTTTTGATAACTTCATGAGACAGTTTTTCATATTCCTCTACGTTGTCAGCTCCTACCTCTTTGCCGTGTTTTTCAAACTGTTCTGCGAGCCTTTTTGCTTCTATATCATAGTTGCCATTGGCTTCTCTTCTCCAGTCGCTCCCGAGGTGGGCTCTTATCCTATTCGCAACCTCTTCAGGTTTAAGGGCTCTGTATTCATTTTCAAGTTGCGTTTGCATTGCTTCTTGCTGCAAATTTGCAGGTCTTATTGCTCTTTCAACAGTAATGGGTATTCTTTCTATTTCTGTCAGTGCTTCAACAGTACAGCGGCAACTTGGATGAGCTGGCGGAAACTTCGTTGGCATGCTCTCTGATGACATAGAGCGCAACATAGGTAATGGCATGCTTGTTGTGAATGGTCTTACAGATGGCAAGCTTTGTGGGTCTGCATCAATGAGATCTATCGTGCGTACTGCATCATCTGTTTGAAAGATTCTACCGTCCATTGCGTTGCAGTAGGGGCATGTAAGCCTATCTCCTACTGCGCTCCATTGATAATACGTTATCTCTGCTTTTTCAAACGCTCTTATACGAGCTGAGTTTTTAAGCTGATTATATGTTGTGTCTATTATTTGTCTTACTTTATACTCTGTTTTTTGTGTGAGAAATTGTCCAAATCTGTTTAGAAACTCCTTAATACCTTCTTGTCCTCGCCCAATTGGATGCCCTTCGGTAAGGTAGTATTGATTCATCCACTTAATCACTTCAAGCCGTAGATGTGTATCTCCTTGAAAGAATCCCCCGAGATAGAAGTCCGCTAATTTTTCTGCACATTGTATAGTCCAAATATCCGCTGAGTTAAATTCAACATCGTGTAAATGTGGTACTGCTTCTTTTTGCACATCTTTATAGATTTTCTCAAACTCTTTTGACAAAACAGCTTTCGCTTCTGGAGGTAGGTTCATTTTTTCCCGCAGTTTTGCAAAAATGAAACTCTGGAATTGTTGAAAAGAAACAAAATATTTTGCATATCTAAACGCCTCTTCTAAGACTTGATGTAAGCGTTCAAGCATTTGAGGCAATACTACGCTTACAAGCCTGTTTATATCTTCGTTGCCTCTAACATCCCAGTCGTTTTCATGTCCCATTTGCTTCTAACCCCAATTGTTTTCTTGCTTCGTCTATGTTGATTACACCAGCCTGCAATAATTGCACAACCGCTTGAGCATCGTATAACCTTGCTTGTGCTGATGTCTGTGGCTGGAAGTTTGGTAAAGGCTTGAATGTGATATCTACATCAGTGATATTGTAGCCTCGTAAGAGCAAATGCAGTTTGTATGTGTACTCTAAGAAGCGTTTAACAATATTTTGAGTTGCTTGTATTTGATTTACAAAAATATGAAGCGCGACTGTGCTCCATGTCTCTGTATATCCCGTCGCAAAACCAAGAACGGCTGGCTGTGCCTTTGCTCCCTCTATTGTCCAACGTTCTATGACAGACAATATTTCTGTAAGTCCAGTTCCAGCTCCAGCACCACCTGAAGTTAACTCTTTGAACTCTGCCTGTGTTCCTTCAAAATGTAGAAAAATTCCCTGACTCATGTTGTTTGCGATATCTTGTGCAACATTCTCTAAGAACTGTTTTTGTCTGTTTTGATATTCCACTTCAGTCTCATTTGGCGCTTTTGGTAGGTTTGGAAATTGTACATCAAGAAAGCCAAGCAGTCCCATCTTCTTTGCCAAACCTCTTAACTCAGTTAAAAGCTCTTCTGTGATATCAAGAGTAGAAAGAGCTCCTAAGAAGGGCGGTATAGCATACGGAGAACTGTCAAACGTGAGAAGCGGTATATATTTATACGTGAATGTGTTTAATTTTACAGGATCTAATATCCCAAGCCATTGATATGGTTCATACTCATCAGTTTCAAAATTGTAATCAAACCAAATAGACCAAGCAGGAACAAGTGCTATTTTTTCAACACCTTTTAGGTTTGGGTCTACAACAATTTCAGCTGATATTGCACCTGCGATATTAATTTGTGCGATCAACTCGTTTATGAGATGATCTGTGTTGAGAAAAAATGCAAGCTCTTTGAGATCCTCTTGAGCTTTTTCTGCATCTGGACCTTGAACACTCACAGTATGTCCTGAATTCCCAAGAGCGATAAGCAGGTTGTGAGTTTGAGATAGTATTGGATTTACCACTACTGCTTTCTCTATGATTTGCAACCATTCTCTTGGATATCGTGGATTGAGAAACCTCCACTTTGCATCTAAAGTATCAGGAACAAGAACTTTAGCAGGCTCAGAAGATATTCTATGTCTTGGTATTTCAGTTGGAATTCTGTTTGGTGGTATATCATTACCCCCAAAGAACTTTTTAATGAATTGCTTTATATCCATATTTCAACTCCTCTTTTCTTTGAGATGCAAAGTAGATAGGTGTAATCTCTTTTATGTCCTCTTGGCTTGCTGCATGTAAAGCCAAAGCCAAGCTCCAAAATCTATCAGCGTGTGAGTCTTCAGTTTCTCCTTCATATCTCACATTTCCAGCCTTTGTTAATGCTTTTTTTACAGAATGAAGGTCTTCTATAAGGTCTCTGTCTGGTGGAATGGATATCATCTTGTCTTGAAATACTGCCTTTACTCTGCTTGCAAGCTCATCTTTCATTTTGTTTGTGAAATAGACAGGTATTACTTTTATATCTCCCCACTTCTTTACCAACTCTTCTGATATTTGCATACCTATGCCTGTTTCGTCTATTGCAATTTTTCTTGCAAAATGGCAGAGATAATCAATGATTTTAAACTGCTCTGAGAATGGTAATCGTTTTAATATTTCTTGCTTTCTGAGATAATACCTTCCTGCTATTTTTTCAAGAATAGATATAACTGTTAAATCATGCCTTCTTGCAATATCAACGCCCAAATAAACATCTCCAGTAAGCTCTTTTACATCTGCTTCTATGTTTTCTACAGTGCAAGAATGCAGGATTTCATAAGGAAGCAACACGCTTTCCTCATCCATAAATTCACACATATACTCTTGCATCCAGATGTCTTGATTTGGAACGCCTTTTTGCAATTCTTCAATATCTATATTCAAACCTTGTTCTATCGCATCATAGATTGTGAGCCTCTGCCTAAACCACAAATCATTATTTTCTGACATTTGCCAAAGATGACCGAATATATCACTTTTTGAGCGTGGCGTTGATATTACAACAAGTTTTAAATCTTTGTTTCGTGTGATAGAAGGGAATATAGCTTGATAGACTTTGTATCCATCTTTGAAAAATGCTGCTTCCTCTAAAATAACGTCTCCAGTAAGACCACGCACACCATCAGGGTTCGCTGGAAGCCCTATAATTCGGCTTTTGTTTGGAAATTTCACTTCAAGAATATTTGTTGTTGTATCTTCAAAAAAACTAATCTCACCTTGAAACTTTCCAATTTCTTTTAGAAACTCTACATGCTTTTTGACCTTTTCCATGAGCTCTTTTGATTGCCTTTCTGTTGGAGATAAAATAATTACTAAATGATTCTTTTTTTCAATTGCTCTTAGAACTGCAAACAAAGAAACTACAAACGATTTACCAGTTTGCCTACTCCACATGATGATTGAATATTTCTTTTCAAACATTTGAGTTAAAGCATGCTGTTGATAAGGTAGAAGGAGTTTTTCAAACTCCATAGATTTCCTCTTTTATGAGCCTGAGGAACTCTGGGTCTATATTTCTTCTCTTTCCTTCCTCTTCAATTTTCTCAGCTGCTTTCTGCAATTTTTCAGTGATATGTTTTTCAAGAGACTGGCTCATCTGTGAAAGCTTGTGAACTGCTGCTATCAATTGCTCTGGCTCTTCAAAATCAAAGCTGTCTATATCTTTTGTAAACTCAAGCACTTTTTGTGTAAGCATTGCAACAAGAGATGACAACATAAAACTCGTTGGCTTGCTTTGTGTTTGTTGAACTAATATCTCTATCTTATCCCACCATTCGTTGTATTGTTTTGCTGCTTCCGAATAGTCCTTATAGGCTCTATGAATAGAAGACCTTGATATGTCATATCCTTCGCTTCTTAGAAGGCTTTCAATTGTTTTAAAATCTCTTTTTTCTTTTTCATATAGATAGACAATCTTTTGTATGATGTCGTATAGCTGTGCTTTTTTTCTTCTTCCCATTCATCACTCCCTGTCTGGCACAATGATGCCGTCATCTTGTTTAGTCATTTCTAAAACATCAATGCCATCTGCTGTGATTTGATATAGGTGTATCTTCCCTCTGGCTTTGTAAGGGTGTGGCTCTTCTATAACTTTGATATATCCTCTATCAACCAAATACAGCAAAGCGTTTCTAATTTCGTTGTCTTTGTGATATTGATAGAACACGCCTATTATCTCCAGCTCATCAATAACACGTGGAGATATCCTGTGTAGAAAATCTAAAATCTCCCCTCGTAGAGCTTTTGTGCTACTCATACATTTCTCCTTGTCTCAATAAACTTTTCAATGAACCTATCAAGCTTTGCATCAAGCTTTTGCAGTTCCCCTCTCCAGCCTGAGACATCTCTATAGTGCTCTTCTTTTGTGATGAA
>OFEH01000554.1_pt1 | contig 11369 bp, 14 predicted proteins | sample 1521031 | NCBI WGS metagenome assembly OFEH01 (sample SAMN05518350, study PRJEB24110) | hypersaline lake metagenome | isolation source: Grendel Spring, Yellowstone National Park, Wyoming, USA | place: USA:Grendel Spring, Yellowstone National Park, Wyoming, USA | collected 2011-11-16
ATTTATGAGTAGGTTTTTGAAGAAGCGTGAATTCCTGCCCACTAGTGATGTTAGCCGTGCGAATAATAAGGTAATGATTGAGTGGGAAAGCAAGCCCGGCGTGGCTCTTGGCTTGGTTTATATTGATCACACTAATAAAATTCAGGTTGCTTACCTCCCAATAACTCGAAATGGGTCAATGGTTTTCTGGCGTGGCGAGTTACCTGTTGGGACTATACTGGTTCAGAGGCCAATTACTTCTGGGAAAGTAAAGTACTTCGAAGTAACCCCAACTGGGCTAAAGTACCTTGGCGGTCCTGAAGCCGTTGAGTACATTAGGAATCAATTAATAGGTTGAATTATGAGGATTCCACGCATTATTCAATATATTTCACCATTGATTCCAACAATATTATCAGCAATCACGTTTTACCTCGCTACCTCCATTAATCTTGATTATAGATCCCTATTCCTACTGGGGCTAATAGGCGCATTTATACTCATCATATCACTGGAAAAACAAGGAAAGAAAGAAAAATTAGGGGCTTAAAATTTCATTAACCTATTCCTACTCACTATGAATCTCTTGTTTAGCCTCACGTATCCACTGGATTGATACTTTAATTCACTCCTCAACTCCCTGTAAGCCCTCCTCACGAATTGTTCCTGCGTAGTCTTATTCGCTAATTGCAACCACTTATTATCCTTATCATAAAAGTAAATATAATGATTCGACCTCGTCTTATAGGAACAGGTCAGGTTAAGAATGATAGTGATTAATCTAAGATTAACAGGCACCCTACTCAGCACCCGTATACGCCTATTCGTCACGCCAACCCTCACGCCACCCCTTAACGATTTATAAAGCGAAACCAAAATCTCCCTAACATCCTCATGCATCAATAAATCAACCATACACTCTATTAAACCTTATCGTTTATTTTTCAATACATTACAATACCCAGCAGGAACTGGGAACAATTATGAAAAAACACAATTGTACCCAGCCCCTACTGGGTACAGTTAATGAAAAAATACATGCCCTGTTCCCAGTCCCTGCTGGGTACTCAATGATTCTAGTTCATATTTGTTCCCAGCCCCTACTGGGTACAGTTAATGAAAAAATATATGAAGTACCCAGTAGGGACTGGGTACAGAACCATGAAGTTCCCAGCAGGAACAGGGTACAGAATACATTCTAATTCATATTAGTACCCAGCACCTGCTGGGTACAGGGCATGTGAATTAGAATCATGGAGTACCCAGCACCTGCTGGGTACAATCATTCAAAACTAAATAAAACCAACCATTCAAAACTAAATAACCAGACCCCCCAGCCCCAGACCCCCCAAAAAAACCCAAATTTATTTTAAACACTGCCAATAAATAAAGAGAGTAGTAGTAAAAATCATGAGGACACGCAAAAAATCAAAACCATCCAGCAAAGCCGTATCCCCCAACAAAACTGAATTCCCTGCCTCCAATAATAATGAGGACGAGGCAAAGAATGAAATAAACTTTATTGAGGTGGTGGAGCAATTCGAATTAATTGCCAGTGATGTCCTTATTCAGGATAATGACGCAGTATACATTAATCTCGATGTCCTCTTCAATAAATACCCACAACTCTTTGAATTAACCATAACTAACTTCGATATAGTTAAGTCAGCTGTGGGTAATATTCAGCTTGCTGGGGCTCCGCATAAGGAGGTTGGCGTAATCCCGTCAAGCATTGATGTTAAGGAGGTAAATGAAGTCCTTAAGACGCAATTATCCACGAAGCACCTCTACACCGTGAGGGGCAGAATAATTAGTGGGACACCCCTATACCAATCAATTAGGTTAGCGTATTGTAAATGCGATAAGTGTGGGTATGAGTGGAAGAGCGAGCTTCATTACCTTGACCACTTCCGTTCATTAACATGCCCAAACTGCAATAGTTCCAGGGTAACTATTGATTACGACTCAAGCAAGTTAGACACAATTAGATTCATTGAGTTAAGCGACGGTGATCCGCTTAATTATGATTTATTGCTCAGGGTAATCCTGCCGAATCAATTGGCGACCAAGATAAGGATTGGGGATGAAGTATTGATTTCAGGAACAATTGTTTACCCACGCCCAAATCAGAAGAACATGCTGAGGCCCGTGCTGATAGCGAGTGGCGTTAAGAGGCTCAACGAAAATAATAACACGAATATTGAGGCAGTGCTATCAAGGTTCAAGGACGGCATGGAGCTTAGGAACGCAATTATCCAATCATTCGCGCCAAACATTATTGGACTTGATGATGCGAAGCTACTCCTCATATTGTCACTCCTAGGCGGAAGCAATTTATATAATAAAAACAAGAGTGGAGCAATTAATGTCATAATGATTGGGGATCCATCAATTGGTAAAACCGAGTTAATGCTCTTTGCGCACAGGGTCTCGCCGGGAAGCATTTACGTCTCAGCGAACGCCACGAGCGTTGGATTAACTGCGAGCGTGGTGAAGGATGAGATTAGTAATCAATGGAAGCTTAGCCTTGGCGTTTTACCGCTGAGCAGGATAGCGGTATTCATTGATGAATTAAATGCTTTACGGAACGAGGTTGGCCTCCACATTAATGAGGCCCTCCAAAACGGAGTCATCACAATAGCGAAGGCAGGCATTAACACTACCATCCCTGTTCGGGCAAGCTTCATCGCCAGCACTAATCCACTCAAGACACAGGCACCGCTCACGGACATGGTCGCCATCCCCACATCAACCCTGACTAGGACGATCCCAATCGTGTTAAGTAAGCGAGCATTCACGACGCAGGACCACTCGAATATAGTGAAGAACATGATCCTGCCGAGACCACCCCTCCTAGATGAGGGAGTATTGCAGAAAATCTTTCAATACTATCATGACAAGGAAATACCTATACCGAATGAGGCTGCTGAGACGGTTAGTGAATGGTTTACCACGCTCATGGATAAGAATGGGGAGCACCCACTACTAACGCCGAGAATAGCTGAACACGCGCTTAAGCTCAGCGTTGCCTTCGCGAAATTAAGGGGGGCAGGAATATTATCCCAATCCCACGTCACGCAGAGCGATGTGGAGGACGCAGTGGCATTAATGAATAGGATAGTGAAGTCATGGGGATTAGCGATGGGGTACAGGACCAGTAAGGAACTTGATGCAGCCATTATCGACGTTATTAGGCATCAAGCAAGGCTAGGCGTTAAGTGCCTCACAATTGATGACATTAAGCTTAACTTGGATGATTTGGGGATAACGATCCCCGACCTCCCGAAGAGGATTGAAATGCTTAATCAACGTGGGTATCTTTACCAACCACGGCAGGGCTGCTACGCCTCCGTGGGTGAGTGAAATGCTTAACCTTGTTCCACTACAGGCATTACTGCGTAATCCCGGGAAGACAAGGACTAGGGAGGAGAAATTAATTAGGATCAATGATCATTATTATTATCATCAACCCACTCAGCCCGGCCCATCGCTCTTCAATGAGAAGTGCGAGACGGCTAGGTTAATAAAAATTAGGTTTGGGCAATTAATCACGAGGAGGGAATGGGTTGAGTTTAGTTATGGTTTATGGGCTCACGACCTTTATTACTCATGGTTCCAAGGGACTTACCCACACGTCACTGCCTTATTTGAGCACTCACTTATTTATAGTAGGATTAGCGCGATAATTGACATCATGTATATGCTGGGTGATGGGTGGGTCGTGGTGGAGATAAAGAGTTCACCATGGAGGCCCGAGCCCAGTTGGGTGAAGCAGGTATCCACATACATCTATATAGCTGAGCAGGTTGGGTTTAGGATTATTGGGGCTCAAATAGTTGCGAAGGACATAGTGGTTAATTATGATTACATGCATATCCCATTCCTCTCCCAATCGGGTAGGGATGGCTTTAATTACTTGAAGTCATTGCCCGACAAGGATTGGGGGGAGGTGCGCCACAACATGGAGAAGTGCCGCATATGCCCCTACGCTAAGCTGTGCCCCATTCAACGCAATTACATTCAACGCAGTTACGCTCCAATGGAGGCATTAGCATAATCTTATACTAATAAGGTTATGCTTATTTATTGCATGTTCACTTTAAGCAACATAATCTTTTATTGAGTAAGGTTATTGCTCAGGACTTGCTTCATTACCGTGTTCAGGAATGCTTGGGGGCTCGGCATTCCCATGCCCCACTCCTGCAGGGACTGGGGTGGGGCAATGCTTGGGGAATACATGATGTATGGAGTGGCTAATACATTGTCCCGAATCGGCTTCACTAATTCATCCTCATAATCAAGAACAACCAGTTTAACCTTGCTCATGCTGGCAACGTTATGTAGAATAGCGATTGCTAGGGGGCAAATGGAGCATGTGGGTGTGGAGACCAGTAGGAAGAAGCCAGCGCTATTCCTCAGCCTTATTATCTCCTCATCCTCAAACTGAACAATGGGTTTCCGCATATACTCAATCGCATTTAATTCGGATCCACGTGGCCTACCCCTAATCAGGGTATTATTTATGATCGCCACTTCATTTCCCTCGGCGTATATGCCCCATGACTTATCAACGCCAAGGGGCTCAACATGGTTAAACAACTTCATGTAAATATCCATCACGTCAGGAGTCGCCCTTACAATCATAAGCCCCTAATTAATATCAATGTATTTATTATTATCGCACCACCGTAATTTTGGTTTTAGTTTAATTGATTATCTTTTTCTCTATAATCACATATGTGATTATAATTACAATACTGCCCTTACCACGGGAAATTATTATAATACTATAATATATTATAGTAATATATTATTCCCCTGCCCAATCCGAGCCTAATTGTTATTGGATTAATTGCATTATGCATAAAAACTTGTAGGGAATCAGTGGATTATGGTTGATGTAAAAAGCATTAGGAGGCTATACTTTTTGCTTTCGCTTTCGCTTTATGGAAGGGAGGAAGTAGCTGAATTAATTGTTGTGTCCCTCATGGCTAGGCAGCCAATACTGCTCCTAGGTGAGCCGGGCACTGGGAAAACCACCATGGTGGAGCGGTTAAGTAAGATTCTGCGCCTCAAGTATTTCTATGTCTTATTAACGCCAGAGGTAACGCCTGCTCAAGTGTTTGGGCCAGTGTCGCTTCCCGATCTGCAGAAGGGGGTTCTCCGCTATAATACGGAGGGCTTCCTGCCCTCCGCAGAGATCATTTTCATTGATGAGATTTATAAGGGCGGGCATTTAGCTAATTTCCTGCTCGACATAATGCAGAATAGGCGATTCATTAATGGCAATACTGCGCAATTGGTTCCATGGAAGCTCTTTGTCGGCGCATCTAATGAACCCCCAATTGATGATACACTAATGGCTCTCCACGATAGGTGGGGCGCAATAGTGCCGTTGAGGAGCCTGTTTAGTGGTGATAATGTGTCGATACCGCCACGCTTCGTTATTCCTGAGAAATTATCATTGTTTCTCCGGGAGGAGGGCACGGTTGAGGAATTGGATATTGATTTTGATTCTGTTTTATCGTTTATCAGTAATATGAGGTTCAGCAATGTGAAGTTCAGTAACGTGAATGAGAGGAGGTACTTGGCTGGGTTAAGGCTTGCCGGCGCGTATTCACTTCTTTTTAATTCCCCCATTAATGACTATATTATTAACTTGGTTAATATTTACCTGTATAGGACTGAGGATGAAATAATGCAGAGGAAGAGGGAGTTCTTGGAGAAATATTTTAGCAATAATTCCAGAATTGTTGATGAGGTTAATGGGTTAATTGAGGAGGCGATTAGTATTTGGAAGGAGGGGTTGGAGGGGGAGAGGAAGGTTTGGCTGGATAATGCCCAGAAAACGATTAATAAATTGAGGGAGGATGGCTCAATGCCGTCCCGCCATCTTTGGCTACGCTTATTGCCTTACTACTCACTAATATTATCTTGATTACGTGCAATAATAATGGTGGATATAATGGTTAATCACATATGTGATTATATAGATAATTAATATGGATGGGAACCCTTAAAAACTTACAATCAATAATGAACCATGAGTGAGAACAATTCATTCTTAATTAATTTCCCCGGCGCCGAGTGGCGTAGAGAGGTCCTGAAGCAATTAGTGAATAAGAATATTGATGATGCGGTACTGCTGAGTTATTTGCTTTCCCATCCATCCTACTTCCAGCTAAACTGGGTGGGAAGCAAAATGGAGAAAATCATTAGGAAGACATACCTGAACCCGGAATTGGCATTAATGATCGCCAGCAAAATAGTTAAAACAATGCCACCCGAATCAATGCAACAGGTAACGCAAAAATTATTACAACAACTAAACAAAAACAACCCCACTAATCCTAACGATAAGAATAATGGAGATAAGGATAATCCTAATGATAAGGATAATGGCGAGGATAATCCTAAGCCAGATAAGGATAATGACAATAATCCTAAGGATAATCCTAATCCTAATGATGAGGATGAGGAGGGCAATAATCCTAAGGATAAGAATCCTAATGATGGGGATGGTGTTTTGGAGGAATTGGCTGAGAGTATTAATGTGAGGCGTTTGGATAATAATGCTGATCAGTTTATGCAGTTCCAGAGGCTTTTTCAGAGTCATGTGGGTAGGGATAATCCAGTAATTGTGGCGAGGAGGATTTCCATGTTTGAGGGAATGAGGCCCCTTAATCTTTTCAGCATTAATGTTTTGAGTGGGGCGGTTCTGAAGGCTGGTGCTGAGTGGGTTAAAATGAGGCAGTTAGGAGCGTTTTCAGGCTTCGCAGTGGGTTCATTGGAGGATGCGGAGAATATTATGCCTGAGGCCTTTGTGAATGATCTTTACTTCAGGTTCCTCGTCGCAAGCAATTCCGTTCCCTTCATGCCCAGAAAAGCGTCGAATATGCCGTTCATTATATTGGCTCAGGATAAGAGTGGTAGCATGGTGGGGGAGAGGGATACATTTGCGAATTCATTTGTTTACACGTTCATAATGAGTGCTAGCGTGGCTACGATGAATTTAAGCATGTATCACGTATTATTTAATTCCAGCGTGATCACTGGGGAGGAGGTCATGCGTGGCTCAAAAATCAGCATTGATGCATTGCTTAGGCTTCTCAGCGTTCAGCCTAATGGAGGCACTAATCCCGGAGCGGTTCTGGGCACGGTGGAGAGGATTATTGAGGGGGAGGGGAAGAGGTTTTTCCTTCTTTATATCACTGATGCTGAGTGGGATGGGAATGATGTGGAGAAATTAATCCTATTCCTACAGAGGCACAATATTTACATGTATATCCTCGCATTCAATAATGACCCTAACTACCTAAACAAGGCACTCACGGCATTCCCACGTGAATTAAGGGGCAGGGTTAGGGGCCATACAATCATTAAGTCAAACTCACGGGAAATGATTATGTACGTGAGGGACGCAATTAACACGCTTATGAGGGATTTATCGAGATTCAGGTAACCCTATGGCAGTGAATCATGGCGTTCAAGTCAGCATCGATTGCGTCATTGCATTCATAATCACTCCTTAATTGTTTAAGTAGATCCGTTATTTTCCTGCCATTAATTGGGTGGGCCTCCATAATTATTTCCCTGAATTGCCTCACTTCCCCATAATTATTAAGAATAATGTCATACTCACACCCCTCACAATCCATCTTAAGCACGTCGAAACCAAAGTCCGGGAAAGCCTTAATCACTCTATCCTTGAGGTCACTGAGCGTTATTAACTCCACATCATCGCCCTGGGGAGGGTTATCCCTGTAGTTCTGGCCCTTAATTGTTTCAAGCCCAGCCAGTCGTATTCTCAACTTGCCTGGGATATGTGAAACGCCGGCATTAAGCGTGGCTATTCTCCAATTATGATTATTTAGTTTAATGTTTTCAAGCAATTCATTATAGGCTATTGGGTGCGGTTCCACTGCGTAGACATGCCTAGCCCCAGTGCTTGCGAAGTATAATGCGGTGTCCCCAACATATGCCCCAATGTCTAGAATTGACTTGCCGTAATTATCATCGCCATAAGCCTTCTCTAGGAATACTTCCTGTAGGGTAGTGTATGGTTGCTTAAACTTCACGCCGTTAATCACGTAGTGCCCCTGTTCAAACTTGAAACTAACCCAATCATCACGCCTAGTGTAGAGGCGTAACCCATCACTGCAATAAATCGATTTTATTGAGTTTCGCCATGAGAGTATTAAGCGATACATGAGTGGCGTTATTATTGCTTCCCCGCCTGTTCTGCACTTTACCCGCATTTCCTCCTTGCTCTCCTCCCGTAACCCCAGCATTCCATGAATTAAGCCGGGCTCCAGCCTCAAATCATTAATCGCTAATTGCATCCAGTTCCTGAAGAATCTCCTGCTGTCCAAAACCTTCCCGACACGCCTCACGTGGGGTATGATGCGTGTTTCCTTATATTATTTCCTATATGCATTTAATATTAATATTATTTAGTATTCTCCCCCAGCCCATGATTAGTGCTTCCCTGCTTAATTCCTCGAATTCCTCCGGGGATACGCAGGGCAATAATTCCACATAGGGCTTAAGCTTTATTCCAAGGCTTCGCGCAGCCTCAATTATCTTAATGGGGTTAATAATGAACTTCAACGTGAAGAATGCTTCAATATTGTTTAATCCCTGTTCCTGCAGGGACTGGAATTCCTCGCTGACCCGCATTAATTCCGTTGGAATCAATGAATTAATTAATTCCTCGGCACCCTCGGAATCCGTGGTTATTGCTGGATTGAAATAAAACCATGGGTAAACATAATCATTCTCAACATAACTAGTGAATGGGTAGTGAGTAATAATTAATTCCACATCCATGAATAAGGTGAACATTAAGGCAATTTATGCTTAATCCTACTTCTTTTTCGCATTCTGTAGTATTGCTAACCATGGATTATCCTGCACATATGGCGGTTCCTCTTTCTGCATTAATTCCTCTTTCTGCACGTATTCCTGCATTTTTGGTTTATCACTATTCCTCGGTTTATCATTATTCTCACGCCTAGTTCCTGCCGTAACTTTTTTCTCAATCTCAATATGGGTTTTCTTTTTCTTCATAACAACCCCACCGCACTGCATGATGGCGCTCACGATATTATAGACAGTGCTTTGGGCTATTCCCAGCCTCCTCGCAATGGTCCGCCTCCGCTTGCCTTTAAGTAATAATTCATAAACCTCCTCCACTAAATCAATACTATACGTAAAGCCCCTACTCCTCTGCGACTCAATGCACCTCCTCAACTCCTCCTCCATACTTATAACTATATGAAGCCCCTAAAAAACTTACTTATAATGCTTTTTGTGAAAAATATTCAGAGAAAGTTGTAAACCTTTATAAAGCTTCATTCCTTCATAGCCTACCAATGAATGGTGATGCAATTTACTTGGTTATAAGATTGGTTATACGCTTCTTTTTTAATTCATTAATATTCATAGTAGGTATTGACGCGGCATTAACGGTATTGTTTCCTAAAATTCCCCAGACCCATATATTAATGACTGCATTAGTATTTGGGGGCATTAGTGGCCTTATTCATGGGGATTTACAATCTTTGGAGCAGGAAATAAGGGAACTCAAGGAAAAAATAGAGGAACAAAAGGCAATTGAATAACAATGAAATAACAGTGTTTAAAATAAATTTAGTTTTTTAGTGAGTTTTTTTGGGGGCCTGGGGCGGGGGGGTCTGGTTATTTGGTTCTGAATGATTGGTTTTATTTAGTTTTGAATGATTGTACCCAGCAGGGACTGGGTACAGGGCATGTGAATTAGAATCATGGAGTACCCAGCAGGTGCTGGGGCTGTACCCAGTAGGGACTGGGTACTAATGTGAATTAGAATGTATTCTGTACCCAGTAGGGACAGGGTACTCCATGGTTCTGTACCCAGTAGGGAGTGGGTACACTATGCGTTTTTCATTAACTGTACCCAGCAGGTGCTGGGTACTCCATGTATTTTTTTCATAACTGTACCCAGTAGGGACAGGGTACACTATGGTTCTGTAATGCGTCTGTACCCAGTAGGGACTGGGAACAGTACCCAGTAGGGGCTGGGTACTTCATGGTTCTGTAATGCTTCTGTACCCAGTAGGGAGTGGGTATTTCATGGTTCTGTACCCAGCAGGAGCTGGGAACAAATGTATTTTTTCATTAACTGTTCCCAGTAGGGAGTGGGTACTAATATGCGTCTGTTCCCAGTAGGGGCTGGGTACAATTGCGTTTTTTCATAATTGTTCCCAGTTCCTGCTGGGTATTGTGGTATAATTGGCATTTAATGTTTAAAAAGGTGATAATTAAAATATTGTTAATGCTTAAAAGGCTCATGATTAAGATATTTTCATGGAGGAAAATGATTTATCAACGTATAGGTTCAATAAGAATAACGTGATTAGGTTAATGGCTATTGGAATAAGTAATCAGGTTTCAAAGGCTAGGGGCAGTGTGGTAAGCATAACGACCAGTAATATCCTTGGCGAGCTGAATGGCGGTAAGCCGATAATTGGATATACCGCTTGGCGGGGCATCCTTAAGTATTTCCTTGATGCCTTAGTGTCTAAGGGATACATGTCTATATATAGGAAGGGCACTAAGAAGCCACGTAATACTGCTAGGGTTCATGTATACATTATTCCAAAGAGGCTTAAGCACAATATTCCTAACCCACTCTTCAGCACGGATCCCGAATTAATTTACCTATTCCTGAAAGGCATATTAAGCAATGTTGATTAATTTTTGCTCTATTTCAAAAATAATTTTATTAATCAGGGCAGTGAATTAGGTTCATGAAATGGGAAAGAGAGGATACGGACGCGGGTAATGCTTTTGACGTTGAGGCGTTATTGAGTGAAGTGGATAATATGGATATAGAGACTGTTAGCGTTATTAGGCAAACCAGGTCAAGCGTTATACCGTTAAGGCTTAAGAAGGAGAATACTGATTGGAATGGTAGGATTATAAGGGCTGGAACAATTAATAATCAGGACGCATTAATTAATTTGTCCTTCGCCATTTATGATTTGAAGGATAAGTATGGTTTTATTATTGTATTGCCGTTCGGCACCATTGTTTCGATTTTTAATGATGATTCATGCGAATTAGCCACGAATGATGCAATACTTATTCAGGCAACCACTCAAAAAAAGATTCCATTATTCTACAATAAGAAGCTCGAAGAATTTATAATACCTGCAATAATAATGAGAATAGTTAAGGATAATTTACCCCTAATCACGCCCTCACGTTAAACATGAAAAACAGGATAAAAAATAATGTTCCTAAAAATTAATCACATATGTGATTAATAATGTGATTATAATGATTTTAGGGAATTAGACACGGCTTGCCTGAATTCAGCAATTGATTCCACCATCCAGTGACGGAAG
>OFEH01000556.1_pt1 | contig 11330 bp, 12 predicted proteins | sample 1521031 | NCBI WGS metagenome assembly OFEH01 (sample SAMN05518350, study PRJEB24110) | hypersaline lake metagenome | isolation source: Grendel Spring, Yellowstone National Park, Wyoming, USA | place: USA:Grendel Spring, Yellowstone National Park, Wyoming, USA | collected 2011-11-16
CGAGAATTGGAGGGCAACCCATCAACCTAGTTGATTTGCAAAATCAAGAACCCTCTTAGCCAACCTATAATGCACATAATCCCGTGGGTGTGGGTTTGTGGGGCCGCTCGGGCGAGGGCTTCTAGGGCGTTGTTGCGTTTTACGTCTGGACCTCCGTACTCGTACTCTGTCATTTCGTAAAGTTTCTCGAATGCTTCACGGCTTATCCTCCCGTCGTAAAGCGCCAGGATCAGCTCGGCCCTCAATCTCTTGAGCGGATGATGCACGTATTCCACTATATGCCTGAGGAGCTTAACGGCATTTTCACCATAGAACGCTAAGATATCAGCTGTTTTAAGCGATTTAATGTGGCCAATGGCACCGAGTCTTTCTGCAATTACCCTCCACGGCGCATTGAGGATAAGTCATTTCTGGCAATTTTTACAAGCTATAACCCCAGCAAAGACACTTTCATAGTCTACCATACCTTCTCATCTCCAATTACTAATGCGGATCAGTTCCTATCCCTATGTATAAAAGGCTGCCTAGCGTAGGTTAACCCAAGCCAACGCGAGGGAGACACTGAGCTACCCACAACTATCTCAATCCTACTCAACTCACTTTTTGTGAACAATGGAGTAAAGGTTTAAAAAAGCCGCAGAATAAGTAATTATTCATTATATGAAGCCTGAATCCAAGCTTGCTTGGGTTGTTTCATTAGCCGCTACCTTAGTTATCGCTACCGTGGTAGCCTCAGTACTACTCTTGGTTCATGTGGCTGGTAAGCAAGGCACAAGGGCTGAGGCTAATTTTAATGCTCCGGAGTCAATGGGTATTATCCCAAACGTGCCGGTTTACGTTGTTGGTCCTCAGTCGTTGATTCAGAGGCTTGTTGGTGTACCGCAGTCGCTTATTAAGCCGGTTAACCTGAGTCAATTGCCTTCCTTACCCGGTAACTCAACGGTACTCATGGGCTACTCAGTGATTAAGCCTAGTGTCGTCATTAGCGTGGTTAATGAGGAGGTGAAGCTTAACCTAACGAGCCCAGTGATTGGCTTGTTAACCAATTTAATAACCAAGGGCGACCTGGTCATGCTCTACGGAAACACAAGCGATGTACCGGCAATGGAGTACCTACTGGCCTACTCATGGGCTAGGAGGTATGGTGTGCTTAACTCGACTGAATGGGGTGGGCCTGGTAAACCAAGCGACTACCTAATCGCATACCCAATAATACCAATCGGCAGCAAGGAGGCCTTAGCAGTAGCCTTTGGCGGGCCGTACTACCTAATCATTGGCCCAGCAATGCCAAGGGATGTACTAAGGGCAGTGATGATGTACATAATATTAAAGCATCCATCAACTAGCCAGGCCCAGGTAGGTGTTAATTTAGGCCCGACCCAGGACCCGTGTTGGTTAGCTTATTCGAATTATTACGAGGGCGCCAACGAGTTAGAGCCCGGCATCTACGAAGGTAACCATAATTACCTCATATGGGCAGCCCCATTAAGTGGTGCACCGTATACGGAGTGGGGTATTGAGGGTTATAGTGATGGCAATGGAACATTCTACTATGACACATGCCTGGAGATAGGCAACCAGGTTTGGGCTACTGCAACACCACCGAACATACCCGCCTACGTATACGGCTTCGTTGGTTACAAACCAACCACAACAATGGTTGATAATGGTGGTCAAGTCCTCATGGAGAGCGGCGCTATTGACTACTACTATAGCTATTACGAGTACCAGCAGAACCTCTACAACTCCCCCTTCGGCAGCATGCTGAATAGTTACTCGCCTCCGGCGAGCTCGCAGAAGTCCAGCTACTCCATCGGCATCTCAATAGGGCCCGAGGGCCCCACAATGGAGTTTACGTATGAAATATCCCTACCGAGTGGTAGTGAGACTGTTAGTGTTACCCTATCACCTATGGCGGATGGTATCGATAATATTGCTGAGGATAACATCACGTGGACCTTTAACCTAAATAATGCGAATACGAACGAATTATACGCAAACGCCTTTGAAGACACATCACCACCCATCTGGATACTACCAAACTACTCAAGTGGCACAGAATATGAGACACTATTACCAGTGCTCATGAGTGTTGAGGTTTTGATGGGTTCTAGGTGTTACTTGATTTTTGCTGAGAATACTTATGAGTATGTTTGGGTTGATGGTGGTTGGTGGCTTACTGCACAGCCAATAGGCTCAAGCATGGGCCTAGTCCCATCAGCAGCCTCGTACATACCATCACAACAACTCCCAGGCACATACGTGAGCGGAGTAGCATCATGGAGCGCATCCACACTAGAGTTGTGCCGGCCCTAACAACAACCCAACCACAACCTAATCAAACAAGTCCCCCACCCACACCAGCCTTTTAATCAGATTATGAAGAGGGTTTAGGCTTAATGAATTCCTAACTCAACAGCGGAGCAACCACCCACATAAACATGGCGCCGGGGCCGGGATTTGAACCCGGGCCCCCTTGCGGGGACGGGATCTCGAGTCCCGTTCAGGTCCCCACGGGTTAAACCGTGGGGATCGCCTTGGGCCAAGCTCGGCCACCCCGGCTGGTTTAGGGTTTATGACTGCTCTTTAAACCTTACTCCCATAATCAATGCACGCTGGTTAAATGCTACATCTTTTAATGCGTGTTTATAATTTCCTTAACAGTAACCCATAATGGTGTTCCCCGAAGTCTAGCCTCTTAACCAGTTGGTATCTCTCAAAGGTTCTTAGGTAATCCTCCTCGCTCATCCTGATCCAGGGAGGAGGCCCTAGACCTATGTAATTCTTCTTCCAGTCGTAGATGGCTATGTAACCTCCTTGCCTCAGAACCCTGTTAACCTCAGCCTTAGCCCTCTCCCTATCGAAGTCGTGGAATGAGTTTGCCATGAAAACCAGGTCGAAGCTTGAGTCGTCGAAGGGTAACTCCTCAGCTAAGGCCCTCATTGCCTTAACCTTACCCCCGAACTTGGACTTAACCAACTCCACGTTAGCCTCATTGGCGTCTACGCAGTACAGCTCTAAGACGTACCTTAGGAGCGGTTCGCAGTAGAAGCCATCCCCACACCCAAGGTCCATCCCCCTGCCTAGGCTAAGCCCCTCAAGGAGCCTATCCACAACATCAGGGGAATTCACCATACCCCTATGTAGGAACCTCCTCATTCCATAGCTCACTTAACAGCGTCAATTTAAATCTTCCCCCACCCCTCAGGGCTTTGGAGAACGTCCACGACTTGGGTTGGCTTATCAATGTACAAATGTTTATATATTGGTTGAGTCAGGGTGATGTTATATGGGTATTGTTACTGAGAAGCTTGAGGGTTCCGAGGAGATTACCGGTAAGGGTGGTGTTAAGTTCATTATTAGGGAGTTCGACATGGGTGACCTTGAGGATGTGGTTAGGATTAATAGGGCTGTCCTACCTGAGAACTACCCATCCTACTTCTTCGTGGAGCACCACTTGAACTTCCCCAAGGCATTCATAGTGGCTAAGGTTAATGGTGAGACCGCGGGCTACGTGATGAGTAGGGTTGAGTTCGGCTGGTCAAACATAAGGAGGGGTAGCATAGTTAGGAAGGGGCACATAGTGTCCATCGGTGTCCTACCCCAGTATAGGAGGATTGGCATAGGGTACAACCTAATGGTCAGGTCCATGAGGGCCCTTAAGCACTTCTACAGGGCCAGTGAGGTTTACCTTGAGGTTAGGGTCTCCAATAAACCAGCCATAAGCCTATACGAGAAGTTAGGCTACAGGGTGGTTGACGTGGTTAAGGGCTATTACCATGACGGCGAGGACGCCTACATAATGGCCACATCCCTGGATAACTACTAGCCCTATTAATTCATCAATTTTACTTAAACCCTGGGTTAACGAATTCCCGTGGCTCATGTATCTCGGCATACGTGAACACGCCGTTTAGGTATGTTGCAACGTAGACCTTACCAACACCGCACCCATTGTAGTTAACGGTGAACGGTATTATTAAAATGGCCCTATCCACCCCTCCCCTCCTCAACTCCTGTTCAATAGAATCAACCAGGGCCCTTAAGGCTGGGGCGTAGTTGACTTGGTTAAACTCAGCAACCTTACCCACCACGGCCACCCTATCGCCACTACCTGGGTGCACTAGGGCTACTTCACGCCCACTTATGACTGGTGTGTAGCCTGGGTTGGGTAGGTTTAGGTAATCCATGAGCTTGGCCATGGGTATCCTACTCAGTATGAAGTATGTGGCATAGCTGGTGCAGCATTGGCATAGTGGCGTTGTGCACTTACCGTTAAGGAACTCCCTCAGTGAATCAATGCAACCCAGTAAACCACCGCTTATCATGAAGTCGAGGAGTTGCATCGTGTAGTTGACCTCATCCCTCCTTCTAAGCCCAAGCTGCCTAAGTGAGTCTGGGTCACCCGGCCTATACTTGGATAATAGGCCCCTTAGGGCGCAGTTACCCTGGGCAAGCTTCATCATTAGGCTGGCGCATTCACTAAGCATCCCCATCCTATACAACTCCCCAATCCTAAGGGCATCATCGGTGAACTCACCGTTGTTGACTAGGTTAAGGGCCTGTAGCGTGGGTTCGATAACCCTCACGTTCGTCTCACTCAACCCCCTCTCCCTAAGGTAGTTAACCAGGGTCTCCTTAACGCTCCTAGACTTAGCCGTGGAGGCGTAGGCTAATGTATCCAGTATCCTAACCAACGGAACCCTAATGTACCAGGAGTTCCTGATGCAGTCAACGTCAGTGGCCATCTTCCTAACGTAGGCCAGGGCATCATCAATACTCCTAAACGTCACCTTCTCGCCCTCAGCAACCACGGTAACCTCGCCATTGGCTACAAGCAGCTCAATCTTAATCACACTTGGTCAACGTTACTTAAGTTAAAATAGGTTTCAGACAAAATTACGCCCCCTAAATAAACCACTCCCTAAACCTTACCACGTTATCTGGATCGTAGGCTGGTATAACCACCTTACTCACATTCTTCAGGTATTCGTATGCGTTTAGGCATTCGTAAATGTCCTCGGCTATGCCTATGGGTATGTTCTCCTGCAGGTTCCTCATGGTGAAGGCTGCGTCTGTGAGACTGATGACACCTTCTCTAGTGTGCATTATAATGGCCATTGAGCTCCTGTGGTGGCAACCAGTCCACTTCACATCCACCCCATCAACCACCTTATCCTCATCGTTAAGCAGGATTATCCTACCCCAAGCCTCCTCGAAGAGGTAATCCCTAACGTACCTGGGTAGGTAAACGTCCCTGTTGAGGAATGGTGATGGCCTTGGGTTAACCACATCCTCAAACCAGCCCCTCCTTGAGAAGTATATTTTGGCCCTCTTGAATAGGTCTAGGCCACCAACCGTGTAGTCTTGGACTGGCGTTATGACTACGTGGGCTACGTCATCTGGGGTTAGGTTAAGTCTCCTAAGCACGTTCTCAATCCTCTCACTATCCTGAACCGTGAACCTACACCTATCACTACCCGCCCACTCCCTGAGGAACCTATTCCTCAGCGTTAAGTCCCTTACTAGGCCAGTGCCCACTAGGACGTAGCCATCGTCAGTATCTATTATCAGTGAGTAGAAGCTTAACCTAACCCACTTATCAAAGTCCCTCATCCAGTAAACCTCGGCGCCCGGGACCTCACCGTGATCCCCAACCTTAGCTAACCAAAACCTCCTAATCATGGTCAACCACCCTGAGGTGTTATGACGAACCTACCCAATACCCTACCCTCCCTCAACCTGTTCAACGCCTCATTAACTGCATCCTCATCAAGCGGTATCCTCTCTACGTACGACTTAATGCCATGGTCCCTAATGAAGCGGACCATCTCCTCCATTTCACTTATACTGCCGTAATTGCTCCCGATCACGGTGAATTGCCACGCAACAGTGTCGAAGACCGGTATTGGGTAGTCCCTACCCTCCATCCCAACCAGGATCACCGCGCCCCCAGGTTCAAGTAGTGGTATTGCCTTGGCTGAATCCCCGTTACCCACGAAGTCTAGGATCACTGAAGCCCCCTCTGGGCTAAGCTTCTTAACCATGTCCCCCAGTTCACCTGGGTGTACTGCGTAATGGGCTCCCAGTTCCTCGGCCCATTTAAGTTTCTCATCGCTCCTGGACACGGCTACTATGGTTACGTAGGGGGTCATGTGCCTTAGGTATTGTATGGCGTATGACGCTAAGCCACCAACCCCATACACCACTACTGTTGAACCTGGGTGTAGGTATGGCATGGCCTTCTTAACTGCTGAGTATGATGTCAACCCGGCATCGGCTAATGGCGCCGCCTCCACAGGATCAATATCTATCTTAACCAAGTACCTGTAGTCGGGTACGTAGAGGTATTCAGCGTACCCACCGTAGTAGTTGGACTGCCCGGGTATGCTTTGATCCCTGCACTGCATGCATTTGTCAATCCTGCAGTACCTGCACCCCCAGTTAGCCCAGATGGCGTAAACCAGTACCCTATCACCCGGCTTAAACCCCTTAACCTTACCCCCAACACTCTCAACCACGCCTGCATTCTCATGACCAAGCACGAAGGGTAGCCTAAACCCCTCCCTCGGTTCCGTACCGGCCCATAGCCTTAAGTCCGTCCTACACATGCCCGCGCCAACCACCTTAATAAGCACAGCCTCATCATCACCAGGCTCCTTAACGTCAATGGTCTCCATCCTAAGGGGTTTACCGAACTCCCTGAGCACAAGGGCCCTAGCCTTCATTGAAGGCACCGGGTGTACTAGGATTATTCTAAATTTTAAAGTAATAAACCTAACAGGTTAGGTTAGCTCAATACCCATACCTCACGGGTGTACTTACCGGTGTTGGCATCCACCATGTACGAGTGGTATTCGCCATTCCTAAGCGGCGTGCAGTTGGGTAGGTTTACTGGCCTATAGTAGTCCACTATTGTTGAAGACGCGTACACGTTGATCCCATTGCCGCTGCACCAGTAAAGCCTGTAGTAATCATCACGGGCCTCATCCTTGCCATCATTGGCCTTAACGTAATAACTACCAACCACAAGTTGAACCTCACTTAACCGGCCATCCATGTACCTAACCATCAGTATCCCAAGGTTGGCCCCAGTTTTAACGTAACCAAGCAGCCACTTCAAATCCCCCACTGTAATACCATCACCCACCCTCCCAGCAAGAGCCAGGTTAGCTATGAATGTGTCGTTGTAGCTGGCACCATAACCGGGCCCTAGGTTAAGGTACCTGGCTAGGTCATCCCTCCTGAAGGAGCCGTTGTGAATCATGAAGACTTCGTGGCCGGTGTTGGTTGTTGAGTAGACGGGGTGGGTTGACGTTATGTTTTTCGGTGTTCCTGTGCTGGCAGCCCTGGCGTGAATCATCTCGATTAACGTACCCTGTCCCTCATGAGCGCCCATCAGTATCTTTGGGGATAGTGGGTCTAGGTATATTGGCTTAAGGCTCTTGAACATTAACGGTGAAGTCGGGTTACCGGTCACTAGCGATACAAAGCCCCACCCATCACTGTGGCTTGACTCGCCGTAAAGTCTCTCACCATATGGGTCATTTGACGCAGCCTTAATGAGGCCATTAACGACCCCCTCACGTACATTAAGGATGCTGGGCATCCCACCCAGTATAATAGCCATCCTACACATAATACTCAGGCAAGCCCCATCAAGGCTCGGTATTAAAGATTTAGCCGTGGTTCACCTGCCCTTCAGGTAGTTGAGGAGCCCACCCTTAAGCAGTATCTCCAGCGCCACCCCTGTTATCGGCTTGGCCTTAATCACCCTTGAGTCGTTTACCGTTATTTCACCTGTATCCACAACCACACGCACCTTATCATTCTCATTAACCAGTCTACTAACCCCAGGCACCACCAGGACCGGTAGGCCATTGTTAATTGCGTTCCTGTAGAATATCCTGGCGAAGGACTCCGCTAACACAGCCTTAACCCCAGCAGCCTTTAACGCTATGGCAGCCTGCTCCCTGCTCGACCCCATCCCAAAGGCCCTCCCGGCAACTAATACTACACCATCCTTAGCCTTCTCGTAGAAGTTAGGGTCCAGGGGCTCCATGGCGTGCTTACCAAGTATAGCCGGGTCCGTGTAGACAAGGTACTTGGCTGGTATTATGACGTCCGTGTCTATGTTATCCCCAACCTTAATGACCCTGCCCTCCACCACCAATTGAGGCATAGTAACCCACAGCCACTAATGATTATTAAGTTTAACTTATTAATCAACCCTTATGATTAAGCAATTTGTAATTTAACCAAGGCACTCCTCCACCACGCCCCTATTCACCGGTAGTCCAAGCCTTGCGAGGTTTACCACACCCCGTTAACTTGAGCTTATGGTACTACGGCTATGTTTTTAATAACTCCAGTTACATCGAAATGAGTATGGAGCCCTTAGCGGACTCAAAAAGATCCTTTGGCTCCCAGATAGCAATGCCGTTCATCAGCTCCTCATCATTGACATTAAAGCCCTGCATTGCCACCTTACATGCAACAATCCTCACGCCAGCGTTCATAGCATCAGTAATCATTTTCCTAGTTGCCTCGCTTAGCTTCTCAAAAACAGACCTCTTGGCTAGCACCACTGAATACAGCACCAGGTAAACGATTACCTCATACCCCTGTGAGGATGCGATAAATGCGAGCCTTAATGCAGCTTAAACACGGTCCTCCTCAGATGGCGGCATTGTAACGAAGAGTATCACCCTGCCCTTACTCATCCCAGGCTACATGTATTTGCTATATCAATATTAGTTATTTACCCTTTATTGCACATTTTATGTGCAATGCCTTAATGCACCGTTAACATCTAAATCCTCTTAATGACCTCATCTGCGAATTCAGCCGTTGTGGCGTTACCGCCAAGGTCCGGTGTCAACTTGGCTCCACTGCTTAGTGTATCCAGCACTGCCTTCTCAATGGCGTTACCAGCGGTGGTGTATTTGCCATCACCCACCCTGCTGCCCCACCACTTAAGCATCCATGACGCGCACAGTATGGTTGCCGTTGGGTTGGCTATGCCCTTACCGGCTATGTCGAAGGCTGCGCCGTGGACTGGCTCAAACATTGCCTTTGAGTCACCCATGTTTGCCGATGGGGCTAACCCAATGCTGCCCGTCACGTATGCCGCTATATCGCTTAGTATATCGCCGTAGAGGTTTGTCGTTAATATTACGTCGAAGTCCTGCGGCCTCCTAACCATATCCATAACCGCCGAGTCTATGTACATCTCATCAACCTTTACGTTGGGGTATCTTGAAGCCACTTCCCTGGCAACGCTCCTGAATAGGCCGTCGGTCACGGTGAGTACGTTTGCCTTATGGACCACGGTCACCTTACCCCTCCTTGACTTAGCCAGTTCAAAGGCGACCTTAGCAATCCTTTCGCTCGCCCTCCTTGAAATAACCCTAAGCGCCACAGCCACGTCGCTGGTGACCATGTACTCGGCCCTAACGTAGACATCCTCCGTGTTCTCCCTAACTATAACCAGGTCAACGCCTTCCCTAAGCGCCTTAACACCTGGGTAAACCCTAGCTGGCCTAATGTTGGCGTAGAGGTCTAAACCCCTCCTAAGCTTAACAACAACCTCACCGGCGCTTTCACCCACGGGGCCCTTCAGTATAGCGTCGGAAGCCTCAATGATGCCCCAGTACCTGCTCGGCATGGCTTCACCGTACCTGCTGAGCGCTGTGTCGCCGGCCTCAACCTCGGTGGGTTCAATTGCTAGGCCGTACTTGGCTGCGGCGGCCTTAAGTACCCTCAGGGCTGAGTCTACAACCTCAGGTCCAATGCCATCGCCCTTAATTACGGCTATCCTCACTGACCTCACCTTTAATCTCCGTTAGGGCTATCCTCTTAAAGTCCTCCCAGGTAATGTTAACCCCGGAGTCCCCAAGCTCCTTTATCCTGCGCAGCACCCTGGAAACCACCTCATCATTGGGCTCTATACCCAGCATCTTAAGTGCATACTCCACTGAGTGCCTACCGCTATGCTTACCTAACACTATCCTGCGGTTCATGCCAACCATGGATGGGTCAATGGGTTCGTATGTTAATGGGTTGCTTAGGATGCCGTGCACGTGTATACCGGATTCGTGGGAGAAGGCGTTGGCGCCTACTATAGCCTTGTTAGGTGGTACAGGTATATTAAATAGTTTAGACACGGTCTCGGACACATCCTTAATCCTCTCAAACCTAATCCTGGTTTTGTAGCCGAGTAGGAATCTTACAGCTGAGGCCACCTCCTCGAGGGCCGCATTCCCAGCCCTCTCCCCAACCCCATTTATAGTGCCATGTACCTGATCAGCCCCAGCCTCAACAGCGGCCACGCTGTTGGCGACCGCCATGCCGAAGTCGTCGTGGCAGTGGACACTGAGCAGGTAATTGCCCCTCACCCTACCTTTAATTAATTTAATTAACTGGGCCATTCTGCTTGGCCACATTACACCAACCGTGTCAGCAATGTCTAGCCTATCTGCCCCAGCATCAACGACGCTCTGGAACACTTTCACCAGGAACTCCAAGTCACTCCTGGTGGCATCCTCGGCGCTGAACTCCACGGTTAACCCATGGCTCTTAGCATACTCTACAGCTGATACAGCACTTTCAATAACCTGCTCCCTGTTCATCCTCAACTTATATTTCATGTGTATGTTGGATGTGGCTATGAATAGGTGGACGGCCTTAACGTCGGCGTCAATGGCCCTATCTATATCATGCCTAACAGACCTCGATAAAACTATGACCTCGGAGTCGGTCACCTCCCTACTTATCATCCTAACAGCCTTAAACTCACCCTCACTTACCGCAGGGTACCCGGCCTCTATTGAGTCCACGCCAAGGTCCTCAAGTTTCATTGCTATCAGTAACTTCTCCTCAGGCTTTAATGCAACGCCGGGCGTCTGCTCACCATCCCTTAGGGTGGTGTCCAGGAACCTAACGTACCTAACCCCCGTGCCGCCTGGGGTCACGGCTTGAGCAATCTAGACCACCCTAACAGCCCCGCCGGTCTAGGTATATAAGTTTTAAGCTTCGTGGAATTCAGTAAATAACTGTAGGTTGAATCAATAGAATTATTGGTATTCAACTGTTTAGCAGTGGCTATGCTGCATAGAATAGATAGCCTAAGGGTAATGCTTAAAAAGGGGTGTATAGGCTACTGCGGTTAATGAGGTGTCTTATTCTTTACGTACGATGAGGAGTGGGCCTCAGGGGCCCAATACTTAATCAAATGTAGAATAGGCAAAGAATCCGCGGGGGATGGGTATACAGACCCTATAAATAGGCTAAGGGGTGGTTATTGTGGTTAGGGCTGTTGATGCGTTGTC
>OFEH01000559.1_pt1 | contig 11245 bp, 14 predicted proteins | sample 1521031 | NCBI WGS metagenome assembly OFEH01 (sample SAMN05518350, study PRJEB24110) | hypersaline lake metagenome | isolation source: Grendel Spring, Yellowstone National Park, Wyoming, USA | place: USA:Grendel Spring, Yellowstone National Park, Wyoming, USA | collected 2011-11-16
ACCCTGAAGGGCCCGAAGCTAAGCTTTTCACTTGCTTTATTGAGCCTGCTAAGCCTTGCCTCCCCTGGGTTCATAGGAGGTAGTGTGGCCACGTACCTGACGGCCTCCCAATTGATTTTGTAGAGGCCCTTAATCACCTTGCCCTTTCTCTCATATGGGGTAAGCATGCCCCACTTTACTGCGTTTTTGATTACGTACTCAAGGCCGTGCCAGTTCTTCTTGTTTAGCCTAAGTAAGTCCCTTACCCTGCTGGTGGTTATGATATCAGGCCTTGGACTTAAGTCAAGGAGGTAAAGGGCAAGAACAAAGAGGTAGAAGGGGGGCCTCAGCCTACGCCACTCCAGCCAGGGCCCCTCTGCGAGTTCTATAAAAGCGGCCGCTGGAGGCTGGTACTCTACTGACTCAGGGCTGGAGGGCCCCTCTGCGAGTTCTATAAAAGCGGCCGCTGGAGGGGCAGGGTGCTCTTTAGGGGAATGAGAATAATATTGAGAAGGCGACCGATTGTTTGAATTCGTGGGCCTTGCTTGCTGTAAGGCTTTTAATCTCCCTAGCCGTCTATACTGTATTTGGGACGGCGTGGTATATCGCCTCGTGGGGGGCCCGTGACAGGGCTTGGGGATCGGAGGCCCCTCATGGGCCCCTTATGCTTATCCTGCTATTCTATTAGCGGACAAAAAATTTAAGCCTTTGCAGCACGTACGTCACACCCGACACAACCATCACACGTATTACACCATATTAGCGCCCTTGCTCTATATAGAAAACGGAGGCCTGTCCTAGGCGGCCAATGAGCCCTAGCGGGCAGGGCAGAAGGCTCTGCCCGCTGCCTTCAGGTCTGCGGCATTGGCGCGAGTTTGAGGTACCAATAGAGCTTGTCCTTGGTGCTGGCGCAGAGCCAAGCGTCAGAACCTAGGCGTGAATACTTGACGCATTTCGGGGTGTTCTTGGACATAAGCCAGTCCATTATGACGTAGTAGTTGAGAACCTTAGCGACTACGGCCTTGGCCCCGCTTGGCATTTTCATGCGCCGCACCTCGATGCCGTGCCTCTCGAGGACCTCGACTATCTCCTTGGGCGGCTCTTTCTTGTCCTCTGCATGAACCTCAGCCCAGTTCGCAAGCTGGAGCCATGCCTGCCCAATCTCTGCGGCCTCCCTTCGTTCCTCGCTGTTGCACTCCTTCAAGGCCCGAATCTCCTTCCTCCTCCTGCCCCTTAGTGGAACCCTTGGCAATAGGCTCGCGTAGAGCTTCGCGAGCTCTATGTTGGCCCTGTATAAGCCGTTGTCGAGCCTCTCTATTAGGCCATCGACAAGGGCTGAATCAAGAGTACCGCAGGCCGCAGCCTTCAGCTCGCTCTGTCTGAAGGTGTCCCTGCCAGACTTGACTATGTAGTAGGCAATTGCCCAAGCGCTTGCTGCCACCCGAATGAGCTTGATTTCTGGCTCAAGCCTCCCCATTATCAGCCCTTAACACGATTAGAGCGCAATGCTTAAACCCCCTATCACTCGAGAATATCTCCCGCATGATGCGATTTAAGGGCTGGATGGTGCTAGTAAAAGTGGAGACCCCCCTGCCATTTCCGCTCACACACCTCGCATTCGCGGGCAAGGGCTTGAGGCCCTGCCCGTTTTTTTGGGGGCCTATCCTATGACATTAGGCTCGAGGGGCTCGAGAGGACCTCGCAACCCACTTTAGGGCAGGAAAACGCGTGCGACCAAAAAAGAGAGCGAGGGTGACTCGCTTAATTTCTATCATATCACAGGCACATCGGCGCCCAAGTGAGGCCTAGGTGAGGCCTAGGTGCGGTTATGGTGAGGTTAAGGTGGAGCCTAGGTGAGGCCTAGGTGAGGTCAAAGTGAGGTCAAAGTGAGGGTTCTCGGCCCATCAGGGCAATGACATCACAGGACCATGCGCTTATTGGCGCCCGTCGCTGACATGTGGGTGAGTGAGCTGGGTGGGCGAGGAGCGCAAGGACTACACCCAGGTCCTCTTGGACCTATACGGCAGGGCCCTCGAGGCCCATGAGGATATCCTCCGTCTGGCCTCTGCGACTGGCATAGGGGACGGCGAGAGGACGGCCATAGACCTTGCGACCAGGATAGCTGCGGCGAAGGACAGCGTAGTCGGGTCTGCGGAGAGGGTCGCTAACGTTTACCTTATCTCGGCTGCGGTTGTGGGCAGGAGGCCAGACAGGGGCAAGGCGAGGCGCCTCCTCTACTTAGCGAGGAGGATTAAGGCGATGGCCGAGAGGATAGACAAGGAGGGCAGGCGCGGAAACGTGGACCTCATGTTTCAATATGAGAAGATAGCGGAGAGCTACGTTAAGGGCCTTCTCGAGAGCGGGAAGAACCTCACGACATTCTACAACAAGGCCAGGGCCCTCCTCAGCGAGGCCGCGGAGCTATCCCAAGAGCTGCTGAGCGAGACCTCAAACAACCTGGCGACTATCGGCGTCCTTCCGAGGAAGAGGATAATTGAGCAGTTTGAGGAGGGCCTAGGGGAGTCATTCAGCAATGAGAGTGAGCTGCCTAAGGCCATTAACGAGGACAAGGCTGGCGAAGGTGGTTAGCGGGACAAAGCCTGGCGCGCTCGGGTCCTCGGTGTATGGCAATCCCTTCTTTCTGGCCTCCTCGGTCGCGCTGTAAAACCACTTCGTAAGCGCCTCGGCGACCGCGTCTATAATCTGCGGGAGGTCGCCCCTGAAGAGCTCTTCGTTTGTAGGTATAGGAGGCAACTTGACCTCGACAATCTTCTCCCTTGTCACATCCATGGCCTTTAGCATGCCCTTCAGCACTCTTACTAAAAGCTCCTTCTTGGCATTGTATTCCTTAGTCTTTTCCTCGCTGTCCTTTTCGACCATTAGCGCCTCATTGCCAGCGAGCTTTATCGCGGTCTCCCTTAGCGAGCGCCAGATAAAAGACGGCATTAGTGAATAGAGCCTCTCGGCCGCTGCGAGCCGCCTGTTTATGCTGGCGTTCGGCGACATCAGGGTAGCGACCAGGCGCTCGGCGTCATAGGCGAGCGGCAGAATTGCCCTCTTCTCAGCTGGCTGAGAATCCTGGGCCATTAGACCATCACCCTCAAAGCGCCTACATCCTCAAAGAACTTGATATAGACCTGAAGGAGTAGCTCGGCCGCTGCGAGCCTGGCCATCTTCTCTATTGAGTCCCTGTCCAAGTGCCGCCCATGCTCATCAATGAACTTCTCGAACAACAGGCTCGCGACCTCCTCAAAGGCGCCCTTCCCCTCGTACTTCTCGAGCTTAGGCAGGGGCAAATCGGGATAGCGCGTCTTGAAGGCCCGCGAAATCATCTCTTTAACATAAGCGGCGAGGGCGTCGCCGTAGAAGTTAAAGCCCCGCATCAGCGCGGGGCTGTTCAATGAGTTGATTACTGCCTTCTCGCTTGCTATCGCCGCGTTCACCGTGGCGTTATAATAGACCCTATCCTTGTAGTCGTGAGTTCTCGAGTTGAGCGATGCCGCGAGATAGTCGTCAATCAGCAAATAGGGCACATTGCCTATGACGGTCGGCTTGAGTCTAGGCACAAGGTACCTCAGCGTCGGCGTCGGCCCCGCAGGCCTTGGGCTCGACGTTTTCACATCACCTCCTCAGTTCTCAAGTCCTTCACACTGCGCGGCGATTTGGTAGAGCATCGCCTCGAGCGCAGCGAGCTTAATGAGGAGCCTGCGGTGGTCCTCCTTATTCTCGGCGCCCAAATACTCAGCGACGTGGCTTAGCCCCTCCTTAGCGACCGTAAGAGCGCGCTCTACTTGCCCCTCGCAATTAGCGCCGAGGAGGTAGGCCATCAGCTTGGCTGTGCCGTAGACGGTAGCGGCGTGCGAAATTATCGAGGCCTCGCTCTTGATGCCGCCCTTCCTCAAAAGACCTTTAAACTCCTCAGTGAGCTCCTCAAGCATGGGCTTGAGGCGCTCAGGGAGTTTTTCCTGCGCCTCTGCCATGCGGGTTCACCTCGCTGATTTTTGACAAACTGGCGCCTATAACCCCTGCCTGCACGCACCTGTCCGGAAAACAGCGGAGGCGCCCGGAAGTGAATTTGAAAAAAGGAGGCAGCTCGAGCTAAGAGGCCTCGAGGTCCTCGCCCTTTGCCCTGGCCTCCTCCTTGGCCCTCTCCTCGGCGTACTGCCTGAGCCTATCGAGTAGGCCCTGAAGACTGTCAGCCAAGTATTGGGCCGTATAGGCAGAAATTTCAGCCTTGGCCATCTTCTCCTCTACGGCCTTGGCCAGCTCCTCGAGCTGGCTGGCGATTAGCGGCTTGTCCTCCGTCAGCTGCTGGGCCAGGCTCTTGACCTGAAGGCCAGCGGCGGCCAGAACCTTATTAGTGAGAACGTACTTCTCAGGGCCAAGGTAACACCTCCTGAGCTTGGGCCGCGGTTTCCCGTCAGGGCCGCGCTCGTAGCCCTCATAATGAACGGCGTAGTAGTAGACGTTGTTGCCTATCCTGCGCCTCTCTATGTAACTTATGGGCTGTCCGCACCTGGGGCATACGCGATAGGCCGTGCCGCTCACTATGCGCCACCTCCTCTACTGCGAGGCCTTCAGCTCCTTCAGGAGCTCCTTGAGCTCCCTGTCTATGTCCTCGGCCTGCGTCGAGGCTGCCTGGGGCTGTGATGCTGTCGAAGGCGCCTCGAGGGGCTGGGACTTAGCGACTGCCTCATTAACGGCCTCGGCCTCCTCCTTGGCCTTCTCCTCGGCGTACTGCCTCAGCGGCTCTATGAGGGCTGCCAGCCCCTCTAGCGCCTGGGCTATGGCCCTTGCGTGAATGGACGGCAGGGTGCGGTCCTGCATCTTCAGCCTTAGGGCCTGCGCCACGTTCATGAGGTACTCGCTGTACCTTGGTATATCCTCTAAGTCCTGCCCCATTCCCTTAAGGTCAATGCCCATAGGTTCATGCGTTACCCTGCCGTGAATGTAGTGCTCTGGCCCTAGGTAGCACTTCTTTATCTTCCTCTTGCCGTCAGGCCCCTTAAGGTAGTGCCATGCGTAGAGGTAGACCTGGCCCCTGACCCTCTTACGTTCTAAAAAATCTATGGTCATATGACACCTTGGGCACGAATCACCAGGCTTCAACACAGTGCCCATAGACCCCACCTGGGCCACGGCGCGAGTGCCAGCTGGCCCTTAAAGGCTTTTCGCAAATTTGCGAATGCCATCAATGACGCGCTGCCTGTGCCGTGGGGTGGCCCTGCGCGTATTCCTAGTATAGGATAGGTGCGCGGTGCCCCAGCGGCGTGCGGCGCCGCGGCTGGCAGGCCATTCAAAAATTTTTGAGCCTGTCGTTAGGGGCAGGCCGCGCGGGTGCCGCGATGTGCCAAGGAAGCGGGCGGCCAGCCCCAGGGCAGTACCACGGCCCAGGTGGGCGGCCCAGGGGCTGGGGTCGCCTGACGTGGCGACCCATAGGCGCTACTGCCCTTTGAGGCCCATAAGCATTACTGCCTTCCCTTCACTTCACGCTCAGCAAAATGTCCTCGGCGGTTTTGAGCTCGGTATAATGGAGGACATAGCTCAAATTGCGGTGGCCCGTGATTTTGGCGACTATCGAGGGGTTCACGCCCTTTGAGAGCATGTATGTTATGTAGGCATACCTTAAGCTGTGCGTGTTGAAGCCGTACGTGGCCTTGCAATAGACCTTAATGGCGCTCTTGGGGTTCTTCACCTTGGCCAGCCTCATGCAGGCCTGGGCCAGGTGCTCCCTGCCCTCCTTGCCCCTCAGCTCCTCGGGAAGGGCCATTAGGCGCTGGTCGCCCTCCTTATGCTTCTCTATTCTGACGCGCACGGCTGTGGCCTTGGACTCGCAAAACTGCCTAACGGCCTCTATGGCCTCGCCAATCCTCGAGCCGTTGCGCAGTTGGACTAGGAGGACCACGTCCCAGGGGTGGCCTGTCCTGTAGAGGTGCCCAAGGATTTGGCTGTAGGCCTCGCGGTAATCAACACAGCTGTCCCAGCCCCTCCTTACGCAGTCCTCAGGCACAGGGCCCACCATCAACTTAACCTTATGATGGCGGGACCTTAATAAGGTTAGATGCGGGCAGGGCGGGCAGGGCGTGGCCTAACGGCATCAACCTGCCCTTTTGTGCGTAAGGTTAGGCCAGGAACGAGGCCTGGCTGGGGCCTGCCGCGAGGGAGGGAGGAGAGGGAGGGGCGCGCTGGCCAGGACATTCTAAAATTTTTGAGAGTGGTCGTTAGGGGCGTGCGGGGGGCGTGAGGGAGGTGGGTCAGGGGGTGTGCCGAGGGGCAGGGAGGAGGGAGAGGGGGGACCTTGAGGGGGCGCCGCGCACTATATATAATAGGATATACTGGGGCCTGGCAGCGGCGCCTCGAGCCTAAGGCCGCTAAGGGGCCAGGGCCCTATGGGTTGCCTCCAGGGAGGGCAACAGGGTGGCAAGTGACCGCACAAAGAGGTTTAGAAGGCCGTACTTGCCCACAGCCTGCTTAACGCCAGAGTGCGGCCTGAACTCAAAGCGCACTGCATTTGATGGGTCTTTGTTTTCATTATGGTAAATGAAGAGGTAGCCAAAGTTAAGGGTATCAGCAAGGCCTGTGGACTCAGCACCCACAAGCGGCACTATTACCTTGAAGTTCATTATCCTGACCTCTATGCCTCTCTCTGCATAACGGTTAAGCTCCCGCAGGAACTCACTTAGCGGTACTAAACGCTCACTATGGTGTAGCCAGTAGGCCCTCTGCCTTCCAGCCCTGTCCACCTCCCTAACCCACTCCTTAAGCTCATACTCAACATAGACAGTAACGCCACCTCCACCGTCAGGGAGGGGCAAGCGTGGAGGGATACCACGTAGCAGTGCACTTGGGAGCTGACGCAAGCTTAGGCTGTCCACGGTGGGGAGCTGACTAAGGGCACTATGGACAGCGCCCGTCAGCGCATCAAGGATATAGAGAACCTCCTTAAGAAGACGCAAAGGCCTACGGGACACTGCCCTATTGACCTTGGTGCGTGGAAGGAGGACTAGGGCAGGGACACCTATGCTGTTGCGGTAGGTGCTGGTAACTGCAAGCTGGTACCAGCGCTGTACAACAGGGTACAAAGGGGTGCCGTAGACCTGAATGCCAGGCTCTATCTTAGAGGCCGTTGCGGGAGCCTGGTCAAAGAGGGTAAGGCCACTTGGAGGCACATCAGCAACCAAGGAGGTAGGGGCTAGGTCACCACCTGCAACAGAGCAGATGGGGTTAGGGCCAGCAGAGGCTAGGACCTCCTGGAGCACCTTAACGCTACCAGCACACAGGTAGCGGGTACCTCCTGCTGGAGTAGTGCACCTGACGCAGGAGAATGTAGCAGTAGCACTGCCCTCCCCACCTAAGCCTAGAGTAAGGAGGTAGGTGTTGCCCATGACTACGGCCTCCAGCAGGTTATGACCTACATGCAACAGGGTTATGACAAAGTGCTTAAGCTGTGGTGGCTTAAGCGTAGCTGGCTTTGCTGTACCAGCAGGCTTTGACTTCCTGGTAGGAGGCGTAAAACCTGCAATACTCGCAGTACCTGCAGGCGGCTCCAGGCCCCAGGCCTGCCAGTACAGCGAGCCGTAAACCCTAGTCCACTCCACTAGGGCCCTGAACTCGCGCTCTATTTCTTCAGCCTCTATGAACTCCAGCCAGTCCTTGAGCACATATTCACTATGTAATGCCCTCTTCCCCACGCTCTGCGGTATTGTGGAGGTAACTACATAGTCCACGCCCTCCTTAATGACTCTGTAAGTGCCCTTCCACGCCCTGCTTAGTACGCCTAGGGCTACGGCCTCCCTTATCACAAGGTCTAAGGCGTGCTTGTCAGTCTTTGAGTAGCCTAACAATGTCCTCAGCTCCCTGTAGGTAATAATGTCCTCCTTAATGCCCTCCAGCTCCCTTGCCTTTAGCTTCCTGGCAAGCACCCACACCATAACAGGTACGCTCTTCCTGCACCTGACTATGGGAGGCTGGAGGTAGGGGTCTAGCCCCTGGCTCCCTGGCCCTGGCTGGCTGGAGTTGGGATAACACTCTCCAGAGGGGGGGCCAGGCCTGGAGCGTACACTAGTGGGACGAGAGTAGGAAGCTTTATGGGTAGCAGGGGTAGGACTGTGGACAGGGCGCTCTTTAGGGGAAGGACTAGGTGCTACTTTACGATAGGCTTTTATCCCTAGCCGTCTATACTCTATTTGGGACGTCTGTAACACCCCAGTGGGGGGCCCGTGAAAGGGCTTGGGGGTCACGAGGGCCTCTCACGGGCCCCTTCCTGCTTACAATTATTCTATTAGCGGGCCAAAAATTTAAGCCTTTGCAAGCACGTACGTCACACCCGTCACAACCATCACACGTATTACACCATATTAGCGCCCTTGCTCAATATAGAAAACGGAGGCCTGCCCTAGGCGGCCAATGAGCCCTAGCGGGCAGAGCCTTCTGCCCTGCCCGCTACCTTCAGTTCTGCGGCCTTGGTGCGAGTTTGAGGTACCAATAGAGCTTGTCCTTTGTGCTCGAGCAAAGCCAAGCATCAGGGCCAAGGCGTGGGTACCTGATGCATTTTGGTGTGTTCTTGGCCATAAGCCTGTCCATTATGATGTAGTAGTTGAGGACCTTGGCAACTATGGCCTTAGCCCCGCTGGGCAGGGCCATGCGCTGCACCTCTATGCCGTGTTTATTGAGGGTCTCAAGTATTTTGTTTGGCGGCATTGCCCTGTCCTCAATATGCCTCTCAGACCACTTTGCCAGTCGCAGCCAGGCACTTGCAAGCCTGAAGGCTTCTTCCCGCTCCTCGCAAGAGGTCTTGGCCTCGCTGACAGGGGTCCAGAAGCGGCCCCTGCGCTCATTTATGTAGGCCTTAGGTAGTAGGCTTGCATAGAACTTCGCGAGCTCTACGTTGGCCCTGTAGAGGCCATTGTCGAGCTTGACTATCAGGCCATCCGCAAGGGCTGAGTCGAGAGCGCCGCAGGCCGCAGCCTTCAGCTCGCTCTGTCTGAAGGTGTCCTTGCCCGTCCTAAGGATGTAGTAGGCTATGGCCCAAGCGCTGGCTGGCACACGAATGCTCTTTATTTGAGGCTCGAGCCTCGCCATTATCAGCCCTCAGCATGATTAGAGCACAATGCTTAAGCCCGTTATTGCTGTGTATTATCTCCACATGATGCGATTTTACCGCTGGATGCTGCTAGAAAAACTGACCTCCCCTGCCATTTCCACTCCACCTCACACGTTCACGGGCAAGGGCGTGAGGCCCTGCCCGTTTTCTTTCGTATGGCCCTATGGCGTCAGCCTCGAGGGGCTCGAGAGAACCTCGCAACCCCACCTTTGGGGTTGGAAAAATTCGACGGCCAAGGTGCGGAGCGAAGGCGTACCGCTTACTCTCTATTACACTAATGGCACATGAATGCCCTTGCGCAGTCATTGCGAAGCCATTGCGCAGTTATTGCGCTATCATTACGCTGTTATTGCGAAGTTATTGCGCAGTCATTGCGCAGTCATTGCGCAGCCCTCCGCTGATGTCATAAAGTCCCCAGGGGGGATTTAGGCGCTGGTCGCCAAATCATGGGCGGGTGGCGTCTGTGAGCGAGAAGGACCAGGGCTATGCCCAGGCCCTGTTAGAGCTATTCAATGATGCCGTCAAGTCATATAACAACATCGTTTATTGGACCTCGTTAATTGGCTCCCATGACGTCGAGAGCACGGTCAAGGAGCTGGCGTTTAAGGCGCTGTACACCCACGATAACATTTTCAACAACGCCGAGCGGATTGCGAGGGCTTTCATTGTCTCGAGCGCGGTGGCTGGGAAGAGGCCTGACAAGCGCAAGGCAAGGCGCCTCCTCTCAGCCGCGAAGAAGGTAGAGAGGATTGCCGAGAGGGTGAAGGTGATGGCCCCACCCGTCGAAAAGGAGAAGAGCTGGGACGACTACAATTATGAGAACAAGCTCGCTGAGGCCTTCACAAAGGAACTGGTCAGCCGCGGCGACAGGAGCGCGAAGACCTTCAGCGACAGGGTGCGCGCGGTCTTCAGGGAAATTAACGGGCTGTCCCATGAGCTCCTCGAGGAGGCGGCGAACAACCTGGTAACTATTGGCATAATGCCAAGAAAGAGGATTCTCGAGGAATTCGAGGAGGGAGCAGGGGACTTAGTCGCCGATAAGGGCGAGCTGTCTGAGCCCATTGACAATGACAAGGCTCGCAAAAGTGATTAACAGAACATATCCTGGCCTCTCGGTATCATAAGAGTACGGCTCCCCCCTCTTTCTTGACTCCTCTGTAGCCTCATAGAACCAGTCTGTGAGCGCCTTAGCGACCGACTTTATCATTTTAGGGACGCCTTCGTTAAAGACGTTCTCGGAGATAGTCAGGGGCGGCAGCTTAACTTCGACTATCCTCTGGCGGGTCTCCTCCATGGCCTCGAGCATGCCCTCCAGCGCGTTCCTGAAGAGGCCTCTCCTGGCATCCTTATCCTCGGCTCCTTCGCCCGTCAGCGCCTCCTTGCCCGTAAGCTTTATGGCGGCCTCAAACAACGTCCTCTCAATATAGGTAGGCATTAAAGTATAGAGCCGCTCGGCCGCTGCGAGTCGCCTAAGCAGGTTAGCTGTTGGCGACATCAAGGTGGCGACAAGGCGCTCTGCGTCATAAGCAAGCGGCACTATGGCCCTCCTCTCGCTCTGGCTGACCTCCTGCGACATCATGCTAACACCTCCTCAGTTCTCGAGGCCTTCGCATTGCGCGGCGATTTGGTAGAGCATCGCCTCGAGGGCTGCGAGCTTAATGAGGAGCCTGCGGTGGTCCTCCTTGCTCTCGGCGCCTAAGTAGTCGGCGACGCGCCTTAGCTCCTCCTTTGAAAGCTCTAGGGAACGCGCGACTTGCTCCTCGCACTTACTGCCGAGGAGGTAGGCCATCAGCTTGGACATGCCGTAGATGGTGGCAGCGTGCGAGAGCACCGAGGCCTCGCTCTTGATACCGCTCCTTTTGAGAACATCTTTATATTCCTCCGAGACCCCCTCGAGCGCGCGGGAGAGGCGCTCAGGGAGCCTCTCCTGGGCCTGGGACATTCCCGCTATCACCTCATGGCCTTTTTGACAATGGGCGCCTAAATACCTCGGGCCTTTTTGACAAACGGATGGCTGGGCGGAAAACACCGGAGTCCTCCGGAAGTGAATTTGAAAAAAGGAGGCGCCTCGAGGGGCCTGCCGCTCTTCTACAAATTTGTAGAAAGCGACTTCTCGGGGGCCTAGCGCGTGGCCTGGGCCCTCCTGTCCTCCCCCTTCAGCGA
>OFEH01000560.1_pt1 | contig 11245 bp, 10 predicted proteins | sample 1521031 | NCBI WGS metagenome assembly OFEH01 (sample SAMN05518350, study PRJEB24110) | hypersaline lake metagenome | isolation source: Grendel Spring, Yellowstone National Park, Wyoming, USA | place: USA:Grendel Spring, Yellowstone National Park, Wyoming, USA | collected 2011-11-16
GATATGTTTGACAACTGGTATGAAGAATTGGATAAGATGAATGAGGGCAAGAAAGGTAGGCCATATGAATTTCCTGAGTCTTTCATTAAAATCCAGGCTGTATGGCATCAGTGTTGGTTAAAGGGGACTTGAGGGTATAGCAAGGTCATTGGGAAGGTTATGCTTGATACCTTACCATGATGATTACACAACCATATGGCACAGAGTACATGATATGAGGCCTGAAATAAAGCTACCAACTTACGAAGTTGAAGCTGGTTCAGACGGAACCGGGTTTAAGACTGGCAACGCTTGGGATAGGACTTTTGTTTACGGAAAAATAATGAGAAAGTACGTTAAGGTAATAATAACTGCTGATGTGAGGACTAAGAAGCTTATCGCTGTTGATATAAAGATAGGCGAAGTATACAAGCCAAAGGTAGCTGTGAAGCACATAGAGCTGTTAAAGGGATTAAACTGAAGAAGTTCTACGGAGATTGTGCATACGACACTAATGGAATATTCAATGTAATCGGCGATGCAGAATCAGCTATAAAGATAAGGAAGAACGCTACAACTTATCGTTGTAAAGGAAGGAGAAGACAAGAGGTTAGGGAGCACATGAAGCTTGGGTACAAGACATAGTCAAAGAAGGTTAAGTATGGCCTTAGGTGGGCTATAGAGGGAATATTCTCATCTATAAAGAGAAAGTTCAGAGAAGACCTTAGGGCAAGAAGCGTAATTGGTTTGCTAGCGAAGCTATGCAAAAAGTTTGGGCATATGATGTAATGATCAGCTATGCTAAGAACGAAATGCTAACGGCATGATCGATTAAAGCCTATTGGTTAAGATAAAAAATAATTATTCAACACAGCAGTTTTTAGGAAAAGATTAAATAATAAGCACGTTAATGTTTTCAAAAAGTTAAAAACAGAAGGTAAAATGCAAATAAAAGTGTTAGGTGCTGGAGGAAGCATAGGCAATTCCGGCATTTTAGTAAAAGATGATTCCACAACTATACTCTTAGATTATGGGCTAAATCCAGGAAAAAACATAGTCCATCCATTACATGTAAGGCCCAAAGACTTAACCGCGTTGATAACTACTCACGCACATCTAGATCATATAGGATACGAGCCTTATCTTTATATAGATGGGAGCGTTCCGCATTATGCTACAAAGGTCACTATTGAGCTCACGGAGCTTCTACTTTATGATTTATTAAACATTTCAGGCGATAAGCTTCCGTTCACTCAACAAGAAGTAAAAAAGCTTGTTAAGATGAGCAAAGCAATAGAGTATGAAGAACCTTTTAATATAAACGGAATTGAAGCTGAATTTTTGAACGCAGGACATATCCCTGGCAGCTCTATGGTTTACATTAAGGGAAGCAAGAGGGTTCTGTATACTGGAGATATAAACCACATACAGACAAGGTTACTCAAACCTGCATCTTATGATCTTCCAGAAGTAGATTATGTTGTGTCTGAATGCACGTATGCAATGCAAGACCATCCTGAAAGGGAACAAGAAGAAAAAAGGCTCATAGATTTTTCTAACGAAATAATAGAAGATGGTGGCACGGTTCTTGTTCCAGCTTTTGCTGTCGGGAGGGCACAGGAGCTGGCCGAAATATTTTATTCTTATAACTTTAAGCACGACGTTTATATGGATGGTATGGCTCTTACTGTAAACGAGATACTTCTGAACAACCCACAATTTTTAAGAGACCCCGAACTTTTAAGAAAAACTCTAGGACGCTTAAATTATGTTAATGGATGGGAAGAAAGAAGAAAAATCGTAAAAGAGCCGGCTGTCATAATTTCTCCAGCTGGAATGCTTATGGGAGGCGCTTCAGTATTTTACAGTAAAAAAATCTCAAAGGACCAAAAGAACGGCATAGCTATAGTAGCGTATCAAGTTGAGGGAACGCCTGGCAGATCACTGTTAGAAGAAGGTGTTTTGAACTTTAACGGAAACCATTATAGCGTTAATGCCAAGGTTGGCAAGTTTGATCTGTCAAGCCATTCTGGCAGGTCTCAGCTTTTGCAGATGTTCAAGTCGCTCAAAGGTTCTCCAAAAATAATCCTTGTTCATGGTGAACAAGAAAGCTGTGAAGCTTTGGCGCTAGAGCTAAATAGTATGGGGTTTAACGCTACATGTGCAAAGACAGGTGAAGTAATTGAGTGAAAAAAAGATTAACAAACTTGAAATTGACCTTTATTTCCTAAACGGGTACGCAACAAGGTATTTAGAAAGCTATAAGATAGCTGCATCCCTTTATAACATGAGCATCAGGGATCATCAGGATCTAGAATTCAACGTTAATTTAAAAACTTATGATGGGGATCAGATCCTTAAACAGTTAAAGGATATAATTCCAAAAAATCATCATTATGTTCTTATCGTAACAGGTTTGCCGATTGTAGATTCAACCGGTTCAAGAATTTTCGGTATAGTAGATCCTAAAGAGAGGGTAGCTATCCTGAGCGAAGATAGGTTGATTTCCGATCCAAAGCTTGCAAAAGAAAGAATAATGAAAGAAGCTGCCCACCTTATAGGCCATTTCTGGGGTTTGGGACACTGCTTAAATGAGACATGTATAATGAGCCATGCTAAAAGCTTAAAGGACGTTGATACAAAGCTACCAATGTTGTGCAAATCTTGCCAAGAAGATTTTAAAAAAGCATATAATGAATTAATTAAATGATTCCTAATAAGAATCAATAGTAGTGTTTTTATATATCTGTTAAGAATAATTATAAAATTGAATGATGAAACTAATTCAATACATGGTCATGAATATTATGACGATTTAGGTTCAAGAATACCTCCTATTTATCTTTCTTCAATATTTGAACAGAGAGGAGAAGCCAAGAAGAGCGACAGAAATGTAGATCTGAAGTATTCTAGAGAAGAAAATCCCACTGTAAGGTATCTTGAGAAAGCTGTCTCAAAGCTTGAAAGAGCTGAGGACTCTCTTGCTTTTTCTAGCGGGATGGCTGCCATAAGTTCCTTGTATTTGAACTTTCTTTCCTTAGGAGATGAAGCTGTTATTACAGCTGAAGCATACGGAACCACCATAAAGCTCTTGAGTTACCTTTCAAAATTTGGCGTAAAAGCTAAAGTTGTAATGCCTAATGCGGAAGAAATAGCTTCAGCTGTAACAAAAGACACAAAGCTTGTATTTATAGAAGCTATGACTAACCCTACGTTAAAGGTAATAGAAATTGACGCAGTAAGGGATGCGATAAAAGGCAAGGCCACGTTTATAGTTGACAACACCTTTTTGAGTCCGGCCCTCTTTAAGCCGATCGAAAAAGGTGCTGATGTTGTTGTTGAAAGCCTTACAAAGTATATAGCTGGTCACAATGATGTTATAGGCGGTATTATTGCTGGAAAAAAGGAAAATATCCTTGAACTTTGGGAAACCAGAAGGATGATCGGATCAATTTTAAGCCCGTTTAACGCTTACCTAACTCTGAGGGGGTTAAAAACTTTATTTGCTAGGATAAAAGTACAGCAAGAAAATGCTCTTATAATTGCAAAATACCTTTCAGAAAATCCGAAGGTTGAAGAAGTCATGTACCCCTGCCTTGAGACAGACCCATATTATCAGCTGGCAAAAAAATATTTTAAAGGGTGCGGCGGGGTTGTAAGCTTTAAAGTTAAAGGAGGAAAAGAAGAAGCGATTTCCGTTTTAAAGCACCTGAAGCTTATAGTTCCATCACCAAGCTTGGGAGGTACCGAATCAATAATGACCTACCCTGTTCTTTCTGCATCATCAACTTTAAGCGAAGATTGGAAGAAAAAACTTGGAATAACCGAAAATCTGCTTAGACTTTCAGTAGGACTTGAAAATGTAGAAGATCTGATAGAAGATCTTGAACAATCCCTTAAAAATGTTTAACGTCACGGCTGTTTCTTTCTTTTTACTGCGTCATTGGGTTTAGAAAAGTGACTCTTTCTTTTTCCGACAAAAATAAGGATCATTTAGATGTGTACACTGCTTTTATGGTGTTATCGATTACTGATTCTATTCTGCAAAAAAATTTTCTCTCCAGCTGAACAACGTTGTTCAGTTCTAATTTTAACCCATCTTCTGCAATTCCCTCTATTTCGTTTCCATCATCTTTGAGCACATTTATCTTAGTTCTAGTATCGGAAGGCAACCAGTGCAGATGCGGAAATTCTTTTGCCCTTGCCAAGTCATTATCAGTGAACGTTGCATAATCTTTTTCAAGAATGAAGTTTCCTAAACCCATAAACCTGACTTCCTTACCTACATTCTTTTCATGATCGCTTTTTTCTATTATTATTTCAGCTTTTTCTAGCCTTAAAGTTCTTATTTCGTTTTTTCTGTTTGGATGCTTATAAAGCTGAATGACCTTCGGGATTTCTATGTTTTTAAGAACTATTACTACGTAAGGTTTGAATACAGCAAAATATCTATTTGCTATAGGATCTATGATCTTTCTGTTTATAGCATAAAGGTTTTCTAAACTTATTACTGCATCGTTTGTATTTATTCCCATTGCCAATATTAGCTGTTTTATCGCCTCGGGAACTATGCCTCTCCTTTTCAAAGCTTTCAACGTAGCTAGTCTGATGTCATCGTAGCCACTGTAAACGCCCATCTTTATGCCCTTCTCGATTTCAGATTTGCTCAGCGGTTTGCCTTCTATCATTAGCCTGCCATAATGAACAGCGTGAGGATACTTCCATCCAAAGGCTTCGTACAGATACCTTTGTCTCACCATATTAACGAAATGCTCCTGACCCCTGAAAATATGGGTTATCCCCATAAGGTGGTCATCTATAGCTGAAGCCCAGTTATATAGTGGCCAAACCCTGTATTTGTTGCCTACAATAGGATGAGAATATTTTTCCGTATCTATTATTCTGAGGGCAGGCCAATCTCTAACTGCGGGATTTGGATGTGAAAGATCTGTTTTTACTCTTACAACAGCCTCACCCTCTTTATATCCTCCCGAAAGCATTTTTTCCCATCTTTTTAGCTGAACCTCAACTGGCAAATCCCTATCAGGGCAGGGTTTCTGCATCATTATATGTTCTTTAAACTTCTCTCTATTACATTCAGTTATATAAACTGCTCCTATTTTAATAGCCTTCTCTACATAATCATAGTATATTGGCAACCTCTCACTTTGATAATGCTCTTCATCCCATTTAATTCCGAGCCATTCAAGATCCTCTTCGATGTATCTGTAAAACTTTAAATCGGACCTTTTTAACCTTGGATCTGTATCTTCAAACCTCAGTATGAACTTGCCTTTGTACATCTTAGCGTACTCGTAAGAAAGGATTGCCGCTCTAGAAGATCCAAGATGAAGAACGCTGTTTGGGTTAGGTGCGAAACGCGTCACCACCTTACCGCTTTCAGCCCCCTCAAGGGGCGGGAGTTTTAACTCCTGCTTCTTTTTTTCTTCCATCTCACCCGCAAGCTCTTTTTGTTTTTCAATGCTTAATCCGGAGACATAATCACAGATCTCCTTTACCAATGGCAGTATTTCTTTCAATTTTGGTTTTATATCTGGTCTTTCGGAGACTATTTTTCCTAAAACTGCTACCTGATCTGCCTTTCCGCCGTGCTTTATTGCGTTTTGAGCAGCGTATTTAGTTATTATTGCTCTAATGTCTTCATCGTTGACGCTCAACCAAGCTGTTCACCATTTTTATCAATTCTGAGTTGGGCTCGCCTGAGCCTAAATGCTTTAAAGCTGACAACGCACCCTCAACATATACGTTTATAATTTTCTTTATGTCTTCTTCGATACCAAGTTCTTTTATCCTTTTAACAACGTAATTTATCTCCTGTTCCCCAGCTTTTTTCCCGTAAACGCTCAAAATTTTATTTTTGAGCTCATTGTCTGCTTTTTTTATTGCCAAGTATATCGGGAGCGTTGATTTGCCTTCTCTTAGGTCAGAGCCAACTGGTTTTTTTGTAATGTTTGGATCTCCGATCAAACCAAGAAGGTCGTCGGTTAACTGGAATATTATTCCAAAATTTTCACCGAACTTTTTTGCGTATTCTTCGAGGTCAAACCTCCCTGCGGCGTAAATGCCGTAAAGGGATGAAAGAATAAAAAGAGACGAAGTTTTCTTCTTTATAAGTTCGTAATAAACTTCTTCTCTGAACTGCGTAGGTGGAGCAATATCAATGTTTTGACCTTCACAAAGTTCTATAACGTACTTTGTTAATGCGCTAACAGCTTTATGAAACTTTTTTTCATCTTCTTTATAAGGTTTAACATCCTCAAGAGCTTTGTAACCCATGGCGAACAAAAGATCTCCAGCGAGTATAGCAATCGGTACCCCAAATACTCTGTGAACTGTTGGCACACCTCTTCTGAAGTCATCGTTGTCCATGATATCATCGTGTATAAGCGTGAAGTTATGCACAAGTTCAACTGATGCAGCAGCAGGTATTATCTCTAAAGCATTTCCTCCCAGCGATTCATATGTTCTTGCGACTATAAGAGGCCTTAGACGTTTTCCTCCAGCAAATACAAGGTGGGCTGAAGCCTTATAAACGTCATATTCTTTTGATAATAATCCTTTTAAGTAGAGTTCAACGTTTTTTAAAAATTCATCTTGGCTTATCATATGTATCCAACCTGTCTAGCCCATTCTGCTAACGGACCTAACAGAATCTTTCTTTTTTTCTTTAGTTCTGAGGTGTTTTTTGAACCCGTAAGGAAAAGAGCTAGCCTGTATTCGTTTACTGTATTGGACAACATTTCTTTGGCCTTTTCATACCCGTTCTTCAACAATTCTTTAAGCACAGTTCCAGCCATTGCTCCTATATCGGCTCCAAGCGTTATAGCTTTTGCCAGCTCAAGCCCATTTTTTATCCCTCCTGAAGCTATTAACGGGAGATCCGTAACGCTCCTTACTTCTATTATGGAGGCAGCTGTTGGTATGCCCCATTCTCCGAATATTTCAGCCAAGCTGTAGTTTTCCATCTTCTTCGCCTTTTTTGCCCTTACTCCTTCAATTTTGGCCCAACTTGTCCCTCCTGCCCCTGCAACATTTATTGCGGAAACGCCAGCCAGCTTCAACTTTATTGCAACTTCTTTTGAAATCCCAGAACCTACTTCTTTAACTATTATCGGCACGTTTATTAACTTCGAAACTTCTGCTAGCTTTTGTAAAACCCCTTTGAATTTAGGTTCCCCTTCAGGTTGTATTGCTTCCTGAAGAGGATTTAAATGTATCGCTAAAGCGTTTGCCTTTATCATGTCGATTGCGCTTTTAATCTTATCAATGTCATAAGCAATGAGCTGCGCTGCTCCAATATTACCTATAACAAATATGTCAGGAGCTGTTTCTCTTACAACCGAATACGTATCTGCTAAAGATGGGTCTTCTATTGCAGCTCTTTGAGAACCTACACCCATTCCTATTCCAAGTTCATGGGCTAGGGCTGCAAGGTTTTTGTTTATTTCTTTCGTTTCTTCGCTTCCCCCAGTCATGCTGTCTATTATCAGTGGTGCTTTAAGCTTGAAACCCAAAAAATTTACAGAAGTATCTACATCCTGCAGATCTATTTCGGGAAGCGCCTGATGAATAAGGTACACGTACTCAAACCAACCTGATGTTTCCTCATATTCAACTCCGCCTTTTTTAACTATGTTTATGTGTTCAATCTTTCTATCCTTAACTTCCATCAGTGATCACTACACTACCATCGAACTTATAACCCTTTAACGCTTTAATAATATTTTCTTTATCGCCTGCGCTTATAAACTCAGAGCTTATGCCCATCTTAGCTAACATATAAGCAACATAAAGCTTGAAACCTAAACCGCCCGTTGCGTCAGGAGAATTTTCTGATATATTTGCTAGTATTTTTTCAAATCTTTCAAAGCTGTTACCTTTTATTATAGGCACATCCCCTATATACATAGATCCTTCAGATCTTTTTATGCTGATTTTTTTAATCACGTTACCATTTTCATCCATAATCCCTGGAGTTCCCATAATAAACACGACCTTGTTTACTGGAAATTTGTAGCTGACTTTTAACGCTATCTCGTCCCCTCCTATAACTCTGAACCCTTTTTTATGTTCATAAATAACATCTCCGAACGTTATTGGATATACAGACCTTTCGATCATTTCTAAAACTTCGTCTTTATTGAGCGCATCAATCTGTTGTGCAGGAAAATAAAACGTGAAAAGGCCTTTATCCATCAGTATTTTTTGAACCTGAACGCTGAGCTGCAACATCTTGATTTTTGTAAAGCTTATTCCCTTACCGGCATCTGAATGATAAAAACTGGAAAGTCCATATATTGTAGCTGCAGGGTGTCCCCACGATCCTCCCCCGTGTATTAGAAAGTATTGCATGCCCGCCTCGCTTAAAGCTTCAGCTATATTTTTTATTCCTTCTTCATTTATGCTAAACGGTTTGTCTTTAAAGGTAATAGAGGAACCGCCCATTTTTACAACTGTCAAAGACATCTGCTTAATGCTTCTTCTTTGCCATCTTTAAACTTAACTTTTTCTGAAAATGGTTTTTATTTTAAATTCTGACCTCCTAACTATTCACATTAGATCAAAATTTTTGTTTGCTTTTATGATGAATATGCCACTTTAACAGTTTTATTAGCAAATTAAAAAATAGCTTTAGAATTGCCAAGGAGTTTAATCAAATGTGTTAACTCCTAGACTTTATTATCGCATTATGTCGTCTCAGTTAATCCTAACGATTAAAGATTTTTTGGGTGCGTTAGCGTTTTAAATTTAAATTGGTTATAGCAATACATTATCAGGCATGTTGCTTTAGGTTGTTCTTTACTCTCAACAGGGGTTTAAAAAACATTATTCATAGATTTTTACAATGATTTGTTAGCGTATGATGCGCTTTACCATTATTAGATCGTAAAATTGTTATGGATTGCATAAAACTGCAAATACCACGTTTTCTAAAAAAAGTTTTGATCTATTGTAAAAGGCTATGCTTTAAGCTTTTGTAGTAAATTAATTATTAAAATGCGTAAAGTTTATATCGTAAGCGCCGCGAACTCCAAGCTTCACTTCTTTTGTTTTTAGACCATCAACCTTTTTTATAGGTAGTCCAATTAAATATCCTCCACCGCCAGCTCCAGTAATTTTTGCTGAAATTCCGTATTCCTGCAACTTTTTTAAAAGACGAGCTATTTTTGGAGTAGATACGTCTATAAGCTCAAGAAGAGACTGGTTTATCCTGAAAAGGCCTTTAACTTTTTCAACGTCTCCCATTTCAAGAGCGTTCTTCATAGATAATGATATTGAATCAGCTATTTCTACGAGCTCGTTGAACTTTTCTGGTTCGTTTTCTCTCATATATCCAACCTTGCTTACCAGCGCACCAGTGTTTCTTCTTTGCCCTGAGTCTATTAACAGGATTTTTTTAACTTTTGAATTTACTGAATAATTTTTTTCTCCTTTTTTAAAAATAAAGACACCACCGTTCAAAACGGCCCAAACGTCTATGCCGCTGGGATTTTTATGAACTTTCCTTTCAAGCTCCATCGATTCTTCGAATATTTCTTCACGAGAAGGATTTGTACCTTTAAGTTTGAAAGCCGCAATTATGGTTGCTACATGAAAAGAAGCTGAAGAACCAAGGCCTGCTGACTTAGGCACCGCGCTCCGCACCAAAATTTTTACATTTTTGGCCCCTGCTATCTCCTTTACCTTTTCCAGCACATAATCGGCACGTATGATTTTACCGTTAGAACGTATGATATCTTTATCGCTTTCCTCGATCCTTGTTTTCAGATATAGATTTATGGCTCCGGCTAAAGCTCTTGCACCGTGCACTACAAAATGTTCCCCAGACAAAATGACCTTTGCAGGAGCTATTGCTTCGCTGAACTTCATTATATTAAAAAATAAGTTATCATGTTTAAAAACAATCCGCTACTTATAAAAACCGATAGAAGCATAGCCAACAACAGAGCTATAATCCCCAGTCGCGTCCCCGCTGTTAGCGTGTTTTAGCAACTTTACGTTAGCATAACCTAAAAGGTTACTCAGGTGCATTAACACAGCCACAGGACCGTAACCACACATTGTTATGTCATACTTTCTAAGAACCCTATACAGCTCGTCAAGGTCTCTGTTCATTATAGCCTTTATGGCAATTTCATCTTTTCTGTTTACGCTTTCGGCAGGCTCATAATGAGTAAAGTCAGAGGATGCTAAAATATAGTAGTTTTTCTTTTCTTTAATTTTTTTATAGATTACTTCTGCAACTTCTACCGCATACTCTTTTTCCATAAGGGTCATAGAAATCGGGAGTATCTTGAAGTCTTTTTTTACGTACTGAAGGTATGGAATTTGGACTTCAATGCTGTGTTCCCTCCAGTGAGCTCCGTCATCAATATCTATTATTGATTTTTCAGACATTATTTCATTCCTCAAAGACGTGTCAATCTTTACCTGCCCAAGAGGAGTCTCCCAGATTTCGCTCTGAGGAAGTGCTAAAGGGCTGCCTATGCCATAATGGTTTGGACCCAGAATTATAAAAGTAGAACCTTCGGGCAATGCTGAAATTTCTAGGTAGGCATGAGCTGCTACATATCCAGAGTATTCATAACCTGCGTGGGGCACCACATAACCCAGAACATTTTTCTGTTCATTTAATGGCGGAAGTAAACCAGGGCCCAAATCTTTAGATATGAACGTTTTTTCAATTAAACTTATCAGTTCATTCTTTTCGCTTGGGTAAAAATATCCTGCAACTGCTGGTTTTCTAACCCTCAACATAGCTTCTTTCTTCAAACTTCGTTTCGAAGTCAGATGGGCTGTATTTCATGACCTCGTTAGGTTGCATAGCGCCAGAATTTATCAGATAGCTCCTGGCAAGCAACCAGAATATCATTGCCAATGATTTTCTCCCTCTGTTGTTTCCAGGTATTATTAGGTCAACGAAGTTACAGACGTTGTTTGTGTCGCAGATAGCAACAACCGGTATATTAACCCTTATTGCCTCTTCGATAGCCTGTTTATCTACTGCAGGATCTACTATAAGAACCACGTCAACGTTCTTGTAAGCAGGAAGGTACGGGTTTGTAAGAGTTCCTGGCAATAATCTCCCTAAAACGTAATTTACCCCTGTTAGCTCGGCGAATTTTGTTATAGGAGTAAAAGCAGCTTCACGTGTAGAATAAACAAGGACCTTTTTGGGATCGTATCTTGACAAGAACTTTCCAGCTATTTCTATCCTTGAAAGTATTTTGCTTAAATCAAGGAT
>OFEH01000562.1_pt1 | contig 11220 bp, 8 predicted proteins | sample 1521031 | NCBI WGS metagenome assembly OFEH01 (sample SAMN05518350, study PRJEB24110) | hypersaline lake metagenome | isolation source: Grendel Spring, Yellowstone National Park, Wyoming, USA | place: USA:Grendel Spring, Yellowstone National Park, Wyoming, USA | collected 2011-11-16
CATGAAAATACCTATTATTTTGAGTTTGCTGGCAAAAGCAAACCCCCTAAGCTGCTTTACCCAAAAATTTAATTTTTATTTATAAGTTTTGCTGAAAGTATGTTGGAAATGCTCACGTTCGCATAGTCAGATACGCTGTTAAGGTATTCGCTTACGTTCATCAACGTTTCTTCAAGGCTTTCACCAAGTATGCCGTCAAGCTTTGGAGGCCTAAGCCCTTTCACCGCAAGAACCGCAGACCTATATGCTGTTTCAACGCCAGGTGCAACCTTAAGAGAACATCCCGGCTTTGCGCCGTCGCACACAACGCCTGCAAGGCTTGATATCTGATTTATTGCTGAAATTTCTGCAGCCCTTTCATCCCCTCCCATTAAATAAGAAAACCCAGCAGCCAAACCAGCCCCGCCCTTTATCCCCACACTGCAGAGCGGCGAAACGTAGTCTGTAAAAGCTGTAGCGTATACCGTTGTCAGCCAGCTCACAATTATGGATCTGTAAAGTTCCTCCTTACTAGCTCCTAAAGAATCTGCATAGATGTACAAGGGCAAGGTGCTTGTTATACCCTGGTTTCCTGAACCTGCTACTGACATTGCAGGGATCGATGAGCCAGACATCCTCGCTTCTACTGCAGCCGCAGCGTATTTTGTTGCTTTCTGTACTACGTCGTTTTCAGCCATGCCCTTTGCCAGCCCAAAAAACTTTTTTGATCTTAAGTTTTCGTTTGCCAGCTTCATGTCAAGTTCAATGGCATCGCCTATTAGCTTTGAAATTGAATCGTCCTTGGCCAGTTCATCTACATACTTGAGCATTTCCGAATAATGAAGCTTAACGGTCATTGTCTCTTTGCTATATATATGTTCAAGTTGAGAGTTTTCGTTTGTGCTTCCTGCAGCCTTTATAGCTTCCTCAACTGAATTAAAAGCAATTCCGTTGTATACAACCCTGTCGTGAGCTCCTGCCAATATTGCAGCCCTTTTGTTTACCTTCGCGTAAACAAACAGCCCCTGAGTTTTGATGGGTTTAACTAACAGCTCAAAATTTTTGTTGTACGATCCTTTTGCAGTGCTTAAGGTTTCGAGACCTTTAGGCTCAGACATCAAGCCCCTTTTTACCGCTTCCTTTATACCAAAGCCCCCACCGGGCACCCCTGCTGCGAACGCGTTTTTAAAAACGCCATAATCCAGGTAAAGCTCAACGCTATAAGGCTCTTCTGTTCCTTGCTTTGCCAAAGAAATTGCATACCCTATCGCGGCTATTTCTGTGCAACCTGCAGAAGGTTTTACTTCTGATTTAATAATTTCCCGTAAACAATCATAACAGTCCATATGTGGGTCTAATTGTTTTAGAATAAAAAACATTGCGTAAAAACAGCTTTAGAAAGTTCCCTTTAGGAGTTTTACACGCGCTAATGAAGTAATTTCAGTACGCCCACAAGTAAAGCATTTCAATTTTGTTTTTAGATAATTTTTTATGTAAATCCTTCAAAGAATTCACGTGGAAGGATACTTTACAAAATAATTAAATGAAATATAGCTGCGGTTTATTAGCACTCATTTGCACCTAGTAAGCTATTGTTTGCCTTTTTATTTGGTTTTTGTGAACCATAGTGTTAGCTAGTAACCAATGGTTCTTTTTTTCCATAACATGTAGTATGGTAGGGATATTGTATTCCAAACTGTTCTATGCATATTGCCTCCAAAGTCTGCTTTAACCTGACTAAAGCCCGATTAAATACTGAAAACGCTCTATATTATGCTTCTCCTTTGATAATGCTTAGCATAACCATCAGGTTTTCTCTATACATATAAACATACTATTCCATACAGGATAACCATGAGATTTTGGCTTCACAATACTTTTTATTGCTATGAAAGGAACTGCCCCAATGTCTGCTATAAGCTGAGCGTTTGCCCTTGAAAATTACCTATCAAGGTACATTTCACCAATATTGACATCAACGTTAGAGAACATACTAGCTCTGCTGCGTCTGAAGCTGTGCCATCAGTAACTTTTGCATAAATGAAGAAAGGCATGTCAGTGTCAGCTGTAACGATTGCGTGCAGCTTGATGTACTGCCTCCTGTCACCTTCACCGTACTTAACAGTGTACCACCTGCCGTACATATTTGTTGAAAGGCCTGTGCCGTAAACCCCTCCAAGGGCCCCAAATATGGTTGCCATTGCTAGGACAGAAAACAGAAGGCTGTCGGCTGCGTAAGCTGAGCCGTAAAACAGGGTCAGAAGGGGCCTTGAGACAGCCGCAACTGAAAGTGAAACTGTGAGTGCAACATAGAAGACAAGCCCCTCAACAGCCCTTATCGTGTCCCTTATTGCGCCGTGCCCGCTTTCCCCAAACTTATAGCTCATCGATGGAAAGAGCACTGAAGTTAAAGGTGTATAAAGTATTCCAAGGAGGGAAGCCGATGAGGAAATTAAGTAATATATGCCTATCACTGAAAGGCTGCCTGTCACAGCATAAAGCACTGATATGCCAAGCCATCCCTGTGCAAGGCCAACCAGCGCCAGAATGTAAAGAGGCATTCCGTACTTCATTATGCTCTTAACTTCAATTTTCCTTTTAGCTGCATTTTTGTTCCTTTTAAGAATATATGCCGGGTACAGTGTACCAGCAACTGAGCCTATAATCTATGCAATTACAACGCCTGCTGATCCCATAAAGAATGCAAGGGCAAGGGCTGGAATCCTGCTCAGGACGTAAAATATTATGTTCTGCAGCGCAACGTTCCTGTATTGGGAAAGCCCATAAAGCGCGCCTCCAAGCAGTGAGCTAAAGTTCGATATGAAGCCGGCTATTATAGCACCTGCAACAAGGTAGATGCTGAGCCCGGCCATTGAAGATATTATGGGCGATAAAGCAAGGAACGCTATGAATGAGATAGCTGACATTATGGGTGTTGTCCTTAGGGAAGCCCTAAAAGCTCCAAATGCACTATCCTTGTCACCCTTACCTAGGAAGTAGGATATGAACCATGTGACGCTTGAATTCAGTGCAAACAATGTCACCGTGTTGAAAAGCGAAATAACCAGGAAAATCAGCGCAATTTTCCCAACGCCCGATGTTCAAACTATCCTTGCTATCGTGGCATAAAAGAAGGCAATGAGAGAATCTATGATGTTCTTCACGGTTATGTACCCTACACCCCTTCCCATGCTCTCTGTGGTTGGTCTCAAACCAAAATTATTGAATGCTTTAGGTTTAAAAACACATCGAAAGAGTGTTCTCGGTGTGGAAGCATAGGGATTAGGAAATCTGACATCCTCACAGCCCTGAAGGAAACGTGGTTCCTTCAAGGTTAAGATGGGATATCAGGCTAATCACAATTGATAGATTACTCACTCATTCTTTTTTTCCTTTCATGGAAATTGCCTTGAAAATAACGCCAATTAAAATGGAAAAATAAGCGCATTCGGATAGCTGGTCAGCTATTGCTTGGTTTCCAATTGAGAACATTACAGCGGCTGCAAGCAGCAGCACAATGAAGATTATGATCAGCGCAGTGCCCAGCCTGTCAAAGTAATTCTCCTCTCCCCTGAAGACCCACAAATAAAAGCCCACTGCTAGCATCAGGCTTGAAGCCAAGACATAGTAATCGAGCATGTTAATGGTGAAAGTTCAAGGGGCTATTAAACGTTTGGGATAGTCAAGTTTTTAAACCAAACAAGCTACCATTAATTAATGTCATTGAAGGCAACAGAAGTTGTGCTGATTGCGGCATATATAGCATATTCGGCCCTGTGGGCTTACATATGGATCATAAGGTTTTCGTTCCTGTTCATAATAAACTACACCGTGTTTTACTATATCATCATGTCCGTGTTTGCTGGAGCCGGGGCATTTCCGCTTTACAGGATAGCTGAAAGGAAGGTTGGCAGGTTAGCTGCCCTCTGCATTTCACTTTCATACCTTGCCTACTTTCCACTTGCAGCTGCCGACTGGTCAGGCGCAGACCTTGCATTTCCCACGCTCTTTCTGATGGCATATTACCTTTATGCTGAAAGCAAAAACGGATCAGCCGCAATGATATTTTCACTTGGTAGCGTGCTGGGCCCTCTGCCTTCACTTTTCTCCTTTGTATTTTCAGCCCATCTCCTGCCGAAGGACAGGTCATACTACATTACCGTAGCTGTTTCCTCAGCTTCTCTTGCAGCTTATGCCGTTCTTAACCAGTTCCCCAGGGTGGCATTCAGCCCAGGGATGGTATTTGGAGGAACTTTTGCCCTGCTCATAGTTCTCCTGCCCCTGTTGTTTGCCCCGCTTATCAGCTTCTGGGCCCTGGCACTGATACCCCTTGCACTGCTTGCTGTGCTTTCGCCTGGCTACCAGTACCCCGGCGTGCTGCTTTCAGGTGCCATTGCACCCTTCCTTCCCTTTATATTTCTTGGCATGGTGGAGGGCGTTCAGCGCCTTGCAGGTGTTGACAGGAAAGCGCTAAAGGTTTTCTCCGTAATACTGCTGATCAACGCCTCTTTATTCGCAGCAGTTTACCAGCCGGTTTCCCCCCTGAACCAATACACAACCCTTGACTTTGGTTTCGCTAATGTTATTAAGAATTATGATCAGATGAGGGCAGTTTACGGTAACATTTCAAATATGCTGAAGCTTGTTCAGCCAGGCTCCACCGTTCTCGTGCAGGAAAGCATAATGCCGCCCGGCAACGTAAAGCTTTATACGCTCTCTCAGGTTAACCCCAAAGCCTCGTTCCAGTACGTGCTTGCCGGGCCAAACTCCTCGTACTTTGTTCCGCAGGGCCCATCTGGCATAACAATGTCGTCGTTGGCTGAAAAGCTCTACAGCAGCAACTACGGCGTGCTTGCCGAGGCCGACGATATGGTTCTCATGGAGAGGAACTACACCGGGCCTGTTGTCTATTACAGGCCAACCTCTGTAACTTGGACAGCTGATAAAATCCTGCCGCTTGGCAAAACTGTGCTCTATGACGATGAGCTGATAGTGCTTAATCCAAAGCAAGTTCAGGCATGGTACATACCGGATAACTTCCTGCCCGTAGGAAACTACACGCTTATAGCTTACATGATGCAGAGCACACCTTCAAGCTCAAATCTCATGTCCATAGCCATCTTTTCAGACAACATGACTCATCTTCTCAGCTTCCATTACGTGTCCAGCAGCATGGTAAACGAATCGTGGACAAGGGTTGAATACACATTCTCAGTCCCCCGGCTATACAGCAACGTGGAGATCTTTTCCTACATATACAGCTGGCAGGGAAGCCTTTACCTCTCAAACGTGTCAGTGGTTGGTAAAGCTTTTTAAGTCATATCAGCTACACACTGCTGTTGCACAAGGGGTTATATCAAGAATACGTTTGGGTACCGTTAACCTACCTGCTTATTTCAGTCATTGCTCTCTTTCGGCTTCTTATAACTCCAGGGGTTGTTAGCCAGGGAGATTGGGGGATCCCACTCACCAGTACCGCAGCCATACATTCCTTCCTTTCTGGATTTTACATCTGGCAGCTTTATGGATTTGGAAGCCCTGGGTCCAGTTTCTTTTACTTTAACTTCCTTTATCCAGTGCTTTCTCCCCTCGGGTTCTACGGGGGAGGAATGGTAAAGGCAATTTCCGTTGGCTACCTATTCATCAGCGGAACTGGAATGTACTTTTTCGTAAGGGAGCATGGCCCTGGCAGGGCAGCCTCCTTTATCTCAGGGCTTGTGTACATGCTTTCCCCGATGGTTCTTGACCAGCTAGTTTACGGCTGGATCAATTACCTTATGGGCTACACTCTCCTGCCATTTTTCCTACTGCTGCTCGTGAAGTTCATGAAGAAGAAGGACATAAGGTATGTGCTAGTTGCTGGTGTCATCGAGGCCCTTGCCCTGTGGAGGCCCAGCGAAATAGTAACGTACACGCTTCTATCGCTGATCCTTTCGGTGATTTACGGGTACAGGTCTCGGATTGCCAGGGGGCTCCTTTTCATCATGGGCTCAACTGCCATAGCTTTGGCAAGCAACGTTTACTACTTTTTCCCGCTGTCGTTCTCCGGCACACTGGAGAGCGCTTCCTATGCCGGAAGCTTCCTGGGCTCCCTTTTGCAGTACCATAGGATAGCGTCCATACCTGTGCTGCTCAGGCTTGGCGGTCTCTATATGAACAGCATATATTCATCATATTTCACTTCATGGTCATACCCGTTCCTCTACATTGTGCTTATCTTTGTCCCTATAGCCATATTGCTCAACTGGAGGAACAGGGCAGCCTACTTCTTCCTTGCAAGCTATTTGCTGCTATTCCTTGGGTACCTTGTTTACACAAATTACAGCTTCTTCGTTTACCACATACCCTACGGTGTCATATTTGAAGGCCTTAACCCGCTTCTTTTCCCCGGGGCAATCGGGCTTGCTGGTCTTGTAGGGTATTCGGTGGAGGGGATCGTGAGTAAAAAGAGGGTTAGGGGCGCCGCTCTGGTTGTCTTTTTCATAGTTGCTGTGTGGGCATATCCCTGGTGGACAGGCCAGTTCGTGGGGCCACAGACTTCAGGAATACCCCAGAAGCTCAGCATCTACAGCATACCTAAGTCTTACCTTGACTGGAGCAGGAAAGTAAACGCAACCAGCGGGTTTGTGTTATACTATCCGGGGGGAAGCTATGTGTTAATCAACTATGAAAATTTTACGCATGCGGTAAACGGAGCAATATTTTATAACACGAACGATCTTCCGCCGATTTCACAAAACATAGCCACGGTTATAACTTACTGGATAATTTCAAAGGTATACAATGCAACAGAGGTATTGGCACAGCTTGGGATAAAAAACTATGTTTTGTACCTCGACGTCCCGGGTGTCTACAACAGCACAGAAATAATGCAGGCTATGAACCAAAGCAAAGGTGTAGATCTTGTAATGAAGAACAGCGATATAGCTGTTTACAGGATACCAGAAGCTCTGCCACTGATTTTTTCAAACGGTTCAAAGATAGCTATAACTTCATGCTCCCCTTCTGGCTACACTCTAAAGGTAGATGCAGAAAAAAGCACAAGGATAGTGCTTTTGCAGTCCTACGACCCGCGCTGGGTAGCATATGCGAACGGGTTGATGGTTAAGAACCAGCAGATAAACATATACGGGTTTGCGTTCAACTCGTGGGTATTAAGGGGAAACGAAAGCTACACTGTAAAGATAGTTTACCTGCCACAATATCAGTATGTAATTTACCTTGGAGCTTCTATAGCAGCGTTTTTCTTTAGCGTCTTTACTGCAATCGCGATGACCATAGCTGGGTACATAAATAAAAGAAAGTCAAAACTTGTTAATTTTTACACGTAATAATTTTACACAATTTCATGCAAAGAACAGGGGTTTCATAAAGCTTAAATATACAGCCCGGGGAATTTATGTTGCAATGAACGTAAAAAGTTTATTAGTGCTAATACTAGCGCTTTCAATAGCATTACCTTCAGCAGTAACCTTACCTATGGTAACTAGTGTTTCTCACGCTCAAACACAGACTTCGGTCAATATAGATGTACCAGTCGTTCAAATTGGAACATCATCCGCTCCAGTTTACAGAACGCTGTACATAAATAATCCAATTAGCAGCCCATCCATAACGCAGATAGTTATCAGTGTGCCCAAGGCAATTGCAACCGGTCTGCCCTCAAGTAATAATGTTGATTGGGCAGGTCTTAGCAGCTCAGCAACGTATAGCACGTCTGGAGTAGGTCCATGGGCATATGTGATAACTTCTAATACAAGCGGTGGCACGATATTGCCAAGCGGTTCGTCAGCTTACATACAATTTGGATGGAACTCTACAACGAGCTCAAGTTTGCCTTCCAGCGGAACACTTAGCTCCGATATCACTGTTCAAATAACATACAGCAACGGAGCAACACAAACACTATCTGTGCCGGTGTATGAAACTGATGCAGTATCTTATGAAATCACCGCACCGACAACAACATTGACTGCAGGCAAAGTTTATACCTTTACCGTATCTGTAGTTGGCCCATCTGGTGTAAGTGTCAGCGGAGTGCCCGCTTACCTTAGCCAGAGCCCCAAACACGTCGGAACCATATCTCCATCTAGTGTAATAACAAGTTCATCAGGTGCAGCATTTTCAGTAAATGATACAGTAGCTGGACCGGTTACTATTACCGCTTCAGGCGGAGAACCATACAGTTTTACACCAACTGGTCCTAAAGGTGCTTCATATACAACAGAATCATCTATAGTAACACCTTCTACTGAGACCATAAATGTAGTAGCAGCTCCGCCTACGAAGGTAGCAGTAGCTCTGCCATGGGACGTCCAAGGATATTCAGTTGACTATGCGACAAATGCCAGTACTTACGATTTTAATATTAACGACACGAACATCACACTTACAGACGCATACGGCAACCTATATAAGATAGGCAACACAACTGTAACGCTCAGCGCAACATCAGGAAAACTTTTAATAAGAAGTGTTAACAATGGAACAAAACTTTCAAGTCCTGCAGGTGGAATTGCGAATTATCCAGCGTATATATATGTAAGCGGAAATATGTCCAGCACCTTAACTTTCAAGGTAGTTATACCCAAAGATCATAAATATGTAGCAAATGTAACATTCGGATTTGAGCCAGCTTCAACTTACGGGGCTATGGCACAGATAACAGCGGTTCTTAACGGCACATATTCTGGAACGTCAAACAAGGTAATTACATCAACGTTCGAAGAAACCTCTCCTCAGCCTATAATTTACTATAAAGGATCGCAACAATCTTCCAGCTTTGAAGCGACTGCAGGAAAAACAATTACCGCTGTAGTTAAAGTAAATCCAGTACAGGCAGGTGTTCCAGTAAACTTTACCATAACACCTTCTACAGTCAGCGCAAGCCCGATGACGGGCATAGCATACACCAACAAATCAGGATATGCTGTCTTCACCTTCAGCGACACTGTTGCAGGCGATCAGTTTAGTGTAGAAGACTACCTCTTCCAGCCCTTAACTTCAAACCCAGCGCACAATGAGTCGTTAAGTGCTCCGTCTCCCACGGTAACTATAATAGCTGGCCCGCCAGCAGCCTTAGTCGTTACCGCGCCATCACTAACAAACAATTACATATCTCCCCTTGGTTCCACTTTGATAAATGTATCTCTAGCTGATCAGTATGGTAACCCTACAACAAACACTCTTGGAGCAGCTATACAGATACAGCTCAGCACAAGCGCAGGATCTCTTAGCGCTAGCACGGTATATATACTGCAAAATAAACCTGATACATATTCTTCAGGATATTTAGTTTACTTTACTGCGCCAAACGCAACAGGACCGGTAACCATAACGGCAACTTCAGTCCAGCCTGGAATATCTCCAGGTAAACTGGAATTATACGTGGTTACAAAGTACCCAATGCTAGGAGTCATATCTCCAGCAAACGGATCAGTTGTAACAACACAGAACATAACAGTTAAGGCATGGGCGGCACCATCTCCAGCAGCACCATCTGGAACATTCATAGCTAAGTTCATGTACAGCCTCAACGGAGCAAAGAACGTCACAGTAGGCATAACTTCAACAAACTCAAGCGGGTATGACTTCTACAGCTTCACAGTTACACTGAAAAGCGGACTTAACACCATAAAGCTCTATGCAACTGACAGCCAGGGACTGACATCAGAATACACAGTTACATACACATTATCAACAGTGCCACCAACTCCGGCTCAGACAATAATATTCCCAACATCTGCACCACCTATGCAGACAAAGGTAGCAGGGATTAACGTCATAAACGTGACAATGTACAACAATGTATCAACAACATTGACTGCTATTCCAATAGTGGTGTTGAGCAACAGCACATTCTCTTGGTCGGTCGTAGGTAACCCAACACCAATAGCACCAGGACAGACAGTAGTGAGCTTAGTATCAGTGCAGAACATACCAGCAGGAACGTACACAGCCAAAATATTCATAGTGACACCTAGCGGAATAACAATATCAGGATACAAGACCATAACAGTAACTATTCCCTAGGTGAGATAACATGGACAAACAAACTATTTTTTTGGGTTTTTTCATAGCATTGCTTGCTACAATTCCAGCTGCTTCGGCATTTGCTGCCGGTAGCTATTCCATCTCCGTAGCTACAAATGCCCCAACTTACCTTGAGGGGCAGACGGTAACGATTTCCGGGGTTGTACGCCCAGTGCCGCCTGCAGGAACGACAGTCACTCTCAAGGTTGTGGGACCCACCGGTTATATATACTATGACTCAGTCAATCCAAGCTCAACCACAGGTTATTACAGCTTCAGCTTTGTGCTGTCACCTGCATCTAACTGGCCAGCCGGCTCATATTCAGTTAACGTAACGTGGGCCGAGTCATACCAGGGACCATATGCTTCAAACACAACAAGCTTCACGGTTCTCAAGTCACCAGTAACTGTAACAACTGTAACACCAGCATACACACTTAGAACGTTTGCATCAACACCGCTAGTTCCGGGTCAGACGCTAGAAGTTGAGACAGTTGCAATGTGGGATAACGGTTCCCCAGTTACATCTGCTCAATTCCCTGTAGCTCAGTTTGTAACTCCGAGCGGGTCAGTTCAATCTCTCGGTTCACCAAGCGAGATACAGAAGGGCGTCTACATGTGGAGCTTCACGCTACCATCGAGTTACTCAACTGGAGTGTACTCGGTAATGGTTGAGGGGAACGTTTCAGGCGTGACCAGGATGGACTTTTCAGCATTCACAGTCAACACAGGCCTTGCAACAGCGAGCCAAGTATCAGGCATAAGCTCATCACTGAGCTCAATGAACACATCATTAAGCTCACAGTTAAGCTCTATAAACAGCTCTCTTGCAAGCATGTCAGGCACAATGACTACGCAGTATAGCTCTATAATGTCATCCCTTACAAGCATAAGCACCTTGATCAGCGATCTTAAGACGTCACTTTCATCTGACTACAGCTCGCTCAGCTCTAGCCTAAGCAGCTTAAGCTCATCAGTATCTACAATCAGCTCAGCGTCATCCTCCATAAGCTCTACAGTATCTTCGATCAGCCCAAGCGTTTCATCATTGCAGAGCTCAGTCAGTTCGCTTGAATCAAGCGTCAGCTCATTAACGACCTACTTGCTAGTAGTAGCTGTGCTCGCGATAATAATAATAGTACTAGAACTGGTACTTTTGGTAAGGAAAAAGTAAAGTTCTTTAAGTATTTTAAAATTTATTTTTTTATT
>OFEH01000563.1_pt1 | contig 11211 bp, 7 predicted proteins | sample 1521031 | NCBI WGS metagenome assembly OFEH01 (sample SAMN05518350, study PRJEB24110) | hypersaline lake metagenome | isolation source: Grendel Spring, Yellowstone National Park, Wyoming, USA | place: USA:Grendel Spring, Yellowstone National Park, Wyoming, USA | collected 2011-11-16
TACGGCAAGCCTGAGGAGATTTTATCAGATCACGGAACAACTTTCTATGCTGTTGAATCAGATGAAAGGGAGAAGGGATTAACTGATTTTGAAAAGTTCTTGATAAAGGTAAAATTCTTCAATTCTGCCGATGAATTCATGAATTGGTACAATTTCATAAGGCTACACTGAGCGTTTGACATTGAAAGGCTTGAAACTCCAGCAGCTATATATTACCAAAGGATACTTAAGAGGGAAGTTACAACGGATCCAACATTACTGGAGAACATTGGAGGTGTGAAATGATTTTTTGATAAAAATCGCTGGGTTTTTAAACCTAAAGCATCCAATAATTTTGGTTTGAGACCAACCGCAGAGAGCATGGGAAGGGGTGTAGGGTACATAACCGTGATGAACATCATAAATTCTCTCATTGCCTTCTTCTTTTATGCCACGATAGCAAGAATAGTTGGAACGTCAGACGTTGGGAAAATTGCGCTAATTTTCCTGGTTATTTCGCTTTTCAACACAGTGACGTTGTTTGCGCTGAATTTAAGCGTCACGTGGTTCATGTCCTACTTCTTAGGGAAAGGTGACAATGATGGCGCGTTTGGAGCTTTTAGTGCTTCCCTAAGGACAACAGCAATAATATCAGCTATCTCATTCATAGCTTTCCTTGCTTTATCGCCCATGATATCTTCAATGACTGGGTTAAGCATCTACCTTGTTGTAGGCGCTATAATAGCCGGTTTTATATCAAACTTTAGCTCGCTGCTTGGAGGCGCGCTTTACGGGCTTTCTAAATACAGGGAAGTTGCGCTGCAGAACATAATATTTTACGTCATGAGTAGGATTCCAGCCCTTGCCCTGGCATTCTTTATGGGACCAGCAGGCGTTGTAATTGCATGGATTATAGGCTCAGTTGCTGGCACTCTGTACCCGGCATACATTCTTAAGAGGAACACAAACGCAGCTAAAAGGAAAATTGGAGTCAAGGACATAATGAAGTACGGAATGCCTCTTTACATTCTGGCGCTGGTTGGCCTTGCACAGGGGTGGCTTGGCATATCGGCGCTTTATGCGGTGACAGGCAGCCTTTCAGTGATAGGCATTTACTACCTAATTTCCTCATCGGCTTCCCTCCTTGGAATACTTTACACACCTTTAACTTCAGTGCTCTTTCCATCTATGAGCTATAAGTTTGGGGAAAGCGGGCACGGCGCAATAAGGGACACGATAAGGGCTGTTGAAGGGCTTGTCTTCTACGTAACGCTAACAGTTTCACTTTCAGTTGCGGCTGCTTCAAGGCCCCTTTTGACCCTGTTTTACGGCTCAGCTTACGCAGCAGACAGCCTCCCGTTTTCTGTCTTAGCAATAGCAACCATATTTGGGGCCCTTGGAGGGGTTTACAGCACTGGGCTTCAGTCAATGGGGAGGACTGACAGACAACTTATTGTTGGAATAGTTTCAGTTGCCGTGCTTTTTGCAGGGCTCCTGGCCTTTGCAAAGCTGATGGGGCCAATGGGCGTTGCGATTGCAAGCTTCATATCCTCAGCATCATCGTTTGCTCTCTCACACCACTTTATAAGGTCACACTCAGGACACACGATTTCTGTACCATGGAGAAAGGTCACATTTTCAGCTCTCGTTGCGCTTGCAGTTCTTTGCGCTCAGCTGCTTACTGGGAACATGAGGTTAATGTTCAACGTTTTCGCTGATGTCATTGCATTTATCGTAGCCTTTCTTTTGCTCTCGAAGCTAATCAAGCCACTTACTGAATGGGAGAAGGGCATGTTTCGTAGCGCAATGCCTTCATGGATAATTTGGGTTGTAAAGCTGATTTAACCTAAAAGTTGCTGTGTAGTTCGCGTTGGTGTACTGAGAGCCAACTATGAGCATTAAAGTTCCCGTTGGCTGCTCGATCCAACCCATGGACTTCATTATTAAAATTGCTTGAGAAAAGTTGATCGCCGTAGAGTTGGATAATATTACCACAGTGTAAGGGTTTGGCCTGTAAACCCCCTGCTCATTGGAATAAAGGTACCACACTTCATAATTGCCCGAATCAATCTGTATGCCTATTGCTATGTCAGGGTTGCCACTACTACTCACGTTACTGTAAAAGTTTGTCAATATTTGATAGAAAAGAGTGGAGTTGTTAAGAGCGCTGAGGTTGATCTGCTGCACCAGCTGCGAAGCTGCCCAGCCCTGCCTAACCTTGTTCACTGATAATTCAACCCCTCCGGCAACTGGTATAAAAGACGCGCTTCCTCCCTGCGTGTTTGGAACAAAAGACCAACCAGGTATTTGTCCAGCCACTTCAACAAATTCAGGGTTTTCTATGAGCGGCGGAGCAATGTGCACTGGGCCAATGCTTATGTATGCCTGCTCTGAGCCGCTGTAGGCCTCTAGAACTGACCTGACGCCCTGTGGAAGGGATTCCCGTGGGTCCAGAGGTTCAATGGTGTACACTGACCAGCCATCCCCATGTGTAACGTTGACTGCCTTCCATAGAAGTCCGTTCACGGAAATCATCTGACCCTGTGTAAATATCCTGAACTGAAGGTTGTTTATTCCGCTTACGTTTACATTCATCATGGTCACGTAACCTGGCAGCCCAAGTGGGTTAGAAAAATTGCCGACGGAGTTTATCCTTGCGCTGCTTTGCACATGAAATGCCGGAGCAGTTAAGAGGGGGACAGCGAGCATCGCAACGGCAATTGCTGCCTCGTTCCTGTTTATCCATCCCCTTGCCCTTTTAGCAGCACCATTTAGCGTGTCCGGAAGGACAAGAAGCGCTATGACAGGCCAGTAAATTACATAATTAAAAAGGAACCTATAATTGAAAAAGAAGATGAGGATGGGGAAGGCGATGAACGAGAACTTGTAGCTTGGATATTCCCTAATGTATAGCACTAATAGCATAAGTGCAGTGAATAACTCCATGAGCTTAAAGTAAGTTCCTGAAAGCTGATAATAACCTAGAAATGAAACCATGCCTATGCCCTGTCCTATGCCTATTAGGTTGTCTGTTTCCGGCGCAAGCATGGCAGACAACCAGTACTTTGGGGAAAGCAAAATGAATGGTGCGTTTACTAGCAGGAAGGAGGCTGAAGCTGTAGTTGCATAGACAATTGTTTCCTTTAAACCATTTTCCTTGTAGATCATGTAGAGTAGGTATGGAGCTATTATGAACGGTATTTGCTTATCAGCAAGTGAAAGCCCATAAAGGGCGCCGGATAGCTTTGTATGCCTGATGGTTGCAAGAGAAAGCCCAAGGAGAAACGCCCATACAACGTCAGGCACCGAGCCAACAGGGTAATAAACCAGGTTGACGTCAACTAGCGCTATAAGTATGGGCAGAATTGAAAGCCATCCAAACCCCCTGTACCTTAAGTAAATTGTGATGAGAAGGGCAACAGTCAAGGCAACTAGCACGACCCTTGATTCAATTCCAAGAGCTACCGCGGGAATAAATACGAGGAACGAAAGCGCGGGATATGAAAGCCAACTTACATAACCCCCCTTGGAAATTGGCGTTTCATAGAAGAGGGAAAGGTGGTAGTAAGAAAATGCGCTTTTCATAACGCCAGGAAGGTACGGATTTATCCCCAAAAGCACAAGGTGAGCTGCATAGGAGTCAAGCGCAAGTTCATCGGTTGAAAGCGCAGGCACCGTGTACATTAAAAGCACAGCAAATCCGGCTATCATGGCTATTAAAATGAGCGAAATTGATGACGCTGCCTTTCTTAGCACCATGAAGACAACGCCGACGATGCCAGCTGCCACAAATGCCAGGTAGACTGGTGACCCTGGAAACGTTGTTAAAGCATAGTACGCAAATATGAAAGATGTGGCCGAGAAGCCCGCAAGGGTCGCAACCTTTACGTTAAGTTCACTGTAAAATGCCGGCGTCCTAGTTATACTGTTTATAATTATAAACGCGCCAAGGGAGAAGAGAAAAATTTCAACGAGCATGAAGCCGGGCTGTGACCAGCCCTGTATTTCAGTTATGAGCGCCGCCAACGCAAGTGTGGCTGAGCCAACTGCAAGCCCCATCCTCCCCTCAAAAAGCCTGTTTGCAAGAAAGTGGTCGTATGTAAGGGCCTTTAGCACTATCAGCGCGCCGCCTATGGTCATCGCCCACTCTAGAATCATAAAGTAAACGTTAAGGTAACCGCCGATGATCCATATGTAATAGCCGGCTGTTATCAAGGCTGTACCAGCCCCTATTCCTCCAAGCTTTTCAATTATCTCTTTCATTTATCCATACGACCTGAGAAGACAGAAGGTAGCGCACCGCAAAGGCAACGACAATTCCCAACATGTTTGCAACCAAAATGTTCATACCTGCAAAGCTCAACAGTACAAAAACTGCAAAGTTAACTACAAGGCCAAAAAACGAAGCCGCATTGTGCATGTAAAACCTCCTGAACACTGAATTAATTGTCCTGCTTAACCTTCTTCCCCTAAAAGTCCACAATTCATTGAGCACAAAATTTGTAACTATGCTTATCTCGATTGCAAGGATGTCAGCTATCATTGGGCTCATAAAGCCTGCCAGAATGTAAAGGGACAGCTCGTTCACAATTATCCCCGAAAGGCCAACTATTACGTACTTCCATAGGTTGCCTCTTTTAAGCAAAAAGTAAAAGTACCCCAAAATGTCACCAGCAGTCAGTTTGCTCGTTCCTGAGCTTCTCTTTCTGAACTTAATCCCGTATTCCACTATCTTCATGCCTGCCCTGTGTAGCTTTTCAACTATTTCAACCTGCCCAGCGTAGCTGCCGTTCCTTGGGGGGTTTTCAAGAAGGTACTGCGCAGCCCTCCTGCTGTAACACCTGTAGCCAGATGTGGCATCCCTTACGCCAGAATCGAAACTTAACCTAAAAAGGTAATTTGCAACCCTACTCACGGTCTTCCTAAAAAAATTGAACCCCTCGCTTGAATCACCACCGTCAACGTACCTTGACCCTATAACTAGGTCTGCTCCAGTTTTAATAGCTGTTTTAACCATTTCTTCCGCTAGCAGTGGGTCATGTTGGCCATCACCGTCCATAACCACAAAGTAATCGTAGTCATACTTCATGGCCTCGCTTATTCCTGCAAGGTATGCTGAAACCAGCCCCATCTTTCTGCCCCGCTCAATCAGCTTTGCGTTACTGTGCATGGCAACAATTTCCTGAGTTCCGTCTGTTGAGCCATCATCAACTACAAATACAGGGGCTTTACTGGTTAAACTAAGCACTGCCCTCAGCGACTCACTTTCGTTAAAAGTTGGGATGATTATGGCGTATTGTTGCCCTTGCACACGGTTTATAAAGCGTAAAATAATATAAGCATTTTTAATGGCTCTTGCTGATTTTAAGCGAAACTGCTTGCAAAATTACGCCTATTAGGAGCGCAAAGTAGGCGCATTCAGAAAGGAGGTTTGCATAATAGTTGTTGTTCATGGAAAACATGATCGCTGAAGTTACAAGCAAGAAAACAAAGGCTATTATAAAGGGAGCTCCTAGGTTCTGCTTCACGTACGACCTTGCGCCTGCATGGTCAGCCAAAAATATGCCAGAGTATAAGACAATAGACATAAGTATTCCTGAAGCCATCACGACATCGTCTATAAAGGTCATAGAAATTCCATTTCAGTTCCTGCTAATAACCTTTTAGAGAAAGTGAAGGCTGACCTCCTCAACGTCCTGAAGCATCAATGGTTATCTAGGTCTCAAGGGCAAAGGAGCCTCAAGTAATAGCGCTAAAAGAAATAAAAAATTTTGTAGCGAGTAAACGAACAGCCTTATACATTTTTGGTTTTTCAAACGCTCGATGCCAAAAATTTATGGAAAAGCATGAAAGGAATATAAATAAGGCGCATGAAAGTTAAATCAAAAAGGTGTTAAACTGCATGGAAAATTCACAGCCCTTGCCTGATGGCCCGTCAATTAATTCTGAAACGCTAAAGAAAATATTGTCTAAGAAGGTAGTGCTCATAAATGACCATCCTGCTGGAACAGGAATATATTCCTACACTATAAGCCTGTACAAAAACCTAATGGAGCACGGCGTTAGAGTTGAGCTTTATGATTATGGGAACAGGGGAATATTGCTTTCGCTACTGCTTCCAAGGATAATGAAGCTTAATGCTGCGGGATCTATAGTTCACCTTTCGAACCCCAACCTCTCTTTCATCGCATCCAGAGTAAATTCAGTGATTACTGTGCATGACCTGTACTACCTTCATTATGAGAGCAACAGCAGGATATGGTCATGGTACTGCAGGAGGAACTACAAAAACTTGTACAATGCAAGTTTGGTGATTGCAAATTCTCACAGCACTGAAAACGAATTAAAGAGGGAGATGGGTATCGACAAAGTAAAGGTCGTTTATCCATCCATAGACAAGGAATTTAAGGAAAAAGGAAGAAAACAAATTGTATGGCAAGGAAAAAAGGTGCTCTTACATGTTGGGTATGACATGCCAAACAAGAACATAATAACAATACTGAAGGCGCTGAAGATGCTTCCTGAAGAATACGTTCTGGTAAGGGTTGGTAAGGACAGCAAAAGAACGCTAAGAGCGGTAAAGGAATTGGGGCTTGAATCAAGATACATGAATATCAGGGCCGATGGTCCTGAGGCGCTTGCATCGATTTACCGCGGGAGCCACGCGATGGTTTTCCCGTCACTTTACGAGGGATTTGGTATACCTGTAGTCGAAGCCATGGCGTGCGGCCTCCCTGTTATAAGCTCTGACAGGAACGGCCTGAAGGAATCTGCATCTGGAGGCGCGCTCATAGTTGATCCTCTTGAGCCAAAAGCGATAGCAGACGCTGTGCTTTCCCTTGAAGACCATGAACTTTACAATAAAATAAGGGCTGCAGGAATTATAAACGCTTCAAAATTTTCCCAAGAGAACCAGTTCAAGCAGCTCATCTCAGCTTATTCCGTAGAGCTTTAAGTATTCCTTTAGCGCCCTACTCTCCCTATAATGGTCACCAAACCCCGACCAAGGGTTTAGCTCTTCTGCAGCCTTCATTATTTCTTCAGCCCAAAGATCAGGGTTGTAAGGGTCCACAAAGTGGCCCTTGTTCATCATTATTTCCCTGTGCACCTCTATGTCTGAGGCAACAACAGGGATGTTTGAATTTATGGCTTCAATTACTGGGTAGTCAAAGCCCTCTGCTATCGATGGAGTTATCAGAACGTCTGCGCTGTTATAGTAAAGCGGCACAAGGTCAGCCCTTACATTGTTGATCAACAGCAACCTTTTGCTGTTGATCAATTCTTTTAAAAGATGCTTTTTGCTTGAAAACGCAAATGACCCCAACCTGAGAAGCAGGTAATCCTTTCCCAGACGCCCAATTATATCAGGAAGTATTTTGGTGTTCTTGCGCGGAATGTCTGACCCAACGCTTAGCACTATTTTTTTATCGAGCGGCAGGTTCAGTTTGATTCTTGACTCTATTTTATCCCTATAATGAAATTCATTTCCAGTCCAGTTATGAATAACTGTAGTTTTAAGGTGAGGAAAGTTTTCAGATATGGACTTTTGTGTGGCCTTGGAAACTGCCACTATGCCCTTCAGCTTTTCTGCAGAGACCATTTCTTTTTTAAAGTAAAATGCATAATATTTTGAGAACCACTCACTGTGTGTTACTGGAAATACGTCATGCACGGTACCGTAGGAGTTCTTACAGTACTTAGATAGGTGAAACCAGTCAGGCGATGAAAAGTGAACAAAAGAGCGGGAAGCCACATAACTTCCCCACCTTGAACCTGCGTATAATGAAACAAAAGTGAAGAGGCCTTTTGGGTTAAAATTATACTTGATAATCTTATCAAAACCCTTCTCAGAGTATGAGCCAATTATCTTGAACATGACCAGCTCCTCATATAAACCAAGGGAAAAAAGGCGTTTAGAGTAAGTTCCAACGCCGCTATCGAGTGGATATGCCGATATGACTGAGGAGCCATGTATTTTAATAGGTTGAGGAAAGTTGCTCATATTAGCTTGTATGATTTAGTTAATATGCCTTAAAAGTGTTGTCCAAAGAAACGCTTTTAAGCAATTCCGCCAAAATTTCAACAGTTGAAGCCCAGGCAAACGCATAATTGCGCTCGTTTCATAAGTATCATAAATATCATCATATTATGTAGGTGATGGTTTTGAAGGTAAAGAGCGCTAGGGTTGTTCTGTTGGCTATGTTTATAGCATACACAACTGCTTGGTCATACATTACGATTATGAGATACCTAGCAATGAATGCCAACGTATTTGACCTGGGGCTTTTTATGGAATACGGCTGGTGGGTTCTGCATGAAGTTCATACCTTTTACTCCTTCCTTTACTGGTTCTCATATAACGGAATAATTTACGTAGTTTCTCCCATTACCCTGCTTGAGAGCTACCCAGCGGTTCTTATATTTCAGTCAGCTTTAATCGGGTTTGCTGTGTTTCCGCTTTACGGCATAGCAAAGTACTACTTAAAGGATGAGCTCTCATCGCTGCTCATAGCTGCCTCTTACCTTCTATACTTTCCGTTGGCTGGCGTTAACTGGTTCGATGCGCATTATCAGGCACTTTTTCCAACGCTCTTCCTGCTAGGTTACTACTTTTATTTAAATAAAAAACTGGTGCCGTCCCTGATCTTCTTTTTGCTCAGCAGCATGATCAGATATCCCTATTTCGTTTTTCCCACTCTGTTTGCACTAATCGTGCTAATCGGACAAATAAAAGAACGTAATATAAGGAAGGTTGAGTTTGCAACGACAATCATAGCGTTTGGAGTACTGCTGACGGTGATATTTTACACGGTCTACAGCCATGGGGCTTACGTTCAAAATTTTGTTGGGACAGTAAGGCTTGGCGTCGGAACACCGTCAGGCCTTCTTAATTTAAAGCTCAATACTTTTGCGCTGTTCTTGTTTCCTCTTTTGTTGCTTCCCCTTCTCTCAAAAAGGTGGATCCTCTTTTACGTGCCATTCTTTTACCTGGTGGCCACAACCACCTTTTGGGGGTACATTTATCCAAACGTATTCATGCTACAGTATCCTGCAGGAATCGTGCCATTTCTTTTTCTTGGAACTGTTGATGCAATAGCGCTTCTTAGCGGAGCTAGAGTAAGGAGGTCAAGGGTTATATCGGCAATGCTGCTTATAACCGTGGTCATTTTTGCTGTTGCGTATGAACCATACGGCCCACTAAACGCCAAATCCGGCATTGACTATAACTTTGAGCAGCAGACAAGAGCAAGCATTTCTCTTTATGATCAAATGAACAGGATGATTGCCTTGATTAACTCCAGTGACCCTTACGTGCTGTTTCAGTCAAACATCCCGCAGGTATTGCCCAGACCATTGGAATACGTAAGGACACCTCTGATAACGAATATGCGGGAAGTGACTTACAATTTTATGCACATTTATCCCAACGGCACATCTGTTCCTGTAAGGGTTGACTACGTGCTGTCAGACCCATATTCAAGCTGGTATTACTTTAAACAGAGCCCGCCGTTTAACGCTAGCATGTACGATTTTATTAGGGAACTCTACGCTTCAACAAACTTTGGGCTTCTGGCAGAAGCTTCTGGAATGATGCTGCTTGAGAGAAATTACAGTGGGGGCGTAAAGTACTTCGTGCCCTTAAACCAGAATTTCAGCGATTCCCAGATGCTCTCGTCTATAAATCAGCACGATTTCAATTATACCGACTTTAATAGCAATACTTACACGATCGCTTGGTATGGGCCTTACACAAACCTCTACCCTGGAATTTACAGGGTAACCTACTGGCTTTACACCACTAACAGCAACAATTCATTACTGCTTCAGATTACAGCCAATGATGGTTCAACCGTGCTGGTATCCAAGCTCGTTGAGCCAGGAACGCTAAAGGCATATAAGTGGAACGAATACAATTTAACGTTTTATTCTAATGAAATTTACAGTGCGGTCGAGTTCAGAGGGTTGATTTCTAAATGGAACGGCACGCTTCTTTTTAAAGGCGTTAGCCTAGAGCAGATTGCTCCAGGTCTTCCAAACGCCCACGACATTTACGTTTTCCCTGACGAGCTTTATGCAGGTCCTGGAGCAAAGGTTAGCAACGATGTATTAACTGTATTTAACGCCAGCAACACGATCGCTTGGTATGGTCCATATGTCAACCTTTACCCTGGTACTTACATTGCAAAGTATTCGCTTTCGACAACAAACAGCTCACCTTATAACAGGGCAATGTTGCAGGTTACAGCTGACAATGGAAAGGTAATTCTTGGCGAGCAAGGCATAACAGGAGCTGACCTTAACAACATGTCATACGAAATATTCACAGTAAACAGCACGACCCAAAACGTTGAGTTTAAAGGTTACGTTCAGAGATGGAACGGCAACCTTAGCTTATACAGCATTAGGGTAATGACTGCAAAGCCCATCTTTAACGTAACTTATCCAGCATACGGGCTCTATTCAAACCTTTACGCTAACGGTGATATTATACTAAACGCAAATAATACATTCTTCTACGGACCTTATGTCAACTTGCCAGCTGGTAACTACAGCGTAACGTTTATACTGCAAGGACAAGCAGAGCTTAACCTGCAGGTTACATCAAACTTTGGGAGCGATTACCTTGCAGAAAAAACAGTTAGCGTTAACGGGCTTAGCATTGTAACTATAAATTTCAGCATAAGCAGCGAAGCTCAGTACGTTGAGTTCAGAGGATACTTAATAAAAGGTTCTGCTGAGCTAAGGGCTATTTTGCTTAATTAAGTAATTCTCAAGCAATCTTCTTGTGCCTTTCACTTGCAGCCCTTATCTGCTCATGGATTGCAGTGACAACAACTCCAAGATTCGCTGCGATTGCTTATAACTTCAAAGTTATCCATAGCCGCGAGCTTCATCTTAATCCTCAATAGTTTAACTTTATGGGGGTTAAGGGGGCGAAAGTCCCTCTCCGTAAGAGTAGATAAAAAATTTTTATCTGAATTTATGATTAATTTGTTATACTCATACATTATAAGGGTCATGCTGCTTTAGGTTGTTCCTTACAGTCTGTCCGCACAGGTTTAAAAACAAGCATTATCCATGATTTTTCAATGTCCCATTTTAACATATATAATGTGCTTTACCATTATTAGATCGTAGAATTGCATATTTTTTCTATCTTATCCCGAAATTATTACATACCCTTAGATATTTAAAAAATAAAAGTTATTTGAGCAGTTTTTGGATAAGCAT
>OFEH01000565.1_pt1 | contig 11199 bp, 5 predicted proteins | sample 1521031 | NCBI WGS metagenome assembly OFEH01 (sample SAMN05518350, study PRJEB24110) | hypersaline lake metagenome | isolation source: Grendel Spring, Yellowstone National Park, Wyoming, USA | place: USA:Grendel Spring, Yellowstone National Park, Wyoming, USA | collected 2011-11-16
CCTTTTTGAAAGGGGCTTAAGCGGGGAACAATGAACCGCTCTATTTTTTTGTTTTTAAAGCGCTTTATTATTTTGAAAGCATGAAACAAAAAGCGATCTCGGAAGTTTTAGCCGTTTTGATTTTGGTAGTGCTTTCAATGGTGATTGGAGCGATGTTTTACGTTTACGTTTCTTCAATGGCGTCTCAGCTTTCTCCTGCGAATGAAGCGTTTGTCTCGGTTGAAGGATTAACGCCTCCTCAATCTTCAAGAACGTTCTTCACTTTCACAGTAAAAGATGTCGGGTCTGCTTCAATCATTAAGGTGCACTTTGTAGTGAACACGCCTTCGCCTATTTCAACGAGTGCTTTTTCCTATCCGATTGCGCCTGGGCAGGAAGAAAATGTGGTTCTTAACGTCTCATATCTTTCTCCAGGCTTGTCTTATACTTATTCCGCAAGCGTTTTGTTTTCAAACGGAGTGAACAAAACGTATTCTGGAACAGTAACAATTCAAGCATGAGGCTTTTAAAAGCTTTTTGCATTTAAGGGCATGAAACTTTCGCTTGGCTGGAGGATTTATCTCGCATTAGTGGGACCTTTAGTTGCGGTTGCATTTTTCGGTTTGATTGTGATACGAAACGGTTTAGCTCTTAATAATACTTTTGAAGGTCTCTTAGGGGCATTCATTACAGGTTCTGCAATCGGGCTTCTGATAGGAGGCTTTGGTTACTACTATGAAGAAATGAAAGGACAAAAGATTACGCTTCCGAAAGTAAAGGTTAAGACAGTAAAGCCGAAAGCGAAGAACCCGCGCATTGACAAGCTTTCAAGGAAATTGTTTCACGGGAAAGAAACAGACCTTTTGAAAGCGGGAATAAGCGAAACGCCCGCGAATTTCTATTATAAGTGGACGCAGTATTTCGTGTATTCTATTATCGCTTCGGTTCCTGCAAGCTTTCTAACCGCTTTTATGCTGAAATCGCCTTTGCCTTTGTTAATCATTGCTTTTCCTTTTCTGATACTATTTTTCGCGCCTTCTTTTCAGGTGAAGAATGCTTCTTCAGAGAGGAGGAGAGGGCTTGAGGACGAGCTTCCTTTCTTCACGATTTACGCGACGGTTCTTGCTGATGCTGGCATTTCTTTGTACGAAGCTTTTAAGAGGCTCATAGGAGAGGGGATATTCAAGTGGATTGAGAAGGACGCAATTTATTTAGTTAGGGCAGTGAAGTTTTTAGGTTTCGACCATCTTTCTGCTTTGGATTCGCTCGCTCATGATCATCCTTCGAAGGAAGAACGCGAGCTTATTTTCGGTTATACTTCTGAATTGAGGTCAGGAGGCGACGTCGCGCGTTATCTTCAGGATAAGTCTGAAGAACTTTTGAGGTGGCTTGAGTTCAGGTTTGAAAAGTACGGGGATAGCGTTTCGGACATTGGAGAAATGATGACTGCTTTGTTCTTCATTTTGCCCGCGATGATCCTTGCAACTGCTTTCATTTCCCCTAACTCTTCAATGACTACTGTATGGATGATGAACGCTCTCGTGATACCTTTGTTAGGGGTTGTCATGATCTTTCAGATTCGAGGGATGCAACCTAGGACTGCAGATCTTTATACAGGAAACCTTATGCTCGGAATAATTGCTGGTGCTGTAACTTTAGCAGTTCTTTTCATTGTGAAAGCGCCTCTGTGGGCATTGCTTTCTTCTGGTCTTGTTTCAGGCTCTTTAGCTTATTCAATTCAAGTCTACGTTCAAAAGAGGCTTGCTGATGAAGAAGAACGCTCAATAGCTCCTTTCTTGAGGGACGTTACAGAATACAGAAAATCTGGATATACTTTGCCTAGGGCGATAGAAAAACTCGCAAACGAAGGAAGCTACGCAGAGAGTTTCAAGTCAGAGCTGAAGGGCATTTACGCGAAGCTGACTTTGGGTTTCAGGCTCTCAGATTTCAAAGCAGGCAGGTCTTGGATCGGCAGGCAGATATTCTTCTTGTTAGGGCAGATTGAAGATACGGGAGGTGGCAATCCAAGGGAATTTGAAGCAGTCTACCGCTTTGCAGAACGCTACACCTTTGCGAAAAGAACGGTGAGAAGCAGAATGAGAATATACGAAATGCTCACTCTATTCACGCCCATAGGTCTCGCGTTCTTAATCTTCATAATGTCAGCCATGTTCTCCTTCCTCAAGTTGCCCTCTTTCTCGTTTTCAGGCACTACAACTTCCCTTTCAAGCACGAGTTTAGGTGGTTATACTACTTTGCCTCCTCAACTGTTCACAGCTTCCTACGTAATGGTTGTTGAGGCAGGGTTCTTTATGGCTCTTTCTTCGACTGTGGCTGTGGACTTTACGGTAAAGAACGTGTGGAGGGTCGCGCTCACTCTTATTCTCGCGTCGGCTACGATTTTTGTTCTTACAACGTTTGCCCCATCTTTACTCCCGCACATTTTTCACGTCCCGTGAACTACCCCCTAATAGTAACTACCCCCTGGGTAAGGAACTAACCCCCAGGTAAGTAACTTTTGCTTCTGGAACCTGATTTTTTTTGGTTTTTAAAGGGGGTTTGTATATTTTTACATGTCAAGTGCTCCAACTACTGGGATAGTGATGGAAAGGATTCGTCATCACCTTACAATACTTATTATTCTTTTGCTCGTTCCTCTTTTTGTGAGTTTCATTATTTGGATAGTAGGTAGCGCTTTTGCAATGGGTGGAGGTGTCGCGCCTGGTGTGTTTTACGGAATAAAGCCTATTACGTCAGCTTCTAATTATACTATTCCACAAGGCGTTGCATACCTTTGGATTGCTTCTCCTGCAAACGGTGGAATTTCTGCAAGCCCCGCGTTCCCTTCAATTGCAATCACGATAATAAACGGGTTGCTCTACGCAATAGCGATAGGAGGCGCACTGCTAGAAGGCTTTGAATTCATCGTTGCATTAGCATCAGCACAGACAAGGTACAGCTACTAAACATCGTGACTAGAACGTTAAAATTAGACTTATTGCTTTAGCTAACATGTTTTAGAGGCTGTTAGATAAGCGCCTTGACGCTACAGGTAAAATTTTGGACTAAGCTAATATCAAATAAACAACCATCGATTATATTGTCAATTAAAATTTAAGCGTTGAACTTGCGGGAGTACTACCCAGAGGAACAATTTTTAAATCCACTCTATTATTGTACGCGGTTTGGATTAACTTAGCCCATTAATCTGTATCCTGTTCCATGCGTTAATGCGCCAAATGCAAGTTAATTGAGTGTTATCCTTATGAAACTCCATAATCCTTGTGGTCTTAATGGGCTGGAATTTACAGCGTAGCTTTAGAAATCATTTTTATAAATAACTAGTTATAAGCTTATAAGCCAATATTGAAATAATTTACATGTGCCCGGTCAGCATATCGGCGATAACGACTTATTTCCAAGCTTTAACCAAAAGAAAGCTAGCGAGGTTATTAAGAAGTGTAATGGTTATAGGAGAATTGTTATCTTTGGGCCGCCTCGGAGCGGCAAGTCGTTCTTTACAGAGAAATACTTGAGGGATAGCCTACCTGATTTGATCATTGATGAATATACTGTTGGTGTTGTTGACTCTGCCAAGGCTGAGTCCAACACTATTAGTGAGTTTTTCAAGAAAAAAATGCCTTCAGTAGTCAAGCTGATGGACATGAAGGAGGTTGAGGATGAGGAGTTAAAGAGGTTACTCGGCAATAGGGCTCCAAAGCACATAGTTGAAGATACTATGAAGCAAATAGGGGATTCAGCGCATGTGGTTTATTTCATACCTTGGGGTGAGGCTGAGAGTTGTGTTGAGGATCCAAGTAAATGCGGTATTAGCGAGGATGTTATGGACGCTTTGAGGTTTATCATCGATGCCTTTGGGAATAAGAAAATAAAATGGCTCAATGCCGAGTACATACCCCCTGGGCTTGTTAATGATGTACTCGAACTGATTAAAAGTAAGGGTGGAGATAAGGACAAGGGTTTGGAGGAGGTTAAGGAAGGGCTGACAGGTTGGGTTAGTGCATATTTTGAAGCTCTCAAGATCCTCGGGATTTACGATGAAGTTGGAAGGGAGTCTTCCTCAGTCAATTATACAATCAACTCTGCAGTAGAGGTGATAAAGGAGTTATTACCCGCACTACAGAACATAATTGCCGGTATAGCCCTAGGTCCTGTGGCGGGTGGACTAGTTGTAATACTTACGCGCATGTTGTTCAAGAGGGACAAAAGCAATTATATTGATGAAATGCTAAAACTGAGGGAGAGCCTGAAGAAGCTATGTAAGCCGAGTAGCGATAACTGTAATGAGTTTAACGAATTGGGTGAATTGATAGTATACAAGGTTGCATTAGCAACTGGTATTAAACATGATGATGTAAAAGATGCTCTGAAGTACATAATAGGCCTAACTGAAGAGCAGTTAAGGAAGCAGGTGGAAGACATCGAGAAGAGAATTGAGAATGTTGAGAATGAGTTAAGATATGTTAAGGAACAAGTGAAAGATTCGTTAGTTGGCGTAAAGATCTATTTTATTAATGATGTTGAGGACGGTTTGCTTTACGATAACTTTGTTGTTAAAGACAATTTTGCGAAAATAAAGACCATCATAGGTACTGCCGGTGAGGAGTTTGAAACGGATCTCGTTGACGCTGGTAAATTTAATGATGTTGCAAAAAACGTTTTTAGTATGTTGGTTAAGAACGGCAGGGTTGTCCTTGTTGGGCCTAAAGGCGTTGGGAAGTCGACCTTAGCCACATACGTGGCTTGGCGAGCGCTACTTGGAAGATTGGGTGACGTTGATGCGCATGTGGATGCCTTGATACGGGTGGACAAATTAGAACCGGGAAAAGCTTCAAGTATTGAAAATATACTAAATAAGGCTGATGACTGGAGGTTTCTGGCGATTTACGACCCTTTCCCGATCGAATCCTACATCAAACCAGAGACAATGCAGATAAAGTATACTCCCGAGGAGATAAAGGTCACCATAAAGGAGCTAATGGAAGTAAAGAATATGTTGGTCATGATGGTCCTCCCATCCGATATTTATGAGCTCGTTAAGAATGGTATGGAAGGTGATGAGGAGTTTAAAAGTTCGTTGAAGGCCGTTGAGGACAGCAAAGTCCTTGTTGACATTAGGGATTATGACTTCCTTCTCGGGGTCATTAAGAGTTACTCAGGCTGTCAAGCCGTACCAGAAGAGTTGGCCAAAATAGTAAAAGATAGATATAGCGATGGATACACGCTGGTTGCTAAGTATGCTGGGATGTGGCTTCGCGCAAGAGGCTGCGAAGCTAAGGACGTTGGTGAAGCATTGAGGGTTAATGAGCCGAAGCTATTCTTTGCGCACTATATTTGGGGTGCGGTGATGAGGAAAAGCGAAAACTTAGCCAAGAGGATCTCAATACCGTTAATGCTGCATGCAGCTTACGGACCAATACCAGAGGGAGTGACTTACATGACAAAGGCAGTAAATGTAGGGGTTTGGAAGCTTCTGGATAAGGACTCGCTGAAGAATACACAATTAACGGATTTAAGAGAAGAGGATTTGGAGCCAATAGCCAAGTGGTTGTCAATAAAACACGAGGAATTGGTTGAAGATACACTTAAGGAGCTCGCTGGATTGCGCGGAAAGAATGAAAAAGTGAAATACATCAATAATGGGCTGAAAAGCCTAGTTGATGCTTTGGATTGGGGTTATGAAAAAGTTCTTAAGGAGCTAAAAACCTATATGAAAGTAAAGCAGAAGAAGGTCAAGAAAAACCTGATGTTCTTTGTTGGTGATAGACTCAAGCTTGTTCTTAACTCGTCTTCAAATAACTGCTGGAGAAGAGCTGCACTAATAATTGGATATGGCTTGGCTTATCCTTATCCATTGCTTTGGTTTGGGAATTTACCCAAGGATATTGAGTACCCCAATGACACCTTGAAGCCATGTAGTGTCGATGATTACTTGCTTGTTGACAACAAAATCCCGCCGTTAATAGAAGGATTAATCCTTGGGGGAGGATTTGGATTAACCAACCTTGCTGAAGCCTTTGTTGACAAGTACAATGAGGCTATTGGTGAAATAAAGAATGTCCTTAACAACCCTAGGAATCGGGGTGGTATTGCTTTTGCTGAAGCGTATTATGGGCTTGGTTTAGCTTCGATTGTTGCTTATGGCGTTAAGTTGGGTCAGTATATTAGTAGCGATGATGCAGATGCAGTACTTCGCATATCATTAAGCTCCTTCAAAGATGCACCAGAAAGATTAATCTTACAAGTTCACAAAAGATCATTACTCGATTTTGTACAAAATTCTGTACAAAAAATTATACAATTTTTGTTAAACCTGATAGAAGCTTTTATACCATCAAGGCGCTTTTTGCCGATTCTACGCACTTTGGAACCGCTACATAACAAGGCGCCACATAGATACCTTCAATTATTAAATTATGCATCAACAGTAGCGCTCGATCGTGACACGGCTAGGCTCGTGTTTGAAAAGTTGAATGATGTATTGGACAAACACCGTGATGATGTTAAGAAACAAGCCTGGCCCATCGTTCATGCCATGTTTGCCTATAAAAATTTATTCTTTCTTTATTATTACTATTATAAAAAATTTGAGGAAATTAATTTTATGTATTTCGAAGAGAAAGAAGTTAGAGAGATGGTTATAAGAATTGCTGAATTGTTAAAAGAGTTGGATGATAGTAACTTGGGCATAATTGGTTGGGCGGATGTGTTATCTTGGGCATTAAAGAATGATGATGCACGGGAGCTTATGGAAAGAGTATTCTTGGAAAGAGGATTACAAATCGACTTAGTAAAAAAGGCCGAGGAAGCACTTGAAAAACTTAATAAGTTAACAGAGAATGCTGTGAAGTTGCAGGAAGATAAAGCGTTCATGGATTACATCAAGTCATTATACAACAAAGCCGATTACAAAGAGGTTAATGATTTAATCCAGACGCTATCATCGGATCTCAATCGCGCACTGGCAAATTAAAAAATTGATAATGATGAGCCTGGTGAGGTAGCAGGACTATTTGAGGAGGCAGCTGGCAGGATCGTATTAAGTACTGATATTATAATAGATTTATTTTTAAGGAGGTGATTTTGGGTTTATTATGAAGTGAGGAGACTTGTCGTTCTTATGTCAAAGCGCAATCGGAAAAGCATTTTTCTTGCTTTAAAAATGTGTGATTTTTTTGTTTAGCAAAGAAATGCGCATTCCATAGGGAGTCATTTAAAAAGCGGAGAGCCTCCGCGTTCCCTTCGATTACGATAACGATAATAAATGGTCTGCTTTACGTAATAGCCATAGGAGGGGCATTGCTTGAAGGCTTTGAACTCATTGTAGCATTAGCTTCAGCACAGACAAAGAATTCTTACTGAGTTTACAAAAACGAAACGGCATGAAAAAGGAATTATTTTATTTTTGAATATTCAAAACTTATTGATGAAATCATAATAAACGTCGGGGGAAGAAAGCTTGGCTATGGGTAGCATACGAACCTCAACTCAAAGCTTTCTTATCATTTTACATAAGCTGGCACCAGAACTAAGTCTTCAGGTTCTTTTATATGTTAACGAACGAGGAAATTGCTTCAGCGCATCATCAAATGATCAACTGTCTGAATTGATTAAGCCAATTTTGTTGATTGCATAAGTTATGAGCTTAAGTTAACGGCACCGCACTGATTATAAGAAAACTTATAAATTAAACTAACGCATTCTTTTTGAAAAGTAACTTGAAGATCGACTTCGCAGTAATTGCAACTCTAGATGAAGAGTATAAGGCTGTAAAAGAGGTATTTCAGCTTCAAGAAAAAGATTTAAAGTCGGAGAAGAACTTTTCATATTACTACAAAAAGATTAAAGAAGTTGGAGTAGCTTTCTTTAAGTTTACTGGAAGAGGAAACTTAAATTCTTCTTCTCAAACAATTGAAATAATTCATAATTTTAGTCCAAGATTCATCATACTTGTTGGAATAGCAGGAGGCGTTAAGAATAACATCAACTTGGGAGACGTAGCGGTTTCAGATAATCTTGAGTACTATGAGTACAAAAAAATTAGTAAAAAAGGAGAAAAGCCTCGAGATAATTCTATTGAACCGCCTTCTAATAAACTTAAAGACATTATTCAATACGTTGGAGAAGGTTGGAAGGATAAAATTAAAACTTCTCGACCAGATGGAAAGCCTAAAGAAGAAACAAAAGTCGTTCATGGCCTTATTATGTCAGGAGAAACAATTCTAAGTGGAAAAGTTCCTCAATACATCTTAGATAAAATCATAAACGAAAAACCTATTGCTTTTGAAACAGAAGCAGCTGGGGTTGCTGAAGCTTGTTACCAAACGAATCATAGTTCTGACTACATTGTAATCAAAGGAATATCTGATTACGTAGACGTGGAGGAAAGCCAAGCTCTCCGAGAAGAATGGAGAAACTATGCTTCAGAAGTCGCTGCTGCGTTTTCTTATGGATTCATACTTCAGGCAATAGAAATATTGTATAAAGAAATATCTAACATAAGGGAAGAACTTGAGGACTACTTAAAAACAGTAAAAAAGGACTTTGATGAAAAGAAGCCTATCGATGAAAAGTCTTTAAGTAGCTACTATGTTGAAAGTTCTTTTAAGTTAACAAAAGGAGAAACATGGAACAAAAAAGATGAAGTAGTTGAAGGCGAAGAATGGAGAGTAGAAGACTTTTTAAATGACGATAAAAGATGGCGTATTGTTATAGGAGCTTCATTTGGCTTAGGAAAAACTTCCTTCGTAAAATATTTAGCCAACAAGCTTGCCAATCTTTATAACGAAAGTGAACATTCTTACTTTCCAATTGTAATAAACCTTAGCGGATTAGAAGACGTAAAGAGCTATTTTGTTTACGGGCAAAAAAGCTTAGACTATTTTATTTCAAACATTATAGAAAACGAATCTAGAAATGTGTTGCTCATTCTTGATGGACTAGATGAATACAAAGGTGAAATTAAGGATTTTTTTAACTATATTACCGAGCTTCACAATAAATATGAAAAAGTTAAAGTTATAGTAACTTCAAGATTAATAGATATTCCTAAAGAGTACATTGATGAATACGTTAGAATAATGCCATTCAGTAAAGAAAAAGTTAATGAATTCTTTCAAAAATATGGAGTTGAATTAGATTATGATAAATGTGAAAAGCTTGGTCTAGATAAAGAGGAAATAACTAAGCCTTTGTTTGACTGGATACTTGGAATGATAAGCTTAGATCCTTCTTACAAGCTTAATCTTAATCCTAACTGGTCTAGTAGTATGAAAAGATCTCTTTTGTACTATGTATTTATTCATAGTTTAATAAAAGGAAAACATAAAAAAGAAATGGGTAAGTTTAAAGAATACTACTACGCTGAGAAAGAATTGTTAAGGTATACTGCAGCAATAAAAAACTTGTACAAAGAGCTGGACGAAGAAAAACTTAAGTCAAAACTTACAAAAATATATAAAAATGAAACTGAGCATCTTGAAGAATACTTAAAACCTCTAATAACTTCATACTTCTATCGTTCTTCTCAAGAGATAGTTTCTAAGAAAATAGAATTTATCCATAAAAGCTTTGAAGAGTATTTGCTTGCAGAATACTACTACGAAAGCATAAAGGATAACAAGATGTATAGACTTAGTGTTGGAGAACCAAGTGAAAATACTATGGAATTCCTTAAGGGGCTTATAGGCATCTTAAAGGATAAAGAAGCAAAAGAATTTTTAAGAAAAGTTGATGAGAATTCTCTTATAAAGGACGAAGATAAACAAAAAATAATTGAAAATTCTAAAAGAATTGCAGAAAGCGAAGCAATAATAATTAGAGCAGATGAAGAGGAGAAAGAAGAAGAAATATGGAAAGAAGTTTATATTTCCTCTGATGATTATGTAGAACTTTGGTTGTATAGGTGGATTGCATTAAGCGTTTTTGCTTGGTTGCACGAAAATGAAACTATAGATAAACATAAAATTGAATCCTTAATAAGACTATCAAGCCTTTTTATATCACCATATGTAAAGAATTTAGAGAGAATAGACCTTACTGGAGCGAACCTTTATGGAGCAGACCTTTATGGAGCGAACCTTAGTGGAGCAGACCTTAGTGGAGCGAACCTTAGTGGAGCGAACATTTTTGAAGCAGACCTTACTGGAGCGAACCTTTCTGGAGCGAACCTTAGTGGAGCGAACATTTTTGAAGCAGACCTTACTGGAGCGAACCTTTCTGGAGCGGACCTCACTGGAGCGAACATTTTTGATGCGGACCTTACTGGAGCAGACCTTACTGGAGCGAACCTTTCTGGAGCGGACCTCAGAGTAACGCGACTTTTTTACGCAAACCTTACTGGAGCAAACCTTAGTGAAGCAGACCTTAGTAACGCAAACCTTATTGGAGCAAACCTTATTGGAGCAAACCTTACTAGAGCAAACCTTAGAGGAGCAAAGCTTAAAGGCACAAAACGTAGAGGAATGCTACGAAAGAAGTTTTAGTAAATAATATGCGTACTAAGATAATAAGAATATGGTTAACAATAACATTGTTTATCGTAGTTATTAGAATCATAATTTTAGAAAGGTAACGGTGCTGTTAATTTAAGGCTTATTTATTTTCCGCGGGCCCTTTTCCAGCTAATGATAGCTCAAACCAGAAAAAGGATCCAATAGCACTTATACTCTATGTCTTATATTCAATTCCTTGACGTTGATAAACGCGATGTTGAATCTATCATTTTATTCTTTGAAACCTTCAAAAAAGCGCGAGGCAGTTCACGTTCTCTTTTGTTTTTGCGCAATCAAAAGCCGGATTAATGCATCAAGCTTGTGATAAAGGTCTTCCACTGTCCCTTCGTTCTCTAATAAAACATCGTAAGGCAAATCGTTTTCGTTTGAAGGATCGAGGCGCACGACAAGAAAGCCCAAAGATTTTACGGCGGCGTAATCATTACGGTAGCGTAAATCGTCTATTACAATGTCTGCATCTTTAGGGAGCGTTTCAATCTTTCGTGAAACGTATTTTGTCCAAACGTCGGGGTCTATTTCTCTTAGTTTTTCATGCAGGGCTTGAATTAAGTCTTGAGGTTTTTCTCCTTTTTCAAAGCGGTCGGGGAAGAATTCGTGAGCGAATTCAATTAGTTTTCCTGCGAAGGAAATTTTAACAAAACCGTAAGTTCTCAAGAGATAGTTTGCTGAGGTAGTTTTTCCAGAA
>OFEH01000568.1_pt1 | contig 11129 bp, 11 predicted proteins | sample 1521031 | NCBI WGS metagenome assembly OFEH01 (sample SAMN05518350, study PRJEB24110) | hypersaline lake metagenome | isolation source: Grendel Spring, Yellowstone National Park, Wyoming, USA | place: USA:Grendel Spring, Yellowstone National Park, Wyoming, USA | collected 2011-11-16
TACATAGTTAACAATATAACATATAAGTTGATTTTTATATCTGATTTATATTAGAGATTGATTTTTATAACAGCCTCTACTTCAAATTGACAAAACATCTTATTTGTATTATCATTATACCCATTATGCAACAAGAGAAAAAATACGGTGAAATTGAAATAGAAAAAGCAGCTTTAGAACCATGGGAAAACCCAGCCAAAGAAAACGACTATATAATAGAAATGTCTTTTCCAGAGTTTAGCTGTCTTTGTCCTAGGTCTGGTTATCCTGATTACGCCACCATAAAGATAAGGTATATACCAAGTGAGTATATTATAGAATTAAAATCTTTAAAATTATGGCTAAACTCTTTTAGAAATCAATATATATCTCATGAAGCAGCTACAAACACCATATACAATAAACTTTTTGAGCTTTTAAAACCAAAATTTTTAGAGGTAATAGGGGATTTTCATCCAAGGGGAAATCTTCACACCGTAGTAAGAGTAAGGTCTGATAAAAAATATGATTAAATGCTCATAAGGGGTATATATTTAGACACTTCGGTAGTTCTAAGAAAAATAAAAAATTCTTTTGAGATAGTAGAAAAAGGTAAAGAAGATGTAACAATTAGAGTACTGGCTGTCAAGGATGCCATTTTAATAAAAGATACTTCAAGTATTGATCCTACATTAAGTATATTGGATATATCTGGATATAAATTTTTAACCAAAAAGCCTATAGACTTTGATACAGAAGATATATGGGCTTTGGCTCTTTTAAGGGCTCTTGATATTATGGGCTATGACAACCTTTACGTAGTTTTTAAAGATGTTTATGCTTATGTGCTTTGTAGAATAGAGAATAAGGATATAGCTTACTATGAGGTGATATTTGACAAAGATGAACTTATAGACAAACTAAACACACTTGAAGGGGATATACTTTACGATATAGAAGATATAAAGGCTACTAACTTAAGAGCATTGCCTATGCTATATATTAAAAAGGGTCAGCTTATAGCTTTTGGTGGTGCTTTAAAAAAAGTCAAAGATAGATTTAACCAAATTCAAAGGATATCTTTTCAAAAGCTAAAAAAGGAATTTGTAAGTATAGGTATATTTGTTTTGGGGATTTTAATAAGCTACTTGGTATTTCTTTTATCAGTACATTATCAAGTAAAAATAGTAAAAGAAAAAGAAAAACATATTTTTGAAAAAGCTTTTCCAAATACCCCGATAGTGGATATAAAAGAGCAAACAGAGGCCTCTATAATACCAAAAGACAGCTTTAAACTTTCTAAACTCCTTTTAAAAGCCTATAAAAACTTACCACCAGATGCCAAAGTGTATGAGCTTTTTTACAAAGATAACGCCCTAAGTGTAAAATCAGAGATTAGCTCGTATGAATTAAGCTCATTAGAAAATGTGGTTTCTTCAAGAAATCTAAGTGAGGGAAACAAACAAGAGGTAGTTCAAAAATGGATTTTAGGAAGATAAATATATCACCAAGGTATGTTTATTTTTTATATAGAATAAGGTATATTTTATATGTTGTAATTTTTTTAGCTATTTTTCTTGAGGCTTTTAATAGTGTAAAAAAAGAAAAAGAGGCACTTTACAATAAAATAGCCCAGTATGAATATATAAGCTTTCTTATCAAAAACGGCAAACCCAAAACAAAAACGTTAAACGAAAATTATGTTAGAAATTTATTTTCACATACAAAAGTAGATTATATAAAATATGAAAACGGTTTTTACAACGTAAAAGCATCAAACGTTGATATTCAAACACTTGCTAATATAGTTTATCAGATAGAAAACGACGGTTTTAAGATAAATTTTTTAAAAGCTACAGACTATACTGGAGAACAAAACTTTGATCTTCTTATGGAGATAAGCCCTTGAAAAAATCTTATGCAACATACAGCCTAATAGTTGGTATTTTGCTTATACTTACAAGTATTTTATCTTCTTATTACAATATTAAAAGCCTAAAAATTGTATTGAATCAAGAAATACCAACGATACCATCTTCTTTTAACGAAAATGATATAATGGAAGCTGTAAGTAAATTTGCACACCAAAAAAGCGCTCCTCAAACCACTAGCCCAAGCTCAAACATGGAAGTACTTGCTATAGCCTACAGTGAAAACCCAGCTTATTCTATGGTGCTTGTAAGCTCTAATTGTGGTAAAAAAGTGCTTATGGTAGGAGATAGTTTTTGCGGTTTTACAATAGAAGAGATAAAACCTTTTTATATAATGGCAAGCAAAAACGGCAAAACCCTTACTCTAAAACTTTCAAAAGGTGCTAAGATAAACAGTGCCAATACACCAAGTGGTCTTCCTTCTTTGAAAGAGCTTTTAAGCGGTAGTTTAAATCAAAATACCTATACGGTAAATAGAAACGAGCTTCTTGAAATCACATCAAACCCCTACAAGATGTTTAGCGATATAGACCTTGTGCCTACTCCAAAGGGTTTTATGTTTAAAAGCGTAAAACCAGGATCGCTTTTTGCCCAGATGGGTATAAGACCAGGTGATATACTTCTTTCTATAAACAACGAAAGCCTAAACTCTCCAGAAGATGCTTTTAGAATATTAGGTACATTAAGAAACAGCCAAAGCTTCAGCGTAAAAATCATAAGGGACAACAAAGAGATAACCCTTTATTACAAAGTAGAATGAAACTTTCAACTCCACACGGTTAATTAGAAACCAGAAATCACTATATTCAAAATTATATAGTGTATCAATGGTTTTGTCAAGGGGGTACCCATCGCAAATGAAGATAATTTTCCGAAAATGCCAGATTCTGCAAAGTTTAGTGTACCGTTATAAAGTTTAAATCATTGTCTAACAAGCTTTTGACAAATTCGCCGTAATTACGGTTTTGCGGTTTTACGGCAAGATTATATATTTAAATCTATGAGGAAAAAAGCAAGAAATTGGTTAAAACAACAGTTTTATTACCTTCCGATGTTCACCGGGCTTTGCGCATAGAGGCTATAACCAAGAAAATATCTATGGGAGATCTGATAGTCCAAAAGCTAAATGAGTTAGAAGAATATAAAGAAAAATACGGTGGAGTTGTTAAAGCGGAAGAATATCTTCATTAGAAACTCTAACGCCATATTCAGCTGTTGAAGTTCACAGGGCTCTTCAAAGCCCTTAATCCTTGAAGTTATTTATATTATATTATATTTTATCTAAAGTTTCCAAATAGCCAAAACCTTGTCCTGTTCTAACTCCCAGACCATACTGATAAACAAATCTCAATAGATCTTTGCTATCTGTGTGAAGTTTAAACTTTCCCAAAAAGCCCCTCACGTATCCTTCGTAGTGTTTTACAAATTCTTCTTTTATCTCTATTGGCTCAAGTTTAAAAGTCTTTACACTCAAATCTTCCCCCACTAAGGCTCTGTAGCGTTTTAGTGAGTTTTCCAAAAGCCACCATTCGAAATCTTTATCCATCGGAGTGGCGTATCTTTCTTTGGGATTTTTTGAATATACGGCTCTTTCCACTACCACAGGAGATAAAGTTTTAAATAGTCCGTTTGGTTCATACTCTTTTTCAACCCTCACGCTATCAATTTTAAACTGAGCATTTCCAAGCTTTGTATTCATGTTGTGAAGATAACTCTCTTTGATGAGCTTTAAGATCCCATTGTAAAAGGATATGGCTGTTTTTGGCTCTCCTGTGGAAAACCTAAAGTTTATACTTTCTACTCCTTTTATATGATCTTCTTCCATGTTTGTATGCTTTCCAAAATAAACCGCAAAGGTATAAGGTTTTGGGCTTTTTTCATGAAACTCTTTTTCAAAAATTTTTTTTAAAAGCGATATAAACCTTCTTCTGTAGTCAATATTTATAGTAATATCTTCTTTTGAGGCTCTAACAAGCTGAACTTTAAATCTCATGGAATTATCATATCAGATTGTCTGTAGGGTCTTTGATGTTTGTTAGTATTTCCCTTTTATAATTTGTAGTATCCTCAAGGATATAAATTATCAGCGAGTCTTTTTCCTTGTCTATAACCTTCAACATCTCATGTTTTAATCTTTCAATACCAGAAACTGTTAGGTTTCCCTCGAAGACAGATTTTTGAACATGGGTTAAATATTTCCTTGCGGTTTTTAGAGCCTTTTGAAGCCTTCTCTGCCCTTTTTTCTCTGTGGTATCTATGTCGTAAAAAAGTATTATTCTCATCTTTTTAAGCTATGATAATTTACGGGAAGATAATACTCTTCTCCTGTCAGGTGCTTTACCAGTTTATAAAGTTCAAGCCTTATCAGTGTTTTTAATGAAACATTTCTTTTTAGTTTTGGATGATAAACTGTGGATTTTAAAAGATCATCAAAAGCTCTCAAAAACTTCTTTCTGCCCTCTGTATTTAAATAGCAGTATTCGGCTTCTTCCAAAAAGTCTTTTTCTGTTATGGCTTTTGACTTTAAAAGCTCAATAATCAACCCTTCCGATAAAATGGGTTTAAAAACCTCTGCCACATCCAAGCTAAGAGAATGTCTTTTCTCAGAGGGTTCATGCAGATAACTAACCGTTGAGTTCAGTGGGGTGTGGTATATCTCCCCAAGCACTTTGGCATATACTAATGAGTTTCCAAAAGATATTAAAGCGTTTAGAGGGTTTTGGGGTGGTCTTTTTGTCCTTGCTTCAAAATCCCAACCTGTTAGCTCTTCAAGGGCTTTATAGCAAAGTTTTTTAAAATTTCCTTCCACTTGCATGATTTCCTGAGTATTAGAGGCTTGTTTTAACGCTTCTAAATGCTCTTTTGTATCTATTTTATAAATCCCCTCAGAGTTTATTATAGAACCAATCACAAAGCTTTTAGCAAGATAAAGCTTTTGTTCTTTGTCAAGGTAATGCTCTACTTGCTTTATTATGAGATGTCCCGAAAGCTTGCTTTCTCTAGGATAAAAGCTTCCTATGTAATAGCCATAGTAGTTAAAAAAGTGAGCTACTATATCGTACTCAGACAATAGGCTAAAAAATTTTGTATTGGTGCTCACCTCTGTCACTATGAAAAGCTCAGAGACGTTCTCAATTGGAATTTTCTTCTTTATATCTTGATTTTCAAACAATATAGTATTTTCGTCTCTTCTTAATGTACCGCTTGTAGTTATGTAGTAAACTTCACCCATAGCAATACTCCCAATAGGCGCACTTTTTACAATAAGCTTTGTTTATAACCTCCGGTGGCTTATCTTTTTTGATAATATTATCCATATTCTTAAACACTTCCTGCATAAGCTCATTATCCTGCTCTTCGAGTTCCACTTTCAAAAGCTTTTTACTTTTAGGGTAATGTATTATACCATGCGAGACTTTTATCCCTTTCTGCCTTAGATAGTATATATAATATTTAACTTGTAGTATATGGGCTGGTTCCAAAGCAGATGAGTGTTTTATCTCATGAACCACCAAACCATTTTCTGTGCTAAAAAAGTCTATACTAACTGGCTCATAAGAAAGCCCTTCTTTATTTTCTCTTGAAAAGCTTGTATCGTCCAAAAGTTTTCCAAGCTCTACATATTCTGATTCATCTTCAAAGCTTATTCCTTTTGTGAAAAGCCAAAGCTTTCTATGACATATTAAATAATAAGCCACTTGTGTACCTTTGAATCTAAGCTCACTCGTATACATGTCAAATAATGTTGTCTATCTGCTCTAAATCTGCTTCAGGTTTTACAACGAAGCCAATATCTTCGCTATACTCCCCTTCCAAATAGTAAACACCAAATCTTCTAAGCTTTTCGTTAGCTTTCTGGAGTTTTATTTTCTTTAAAGACCATTCGGGAACAGATATGGTGTATTCAAGTATATCGTTAAAAATCTTTGTTCTTTCTTTTAAATCTCCTTTTACTGCTTCCCACTTTTGCATTAGATTTTCTACCTCACTTTCAAACTTAATAGGAATCGCTGATATTGTGTTTATATCTCTAAAAAGCTCTTGAGCCTGAGATTTGCTTCTTATAAGACTATCTGTTCCTTCCCAAAGGCTTGTTATATATTCCTCAGCTTTATTAAAACGCTCTAGATACTTTGTGCCTTTTAAAGATTGTTCCGAATAGACATTTTCCACAAGTTTCCATTTGAAGGCCCAATCCCAAAGACCATCTTTGAGATTTTTTAGGGTGCTTTCGAAAAGATGCTTGTGATAAACTTTGCCTATACCAGAACAGTCTTTTGTAAACACAAATACGTTGGGTTTGTCGGTTGGTTTTTCACCTTTTCTGTTGCACCTTCCCATGCGCTGTATTAGGCTATCTGCACTAGAAAGCTCAGTAAAAAGATAATCTGCATCAAGGTCCAAAGATACCTCTGCAAGCTGAGTGGTAATCCAAACGCCACTGCTATTAGTATCGAAAAACTCTTTTATCTTTTTTTCCTTATCTTTTCTGTCTTTTAGTATGAATCTACTGTGTAAGAGATTGGCATTTGAAAGCTTTTCCTTTAACTCTATTGCTTTTTTCACAGTATTAACTACCACAAGCACTCTGGTATTTTTAGAGAAATTGTTTATAATATCTACGTAGTTATCTATAGTATCGTCTATAACCTGAACATGGTGGTAAACTGTGGCAGACTTGTTAACCATAGGCTGTAGGTTTAATTCTTTATATACTACGCCCATATTTTTAAACCTATCTCTTAAAAATTCTGGAAAAGTAGCCGTCATTACCAAAAACTTACCACCATTTTGGATTATTATTTCCAAAGCTTTTACCATAAAAGCTAAGGTAATTGGGTCGTAAGATTGAATTTCATCTATTACAAGCCTTGAGTAAAGGGTAGTTGCGTAATACTTCTCAAAACCCTTGTATCTAAAAACAAAGTGCATAAGTTGATCTGGTGTAGATATTATTATAGGCTTGGCAAAATTGCGAGAAAGAAAGTAGTTTAAAAATATTGAATCGCCTTTGTTATTTTGAATATCTTCTGTGCTATATTCCTTCTCGAGCACATAGCTTAAGGCACTTGAGTGCAAAAGCCCTGCATAATCTTTTAAAATTCCTTCTGCCCTCGTATAAATGCCATTGGCGGAAACCCTGTAGGGCAACATAAAAAAGCCCTTCTTTTTAAGATAGATTAGACCTGCTTCCGTTTTACCTGAACCAGTAGGAGCTATTATCAAAAGGTTTTTATCTCTATTTTCTTTGACAAAGATTTGCATTTCGTTTGGGACTCTTTTAGTGCTTTTAAAAAACTCATCCACAAAATTAAGTGTATCCTCTGGTGGGACATCCTCCACCTCTTGTGTTTTCTTTGAGCTACTTGCATGGTCTATACGAAGCAAAAGGCCTTTTAAGAGACGGTAATAACGCATTAGCTCATCTATAGAAATGTTAAAGATTTTTGCTACATCATCTCTTAAGTAATCTGTCTCAGCCTTTTTCAGCATAAATCTAATAGGGATTTTTTCAAAGCCAAACTCTTCTTTTAGAACTTTTTCTACATTTTCAACAGATGGGTCTTCTACAGGATGATGGTGTAAAACCAAAAGCCTAACAATCTTTCGGGCTAGTTCATCTTCTACGTCTACAAATGCCGGTGATAAAAGGTTGTGCCTTACTTCTGGAAGTTCTTTTATAGGCTTTTCACATTTTAAGTTTTTGTTTCCAAGTTTTTCCTGAAATTTACAGTGTATTTTACCATAGTCGTGATATTCACAGGCAAGTTCCAAGATATCCCAAAATCTTTCTTTTAGCTCATAGGTAAGACCTTTGGGTATAAGCTCTTCTATCTCTTGTTTGTAGTAACTTTTTAGTTTTTCACAGTTTTCTAAAAGTTTGTCTGTGTGATCTCTTATAGTAGTTCCATCATCTTTTGCCCAACGCTCTTCAAGCAGGCTCTGTAATATTTTCTTCATTTTTTACTTGCGCTTCTTCAGTTTTTTCCTCTGAATTGAGCCCTATCAAAAAGGCATAAGCTATTATGTTAAAGTTTTTGTCGTCTAGGCTTTCTTTAATGACATAAGGGATTTCTCTTTCCACCTCAAGATATGCTCTTATCAAGTTATGAATGAAATATCCTTTGTCTTTTCTCCGTATAGCTTCAAGTAGTCTATAGATAAGTGGTTCGAGCTTTTTCTCTTTGTTTGGATCTTTGGTGTAAAACCCTTTTAATTTTTTTCCTTCCCAAAAAGCCCAATCGATGTAATTTTTCTGTTCGCTCATATTTAGCACCTCCTGAAATTCTATAAAAAATAGCAGATTTTTACTTAAATAATCCAACTTTCTACCAGCTTGTATTATCCTGCTTTCAATAGTTCTTATTTCTAAGTTTTTATAACTCTCCTTTTTTATAAATCCTGATATTAAAAGCAATAAAAACTCATAAAGAGATTTTCCAGTGTAGATATAGAAAAGAAAGTCAGAAAATACGCTTTGAAGATTTTTTGGATATTTGCCGATTAAGTTACGGATGGCTTTTGCTAACGTTGGGCTAATATTAAAAGAGTATATGTTGGCAGTGGCATTCCCTACCATTTCTATTTCCACAAAATAAATGTTTTGTAAAATCCAACTGCTTTTTTGTTTTTCCAAGCCTAAAACATGCTTTACAACGCTCCATATTTTACCTAACTTATCTTGCTCTACTTCTTCTTCCGTGCTTAATACTAAGTTTAATCTATAGGTTTCCAAAAGGTTGTCGGGTATATAAACAAAAAGATATTTTCCTCCTGACTTGTAAAAGCCTGCACTTGCAAAATATAGCAGAAATTCACACTCTTTGCATATAGGTATTGGATCCCATATAAAATTTTTAACTGTATCAAGACTAGAAAACAGTGGAGTAAAATTTGTAGCATCTACAATATTTTTAGCTTGTCTTTCGTGACAGAAAAAGCATACTTGAGAAGTCTCTATAACCTTGGTTAGAAAATATTGATAGCCTTCTATAAAACTCTCTTTTATTTTGCTCTTAACATTATTTATATCAGATATAGACAAACCTCTTAACTTTGTTATGTAAGATAAAGAAGGATTTGTAAAAGGACTGTTGCTGTGAAAATCTCCCAAGCTTCTAAGTATTATCACGTTGTATGGATTAAACCTTTCTTTCTTTTTCTCCTTTTCATAAGAAGAAATAAGCGCATGCTCTAACTGTTCTGAGCCATTTAGTAGATAATCTGCATAAGCTTCCGGCAATTTTTCCCACAGGTCTTTTGGGATTTTCAGCGTTTTTTCTTCAACAAAATCTTCTATTCTTTCTCCTTGCTTTTTTAAAACCTTCAAAACCCCTACGCAAGCGCTTGCCATAAGCCAATTTTCTGAGTAGAATCTAATATATTCATTTGCATCTGAACCGTGACATACTTGTGAACCTTGGTGTACTTCTTGCTTTCTTTGTTCTTTTTCTACAAGTATATCACTATCCAAATCCGTTAGAAAAACAGGATTTTCATCCCCATCAAACATCAAAGAACCATAAATATATGTTCCTTTTTGAAAATAGTAAGCATCAATCCAATGATATGTTTTTGGTTTGTTAGAATTTTTATAAAAGTGGGATAGGTTAAAAAGAATCCCTTTGTCAGTGGTGTTGATGTTTTCTAAATGCTGTTTTGGTATGTAAGCGTTATAGGCAAGCTTTATATAATCTTCTTCAGATATTCTTTTCTTTTCACACGCAACTCTTTTCACTTCTTCTACTTTTACCGGATACTCACCACCTGATAGGAATAAGACTTCCTTTGGCTCTTTTAAGGCTTTTTCTATTTGACCTAAAAACTCATTTTCTGCAATTATGTGGATTAAGAGCGTTAAGTTGTACAAAATTGGAACCTGTAAAGGAAGTTTGTCTAACTTTTTATCTCTTAAGTTATACTTCTTAAACCATACATAATCCCTATATATCGCCTCATAATCTCCTTGAATAGAAATTTGAAAATGTTCTTTGTTCCACTTTTTTCCCATTGCCTTGTAAATGAGTCCTATTATAGTGGAGTATGGTGGAAGAGGATAAACCTCAACGCCCTTTATTGATAGAGGATTTTTGAAAATGCCAGTAGGAGTATAAAGCTTAAACCTAAGACAATCCATAAACTTTATCCACTTTTGTTTTTAGCTCTTCAAAGGCTTCTCCTACACTTTTACAATTTAGTTTTTCTCTTATATCCTCCTCGTTTTCAAAAAATCCCGAAAGCACTCCGCAAAGTGTATTTTCTTTTTCTTCTTCGGGTATTAAGCTTTTGCAATCAAGAAGTCTATTGAGGTTTAAAAGGAGTTTACCATTTTCTATTTCTTTTGCGTCGATGCATCCCATAAAAAACGGATTTTTTATTCTGTAAACCCCACCTATTACAAAAATAGGTGATAAATTTTCATATCTTCCCCTAATCTGCCTTGAGAATGTTCTTATTATGTCCAAAAGATCTTTTACTCTTTTTGCCCTTTCTTCAGGCTCTATAACTTCAACGGTATTATTTTCAGTTTCTAAAATTCCTATCCTGTCTAGGTCTACGGCTATTGTATAATAATAGTGGGTAGTGTGCTGTTCAGATTGGGCTATGGCTTGAACTTCTTTTTGTTCAATGTGCTTTATATACCTATTAAAAGCATCTATATTGTTAAGAAAATCCATATCTCCTTGAAACTTGGATACGGAAAAGGCGTAGGTTGTTTTTACGGGCGCGGTTCTTTTGACACTGTCTCCGTAGGATAAATCCACCTTCTTACCATCGTCCCCTTTTAGATTGGTCAAAAGCCCTCCGAAAAGATCAAACTCATGGTATTCTTTTATTAGACTTTTAGAAAACTCATCCACATCAAGTTCTTTACCTTTTTTTGAACTTTCAATATACTCCTTTATCTTTTCATCCAACAGTCTCCATCCCTTCTCTTCTTTACCCTTCCTCTTTATATCATATTTTAGCGCTTTGTCTGATACATAGGTGAGCTGAGAGCTGTCTCCTAGGGAAAGTTTCTTAAGAATTGATACATTGCCTATGTTCTCCCCGTAATTAAGGCTTGTGGCCCTTTGGGTTACAACGGTTAGCGTCAATATTCCTATCATTTTTAGCCTGGTCAACCAAACTGTACAAAACTACAGCTTGAGTTGGGGTATTTGTATTCCGCCATTTCAGACACTTCCAACCCCAACAGGCGGTATTTTGGAAGTATCA
>OFEH01000571.1_pt1 | contig 11102 bp, 11 predicted proteins | sample 1521031 | NCBI WGS metagenome assembly OFEH01 (sample SAMN05518350, study PRJEB24110) | hypersaline lake metagenome | isolation source: Grendel Spring, Yellowstone National Park, Wyoming, USA | place: USA:Grendel Spring, Yellowstone National Park, Wyoming, USA | collected 2011-11-16
ATGAACGTTGTCGTGTTGGGGCCCAGGTTTATGAACGTGAAGGAGAGCCCGAAGAGCAGGTACTTATAGACATCACCCAGGGTTCCTATGAAGCCCGTGTAGCTGAGGGCGAGGAGTGCGTATATGAACGCCATTACTGAGAAGCCTATGGTCTGCAGGTTCTTCCTGCCAGCGCTGTCAACAAGGTAGGCCGCGATGAAGTAGCCAGGTACGCCTATCAGAAGGGGCACCCCTGACCTCAGTACCTGGGCCACGAGCGACTTGCCAGGTATCATTGTAGCGGTTATATCATTTGAGAAGACGCCAGTACCGTAGAGGGCCACGTCCATCAGGAGCCAGGTGACTGCTGTGCCTATCAGGGTGAGCCAGAAAGTTCTCATGAAGTCTGTGACGCCGTATCTCTCAGCCCTGGCCTCTGGCAGGTCCCTCACCGAGCTACCAGCTACGAGGGAGACGGCCTTACTCGCCTCAGACTTATCGCCCTTGACGAGCAGGGAGTAGCGGGGCGTCTCAGGTATCCGCCTCCTGTAGTAGATGACGATAAGGGGCGGTATGGCGCCTACGGCGGCCACAACCCTCCAGGCCAGGTCAGGCGGCAGATAGGTTGCGGACAGCAGGCCAACTACTACAGCTGCGGCTATTCCAACGCCCTGCATGGCGAACACGAGGGCGACCATCCTGCCCCTGTTTTTTGTGGGGGCGTACTCGCTGGCTATCGTCGATGAGGCTGGGTAGTCGCCGCCTATGCCGAGGCCCATTATCAACCTTGTTATCAAAAGGGTCGTGAAGTTCACAGCGAAGGCGCTGGCCAGGGCGCCGACGCCCAGTAGCGTGGCCTCTATGCCGTAGACCTTCTTCCTGCCCAAAACGTCAAGAAGCCTTCCAAAGAGCAGCTGGCCAGCTACGGTGGCCCAGAGGGCCGCTGAGGCCAGGAGGCCCTTCTGTAGGTTCGTGAGGCCCCAGAGGGGCGTCAGTATGAGCAACATGACGCCTATGTTGAAGAGGTCATACGCGTCGGTGAAGAACCCCATGCCCGAGAGGAGTATCACCTTGAGGTGACCAAGGTTAAGCCTGTCCGTCTCGAGGTGTTCAAAGAGCCCTGTAGCGGCTCTTTGCCCCATCGCTCAGCCCCATAGGAACCTCCTACAGTGGCTATTTAAGCGTCTCTACATTTTTTATAGTCCCCTATAGAGCTACATATAAACTATATTTAAACTATAGGTGTATATAGGTGTAAAATCCTTATACGTTAGCTGAGGATAGCCAAAGGGCTACGAAAATGCAGGAGGTCCCTCAGGACCTGCTGGAGGCCGCGCTTTCTATAATAAAGAACGCCTATGCCCCCTACTCGGGCTATAGGGTAGCCGCTGCCGTCAGGGCCTCCTCGGGCAGGGTTTACCGGGGGGTTAACGTTGAGAACTCAAGCTATGGCCTCACGGTGTGCGCTGAGCGGGTGGCGATATTTAACGCCGTAACTGAGGGCGAGAGGTCCATTAAGGAGGTGTTAGTGCTCGTTGAGAGGGGTCCGCCAGCCCCGCCCTGCGGGGCCTGCCTCCAGGTGATATCGGAGTTTGGCGACGATAATACCGTCATCTACTCCGCGTCCCTTGAGGGGGGAGTCATGAAGTGGAGGCTTAAGGACCTCCTCCCGTTCAGGTTCGGGGCCAGCTACCTTAGGGCTCAGAAGTAGGGCCTCATGGCGTAGTTTATGGCCTCAAAGGTCAGCGGGTGAGGCCCTGCCACCCAGGCCAGGTTCTTGGCCGTCAGGTTGTTCTCTATTGCCAAGGCGAAGACAGCGCTGAGGTCGGCCGCGTTGTGCGCGTAGGCCTGGAAGCCGAGCACCCTGAGGCTCTCCTTCTCGAGTATTATCTTCATCCAGCCCTCCCTGTGGCCAACTATCTGCGACTGGGCGTCCCCGGCCAGCCTGTATAGCACCACTTCATAGGGTATCCCGGCCGCCTGAAGCTCTTCCTCAGTGTAGCCCACCATTGCTATCTCAGGGTAGGTGAAGACGGTGTACGGAACTGAGTGGTAGTTGAACCTGTAGAGCTCCCTTCCGCCGGCCAGTATGTTCTTAGCCGCTATGATGCTCTCCTTAACGGCCGCGTGGAACAGCATGGCCTTCCCAGTCACGTCGCCAGTGGCGTAGACGTTAGGTATAGTGGTCTTCATGCCTGGCGTCACCTTGATGGCGCCCCTATCGAGCTCGAGGCCCTGGGCCTGAAGGCTCTCAAGGCCGTAGTTCCTGGTCCTAGGCCTCCTGCCCACGGCCATGAGGACCTCCTCAGCCTCCACCTCGAGCTCCTTGCCGTCCTTTGACCTAGCCTTAAGGACCTTGTACTCCCCCCTCCTCTCTATGCCAGCCGCCGCGAAGCCCAGGTGAACGTCAACGCCCGCCTCCTGCATCCTCTGCATGGCGGCCTTTGATATGTCGGGCGGCATGTTTGGCAGAAGCCTGTCCATCATCTCAACTATCGTCACGTGGACGCCCAGCCTTGACAGCATGTCGGCTACCTCAACGCCTATGTAGCCGCCCCCTATTATCGCAAGGGACCTCGGAGGCCTCTTGATGGCCCTCCTGTAGGCGAACAGGTCGTCGCTTGTCAGGACGAGCTCCTTGCCAGGTATGTTGAGGATGACGTTCTCAGCGCCGGCCCCTATGACGAGGTTCTTGGTCTCCACCTTCACCTCCCCTTCCTCTGTTGAGATGCGCACGCTGTTGGGGCCCTCTATGACGGCCCAGCCCTTTAAGAACGTGAGGTTCGGCTCGTGCTCCTTTATCTCCTCCATGTGCTGCTCATACCTTATCTCCTGAACCCACTCCTTCAGCTCTATTGCCGCCTTCCAGACCTCGTCGGGGTCGACCTTATTGGTTGTCGAAGTATAGTCGAGGATCCTGGTCCTGACGGACTTAGAGGGTATGCAGCCGGCGTAGAGGCAGTCGCCCCCTAGGTTGCCCTTATCGTCAACCATTAGAACGCTCTGGCCCGCCTTGGCGAGCTCAAAGGCCCCAGGGTAGGAGGCGCCTCCTCCCCCCACGAAGAGCGTGTCAACTTTGCTCGGTACCTTCATGGCAGTCACCCTACATTATTTTGAGGCCTGTATACAGCTTGTTTAAAAGCCTTTCTTTACTTATTAAACATACTCTAAAAGTTTCGCAGCTCAGAGGAAAGTCGCTCATCACCTCTCAGAGTCGCTCCACCCTCCTCACAGCTGCGCTGTTGGTAAGGCTGCCAAGGCTGAATTGCTTTTCGTGACCAGGGCCCTCACGTCAAGTTGTTGATTGAGAACTAGGAGGTCATGTTGGCGCAGCCGCCTGCTGGAGGCTCGGCTGAAAAGCCTCCTCGAACGACTTACCAAGCCCACAAGTTTGGCATTCATTATTACGGGCTCAGCGAACCCCTTAACATGTACGCGTGGTGTACTAACCTAACATACGCAAGGGCAAAACGCCACTCCGGTTTCTGCCCGATTAAGGCACTCCTAACATAGTTAATACAGCGGTCTCAGTGACGTAGGCGATGTACTCGGGCGTTCGGTAAGTAGCGTCAACAACCTGGTGAATCTCTATGCTCGTCTTCAAGCCAAAGTTCTCCACAGCGTAGAATTTGATTAGGCCTTGACTAATAACTCTCGGCTTGGGAGTATACATCAGGATTTGATGCATTGATTTTTAAGGGAGTTAATAATGCACAGCCTTGTTGTGGTAGAACTTTTAAATCCCAAGGCAGACATCTTCACATTGGAGTTGGCCTATGGGTAAGGTAATCACGACAGTTAGAGGGAACACTAAGGGCTGGCTCTCAGACTTAATTGATGCAGTAATTATAATAGTACTTTGGCTCTCCCTCTTTCTTACATTTCCGAATATAGACCTTTTCGCAACAATTGTGGCGGTCCTGGTCGTAATCAGGATTATCAAGAATATCGTCATAAGGGTACTATTCACGGTCACTGCCATATTCACCGAGGATGAGTTAATCGTAAAGGGTAGGAAGGGCACCCTAACCATACCGAGGAGTGTTGTTACCAGTAGTAATATTCTTTGCACTGGGAGGAGGCGCCTCGGTTTTAAACTACGCGTGACTTACGGCTCTGTTGATTACACCATCCCAGTGGGCAGGTGGGGGTATAATAGGTCGGTTAGTAGGTTAAGGGAGCACTGGGGCTGGACCCCGCCAGAATGCCCAAGCACCTAATCCAAGCCAAGTAGGGTCGCAGGCTGACGTTAGTTGGTAAGGCGCGGTCACTACCCAAGGGTGGCGGTGAGGTCGTGCTCATGGTAAGGCCTAGCGAGTTAAGGGCGGTCGACGCCGTGGAGTTTGGGAACCTAGTGGAGATTAGGGGGTTGCTAATGGGCCTGTCCAGGAAGACCAGACTCGTCAATCCAAGCCTCAGTGGCTCATCCACGAACCTAAACAACTCATCCCTCAACCTCAACAACTCAATAGGTAACCCCACAAAAACCACCAAACCAAATAAAAAGGAAGAAAAATTTTAACGAGACTTTACAGGGGTTGTTTATGTTATGAGCTTGCTGTTACTGTGAATTGGTACGTCCCACTCGTTGTTATTATGGCACCGTGGTATTGGACGCCGACCTGTGCGGGTTGGCTCCCAATGCATATGGCACTAACCCCATTAAAGCTCGCACCGGTGAAGTCTCCATTACTAATGGTTAGTGTTATTACGATTGGTTCACCCTGTGCGCCGGCTAGTACCTCCGGGATTGGGTTGCTGAAGTCGCATGCCAGGCCACCCAGCGTGAGGCTGATGATACCAATATTACTACTCGATGGATTACTAACGACCAGCGTCAGCGTGGCACTAGTGCCCGAACTAACACCCGTCAAGCTAACAGACTGCAGCTGTAGTGTCGATGACTTTGCCGCTGTTGACGACTTTGTTGATGACTTTGCCGGTGCGCCAACCCGTCCAGAGACCCACACCGCAACAGCCACGGCTACTGCTATGATTATTATGACTATGACTACTACGTTTGATATACCCCTCCTATTCAATCTATTTGTGGACCTCATACGCGCTACTACTTCACAGAACTACTTAATAAACATTTGATCTAGGCGCCCCTGGCATTAGGTTGCCCCGCGCTGAGGTCGCGCCGTGGGCCCACGGGCATTATGAGAGGAAGGCGTCGAGGCAATGACTTAAGGGTGACCGTGCATGACCCCTTAAGAGGGGTGCCGTGGCGGAACTAGAAGTAAGGGGAAGTTACGCCACGGGTAAACACTATGAAGGCCTGCGAGCCCCTGAGGCTCAGCCGGTCCCTCCTTGAGGCCCTTAGCAGGGAGGCCTCGGCCTCAGGGCGTGAGGTGGTGGGCTTCCTGCTCGGGGTCGGCTGCAGGGCCTTAGTTGTATTCCCCATGGAGAACGTAGCGTCTTCATCCGTGGAGTTCCTGGCCAACCCCCTTGACGTCGTTGCGGCCCACAACCTGGCGGAGGCGCTGGGCCTTGAGCTGATAGCGCTTTACCACAGCCACCCCTTCGGGCCGGCGGCGCCCAGCTCCAAGGACGTTGAGGGGATGAAGTGGTGGCCCATGACCTGGCTGATAGTCTCAGCTCAGGGGGCAAGGGCCTGGAGGCTCGCGGAGGGGAAAGCCGCTGAGGTACCTATCGAGCTCGTGGCCTGAGCCCAGGGACCCTTGATCGCTGCCGGCTGAGCTCAGACCGCTCGCCCAGGCAAGGCCTCCAAAGCAGCCGTCATCGGCTAGAGGAACTTCAGCCCCAGCGAGTAGCCTCCCTTGGAGACCATGTAGAGGAAGGCGAGGGCCAGGACCATGACCGGCAGGGCGGCCACGAGGGCCATGGCGGCCAGGAGGCCCCACCTGATTATTGACTGCTCTATGGCGGTCAGGGCGTAGATGGTCACCGTCTGGGCGCCGACGGGCGGGAAGCTGAAGTTGTAGGGCGTGCTCGCTAATATCAGGGGGTAGACCAGGAGGTGCCAGGCGAATATCAGGGAGACCAGGAAGACGCTGAGGAGAGCTGGCCTTGACAGGGGCATTATGATCCTCGTCATCTTGCCCCTTATGTTGAAGAGGTCCGCCAGCTCCTCATAGGCCTTAGGCATGTCGATGTAGAAGCCGTGCATAGCCCACACGGCGAAGGTGGCGGTGAATATGGGCGAGGCCAACATGAGGGCCCACCACGTGTTAAGGAGGTCAACCCTGCTGAACCATATGTAGAGGGGCACCACGTAGGACATGGAGGGCAGCGTGTAGAGGAATATTGAGAGGGTCAGGAGCCACCTGCCCGCCCTCCCCCTGGCGACCTCATATGCTGCGGGGGCTGAGAACAGGACCGTCAGGAGCCCCACGCCCACGCTCACGACGACGCTGCTTATCATATACGGCACGCTCCCCCCGATGGCCTGGTCGAAGTAGGAGGCCGTGAAGGCCACGGGCACCAGCACAGGGGGCCTCCTGAAGTCTAGCACGTCTGGCCTGAAGGCCACGAGGAACATCCAGTAGACGGGCATCAGGTTGGCGAAGACGAGCAGGGCCCCCAGGAGGGCCGCGAGGGCCTTGAAGGCCCCGTCAGGCATGTGAAGCCTTACGCTCGGCAGCAGGGGCCTCTGGGCCCTCATGGTGACAAGCAGGAGGAGGGCCGGCGCCAGGGCCAGGGCTGAGAGGACCGCAGCTATCAGGGCGCCTGCGGGGAAGCTGCCCATCTCGAATATTGCGTTGTAGACCAGTATCGCCAGGTTCGTCGTGGTGAAGCCGGGCCCTCCCATGGTCATGACGTAGGGTATGTCGAAGTTGCCCAGCCCCAGGGCGAACTGGAGGAGGAACGAGATAACTATGGCCTTGCTCGCCATGGGTATCGCCACCTCGCCGTAGTACCTAGAGAGGCCGAGGCCGTCCATCAGGGCGTTCTCCTTCACCTCCCTCGGTATGGACCTGAGGGCAGAGTATATCATCAGGAAGGAGAAGGGCGCGGAGGCCCACACGCTGACCATGGTTATCGTCAGCATCGCCGTGGAGGGCTGGTAGAGCGGGTCGTTCCTCAGGTGGAGGAAGTACGTGAACCAGCCGTAGCCCTCGCCGTACAGGCTTATGACCCACATGAGGGCAGCCGACGTGAAGGGGACAGTGTAGGGGAGCATCAGGAGGAGCGAGAGCGGTGTCCTCAGCCTCTCGGAGAGCGAGTCGACTATAATGGCCTCTATGAGGCCTATGAGGGTCGCGCCCAGGGCCTGCCCCACGGCCAGGAGGAAGGTGTTGTAGAACACGAGGCCGAGGTAGGGGCGTATGGCTGTGAGCAGCGTGAGGGCCGACCTCAGGCCGACCCCCATGTAGGCGAAGGTTGCTAGGAACGGCGCTAGGCCGAAGACTACTATGTAGGCAGCGTATGGAAGCGAGTACCTTGCCCTCAAGCCTGCCTAGGCGCTCTCAGCGCCATTACGTATTAAAGGTTACGGCTTCATCCTGTTGAACGTTCAACAAGCCGTTAAGGGGGTTGGGGAAGAAGGGGGCTGGGCGAGCTGAGTTGAACAGGGGCGTCCTAGTTGCCGTGGTGGTGGTTGTTGTAGTCGTGGCCGCGGTGGCCGGGTGGCTGGCCTACTACAGGGCGTCCGCGGGCCAGAGGCTCGTGGTGGTCACCTATAATGACATAAAGCCCGTGATCCAGCTGGCTGCCGAGGAGTTCGAGGCCTCGCACCCGGGCGTCAAGGTGGTAGTGGTCTCCTTCCCCTGGGACTCCTACATCAATAACGAGCTGACGGTCCTTGAGGCCAAGAGCCCGCAGTACGACGTAGTGACGTTCACGCCTACCTCGTCTCAGCTCGTGGCCCCCTACCTCGTGCCCCTTAACATGAGCTACTTCAACCAGAGCGACATAATATGGGACCAGGAGGCCTTCGGGGGAGTGTACAGGCTCAGCAACGGCAGCACCGAGGTCATAGGCGTCGCGATCCAGACCTGGGTGGAGCTGCTGGTCTATAACGCGACGCTCTTCAACAACGCCACCCTTCAGCAGGAGTTCTACAGCGAGTACCACATCAGCCTCAACCCCTGGACCTGGCAGAACTGGACCGCCGTGATCGACGCCGACAAGTTCCTCGTGGGCAAGGGGCTTGTCAAGTACGGCTTCCTGGTTGAGGACGAGCCCTCACATGAGCTCATAGACACCTACCCGGCCATCTTCGAGTGGTTCTACATGCACAACTCAACCCTGAGCTGCGGCAACCCTGCCGGGCTGCCGGGCTACGGCACGATGTTCATGGGCTGCATGCCGAGCGGGTGGCGCTACCCGTTCCCTCCGCCCAGCTTCAACAGCACCGCCGGGGTGCAGGCCCTTGAGGTGCTAAGGGAGCTGGTGGCCTACGAGCCCTCCCCGTCGGTCATGCCCATAGGTTACACGGCGCTGAGCCAGCTTATCGAGGGCGGCTCCGTGGCGGGGGCCGTGGCGTGGGCCAACGACATAATGGGCCTCAACTCCAGCGTCGCCTCGCAGCTCCTCATGGCCCCCCTGCCTGGCGGCTACGGGGAGCCCGGCTCTACGTTCCTTGGGATAAGCAAGTACTCCCAGCACAAGAGGCTGGCCCTGGAGTTCCTCCAGTTCGTGATGTCGCCCCAGTTCCAGGAGAAGGCCTTCTACCTAGAGGGCTCCCTTCCCATATCTAAGGAGGCCTACGCTGAGATAATGTCGAACTCCTCCCTGCCGGCCTACGAGAGGGAGTGGCTGAGGGCCATACTCATAGCGAACGAGAACGCCACGGCGACGCCGCCGACAGTGCCCCAGACCTACCCCTACCTGATACCGTCGTTCAACGGGCCCGTCTTCTCGTGGCTTCAGAACCCCACGCAGGACCCAGGCCAGCTCCTCGCCTCTATAGCCGCCCAGTGGGTCAGGTACCTCTCGGAGGGAAGCTAGGCTGAACTTAGAGGAGGTTCAGGCAGAGAAGGACAGGGTTAGGAGGGCCGTCTGGGACCTCCTCGAGAGGAGCGGCGTTGCCGCGCCCCCGAGGCCGGTCCACGGCAGGATACCCAACTTCATAGGGGCTGAGAGGGCGGCCAGGAGGCTGGCCGAGGCCAAGGAGTTCAGGGAGGCCAGGGTGATCAAGGTCAACCCTGACTCGCCCCAGAGGCCCCTGAGGGAGCTGGCCCTAAGGCTCGGGAAGGTAGTCCTGGTGCCGACGCCGAGGCTGAGGGGGCAGTTCTATCTTCTCGAGCCAGGCAGGGTTGACCCTGTCGAGGCATCAAGGATATCGGGCTTCACCAGGCTCGGCGAGGTCATCGACGTGGAGTCGGCGCCCCGCATAGACCTGGTCGTGGCCGGCTCAGTGGCCGTCACGCTTGACGGCGCGAGGGTTGGCAAGGGGGAGGGCTTCAGCGAGCTTGAGTACGCCATGCTCAGGGAGGTCGGCAAGGTCAACGACGACACGCCGATAGCCACTACTGTCCACGACCTCCAGGTGGTCGACAGGATACCCTCGCTCCCCTTCGACGTGCCGGTCGACATAGTTGCCACGCCCACAAGGCTCCACTACGTTAACCCCAGGAGGCCACGCCCGCCGGGCCTGCTGCTGGAGTTCCTGACGAGGGAGAAGGTCGAGAGGACCCCATACCTCAGGAACTACCTGCTGAGGACTGGCAGGTACAACCTGGTCGGCAGGCCTCGGGGCCTCTGAGGAAAGGCCTTTTTGCCCGCCCCCAGCGGTCCCCGGGGCCTGAGATGCTCAGCCTAGAGGAGATCCTCTACATGTCGCTCGCCGCGGGCCTCCTCGTAGGCTTAGCGCTCTCAAGGGGGCCAGGCAAGGGCGTGAGGGCCGTTGACTTGATCTCCACTGCATCAATACTTGCCCTCGTGTTCTCCATGGGGCTCGTGGTGGGCTCCGAGCTCATCTCCATCAGGGGCCAGGCCATAACTATAGTGGTCGCCTCCGTCGCCATAGCTGTGCTCCCCGGCCTGCTGGGGTCCCTCATAGCCGAGGCCCTGGTGAGGAGACATGAGGGAGGAGCTTAGGGCGGCCCTGAGGACGGTTCTCGCCTTCTCCCTGGGCATAGTCATAGGGGCCCTGGCCAGGCCTGAGCCCAGCGCTGTGCTGCCCTACGCCTACCTCTTCCTCTACCTCGTGGTGGGCGCGGCCGGCGTCTACGTGGGCCTCTCCTGGAGGAAGCTGTTGGGGGCCGGGAGGAGGATAGCTGTCAGGGGCCTGGCCTTCACTGCCTCGGCTATAGCAGGCGATATAGTTGCTGGCCTCATCATAGCCGTCCCCCTGGGCCTGCCCCTCTGGCTGACCGTCGACGCTGCGCTCGGCTCCGGCTGGTACTCGTTCACCGGCCCGTTCCTGTCGCTCTTCAGCGCAGCCATGGGCGTCATCGGCTTCGTGGGCAACCAGCTCAGGGAGGACCTAACGCTGGCCCTCTTCCCGCTGCTGAAGGAGGTCATAGGGGAGGGCTCAGTTGTGATGGGAGGGGCCACCTCAATGGACACCACCCTTGGCGTCATAACGAGGTACGCTGGGCCCGAGGTAGGCCTTGAGGGGATGGTGCAGGGCGTCCTGCTGACGCTCCTGATACCGGTCCTCCTGCCCGCCGTGGCTCACATGTGAGCTTAAGGCGCCTCCTCAGCCGCGCTGACGTTGACAGGACGCTGGTACATAGGTTATGCCGTGTCGCTGACGCCCGCCCTGCAGGGCCTCAGGCTGGCCTCCTAGACGGCGTTGGCCTGGGCGGCGTCCTCTGGCATGTCGTCGTGCTCCTCATCTACGACCAGCCCTGCTCCCCTGGGGTCGCGGTTTACGCCTAAGGCTTCAACAGGGCCAGGAGGGACGGCACCCTCAGCGAGCACTGAGCCTTAAATCACCTGAGGGAGCCCCTGAGGTCAGACAACGCTAAGAAGCGCGGGGCATCAGTGCCAGGGGTCGCCGCCTGCTCCCTGCGCCCTCGCCTCAATCACCTGCTTATTCATAGTCGAGCGCAGGGACTTCCCTAGCCCCAGGGCCCCAGCGGCGCCGTTGGTGTCACGGGCGGCTGTTAGACCTAACGGCGCGGGGCCCGCATTTTACGGCGCTTCCCAGGCGTAAGTTTTCATGGCACTTCTGCCTTTGCGGGCTGGGCTGGCCTCTCCCGCCCTAA
>OFEH01000575.1_pt1 | contig 10960 bp, 14 predicted proteins | sample 1521031 | NCBI WGS metagenome assembly OFEH01 (sample SAMN05518350, study PRJEB24110) | hypersaline lake metagenome | isolation source: Grendel Spring, Yellowstone National Park, Wyoming, USA | place: USA:Grendel Spring, Yellowstone National Park, Wyoming, USA | collected 2011-11-16
CCATCAACGTGCCGAGTCTAGACGCGGGGGCCAGCGGCGACATGGCCGCCAGGCCGAGGAGGGAGATCCACGCCGACGCCTCCACCGGGCTGCACAGGGGGTACACGCGCCTCACGAGCACCGTATATGTCGCCCACGACAGCGTGGCGGAGACGGCGAGGAGCGGGCCCAGGTACGACCTCACGGCGATGTACGGCTCCAGGATCAGGTATGCGCCAGCCACGGCGACGAGGGAGCCCAATATGGCGTCTCCCCTTGGCCTCCTCCGGGCGAGCAAGGCCTCCAAGGTCTGGGTGACGGTGCTCGCAATTACGGCGAAAAGCGAGGCCGCCGCGGCCGTCACGTAGGCCAGCGCCGTGTAGAGCAGTAGGTTGAACCCGGCGACGCCCAGAAGCCCCAGAGCCGCCAAACGCGCCGCGGCGCCCTTGTACCGCGGGAACCTCGCCAGGATGAAGAGGAGGGGCGTCGCGAGGGCAAACCTCAGCATGGACACGGCGATGGGGTCGGCCCCGCCCGCCACCAGGAACCGCCCCACCAGGTAGTTGGTGCTCCACGCCGCGACGGCGAATAGGGCGTAGGCGAGACCCCTCATGCGAGGCAGCCCGCCTCGGCCGCGGCGCGCCTGATCACCTCCGCGATCTCGGCCGTGGAGACGCGCCCCGTGTTGACGTTGCGGGGGCTTGGGTGGTAGGAGGCGTATATCTTCACCTCTCCGGCCTGGATGGAGGCGCCGTGGGAGAAGGGGACGCGGGGCGCCCTGACGGCCTTCAACACGGCGTCCCACGCCACCCGGCCCAGGGCGACGACGGCGCGGGGCCTCACCATCCGCACCTCCTCCACAAGCCAGAGGGAGCAGTTGCCCACCTCCTCCGCCGTCGGCTTATTCTTCGGCGGGGCGCACTTAACGGCAGAGGTTATGTAGACGCACCTCAGCTCCACGCCGTCGCCCCTCGACAGGCTGTACGGCTTGTTGGAGAGGCCGAGGCCGTGGAGCACGGCGAAGAGGTTCTGCGCCGATCTGTCGCCGGTGAACATCCTCCCGGTCCTGTTTCCGCCGTGGGCCGCCGGCGCGAGGCCCACGATCATCAGGCGGGCCCCCAGGTCGCCCCAGGGGGGCACCGGCCTGGACCAGTAGGCCTCGCCGCGGAAGCGGGGGAGGGGCCTCACGGACTCCCGGTAGGCCACTAGGCGGGGGCAGAGCCGACATGCGGTGAGCCTCGCCACGAAGTCCTGATACCAGGCGGTCATGTCCTAGCCAGCGGGCTGGCGAGCTGCATAGGCCCCGCCGCTATGTGTCCAACGGCGTCTGCGAGGAACCCGGCGTTGTCGTAGCGCTGCAACGCCTCGCGGAGCCTTCCCTGTCCCGGCTCCTCATTCCGTTGACGGCCTCCACGGGCCTAGGCATGGCCCTCGTCAGCCTCTACAGCCCTCTCCGCAGAGGGCTGGGCAACCCCGCCGATGAGGCGGTCGAAACGCTCACCCCCTCCGTGGGCGGTGAGACCCTGGAGAGCCACGTAGCCCTCCCTGACGCCCTCCACCGCCTTCTCCCTCTCCAGCAGAGATCTGCACTGGGGATGCGTCGGTGGAATCACCACGTGGCCGCGTGTCGTCAATGCTTAAAAAACTGCTCCACTGCAGCCGCCCTCTACGGACCGGCCGCTCAAGCTTTGACCTAACTCCTGCTGGGCATTTGCTAACCCAGCCTCCACGACGCCTGCGGCGTCGTTTTTCCAAAAAGCTTATATATTGACAAAGGCTGAAAAACGTGGAGATCGTCGAGATGGACGGCTCGGGGAGGGTCTATATACCTGCCGAGATCAGGAGGCGCGTAAAGGCGCGGAGGTTTAGGTTGAGGCTTGTGGAGGGCGGCATTTTGCTGGAGCCCGTCGACGACGTCGATGCCTACTACGGCAAGTTCGGCCCGGCGAGGTATTCCACGGTGGAGGAGATCGAAAGGGCGTTGGAGGACGCCGCGCAGGTTGGTCTACGTTGACGTCAACGTCCTCTACTACTTCTTCACCGCGCACCCCCAATTCGGCGAGGGCTCCCGGGAGTTGCTGAAGAGGCACCAGGGGAGCCTCGCCACGTCCGCGCTTTCGGCATGGCTTCTCTACGTCCTGACACGTAGGGAGGAGGCGGTGGACGCCCTTAGGAACATAGCCGTCCTCCTGCCGCTGGACGCCGAGATACTCGCCGAAGCCCTCCATCTGGAGAGGCCTAGGGAGTTCGAAGACAGGATACACCTCGCCACGATGAAGAGCTACGGGATAGACGCCATCCTGTCCAACGACTCCGACTTCGACGACGTCGGCGTCGTCAGGATAGCCCCCAGGCCGAGGTGAGTCGTCCACGGCCGCGGCGGTCTCCGGCAGGAGAACGGGAGGTTCCGCCCTCTATGGCGCGTCACTCTCTGTAGTGCTCCCTCGAGGGGAAAAGCCCCTTCCGCACCTCTTCTGCGTATTTAGCCACTGCGTCTTTTATGAGGGCGGCGGCGTCTGCGTAGCGTTTGGCGAAGCTGGGCGGCCTCTCGGAGAGGCCGATCACGTCGTGGAGGACGATTATCTGGCCGTCGCAGTGGGGGCCGGAGCCTATGCATATGGTGGGCACGTCCACGGCCTCCGTCGCCTCCTTCGCCAGCGACGCCGGGACGAACTCGAGCACCATGGCGAAGACCCCGGCGTCTCTAAGGGCCTTGGCGTCCTCCAAAATTTTCCTTCTCTGCTCCTCCGTCCTGCCGACCATCCTGAAGCCTCCCAGCGTCAAGACGCGCTGGGGGGTGAGGCCTATGTGGCCCATCACCGGGATGCCCGCCTTCACCAGCCGCTCCACCACGTGCGCATACTCGGCGCCTCCCTCCAGCTTCACCGCGTCCGCGCCGGCCCTAATCAGGCGGGACGCGTTCCTAAGCGCCGTCTCCGGCCCCGGCTCGTAGGACATAAAGGGCATGTCGGCGACGACAAAGGCCTTCGGCTTGGCCCTCGCCACCGCCTCCGTGTGCCTAACCATGTCGGCCATGGACACGCCGAGGGTGTTGGGGAGGCCCAGCACCACCATGCCGAGGCTGTCGCCCACCAAGATGCCGTCTACGCCGGCCTCGTCGGCCAGGCGGGCCGTGGGGTAGTCGTACGCGGTGATCCACACGTAGGGCCCCCTGCCCTTGGCGAAGTCCAGGACGGTCCTCCTGCGCGACACGGATTTAAGACGGCCTCATTATATACGTGTTCGCCATCGTAGGCCTGGGCGCGGTGGGCAGCCTCCTCGCCTATTTCCTAAACTCCGCCGGGATGAGGCCATACGCCGTCGTTCGGACCGGATGCGAGCGGCGCGTGTTCTGCGGCGAGGCGTGCAGGGAGCTCGACGTGGAGGCGGTCCCCCGGGCTCCCCCCTCCGTCAAGTACACCCTAATCGCCGTGAAGGGGCCGGACACCCAGAGCGCGCTTGAGGCGGCGGCGGGGACGCCCGTCTTGTTCCAAAACGGCATCGGCGGCCTCGAAACGGCGAGGGAGAGGTTCCCCAACGCCCTGGGCGCGGTGGTCACCTACGGCGTCTACCGCGAGGGCTGCAGGGCCGAGCTGAGGGGCGTCGGCGAGATAGCGCTTCCCCGCGGCGCGGAGGAGGTGGCGGAGGCGCTGGAGAGAGGCGGGGCTCGGGTAAAGGTGGTGGAGGACGTGGAGCCGTTGCGCTGGGCCAAGCTGGTGGTAAACGCCGCGATAAATCCAGTCACGGCCATCCTGCAAGCCCCCAACGGCGTCGTGGCGGAGGACCCCTGGGCCTGGGCGCTCGCCGAGAGGCTTGCCCGCGAGGCGGCTGAGGTGGCGAAGGCGGCGGGCCATCCGGTCGACGACCCCGCGGGGGCCGTCGCGGCCGTGGCCAGGTCCACGGCCAAGAATATCTCCTCCATGGCGCAGGACCTGGCGGGGTGCAAACCCACCGAGGTGGACTTCATCAACGGCGCCGTGGTTAGATACGGCGAAAAATTCGGCGTCCCCACGCCGTATAACCACGCGGTCTATCTAACGATCAAGGCCCTCGAGGCGAGGTGCCGCCGCTGATTCCGCACGACGCGACGGGCCTCCGGCCCCCTCACCACGCCAGGAGCCGCCGGCCACGGGATCTGCGGACGCGGGCTACTCCTAGACCACACTGCCGGCCGGTCCATCAAGGGGGAGTTCGCCGCAACGCGGGTCCGTCGGTCCCCATCATCGCCAGAACGTGAGGCTCCACGCCTCGCCTCCGCGCCGGAGCCTCCGCGGACGGCCTCCAAATGCCCCTCGGCGTACCCTAAACTTCTGCAGGGGGGACAGGCGGCGTGAGATTTGAGAGAAGATGCGTGATCGGAGAGGCCCCAGAAGGCCGTTTTACCTCTAGCCGAACCCCACGGGAGCACCGCCACTCCTCCCTATCTCCAGGGCAGGTGGGGATGCGCGGCGGAGCGTGCCATGAGGGTCGGCTACGCCGCCGCGGCGGCGCCGACTAAGCCGTCCCGCGGAGCCTCTCCACAGCCTCCCCGACGTACTGCGCAAGGGCCTTCACGTCCTCTGCCACGGACTCCGGCCTGGCGTATCGGCTCAAGACTCCGGACTTGTCCAGGCAGTTGTATTGAAACTCGTGGAGGTTCAAGGCGGTGTTGGCGTAGTGGAGCAGCTCCCGCCCCGCCAACTGCGAGAGGTCCCGCGCCACCTCCAGCATGAGGCCCGTCGGCATGACGGCAACTATCCAGTCCACAGCCTCAACCGCCTTGCCGCTCCTCAGCCGCTTCCTGCCGGGGTACCTCTGGGCCAGCGCATCTCTGTATTTCATGGCCAGCAACGCCTTGAAGGCTCGGAACGCCTTGCCCGCCGCGTTTCTGTACAAGCCGGCGTCCAGGAACCTAAGGGCGAGGTCGGCCTCATACGTCGCCTCCATCAGCCGCCCCTCTAGATACTTCTGGGGGTCGCGCCAAGGCTTTTCAAGCTCGATCACGGGACTCATGCGGCATATATAAATAACCACGACGGCTTGGCTATGAAGCGCATCAGCCTTGCGCTTGACGATGGATCGTACAAAAAGCTGGAGCAACATAGACGCAGCCGCTAGTTGTCGTCGGACGTCACCGTTGCGGCCGTGTTTCACGGCTTGAACGCCGCAATCAGGTAGGCCGACCTCGCCGTCTTTATGAGGGAGGGCGCTGTGTATGCCGCAGGTCCGGTGAAGGAGGCGCTCGCTGATGATCCGCGCGGTGTACGGCGTCTCCGCCAAGATACTGTGGGGATCGGAGTGGTGGTTTTTTGAAAGGTTTTATAGGGGCGGGAAACTTGGTGCGTGGATATCAGCTCCCTCATTAGGGGCAAGGCTCTGGTCCTTCGACGTGATGCGACCCTCCGAGAGGCCGTAAGAGTCATGGCGGATCACAACATCGGACTTCTCCCCATAGTTGACGACGAGGGTAGGCCCTTGGCGGTCATTTCCGAGAGGGATGTGGTCAGAGCCCTGGCGGCTGGGGCATCGCTTGATAGCCCCGTCCTGGCGACGGCGCGGAGGAGGCCCCTCATCACGGTGACGCCGGATGCAGACGTATACGAGGCCATGGTTAAAATGCGGCGGGGAGGTGTACGGCACCTCCTGGTGGTCGATAGGGAGGGGCGGCTGGTGGGGGTGGTCTCCATCAGAGACTTCATGAGGGACGACGTACTGGCGTATCTGGGCTTCAAGGCGTGGCAACCCCCCGACTACGGCCAGCCCGAGTTCATGTCGCTGTAACGCCTCTGAGCCACGGCGGAATCCCGGCATCTCTCTGGCTGAGATGCGGCGCCGCGGGGACAGCGCCGCCCTCCGGGGGGACCGGCCTTCGCCGAGGCCATCTGCCGAGGAAGAGATACAGCGCCTCGACCCTTCCGCGTTGTCCTCCCGGACGCGTAGTTACAAGCTCTGCGCATCTCGGCGGGGAACAGCAGCACGTCGAGATCCGGAAGCGCACAGAATCGGGTTGATCGTTCTACAAAGTAGAGAGACAGCTGCTGGATGAAGTTTAAAACCACGGACAGGTCTATATGTGCTTCCGCAGTTCATCGTTAAGGAGCTGGAGAGGCGGGGCTTGGACCCCGTTGCGTACGCGGTTGAGCTAATTACCGAACGCGCCGACCCGTCGGAAAGAGCTAGGCTGTACCTTGAAAGTGCCGATTATTTCTGGCGAGAGGGGCTCGCCCTTGAGGGGAGAGATCTAAGGCATGCGGGGGAGAAGCTGTGGAACTCGATCGTCCAACTGGTCAAGGCCGTTGCAGAGACAAGGGGCTTGCGCCATGATTCGCACAGGCTTATATGGGCTGTGGTCAGGAGGATCGCCACGGAGACGGGAGACGAAGAGGCGATAAAGCTCTTCGCCGCGGTTGAACAGCTACATGTAAACTTCTATGAGGGACATCTCGACCGGTTCGATTTTGAAGTCCTCAAGAAGGCGGCGGCAGAGCTGAGGGACAAGCTCAGAAAGCTTATTGCTGCATAGATCTTGTCTCGACGTCGGCGATGGGCCTAGGAGCTCTCTTCCCTGGAGGGCCGCCGAGCGCGGGCTAGGTCTCCTCGACGGGGAAGCCGGGCCTCGTGAGCCTGTCCACGTCCAGTAGCTTGTCGATCTCCTCGTCGCTGTATCCAAGCTCCCTCAGGGCCTCCCTGATCGACAGGCCCCCGGCCACCCTCCTCCCGACCTCTGACGCCTTGTCGTAGCCGACGACGGGCGATATCGCGGTTATCAAGGCGGCGCTGCTCTCCGCCAGCCTCCGCATGCGCTCCACGTGGGGGACAATGCCGTCGACGACCAGCTCGGCCGTCTTTCTGAAGGCCTCAGCCAGAAGCCCTATCTGCGCAACCGCGTTGCTTCCCATCAGCGGAATCCCCATGGCCAGCTCAAACTCGCCGAGCATCGCGGCGGTCTGGTTGGCGTGGTCCAGGCCGACCGCCTGCGCGGCGGCCTGCATCGCGGCTTCGACGGTGATAGGGTTCGTCTTGCCGGGCATCATGCTGCTGCCGGCGACCTCCCCCTGGCTCGGCAGATCTATCTCGTTGAGGCCGGCGGCGGGGCCGGAGAACATAAGCCTCACGTCCTGCCCCAGCCTGTAGAGGTCCACGGCCGAAGTCCTGAGGACCCCGCTGAGGAGCAGGAGATCCGTCAGAAGCCTCATCGCCCTGAACGCGTTGGCCGGCTTGAGGCCGAGGCCCGCCTCCCTGTCGATCTCCTCCAGAGCGAGCCGCGGGAGCCCGGGATGCGCGTTGAGCCCGGTCCCCACGGCGGTGCCGCCCAGCGGGACCTCCTTGACGTACTCCAGGGCCTGCCGTATGGCCTCGCCGTCGTGCCTAAAGGCATCTGCGTATGCCGACAGCTCCTGCCCCAACGTGACCGGCAGGGCGTCCCGCAGATGCGTCCTGCCGGGCTTCACAACCCCTCCGAACTGCTCGGCCTTAGACTCCAGGCTCTGGACGAGCCTCTGCAGGGCCGGGAGAAGCCCCTCCTCGGCCTCCGCCGCCGCGGCGATCCTGATCGCGGTGGGCACCACGTCGTTGGACGACTGGCCCAGGTTTACGTGGTCGTTTGGATGCACGGGCCTTCCCAGCCTCCTGCTGGCCAGGTCGGCGATCACCTCGTTTATGTTCATGTTGAGCCCCGTGCCCGACCCCGTCTGGAAGACGTCCACGGCGATTCTGTCGTCGTGTAGGCCCTCCGCAACCCCCCGCGCCGCATCCGCCACTGCGTCTGCCGCGTCGCTGGGCAACAGCCCAAGCCTCCCGTTGGCCCTGGCGTACGCCAGCTTCACAAGCCCCATGGCCCAGATAATCCTTCTGGGGAACTTCGTGCCGGTGGACAGGAACAAGCCGGCGGCCTTCTCGGTGTAGCCTACGGCTTGGACGGGAAATGCACATATATCTGTGGCGGCCTCGCCGGCGGGACGGCGCGTGGCGGTAGGTATATATGGACCGCTCGGGGAATGGCCATGAGGATCGCGATAGCGACGTCGCCGGAGGGCACCGTGTTCCCCGGCCACTTCGCACACGCCCCGATATACAGGATATACCTCTACGAGGACGGCAAGTTACGGCTGGTGGAGGAGCGGAGAAACCCGTTGGGGGACGTCCCCGACCTAGACGCGGGCGAGGGGCACCATCACCAACAACAGATGCACGGCGTCGCCAAGTATAAATGGCTCAGGGAAAACGTCCTGCCGGACGTAGACGTGGTTCTGGCGGGCGGCGCGTGCCAGACCAGCTACATGTACTTCACGTCGAACGGCGTCAAGATGCTCTTCACAGAGCCGGTCGAGGTGGACGTGCTGACGCGGTACGTCGAGGAGAACCCGGAGGAGTTCCAGAGGGCCCTGCTCGAATCGGCGCAGTATTAGAGCCTGTAGGCCTCCCTCCTGAACTCCTGGATGTTTTTCTTGAGCCTCTCTGGCTCCGTCAGCGGCATGGAGCACGCCAGCCCCGCGCAGACGTACGCCGCCGGCCTCGGCCCCCTCAACATGGCCCTTATGGACTGCTCGGGGTACGGCCACTCTCCGCCGGACGCCGGAACCGCCAGATGCCACGGCCGGTAGGCGGACAACGCCGCCTCCGCCAGCCCGGGGGCGTCGCCCACCACCACGGTCCTCGGAGGCTCCATGAGGTAGAGGTCGACCGCGAGGGCCAGCCCCGCGGCCGACAGGCCGACCCGCCGCAGCTTGCCGAAGAGGGCGCTGAGGGCTCTGCCCGCCGCCTCCCGGAGGTCCCGCCTGCCCGTAGCCGACGAGAGGAGCACCAGCGAGATGGCGGCCACCGAGTTGCCCGAGAAGTTGGGCGTGTCGAGGAAGGGATAGTGCGGCGCGGCCACGACCGGGTCGGCCTCCTCCACGTCCTTGAAGCCGCCGTCGCCCAGATGCCCCGCGACGAGGGCGTCGGCCAGCCCCAGCCCCCAGTCCACGTACTTCAGCGCCCCGGTCCTGCCGTAGGCCTCCAGCGCCGCCAAGATGCAGTATCCGTAGTCCTCCGCCACGGCCTTCCCGACGGCGGCCCCGTCCCGCCACCCATGCGCAAGCCGGGCCCCGTCCCACATGTGGGCCATGACGAAATCCACGGTGTCCACGGCGTGTCTCCAGTCGCCCGCCCCGGCGAGCCTAGCCGAGAGGAGCTCGCCCCGCGCCGCCGCGCAGCTCCACCCGGAGTACACGGTCGCGTCCACCCGCGGCGCCCTCCGCCGGCGCCTAGCCTCCACGAGCCGCCGATACAGCTCCTCCGCCTCCGGCCCCTCGGCAGGCTTCGCCACGCGGAGCGTGGCCTTGCCCTCGGCCACTCGACGTCCAGGAGGCCGAAGTGCTCCACGGCAAGGGGCCACAGGTCGCCGGCCGCCTCCTTGAGCTCGTCTAAGGCCCACCGGTAGTAGCCGCCCTCCTCCCCCTCCACGTCCGCGTCCTGGCTTGCGTGGTACCCGCCGCCGGGTCTCCTCATGAACTCGTCGAACCACGCCGTTATGCCCCTGGCTGTCCGCAGGTACAGCGGCTTGCCGAAGATGGCGTAGGCCTCGGCGTATATGGCCAGAAGCTCTGCGTTGTCTATGAGGAGCTTCTCGTAGTGCGGTATGAGCCACATCCTGTCCGTGGAGTAGCGGAAGAACCCGCCCAGCAGATGGTCGTAGACGCCGCCGAGAGCCATGGCGTCCAGCGTCGCCTCGGCCATCCTCCGGTAGAGGCCCACCCCGTCGTAGAAATACCGCGTCAACAGAAGCTCCAGCTGGGTGATCGGCGGGAACTTGGGCGCGCCGCCGAAGCCGCCGTTCTCGGCGTCGAAGCCCGAGGCAAGCGCCGCCAAGAGCTCCAGCTGGATCCCCCTCTCCGGCTCCCCGGGCGCCGGCGAGTGCCAAGCCGCCACCTCGGACCTGAGCTCCTCGGCGAATTTAGCTATGTCGCTCCGCCTCTCCCTGTACGCCTCGAGCACCGCCTTGAGGGCCGTGAGCATCCCCGGCGCCCTCCCCATATCGCGCGGGGGGAGGTAGGTGGCCGCCCATATGACCTCGCCGCCCGGCGTCGTGAAGACTGTGAGCGGCCAGCCGGACTGGCCGGAGACGAGCTGGGCCATCTCCTGGAGCCTCCTATCCACGTCCGGCCTCTCGTCCCTATCCACCTTGATGGGGATGAAGTGCTCGTTGATGAACGAGGCCACCTCGGGGTCCGAGTAGGTGGTCTCGTCCATGACGTGGCACCAGTGGCACCACACGGCGCCCACGTCAACCAGAACCGGCCTATCGAGCGCCCTCGCCGCCTCGAAGGCCTCGCGGCACCACCCCCACCACTTCACCGGGCTGTGAAGACCCTCCAGCACAAACGGCGATTTGGTCGCCTTGAGGCAAGAAAGCCTAGTCTCCTCCATGTACGGCCCCGGATACCACCAAATAAACGTGGGGCTACAACGCTTATTAATGGAAGACGGAGAGGCGCCATGGTGAAGATAGTCGCGCGGGAGAACGGGCCCTACCTAGTGGAGGTGGACGGCCAGGTGAAGATGGCGCTGTGTAGATGCGGCCACTCGTCCAACAAGCCCTTCTGCGACGGGACGCACAGAAAGGTGGGTTTCCAGGCCCCGCAACACGTGGTGGAGCTGTAGCGCTACTTGAGCCTTATCACCAAAATCCTCAGGTGGCCCTCCGGCGTTTTTTCCGCGGAGATAGCCCCGTGCCCCATCCTCTTGGCCCAGGCCTTTATGTCGGGGTCCGCCGCCGGATCTGTGGCGGGCACCTCAAGCACGTCGCCCACGTTGATCGCGTAATTGCCTTGGCCTCCATGAACATCTGGGATGCCTCGCGGTGCGGCCCCTCCCACAGCTTGGGGTTCCTGGGGAAGTTCTCGTGCACGTCCCTGTGATGGTAGCAACACGGAGCCCGACCAGTACCTCTTCGTGGACTTCGGCAGAACCAGGGCTTACCAAGCCACTGGGGCGGCGACGCCGCCACAAGCTTCTGGTTCCC
>OFEH01000576.1_pt1 | contig 10926 bp, 7 predicted proteins | sample 1521031 | NCBI WGS metagenome assembly OFEH01 (sample SAMN05518350, study PRJEB24110) | hypersaline lake metagenome | isolation source: Grendel Spring, Yellowstone National Park, Wyoming, USA | place: USA:Grendel Spring, Yellowstone National Park, Wyoming, USA | collected 2011-11-16
TGGTTCAAAATTTGTTTTATTATTTTTATTCCTTTATCTCCATGTATAGCTATTCTATCTAAAGTAATTACATAATTAGTGTTTATCACGGCTCTAGGTGTATTCCAAAGTTGTAATACCGTATCTTCAAAGACTCCTATAAGGTTTATTAATTTATTGATTATTTCTTTAGCTGTTCGAAACTTTGTGATGTCATCTTCTGTTAGTTCATTGTTATACATGTATTCGCCTAACCATTGCTTTAGTTTTTCACGTAAAAAGTTTCTGATATCTTTATGAATAAAGAAATCTCTTTCTGTTTGTTTTATTTTTCTTTCGTATTTTTTGAAAACTTTCTTTAGTTCTTGTTCAGTGATTTTGTTTCCTATTGCATCTAAAATATTTGTCATATCTGTAGCTAGGTTACCTTCTTTGTAATGTACCAAAAATGTAATAATATTATCTTTTATGTCCTTTAACTCATACACGATGCATCTTTTCTCATTATTCTTTTTATATTCAGTATTTGATGCATCAAAGAAAAATTGAAGCCCGTTGCTTTCTATAAACATATTTTGAAAGATTATATCAGTTTTCACATAGTAAAACCATTTGTGTATATCCCAAAAAGATTGTTGATTAACAGAAAAAGTTAAAAACTCATTAAGTAATCCGTAAATATCTTCTTTAATGATATTATGTTTCTCTACTTCTTGTTTTAAACTTGTTACAAGTTTTTGGTAATAGTTTTCTTTAGCTTTAAACAACTTGACAAAACCGCCTTGACCTTCAATAGTTGGACCAACAAACAAGATGTGAAGTGCTTCATAGAAAAGTTGTTCGTTTGTCTTTGCAACTTTTTTCATGGTTTAATATCTGCTATTAAGTAGTTGGATATAATGCTATCCAATTTGTTTAGCACATCATCAAATTGTTCAAGTTCATAATATTTGAAAAATACACCTATTCCATCTGCATCCTGTGGTTTGCCATCTCTCCAATTAAATGAATAAGCTACTTTTTTAACTCTTGGAATAATAACCGTATCAAAATAATTTCCCATTTCTACTAAAATAAATTTTCTTTTTCCGCCATCTTCTTTGTTTAGTTTCATAACTGCATGAGCAGTAGTGCCAGAGCCTGCAAAGAAGTCTATTACTATGTTATTTTTGTCAGTATAGAATGATATTAATAGATAAATGAGTTCAACCGGTTTCACTGTTGCACCTTTAGGGGACTCATCATAACCAAAAATATCTACAAACAATTCATCTGTTTTATTTCTAACTTTAAGATAACTTGGAATAAGTGTCTTTCCTCTTGACTTTAATATGTAAGGTATTCCATTGTTATTAAAAAATACATACTCATATTTTTGACCGCTATCGTCGTAAACTTCTCTTCCTGCAAATAACTCCTTAAGAACATTCGGCATGCTCCATGGTGCTTCAAGAAGTACGTCTTCTTGTAATATTCCATCTTTTATGATCAAATTTCCTTTTTTCACTAGTATTCTTTCTCGAGATGATGGGTTGATATAGTTCCCTTCTTTTATAACTAAATTTAAATTTTCTCTCAATCTACCAATTCCTCTAGGAAATAAAATACCTGACAAAGAATTACCCCTTTTTGTTAATCTAGTTTCAATAAAATCACTAACTTCATTTTTAACAATTTCCCGATATATAGGATCTTTAAATAAAAGATTATTTACTATGGGTTCTTTTTCTTTCAAAAATGAAATAATATACTCGGTAGAAGTTTTTATCCCTCCAATCGTTCTGAGATTAGTTCCGTCAGGTATGTCTCTAATTATCTGTGATAGAAATTTGGCATCTCCAAAAACTACTTTCATCAAAGTTTTTAAATTTTCTTGTTCTCTATCATCAATACTTACAAAAATCACCCCATCATCACTCATCAACTCTTTTGCCAAACTCAATCTATTCTCCATCATTGTAAGCCAAGAAGAATGCTGATAACTATCTCTATATAAAAAGTCATCACTTCCTGTATTATATGGCGGATCTATATATATTGTTTTTATTTTCTCCCTATACTTATTTAAAATCGTATTCAAAGCCTGCCAATTTTCGCTCTTTATAAGCAAACCATCTAAAGCATTGTCTAGGTTGTCAAAAAGGTTAATGATGTTGTTCTCTATGTCTTTGAAGTATTTGGTATCTATAGGTAAGTGTTTGTATTTTTCAAAATTGGATTTAATATCTTGAGCAGAGAAGCCGTTATCTACTATCCCCAAAGCTTGCCATTCTTCTATTTGTGGTTTAATATTTTTGTGGTTCAAGATCATGTCTATCACCTGTAAGCCTTTATTTCCATGCTCAGCTATTCTATCTAGAGTAATTACATAATTGGCATTTACTACAGCTTTAGGTACGTTCCAAAGTTGTAGTACTACATCTTCGAAGTTTCCAATAAGGTCTATTAGCTTATGTGCTATTTCTTTAACTACTTGAAGTTTATATGCATTGTCTTTAGTTATTTCATTGTGATATATGTATTCACCAAACCATAATTTTAGTTTTTCCTGTAAAAAGCTTCTAACATCTTTGTGAATAAAAAAGTCTCTCTCTGTTTGTTTTATCTTTCTTTCGTATTTTCTAAAAACTTTCCTAAGTTCTGTTTCTGTTATCTTGTTTCCTAAAGCTTTTAAAATGGTTTCTATATTCGTGGCTGTGTTACCTTCTTTATAATGTACTAAAAACACCACAGTATCATCCTTTGCTTCCTTTAGTTCATACACAATATTCCTCTTCTCATTATTCTTTTTATAGCTTACTTGTGATACATCAAAGAAAAATGTAAATCCATCAGCTTCTATACTCATACTTTGAAAAACTATATCTGTCTTCACATAGTAAAACCACTTTTGCATATCCCAAAAAGAGTGTTGCCTAGCAGAAAAGATGAGAAACTCATTGAGTAATCCATAGATGTCTTCTTTAAGATTGTTATGCTTTTCTATTTCTTGCTGCAATGCTGTTACAAGCTTTTGGTAATAAGTTTGTCTGGCTTTAAACAGTTTTACAAAACCACCTTGACCCTCCATTACTAGACCAACAAAGAAAGCTTTTAGTATATCGTAAAAAGTTTGTTCATTTGTTTTTGTAACTTTTTTATTAACCATTGCTTGTTGATACTACCATTTGCAACACAAACATGCAAGCAGCAAAGTAGAAAAACAGCACAAACCAAAGTTTTCTTTTGTGGTTATCTATGTTTTCTTCAGATAAGTGTTGCAGGTAGAGAAACAACCCAGCTGATATGACAAGATAAATGGCAATGGCCGTGTTTAAGTAGTTGAGCATAATATCATACTCCAAATTGAAACTCAAAAATAGCTTTCTCAAATTGTTCTACCTGATTGACAATAATTGGATATACAATAAACGGTTCTTTATCATTGATTATGCCGTTGTAAATAAGTATTGGATATGGCTTATTTGCTCCAAGCAGTTCTATCTTACCTCGATACGTTTTGCCATTCTTGTTCTTCATGCATTCATCAGTGAAAATAATCTTTGTTGTTTTCTTAAGGGATTCTGTAAGTTTATCAAGGATTACAAAAATATGGTATTCACCTGTTGGTGTGGTTTCAAGGTGATATATGATTTTATATTTTGTTAAAACGTCAACAAGCTTATTTTTAGCTTTTTCTTTACATTCACCGTTCATATCTATGTTAATGCAAACAACATAGCTACCATTTGGTTGTTTTCCTAGTAATATTCCTATTTCATATCTATCAGGATCATTCATAAGTGTTTCAAGTATCTTATCTTTAAGCTCTATAGCATCGTAGTTATATATATTTCTACCAAACCAAACAAAACTATCTCTTTCATTCTTACACCTTTTCATTACAACATACCTCCTTGTAAGTTACCGTTGGATAGTACCAACTCTATTGTTTAGTATAGCATAAAAGTTGTATATAGAGCTGTACTAATGTATTTGTAGCACACTTTAACAAAACAGTTCTATTTTTAGTTGCTTTATAATCATTGGTATTCAATGGTTACAAAAATATGTTCTTTAAACCATTGATATTCAATGGTTACAAAGCCATAGCAATAAAATTGGTATAAAGTTATCGTTATAAAGTTGTTTGTTACCAAAAACCACATTGTCTATCAATGAAATTACAAAGTTACAAAAGTTAATTTTAAAACAAAAGATAGAGGTTACGAGTAAAATTTTGCCTTGTTACCAAAAACCACATTGTCTATCAATGAAATTACAAAGTTACAAAAGTTACAAACATTTTTGTATATATATAAGAAATTTTGCATTATTTTAAACAAAATGAGAAAATTTGATATTTTTGTTTGAAAATATATAAATATGTAGTAATATGAATACCTTATAGATTGTATTTTTCACACATTTGTTTAATAAAAAGCCAAGAGCTGACTGATTTACAATGGATTGCTTATTTAGATGTTTGAAAATATAAGCTATGTATAAGTAATTGAAATTGCGATGTTTTTATTGCTTTTTAACACACATGTTTAATAAAAAGCCAAGATCTGACTGATTTTCAGTCAGGTGTTTATTTAAAATAAGAGTTATTGATAGACAATGTTTTTACGATATCATATGCCAAGTTCTGATTGATTTTCAGTCAGGTGTCGGTGTTTAAATGTAAAATCATTGACAGACAATAAAGTGTGTTTAATTATACCTTAACACCTGATTGATTTTCAGTCAGGTTTCGGTTTTCAAATAATGCGTGTTTAAAAATATTATTTTCAAACAAATAATAGGAATGCCAACACCTGATTGATTTTCAGTCAGGTGTTAGATATATAATTGATTATCAATGATTTGCTGGCTACTACCCCCCCTACCTTCTTATAAGTAATTTCCTATATATAAAAATTAAAAATTTTTTGTAACTTTGTAACCATATATATATTATTATTCTCTATCAATAATTTTATGGTTACAAAATTGGTTACAAAATGGTTACAAACTTGTAACCATTGAAATACAATAACTCCAGAAAGCCTGCTTTGTTGGAAAAATAAGGCTGGAAAAGCCTGTATAGGTGAGCTTGTATAGGTACTATCATTACATTTCTTTAGAGAACCGCTACAAGCCTGCCACACCCACAAGTTTGCCACGCACCACACCTCTGCCACAACAAGCTTGTCGCACTCATCACAAAGCCACCAACCGACAGGCACCAAACGGTATTCCAAAAAACACAAAATGCTAATGTGAATAGCCCCTATGGTTTTGTGTCAAGCTTCTTGACAACACCATCTTTTGAAAAGCTTATCACAGCTGCCATTGCCTATCTTTGTATGACCTAAACAATCTGACACTCTTTATGTTAAATATCATTGACAAAATAAATTTTATGTGATATAATGAATGCATGTATGAAGCAGTATTACCTCACAAGGTTAACCAAACACACGGTTTTCTCATGAACGATAACACTTTGTACTTATACAAAAAAACACTTAAGCTTGAAAAAGACCTCAATGAATTCAAAGCTGTTATTACAAACCTACAGAAAAACCCAAGAGAATACATGAAACAGTTAGCTAGGGAAACCAATCCAAAGTTTAACCCTAAGTATGAAAAGTATTTTGCAAACAAACAAGAGATAGAACCAAACAAAATCACACTTGAACTTGAACCTGTAGATAACAAGCTCTCCACAGAGATCTTCAGGAACGCAATGAGCCTGTGGAATGTTCCCATTTCATCTGGATACGGCAGACGTATGCGGTTTATCCTGTGGGACAAAACACACAACAAGGTGTTTGGAATATTTGGTCTTGGTGATCCTGTTATTGGTCTCAAAGTAAGAGATGACTATATTGGTTGGAACAAACAACAAAGAAACAACAGACTTTACAACGTTATGTCTGCATATATTCTTGGTGCCGTTAGTCCGTATAATGAGCTGTATGGAAGCAAAATGGTCGCTATGGCAGTTGGGTCTCAAGAAGTGTGTAAGCTTTTTGAGTCAAAATACAGCGGGAAACAAACTATAATAAGAGGGCGAACACCAATACCAAAGCTTGTTGCGGTAGATACAATGGCATTTTTTGGAAAAAGCTTAATTTATGAGGGACTAAAAGAATGGCAGTTTGTAGGTTTCACAAGAGGGCTAATGCATGTGCATCTTAACAGATTTTGGGATGACATAGTGGAGTTGGCACAACTGTTAGGAATAAAGAGTATAGAAAGAAACAAATATGGGCATGGTCCAAATTGGAAATTCAGAGTGTTACAGGAGGTTTTCAAGAAAATTGGTATTCGTGATGACTTTTTCACTACTGGTGTTTTAAAGGGTTATTACTTCAGACCGCTTACCGCAAACTGGCAAGAGTTTTTAAAAGAGGAAACCAATGAGCCGGTTTATGTGAATAAAAACTTTGATGAGTATTTTGAACTGTGGAAGGGGAAGTATATGAGGAAGAGGATTGGGAGGTTTAAACAATGAGTGAAAGGAGGACATATGCACTGGGAAAACTTATGGGAGAGCTTTAATAAAGTAAAAGCTTTTGGAGAAAAAAGAGAAAGAACAGTAATGGATTTGATGAATGTTAAAGATAAACTGAGAGCAGAGATTAGCAAGATTTTTACTATAAGGAAAATTAATGAAGGTAGGTATGTGTCTGTTGGTGCTGTAGATTCGTCTTTTGGTGAGTTGATTGGAGACGATTGGGGAAGGAGAATGTATGCAGTTTGTGTATCAGGTATAGGAATTACCCCTAATGCATTTATACAAAAAGATCCTGAGTGGTTGACTGAAGAATGTATATTTGACTATGAAGAAGATGGTGATTATTTAAGGATACTAAGAGGTCTTGCTATTGCTAAAGAAATTCACAGTGCTAAACAATGGTTTTCCAATATGGATTTAGTATTAATAGACGGGTCAGCTAAAAGTTCTATTATAGCTATTAATCAAGCGATGACATCTAAAAATCTTGAAAATAGTACATCTGGTAGAGAGTTGAAAGCTATATACAAAGAAACCTTAGATGCCTTGTACGATATGCTTTATACTGGAGTATTGGTGTTTATCCCCAAAAGGTCTTCTGAGGTATTAATTGCGAATAAGATTTCTCTACCAATTAATAACAATAATGCTAAGAACGATTATGCTGTACTAGATGTTGTATTAGAAAAAGGTGAGTATGTTATAGTAGATGTTGAATTTATGCAAGAAGCACAACCTTGGGTTTATACATTACCAAAAATAGAAGGTGTTTCAGAAGAGTTTTTATCAAAGTTATTTGGTCTGCTGAAAAATTTAAAAGTTATTTATTTTAAATCCTTATTAGGAAGAACAATAAAATTGGAAACATGTGTACCTTTATCAGTAAACACTGTTTGGGAACTTTTTATTTTAGAAGGAGAAAATATTCTTGCTTATTATACTGATAAGACTGCTAAAGATTATTTAAAAGAGCTAAAAACTGCAGCTAATGAAGTTAACCTATGGAATTATAGAGTTAAACAAGGAGGTTAAATATGAAGGCGTTTGTTTTTGATGAAATCCGTTCAACTAGAGTTAAAGCATTATTGGAGTTAAAAGATTATCAAGAGGGAGAGCCTATTTTAGGCATGCTAGTTCAGATTAAAAATGGTGATAAGACCGTTATTGGTAGGGTGATAGATGCGTATAGAACATCAGACGTGATTAACGATATTATGCGGGTTAAAAATATTAGTGTAAAAAAAGATTCACCAATGACGCAAATGGTAATAAATGAAAGAGAAGGAATTGTTTTAGTTATTGATCTTATTACAGCTTTTCAAAATAATTGGAGAGTACCTTTAACCTTTCTCCTTAAACCGCTTTCTGAAGTACATTTTCTTGAAGAACTACCTATACCATCAATATCTCATGCAGGGTATTTAGGCAAACTTTGGGGATCAGAGATTAAGGTTCCATTGGTGTTAAAGGACTTTCAAGCACTAAAAGAAGCTTATCACTTCTTTATAGCAGGGCAAACAGGTTCAGGTAAGTCAACTTTAACTCAGATGCTTTTAGCTTTGTATAACAAATTAAATCCTAATATGAATTTCTTGATTCTAGATACAGTTGGCGAATTCACTGCAAGTTTTAAAGGAAATGGAAAGATATTTTTACCTTTGAAAGATGTATGGAAAGGTGCTGTAGAAATTTATACACCACCTAAAGATCTTACATTAGAAGGATGGGATATATTTGCGGAAGTTTGTAAAGATTATGGTGTTATGAAAGAAATAGGGGTTCCTATGAAAAGTGAAGAGAACACAAACGATGGCATTGATGCAATTATAAATCTGTTGAAAAAAGCCATATATAATATGTTTAGAAAGAATATGGTAAAACAGAATGCTAACACAAGCACAAAGTATCTTTCACCAAGTATAATTGAAGATGCATTTAGTCCACTATTAGAAAACGATTCAGAACTTGATGAGTTTGTTGGAAAGATTTACAAGAGAGACAAAGATGCAAAAGATAGAGTAAAAGATAAAATTAGAAATCCTGTTACTTTTAAATCTTTTATAGAGAAAATAAAAGAAATAGCAAAGCTATTTTGTACTGATAACGACAATAAGAAGACTATCTCAGATATAATCAATGATTTTTCTACATCGGTTGTTAATGGAAAGCCTGGTAAATGCGTTGTGTTAAATTTTACGTTTGAACAAACACGTATAAGAGCTGGTGATTTAAGAACTAAATATGTAAGGGAAACATTAAGATCTTTATATTCTGCTGGTATTGATATTTATAACAATATAGATGATGTTAATCTTAATACTCTTGTGATACTAGAAGAAGCACACAAGTATGCGCCTAAATATACTGATAAAGAAGAAGTAAAAAGACTTTCTGATGAAATAGTACAATATTATATAGAAACAAGAAAGTTTGGAATTGGTTGGGCTTGTATTACAACAAGACCATCAAATGTTAGAAGAGAAATAGTTGAACATTCAAGGGTAAAAATCATCGGAATGGGGCTAACCAGTGGTCCTGATGCAGATTTTCTTAGAGAAACTTTTGGGCAAGAATTTCTAGAACTTTATAGATTGTTACCTGACCCGTATGACCAATTTGCACAAAGAAAAGAAGTCACCTTTGCTATTCACGGACCTATTACAACGTTATCGAGACAAACACCTGAATTCATAACAGTTTTCAACACTAAAGAAGAGTTTTTAGAAAGCAATAGGTAGGTAGTTGCTTGGAACACTTGACAAATACAGCCTTTCATGGTATAATTACAACATGAAAAAGCTTACTGCCACCTTATCACTAGCGTACGTCAAGCATTTCTCTGATCTCTTGAGTGCTGTTGCCTGTTCCTTAGATTCGAAATGTGTCGTTGCCGCTCTAACGATATCCATTGCATACGCGGAACCACAATGGATTATACCAACTCCAACATTGCATCTTAAACCATCTTTGCTTCATTCTTGTTGGGTCACTCAATACTGTAACGAGCCTAATAACCAGCCAATTCTTAACCAAATAAAAAACCAACTTACTAAGAACAATAATGTAGAAACCAATCAAACACAATCAAACCAACAAACACCAAGCCAAGCATCACCAACACCAACAGAAACAAACAGCACTGGCACAAACCAACAAACACAAAACAAACAATACAAGCTTTTCACCAACACAGTTTTCATCTCAGATCCACAACTTATTACAGACATCAACTATCTATACAAAATGCACTACCTGCCTTTCCATGTAATAAACTACATACAAATTGGTGATGACTACCAAGTTACCTACCAATGGGAAGCCAAGCATGTCCCACATAAGCTTGTCCAGTTAAGCATCACCAGTCTACACAGCATCCTTTATAGAAGTGCCATCTTGCGGTTTATGAGGGATTACCACATACATTTTGATCCAACAGACACACAGTATGCAAGCAATGTGTTAGAACAAGCTTACGATACAGGCTTTACTGCACCAAAACCGTTTGTTTGGGTGTATGTAGACCAGCATATACCACAGAAAGTCTATGTCTGGCAAGATGGTAAATACATCTTCAAGAGTCCAGCTAACACTGGTGTAAGGCATACCACACAACCTGGTAATTTCATGATTTACCTGAGATTTAGAACCACAGAGATGAAAGGCACATTTCCAGGCACACACATACACTACGACGATCCAGATGTGCCATGGGTAAACTACTTCCACGGTGGTGAAGCCATACATGGTTTCCCAAGAAGGCATTACGGTTACCCACAATCTGCAGGCTGTGTGGAACTGCCAATATACAAAGCCAAAGAGTTGTATCCAATGCTGTATAAGTATGCTGTGGTAACGGTATCAAGGGAATAAACTAAAAAAGGAGAGCAAACCATGGTAGAAAACTTAGAAAAAGGACGGCTTTTAGAACTTGCTACCAAGCTTTATTTGGAGGATGAAGGTTTTACTGTATATTCTTGGAAAGAATTTGCGGTTAAAAATGGTCTTGTTCTTCAAGATACAGGTATTGACCTTGTGGCAGAAAAGAACGAACAGCTCTATGCGGTTCAATGTAAAAACTGGAATAAAGAGGTTTCTTGGAAAGATTTAGGCACTTTTGTGGGTTCTTTAACGCTTAAGGATCTTGACTTTAAGGGTGGTATTTTGGTAGCAACGAAATTATCAATAGAAGCTGAAAAGAAAATACATGAAATTAAAAAAGACTTGATTACCATCCCTGTAAGTGACATAGAAGAGTATTTAGAAAAAGCTAAGGCTTTCTTAGAGGGAAAACCGGTAGAAAAAGAGAAAAAGGAATTAAGACCATACCAAAAATCCGCTATTGAAAGCGTTATTAAAGGCTTTCAATCTAATGATAGGGGCAAGCTTATTATGCCACCTGGAACAGGAAAAACATTGGTGGCTTTAAAGATAGCAGAAAGCTTTGGAAAAGGAAGCCTTAT
>OFEH01000580.1_pt1 | contig 10884 bp, 16 predicted proteins | sample 1521031 | NCBI WGS metagenome assembly OFEH01 (sample SAMN05518350, study PRJEB24110) | hypersaline lake metagenome | isolation source: Grendel Spring, Yellowstone National Park, Wyoming, USA | place: USA:Grendel Spring, Yellowstone National Park, Wyoming, USA | collected 2011-11-16
CCGGCGTCTTTTAGGCGCGCCCTTTTTGAGGGGCTGGTTGCGAGGGGTGAGGTGGAGGCGGCTTTGGAACGCGCGTCTGGCGACGAAGAGGTGCCGCCGCCGTAGTATGTTGTCCTTTGTTGCGGGGCCTTTGGCTGGTGTCGGCGGCGGCGTGTTTTTTACGCCTCTCGCCGTGGGGCTTCCCGCGGCGATGATGGGGTCTTCTGTGGCTGGGTCTCTCCAGGCGGGGGTCGCTTAGGCTTATGCGGGGGCGGCTGTGTCGCTGGGCGCGTTTCTGGGGGCCCGCCTCGGCTTGTTTCTGGCGGGGGTTGAGGGGGCAGGAGGGCTGTGGAGGTGGGGCTTCTCCTCTTGGTGGCTTTTGTCTTGTTGGGTAGGGGGCGGGTGGCCTCCGCGGCGTGTCGACAGGTTCGCCGTCTGGCTCGGGTTTGTGGGGGAGTTTTGGGAGGAGTCGTTGGTGAGGCGCGGCGCTGGACGGACGGCGTGGGGTTTGGCGGCCGCGCTCGGGGTTGGGCTTGTGAGCGGCGTCTTTGGGGGGCGCTGGTTCCTGGTGATGGGGGGTCCGCTTAAGGTGGCTTGTTCTGAGGCTATCATCGCGCTTGAGGATGCGGCGGCGTACCTCTCGGCTAGGTTTAAGCCTTTCCGTTTCGACGGAGGTGGGGGCCGTGTTGGCGCGTGTTGCGGCGTTGGCGAGGATCGTGCGGCTGGTGGTTTTGTCTCTCGCCGCGGCTAATCTGCTGGCGCCGTGACCTGCAATATTTACGGCGGCGTCTTGTTGACGGTGGCGGCGGCTGGCGTTTTTCTCTCCGTCGTGGGCGTGGCGGAGGTCGGCCTGCGGGTTTTCTCCTCGGCGCCTGTCGTCGCCGCCGTCTCGGCGGCGTTGGGATGTGGAGATTGGCGCCGCGGCGCTCCTCGCCTTGTTTCTCGTGGCGTCGGCGGCTTGGCAGTTGACGGGGCTCGCGGCCGTTTGCCGGAGTTGCCGCGTTGGCTGGCGCTGGGGTGACTCCCGCGTGCGGCGCCGCTTGCGTGAAGGATGATCTGTCCGCGCCTCGGCTTGTCTGAGGGCGTCTGCATACACGCGGTAAGTGACGCCGCGTAGACCTGCGGCGCCGTGGGATCCTGCCTTAAGCTTTTTAAAAAAGATGGACGTTATACCGTGGATGTTGAAATTCTTAAGCGGGCTTTGCGGGAGCTGGTGGAGAGGGAGCCCGCCTTCTTTAGAGATCTCTTTCTCGACGCGTTGAGGTCTGACGGACGCGTGGCCGACGCCCTTTTGGAGTTAATCACTAAACATCCAGAGGCCAGGCTGAAGCTGGCGCAGGCCGTGGCCGGATCCATCGCCGTGCCGCTTAACGTGGCGACAAAGGACGACATCAAGGCCGCCGTAGAGGAGCTGAAGAAGTGGGCCGAGGAGAAGTTCGCAACCAAGGAAGATCTCAAGCAATACGCCACCAAGCAAGACCTAGAGACTGCAGTGGAACAACTGAAGAAATGGGCTGAGGAGAAGTTTGTAACAAAGGAATACTTCGACGCCGTCATAAAGCGGCTGGAGGACAGGATGGCGACTAAGGAGCAGATCGAGTCTATAACCATCAGCGTGGAGGACAGCGGCCGCGAGATGGTTCAGTACCTGCTTGAGCAGAGGGGTTACAAATGCGTGGCGGAGAGGCTGCGCCTAGACGCCGACTACGAGCTGGACATCTACTGCAACGCCGGCGTGCTCACCGCAGTGGGAGAGGCCAAGGTGCGGGCTGGGGGGAGAGATGTGGAGAAGACGTTAGAAAGAATACAGGTGCTCGTGAGGAGGTGGCCCGACAAGATCTCCGGCAGACTCGTCCCGGTATTTTACGCCCTCGTCGCTGAGCCCTCAGCCGTCCAAAGGGCAAGGGAGCTTGGCGTCTGGCTTATCGAAAGCAAGAGGGAGGCCGTGGCGCTGGAGGAGGCCCTTGGGTGGACGCGAGGCTGAGACGGCTCCCGCCTTTTGTCTCTCTGCGCTTTTATGTGCTTGTCGTGTCCTCTATTTGGGGCTTTCTCTTGCAATGCTGTGTCCGGGGCGTCTCGTCTGTCTTTCCTCTCTAGAACTGAATCGTTGCCCCGCCGTCTGGTTGCCGGGATGTGGGGCGGTGGGGTTGGCGTCTTTCTGTGTGTAGGCGTCGGAGGGGTTGCGTACGGGGACTTGTGCCGTCTAGGCGTGGTTTCTGTCTGCCGCCGCGGGAAATATACAGTGCCCTTGGTTGCGTTTTCTTCGGAGTCTGTTGGGGGGGCTTGAGCCGTATGAGACTGAGTTGTTTCACGGCTTATTTTGCGTGGTTGGGTGGTGCGGGGCGGTTCTGTGAGGCGTCTGAGGGGGGTCTGCGTGTGGCCTATGGGGCTTCTGGCGTTGCGTTGGTTGGAGGGTTTCTGCGGCGTGGGGGCTGTGTGTTCAGCTTCGCGGGTTGTTCGGCGTGTGGGACGGGGTTTTGTTAGGGTTTGTGATTGTTGGCGTGGGGGCCGTGCCGCGGAGTTGGGCTCTGCGCTGTCTGGGTCTGTCTCCTCTCCGTCCTAGGGACGGGGCCGGTTGATGAGGGCCGCGTCGTCGTTGGCCTATATCGGCTCTAGGTGGAGGGCCGCGTCGTCTTAAGTGTCTCGGGGCGCTGTGGGTGTGCGCAGCTATTCGCCTTGGCGTTGCTTTAGCAACTTCTCTATCAAGTCTATGTAGTCCTTAGCTTTTTCTATTAATGGTCTGTGTTCTGTCTCTTCGTAGGTTAGTCCGTAGAAGCATCCTCCGTGTAGCCTATCTCTCACGTCGATGTAGTACGAAGCCCAGCTGGAGGCCTCGTCTTCATTTAGGCCGGCCTTGACGAGGGCGTTCTTAACGAACATCCTCCAGGGGACGCCGCGCGGCGGGGCGGCCTCTTTTAGGAAGGCTGTGGTCAGTGCGGTGGTTGCGTGCTTCACGGCGGCCCACGCCTTCTCGGCGGCGTCGTACGGGTCTCCGCGCTCTAGCAACTTATACGCCTCCTCTAGGTAGAACTTGGCAGCTTTTATGTGCTCGTTATGGCTCACGAGGCTACCTTATCACCGTTAAAAAAACCTTATTCGATTTCTCTTGACTGCGGCGTGGTTCACGTCGTCCGGCGGCTCCGTAGAGGCGCCTGCCGCGGGCGCCGGCTGGGTCGTTGGCGGATCCCTCGGCGCGGCCCTTGGGCTCTCCGGCCCGCCGCCGCGTCTTAGGCCTTCTCAGGTGCTGACAAGTCCCTCCCCGTCCCATCTCATTAAACATCTTGATGAGCTCCTGTCTTCGGCAGGCCATCTCTCGGGCCGACGTCGTAGCCGAGATCGGCCGGTCTATGCAACAGCCCGGCGACGGACTCCGGCACGTCGAGGCCGAAACCTACGCCTATGTTTGCCAGTAGGTTTTTACACGGCGGGTTTATCAAGACTTCGCAGTCTTCCTCTGCGAGGGGGTTTTTCTTGCCGTCTTTATCCATCTCTTCACCCTCCTCGCCACATGCTCCGCGTGCTCCGGAAACGGCTCTTCTTGGTGCCGTCCCGCGCGAGCTTACCGCCAGCGTAGAAGACGGGCTCTATCAAGCCGTCTACCTCAGGCATTATCACGTGGCATACCTGCGTCACGTAGTCAACGCCCTGCGGATCTTCGGCCCACTCCTTGACAATAGGATGAAGTTATCGGCGTTATTATTGGGACGTTCACTCTCTTCAACAACGCCGGTCTCGGCGATCTTGAACCTATCAGCCCTCCTATGCCACCGGCCCCTGTCCAGGAGGAAGAGGAGGTTTACCACGGCGTCGACAACTCTCTCGCCCCTGTAGAAGAAGAACTCCCTGATGGCGTCCTCCGCCGAGGGGGCGCCGATGCTCTCGTCGCGGGAGCCGTACGTGAATACAGGCACCACGGCTAAGTTCTCGGCCTCGAGCGCCTCCACCAGCGCGTTTATATGCGCCGTGTTGCCGTAGAGCCAATACGTCCTGTGGAACAGCACGCCCGCAACTCCCTCCCTGTTCCATACGTTGTAAACTTTGAGGTACTCCTCCAGCGACGTAAACGTGCCGAGCCTCGGGCGATAGATGCCCATCCGCGGGATCTCCCTCAGCGGCGGAACATCCACATTTAAGCCCACGGCCTTTGCCAGTAGCCTTGCCAACGCCCTGAAGCTGTCCTCGCCGTCCGTTGCGAAGTAGCGCCGGGCCTCAAGCACGAGTTGCGGCCGCGCGCTTGCAAGGTCGAAGTAGGCGTCTGAGGCGGATATCACCATCGCGCCGCGTTCCTTTGCCGCCTTTATAGCCTCAATAACATCGTCGGGAAGCTGGTGTGAGTAGAAGATGGCATCTGCCGACGCGATGAACTGCCTGTACTGCGGCGCGGTTGCGTCGGTTGACGCAACGCATTCGAGACCTAGCGTTTTGCGCTCCTCGCCCGCGGCTTTCGCCGCCAGCGGGAAGGCCGCTCCGCCGTACCCAATTATGAAGGCTAGCTTCTTCATCTCCTGATTTCGGCGAGGGCCTTCTCCACCCTCTTAACGGCCTCGCCCCACTGTGGGACGTCGGCGTAGGTGTAGACGCCCATGGAGCCTCCCTGCGCTTCGCCCGTCACGTCGGCCTCCAGCACAGCTTCAACATAGTTGTAAATCTCGTTGAGTCTCTCCAGCATATCCGCGTCTGCCTTCCACAGCCCCCTCTGCGCCGCCTCTATGAAGCGTCCGATTATCTCCTCCAGCGCATATATGTTGTCGTCTCGGCGCTTGTCGTAGCCGTTGGAGGCGGCGGCTAGGCCGCGGCGGTCGGTTGGCCGGCGGCTCTTGAGAGGCTCCGGCGACTTCTAAAACCCCCACATATCCACGCCGCTGTAAGTCAACGTTTAAAGACGCAGCCGCCGGCCCCCTCACATGCCGGCTTCAGCCCCTAGGCCCTATCTGATGTTTGGGGTGGTTGCGCGGCGGCTGTGGGTTGTGGCGCGTCTTTGGGGCGGGGGCGTGTTGGTCTTGGCTGTAGGTGCCTGTGGGTTTAAAGGTGATAAAGGTGGGCCGTCGATAACGCGTGAAGAGGGTTGAGCTGGAGCTCGTCCCCGGCCTCAGGGTGGAGTTTACGGATAGAGAGGAGGCGCTTGGGCAGGTGGAGGAGTGGGCGGAGAGGGGCACCAGATTCCCGGTGGTCATCTTCGGCCCGGAGGGCTGCGGCAAGTCGGCGTTTCTCCAGCAGGCCTCTGCGATGCTTAGGGAGTTGGGGTTTGATGTGTTCTACCTCCATCCTCTGGAGAGGGAGTTTAGGGCTGAGGTCGCGGTGCCCGACATTCGGCGTGAATTCGTGCAGTTCGTGGAGAGGGCCCTTGGCGAAAACGCCCTAGGCAGAGTCGCCTGGGCCGCGCTCGACTTCGTCCGGAAACTGCAGAAGGCGAGGCGGGGAAGAATCGCCGTGGTGGCAGACGACGTCTTCCAGGCCGTAGGGCTGGACGCGGTGGCGGCGTACGTCAAGGCGTTGCTGAACCTCATCGAATACCCAGCGTCGAGGTACGAGAGGATGGTCGTCCTCGTCGCCACCAGCGAGGGGGTTTCGCGGCGGGAGATCGGGCGTCATCTCTGGGCTGAGGTCGCCCCCATGTGGAACATGTCCAAGGAGGGGTTCCGACAGCTCTACGACAAGATCCCAGGCCCAAAGCCGCCGTTCGACGAGGCTTGGCGTCTGACGGGGGGAAATCCGAGGATGTTGACTAGGCTGTATGAGGCCCGGTGGAACGTGGAGGGGGTGGTTTCCCGTCTCGTCGACGAGGAGAGGTTTTTCTGCCGGTTTTGTGGCTAGGTGGAGGAGGTGGCTTGAGGCGGCGGTGGAGGACCCGGACGCGCTTTGGAGTCCCGACGCGCCGGAGGAGTTGATCGACGAGCTGGAGGAGAGGAATTTAATCACCTACCACATGTATAGGAGGGAGGGGTGGGCTTGGATGGACCAGCCCCCGCCCGAAGAGGACCCCGAAATCGGCGTGGGGAGGCGCGTGGCCTGGCACACCCCACTGCATAGAGAGGCGGTGAGGAGGACGCTGGCCGAGCCGTAGGCACGCCGCCGATATATCGGGGACTTCGCTCCCGGTCGCTCTAATGGAGGAGTACGACGTCTTTGACTTTCTCTAGGTGTTTGACTGCGTCTTCCCAGTGCTCCTTGAAGGTGGCTGGGTCGAGGTCTCTCTCGTAGAAGTATCTGTGCATTACCTCGCCTGCCTTAAGCATGTCGCGGAAGGCCTGCCTGTGTTCTACGTTGTGGGTGACGTAGTTGTACAGCTTGCCGTGGCTCCACGCGGCTACGAATACCCCTCTGAGGGCTGCGTGCAGCTTGATGAGGGCGGTTGCGGCTCCCCACAGCTTTTCGGCCGCCTGTGGGTGGTCTCCTTGTTCCAGTAGCCTGTGTGCTTCGCCGTAGTACTTCTGGAACAGCTCCACGTACTTCTCGACCCTCTCGGAGGGGTTCGCCGCCAAGTTCTTCAACTCGTCTGCGGCGTCGTCCCCGTCCCAGCCCATGGCCTCCGCGGCCTCCCTCAATATTGAGATGTCGTTCTTGCTCAGTTGCATGCCGCTGGCTAGCTTAGCAGCTAGGGAGACTACCTCGGGGTATTCGCGGTGGAGCTCTTCAAGGCCTTCGACAGTCCCTTTCTGCTCGGCTTGCTGAGACACCGTATAAACGCCGGCTGAACTTAATAAGCTTATTGATGGGGAGCATTTCCCAGCGGGGAACGTATCTCCGGCGGGCAAAAGATTTTATTCATGTTTTTAGGGATCCTTCATGGAGGCGCGGAGATCTCCTAGTTTGGCTGGGTACGTGGGTTCTGTGGTGGAGGATGCTAGGAGGCGGAATCCCAGTCTTGCTGACTTAGATAGGTTGGCGGAGGTCCTGCCTCCTAGGCGGATGACCTATTGGCCGTATTTTATTGGGGAATGGAGTGTGGGGTGTGATGCAGATGTCGGCGATAATTCGCTATAATTTTAAAATACTTCAAGAACACTGGCGGCACAGACTGAGATATCGCGTTGGTTGGCGCCCTTGTCCGCCTTCGTCGTTTGGTCGGACCGGGGCTGTGGAGTTACAGGGATGCGCCGGGGACATCCTCGTCAGGTGGACGGAACGTTCGTGTTTAAAAACCTCTTCTTTGCCCCCTATAGGGGGCGAGGCCTTTCGTCGCTGGGCTGGTCTTTCGCTGGGTGTTGGTTAAGGAACGATATGCCGAGGTGGAGGCGGTGAGCCGTGGCGATGGGTGTGGATCGGCCGCCGTCTGCGGAGGAGGTGGTTTAGTTTGTTGGAGAGAAGGAAAATAAAGATCTTGAACTATTTTGGTGTGTCTCAGTTGGTAGTTGAGGAGTTGGTGGAGGGGGTTGGTGGAGAGGCTAGGGGGCTGGTTCTCGCGTTGCACGACGTGCTTGCAAATACTTACAAGGAGCTTTATGATTTAGTTAAGAGTTTTGATGGAGATTTGTCGAGAGAGTTTGTGGATGTTGATGAGTATTATAGGGAGGCTGAGGACGTCGTTCGTGGTATGTACCTAGATGCTTATTTTCTGGCTGGTAGGCTTAACGAGGTGTTGGTGCGGCATCCCGAACTGCTTAGGGTGCTTCCCGGGGTGGCGCCGACGCAGTCTCCCGATGCTTTGTATAAACTACTTGGCGTCTTGGCTGGTGTTTTGTTTAGGACTGCGTGTGGGTTTGAGGGACCTAGAAGGGGTGTTGTTGTCTTGCTTGGGTATTCGTATCTAGTGCTTGCCGGGGGCAGGCCGCTAGACGCCGTCGTTTTTCTGTTGGCCTCGATAGCCTTGGCCCGTGCCAGGGACGATGTCGCCGCAGAGCTCCTCAGGAAGATTGGCGTCGATTTAGAGGGCATTGTCAATTTTGCATGTGGCGCGGTGGAGTTGGCGAAATTCCTCGAGGACCGCGGCATCGGCTCGATCCCTGAGCGAATCTTCCATGGGTGGTAATGAGTACTTGGTAGATACAAACGTCGTATTGGACGTGGTGCGTCTCGTACTTGCGGCAAAACCTCTTTATGAGGCTGTGATGAAGGATCTGAAGGATGTAGAGACGTTGCGACAGGTAGCGAGTGCTGTTGACGGAATAAATGGTGGCTGGTTTTTTGTTTTTGAGTTATAAGTGTACGCGTGGCGGCGGTTGTTTCGTTGTAGATTTTGCGCGACGTATTGCCTAGGGTATTTATGAAATTGTTGCTGGGTGGGGTCTTGTGGGTTGGGCGTGGGGGTGGGTCGTTGCTGGATGAGGTCGTGGGTTTGGCCGAAAGGTGGCTGGGGGTCGTCTCTTGGCGTTGGGGTGTTAGGTATGGATTATGGTGATTTTGAGGTGGCGAAGGAGGTGGTAAAGGTCTATGGGGCGTGTGGTTCAAGGTCTCTTGCAAGGGTTTGGACAACGCAGTAGACATCCTGCTGGTAGCTACGGCGTTGAATAGGGGCTATGGCTTCGTAACAACAGACAGGAGGCTGGTTTGCGGTTTAGATAATAAAATCGTTACTGGCGTTGGCCAAGTGCGCGGGGGCGATGTGCCTTGGGGCTCCTTAGTGTGTCAGGCAGATGGTAGGCTGGGCGTTGGCGGTAGGGTGCTAAGCGCAAAGATATACCTAATCCACGAACAATGTAATCTGCAGTGCTCGGAGGGGGAGAGGTGGTGTTGACAACAATTTAATGAGCTACACCGTGCCTCTTCTCGGCGGCGGCTGGGGTTGCGCTGTCGTTGCGGGCGCCGGGGGTGCGGGGTTCTGTGATCTGTTGTATCTTTCCGCCTGTACGGCCTGCGGACGCCGCAGTTTCTTGTCTGCGCCGCGACTTGCCTGAGGCCGTACGCGGCAGGTGGCGCCGCATAGCTCTGGCCCTCCGGCGCCGTGGCCCGCCTTAAGCTTTTTAAAAAGGGTAAACATTATACCGTGGATGTTGAAATTCTTAAGCGGGCTTTGAGGGAGCTTGTGGAGAGAGAGCCGTCTTTTCTCAGAGACCTCATGCTGGATGCTTTGAGGTCTGACGGAGGCGCGGCTGAAGCGTTGCTGGAGTTACTCACTAGACACCCAGAGGCTAAGCTAAAGCTGGCGCAGGCTGTTGCTGGATCCATCGCCGTACCTCTCAACGTAGCCACCAAGGAGGACCTCAAGCAGTTAGCCACAAAACAAGACCTAGAGGAGCTGAAGAGATGGTCTGAGGAGAAGTTCGCAACCAAGGAAGATCTCAAGCAATACGCCACCAAGCAAGACCTAGAGACGGCGGTGGAGCAACTAAGAGCCGAGATAAAGCGCATCGAGGGCGTTATGGCGACAAAGGGGGACATAAAGCGTATTGAGGACAAGATGGCGACTAAGGAGCAGTTTGAAGCCATAGCGGTGAGTGTGGAGGATAGTGGGCGCGACATGGTCCAGTACCTTCTGGAGCAGAGGGGCTATAAATGTGTAGCGGAGAGATTGCGCCTAGACGCGGAGTACGAGTTTGACATCTACTGCAACGCCGGCGTGCTCACCGCAGTCGGCGAGGCGAAGGTCAGGACCGGCGGCCGCGACGTAGAGAAGGCCCTGGAAAGGGCGCGGGAGCTGTTGCGCAGACAACCCGACAAAATCTCCGGAAAACTCGTCCCGGTGTTCTACACCCTAGTCGCAGAGCCCTCAGCTGTCCAGAGGGCAAAGGAACTCAAGATATGGCTCATAGAGAGCAAAAGAGAAGTTGTCACGCTGGAGGTTGTCCTTGGGGAGATGTAGAGCTGAGCTCTGCCCTCTGTCTCTACGCTTCGTGGAGGTGCCCCTTGGCGGTTTCGAACGACTCCTCCGTCTGCCGCCGCGCCTTCTGTTCTGCTCGGTGGGCTGTTCCGGCCTAGTCTCCCTAGGTCTCACGCCGTAGCGCGACTTGCCGCCGTCTATGGAGGGGGCCCTCGGCTGAGATAGGCGCGCGTCGCGTTTTCCCGCAGGCAGCCGTAGGGTGGTGCTCTTTACGGTCTCGTTCATCCTCGTTGCCGGGCATCTCTGCCGAGGGGCTGATCTAGGAAGGTGGCTGGCTGTGGCGGCCCTAGGAGGTTTTCGACCTTACCTGCCTTGTGGGGCCGCGTCAGTTCGGCGCGTGAGGGCTTGTCTTAGCTCCTCCAGCGTCTCTCCGACTCGCCGCCCCTCGACGCGGGGCTAAGCGACTCCACGCGTTTGGCCAGCACATGCGCCGCAGACGCTACGTTGGTTGCCGCGTGGGGCGTCTCGACAGCTCGCCGCATGAGTTGGTGCTGGCAGTTGGGGAGGCGGAGGACGGCGGAGATCCATGGCTCTGCATGGCCTTACCTCTCCGGATGCCTAGCCGAGGTCTTCATCCGGGCCTTAGGCACCACCGCTGTCTCAAGCCGCCTCAGCTTTTCCTCGGTTTTTACGAGGGTTTTTACTCTTACTAGCTCTAGCGGCGGTGAGCGTCTTCCGTGCCCGGAGGGGCAAGACGGGTCTCTGCCAACGCCTCCAGAGCCTAGCCCCACATGCGCCGCGTAGCCAGGCTTGGGCTGAGGTCTCTTCACATACTCTACTACCACGTAGACGTGTGCCGGCATAAAAATGTGGCGGTTGCCCATGCCGGCATGTGGAGGTTTGCGGGGTCTATATATGGGGGTGCTGTTGCCGAGGGGCGATCTGCCGTGTTTTATGGCGTATGCGGCTCGTGGGTGGCGGTGGGCGGCTTTGTTGGGGTGGGGGCTGAGGGGTGCTGGGGCTCGCAGTTTTAAAAGGTCTGCTGATGTGGACATGTGAGGAGGGTGGAGCTGGAGCTTGTGCCGGGTTTGGTGGTGGAGTTCGCCGACCGGGAGAGGGCTCTTGGGCAGGTGGAGGAGTGGGCGGAGAGGGGCACGTGGGCCCCCGTCGTCGTATTCGGCCCGGAGGGGTGCGGCAAGACCGCCTTC
>OFEH01000581.1_pt1 | contig 10863 bp, 10 predicted proteins | sample 1521031 | NCBI WGS metagenome assembly OFEH01 (sample SAMN05518350, study PRJEB24110) | hypersaline lake metagenome | isolation source: Grendel Spring, Yellowstone National Park, Wyoming, USA | place: USA:Grendel Spring, Yellowstone National Park, Wyoming, USA | collected 2011-11-16
CCGCTCTTTGGGTTCAACGCTAAGGATACTATCATGGTTTCATTTCTTAATCCTTGTTTTAGATTGATTTACCAGGAAAGACCTAATGAGCTAAGTAAATTGTTAAGAAAGAAGTATGGGGGAAATAAGGTTAGGATGTTTCTGGACTTGATGAATGAGGGACGCATACGTGATGCGATAGACGGCCTAGTTTACTACATGTTAATGCAATTCTGCGATGTGTATCGGAACCTTATTGAGCTAGGGCATAAATTAACAATCTATGATTTAACCATGGAGAAGGGCTCTAGCCAGGTAATTAAGATTTTAAAGAATGCTAAGTTCTCACAGCCATTCTTTCTACTTATAAATATTATGGAGGCTCATAGCCCGTACTTACGCAATGACCTTAATGATAAGTTGTATAATGAGACTATTGCAAAGTGGGTGATTAATAATGGTACTGATGATCCAGTTGTGGAGGGGTTAAGGAAGAGTTATCCAAGGCATGCGGCTTATGCTGTTAAGAGGGCTGTGGAGATTGTTAGGGTGCTTAAGCCTTACTTAGGTGATTCACTGGTAATTGTTACTTCGGATCATGGCGAGCTGCTTGGTGATGGTGGTTTAGGCCATGGGTACTTCTTGAGGGATGGGTTACTTAGGGTTCCGCTGTGGGTTAAGTGGCCCAGTTGGGTTAAGCCGCCTAGGCAGGTGGGGCCGTTTGTAAGCTTAACGCAGGTTCCGTCAATAATTAGGGCGGTTATTGATAATGAGGAGCCTAGGGTTGGTTCAAGTGTAGCTATATCAGAGAGCTTTGGAATAGCTCCATATCACTTAGTAGATGTTTCAAAGCTGAGTTATGAGAAAGCTCTTAAACTACTTACCCACAGGGTAAGGATTTACACACGGTATGGTGCAGCTACGTATAACGTTAACCTGGAGGAGTTTGAGGAGGTTAATGGTGATAAGGATGAGTTAATGAAGATGACCAGGAGTTTAATCAATTACCTTGATTCGTCTGGGGTTGTTCCGACTGAGGATTGATGTACTAAGTAATCTTTACTCTGCCTTCCATGTAGTTCGCAACGACTTTGGTTCACTTATTATAGGTTTGCGGGGATATGACTTACCTTGGGGTTAAAGGTGCTTAGACTGGTGGGTGAAATATTCTATATGCCTAGTGTTTCTGAGGCTCATTGGTGTTGGATTTGCATTGTTTTAAACTTCACCCTGCGCTATGAGAAATTGCAGTTTCTCATTCAATTACTTCTCACAATTCCCATGCTCTTGAATGCATATCGAACCTGCTATGCAAAACTGTTATACAAAAACGTTAATCAAGGCTGTAATAAGCTGCTTAAGATAATTATTATACTTCTGCTAGTATATCCTTGTTTTCAGTGAAGGGTATTTATACCCCATAGCTAGAATTCACATGTGCAGAGACAGGGCGCATTTCCTACCCAAACCTCAAACGGGAATGGGAAGTATAGGTTCAAGTTCCCAGTGTACGGTAGGGCTGTGGTGAGAGGGGGGAGGCGTTATGTGGTTTGTTTGCCTGCATCGCTTGATGTACTTTGGTTTGAGCTGTCGGTTAACAGGGTTGGGATTGGCATGATGGCCCCTGTGGGTGATGCTAATGGTTGATGAAGAGGAGACGGGGGCTAAGCCCCCATGGGGGTTTTTCGGGCATCCGCTGGGCGGGCTCTTGGGCTGGAAAGTACACCAGCGGACAGGTGACCCACTATGAGAAGTGTTGATGGTTGGCTTTTAAATTTGACGGCTGGGTTTAAACTTTTAGGTGGGTTATGTAGGGATGATTTGGGCCGCTTCGTGGTCTCCGTAACTAGGCATGGGTCTCGAAGCCTCTGTATCTTGGGTTTGGGTGTAGATTGTGGGGGTGGTGTTTCATGAGTGATGCTGATCCTAGCATTAACACTGGTGGTAAACCTGGGGAACAGGTTAAGGGTACTGGTGAGGTGAAGGTTGAGGGCTCTAGTGCTAGGTTGGGTAAGGGTGGGTGGCGCTGCAGGGCAGGCATGACAGTCAGCGTTTGTGGCCCTGTTGAACGGGTAAGGGTCAGGGGGGTTGGTGGCACCCTTACTGCACCTAAGGTAAGGTTCAAGATTAGTGACCCCGTCTCTAAGAGGGAAGTTGATGTTAGAATTGCACTGCATAAGAAGAGTAATAGGGTTATTGTAACCGCATCGTGGATTGAGGATGGTGTCGTGAAGGCCATTAAGGCAAAGCCGGCTAACGTTAAGGAGCTTAACGAGTTTTTACATAAGTACGTCTTCAAGAGGCTGGTTAATAACCAAAAGAGGTTTAGAGATTTCAACCGGGACATGGCGCCTGTTAGAAGGGCCTTTGCTAGGATTGCGCAGGTCGGCTTTAGTAGAAGATTGCTCAATTCTAGACGCAGGGTGGCTTCACCCGTGGAATTGGGAAGTTTTAACGATCTTTATGAACGTGCGCTTATAAGTAAACCTGTTAGAATATGCCTTAGCGGCTTCAGGTATGCGAATGGGGGCAAGGAGTGCGATGAGAACGTGCTCATTATTCCCAATGGTGACACGGTCATCATCCATTATGTTAAGGGTGACTTGGATAAGGCCTACAAGGTGCCTGTGCTTGACGTTGAGGTTGGTGAACTGCCGAGTAGGATTGCCATCATCTACGACCCATATCAGGACAATACGTACCTAGTCACGTTCCTTAATAGGAGGCTGGTTTCAGTGACATCCCTCAAGGATGCTGCTGGGGGTGAATTGCTTAAACCCGTGTTGAGGGAGCCTGCGGCATATATTGTAACGAGCATTAAGGGTGAGTTGATTGTAAGCAAGTTGAGGGCTTACCTTGCACATACACGATACTTCAAGGTGCCGATTACAGTTGGGATTTGGCCCAATTATGGCTTCATAGACCCGTATGGGATTATAGACGGGGAGAACCACGGCCTAAGGTCCATTGTTGATGCTGTTAAGTGGATTGATAAGTACTACCCTGAGAATCACAGTGTTGCAAAGGCCAACCTGGTGTACTTCCTTGTGAAGTTCCTTACCCCAGCTGTTAAGGCTGTGAAGACTCAATTCGTGGACAAGGTCATTATCAATATTAGCCTTGGTGGTGTTGGAGTCTCAACATTGTTCAGGGAGATTTTCGTGAAGGGGCTTATTGGGATTAACCCAGGTGATGAACAGTATATTACAGTAATCACGGGGTCTGTTAAAACTGAACCTCAATACAGGAACCTGATTGCGAGGAATGCCTTCCCACTAATCCTCGATGAACAGAAGTTGAGGGATATTGAAAACAATAAGCATATTATCCACTCATCCGCAGTTGGGTTAAACATTGTCAGCGTCCATGCGGCACAGTATGGTGAAGGATTTGGTGCAATATTTAAGAGCCTTAGGGGTGTATTCATTAACACTAATGCAAGGCGTGATGAGATAATAAGGGCCCTTGGCACTGAAGAGTCCCCATTCGCCTACCTAAGGAGGCTCAGGTTTTTAGAGTGGAAAGGCGGTAAGACAGCGCAACTAGAGGGTAAGCTTGCTTATGCGGACTTACCGAAGCTGCAGCCCATTATTGGCTTCCTGGCTTACCTAATGGTGAATCACTGGGATGATTTATCAAAGGCTGGGACATTTGATGAACTGGCGCACATTGTGTTGAGCCTAATACGTAAGGAGGCTAATGGAGACCAGGAGGTCATTAACGCCATTAATGAGCTTGAGGAGGCCATTAGGGAAGTTGAGGCTGAGGAGGAGGCCGCATTCGAGAGGTACTTCAGTAATGAAACAGATGTAACAGTGTTCATGAGTATGCTTAGGGGTATTGCGATAGCGCTGAAGAGGCCCACTGATACACCAAATCTAATCCTCACCCTACTTGAATTGGATGCACAATATGGTGTAGTTTACTCTAAGGACACGAGGGTTGATATGGAGGATGTGAAGAGGAATATTGAAGATTTATTCAACAAATTCGGCATTGATGGTAGCCTTAGTGATATTGCAAGGGCCAATAGTGGGCCATGGGGTGAGGTAGCCAGAAGGCTATTAAGCCTACTTGATGATGGTAAGGTTAGGGTTGCCATTGCAAATGGGTCAAGTTTGATTGGTGGCAGGAGGGATATATTCCTAGGGAAGACTCCATCTAAGCTTAGGTCACTTGGTGGGAAGGAGGGCTTCAGCTTCACCCTTGACGAGATCATTGACATTATCGTGAAGGCTAATACGACTGACATTGATGAGGGGGAGGGTCAGCCAGGTGAGGGTGGCAATGAGTAAAATAATTGGTAGTACTTTATATTATGATTTTTGGACAAAGAGTGCACCCATGAGGAGTGGGAGTACCCTAGGCGCTACTGGACGCACCCGCCACATCACTGCCACGTCAGGTGTGATGAAGCTGGAATGGGGGGTGGGGGTGCAACCCATCAGTTGCACCGAGATGCACCCAGTTGCACAGTTGCACTTATGGTTCTTTTACAAAGGTGAGGCACCGTGAATCCTGTTGAAATAGCCAAGGCTCTAATCCTTGGGAAGTTTGCTGGTAAACTGACTGAGAAGCTTTACGGAGGCAGGAGCCTTGATGACATACCAAGGTACCTAGCCCGTGACATTAGGATTGTAAGTAGGGATAATCAACAACGCCTCGTGAGTGTCATTAGGCCTGGCATGTTCATTGATACCACGGCCAATAATGTCTTTGGGAGCCTCACCCCCACTATTGATGACATGCTCGAGTACACCTTAAAGTCAAGCTACGCTTTGCAAGTTGGGTTCAACTACGGGGTTGTTGGTAGGGATTGGAAGATTGTTAAGCACCTGTACTCAAGCCGTCTCTATGCCTTGGAGAGGGTTATTGTTGAGGTTGAGGGGAGGGATATTACGGAGCTTGATAAGGCTAAGGCAGCTGCAAAGAGGCTTGTTGATGCTTTACTCACATATGTCGATGATGTCTTCGTGGAGTACAGTGGGAACCGCTCGTATTACATTGGGGCATGGCTCCCTGAGCCGTTAAGGCGGGTTAAGGTTAATGGAATGAGCATCGGGCTTGAGGAATTATACAAGAGGATGGGGATTGGGCTCACAAGGGGGCTTGGTGGGGAGGCCAGGAGGCTTGTTGACATGCAATTCCTCAATGCCGCAAAGCTCTTGAGGGTTCCTGGCTTCAGGCATGAGGAGACAGGTAGGTCAGCTGAGTTCCTTGATGCGGACCTTAAACCGGCTGAATTCGACCCAGGCATCATGGACAGAGCAGTCCTTAGTCCAAGCTTTGTCACTAGTATTGTAAATAGTATTATACTGGGGAGTGAGGGTAGGAGGCCTAGGCGTAGGCAAAAGGGCAGGCCTGGTAAGGTCAGTGAGTGGGGCCTTGTAATCAACGTGATGCTTAAGGAGGGTGTTAAGGTTACTGATGGGCGGCGTAGGTTCAGCTACGTCCTTGGTAATTGGTGTGGTGCAAGGGGTATTAGCCTTGATGAGTGTCGTGAAATACACACTGCACTAGTTGAGAATGCCAATATGAGGGAGTACCAATATTACCTTGAACTTGGCTATAAGCACCCGAAGTACTTACCTTGGCCATACACGTTCTTCAGGGGTAATCAATGGTACTCGGTTCCTGATGTTAAATTATTCCAGGAGGTTTGCGAACAATTGAGCGATAGGGTTAGCCACATTCATGACGCTAAGCCTGCGCCGAAGCCAGTTGAGGTAAGCGAGTTTAAGCCTGAGTCTAAGCCCGTTGAGGCTGATAATGAGGCGAACCAGGGCAGCGCAATTAAGGTTAAGGCAGGCCTAGAAACAAAGCCAGCGGTTGAGACGCAGGAATCCAGGGCTTCGGCATCTAGCGAAGGCAGAATGGTACTCCACTCCAGTGGGGAGGGGCCTAAAACCACTGTTGAATCACCTCAATCCAAGGGTAAACGCACTAACGCTGAGGCGTTAAGTGAAGCGCAGACAGCAGCTAAACACAATGAACCTAAACCAAAAATTGGGGTTGAGGCTAAGGTAAGCCGAGAGGCACAGGTTAAGACTGAGGAAGACACTGAAGGTGAGGTAAAGGCAGGGCATGAGGTAAACCCACTCACCATTGAGGCTAGGTTTAAAACGACTCAATCTGAAGGTACTGCAACCGCCGAACCCAGTGATGGTGGATGCTGGGGTTGTTTACAACCTGTTGCCGAAATGGCCAAGGCTCTTGAAGCCATGGGTAATGGTAACAGGCTAACCATCAACATCAGTGACTTTATTAATCATCAGGATGCCCCGGTGGTTCCAATTATCATGCATCGGTCAATAATACACCATGAGGCGATTAAGGTACCGGTAAACCTAGCCACGGTTAATGCCATTGCAAGACGATTGTGCAGAGGAAGTGAAGAGTGCCTAGTGTCCGCCAGGTTGGTTATAATCTTCATATTAAATACTGTTAGTAACGGCCCAGTGAGGCTTAGCTGGCTTGAAAGGGCGCTACGTAGCGAGTCCAGGTACATGCTGCACTACGAGGTGCTCAGGGGGAGTGGGGTGCAGCTGAGTGGTGTCTTAACGCAGTTAAGGGGGCTTGGCATTAATATAATTGGCGATATTGCCACCCCTGATGGCTGGCACCCACGCTGGTTAATGAACCTAATACCAAGGCTACTGAAGGGGAGGGGCTCACTAACCATTAGTGATATAGTGAAGCTGCTCAGGGAGAGTGAGGGTGGCTTGCCAGGCACCTTTGTCGGTGATGTTACCCTCAATGACCTGGTTACCCTTACCGTGAGACATGCAGCGTGGAGGGGTTTGGTTAGGATTGAGGGTGAGGAGATTATTTTAAAATAAATATATAGTATTATCCAGGGCAACCATCCCTGTTTATTCTACAATTTTATTCAATTATTTTACATTTGTAAGAAAAGAGGGGGTGCACTGGTGCAACTGGGTGCAACCTAGTGGTTGCACCCCTCACCCTTATTCCTGCTTCATAAGCCCCTACATTCCCCAATGTGGTGTAGCATCCCCAGGCGCACCCTACCCCCTAGTGGTGCACCTAGTGCACAGTTTTGTAAAAGAATCATTAGATAAAGATGCGTTGAAAAGTCTCATTGCGGTTCACATGCTAATTATGTTATAATCCACAGGGAAAATTTTATAAGTTACCAGTGGATTTTTAATAGGTGTGAAGCTTGAGGGGGCCCTAAACCTAGTCAGGGAGAGGATTCATGACGGGTACCTGGCGCTTCTTAGTGAGGATGTCCCGTGCTTTAGGCGTGTTCAACAGGTAACCCCAATTGACTTAATTGCCGTGGATAGTCCGATTGCGTTAATTGGCCTTGTTGATAAGGGGAGTCTTAATAACTCATTGTTAGAATTGCTCGGCTCACCTAGTGTTGCCTTTGAGAGGAGTATTGCCGCAATTCTGAGGGATAATGGTGAAAGTTGTAGTGTACTGGGTCTCGGCCACCTCGACCTAAATACTGGTATTGCACTAACCGAGGCAATTATTGACCTCATTAAGAGTGAGTTGGGTGGCTTCAAGGCTCAGGGTGGGGTAACGCGCATCCTAAAACTTGATGATGCAATTGGTTTAATTAGTGAGAGGCTTAGGAGCGGGGGTTATGTCCTATTCGCCTCAGAGGACGTTGGATGCCTGAGGGCTATTCAAGCTATCGTGCCAATGGAGTTCATTATTGTTGAAAAACCCATCTTCCTGACTGGACTTGTTAAGAGGGGTGATGCACCTGGGAGGCTTAGGCGAATGCTTAAGGCTAGTAGGGAGGATTGGAATGGCGCAGTTCTCATAGCCGTGAGGGGGTTGGGGAAGTATGGCTGCGGTGCCGAGGGTATCACAACACGTAGCCCTGGTGAATTCAAGGACGCCGTTAATGATACCATTGAGTCACTAAGGTACTTCCTTACATACGATTTAATGCATTAAATACCTGTGGAATTTTCATTAAACCCTCAGTGAATTTAAACAGGCGTGAAGTTGCGTGAGGTGTTAAGGCGCATTAGGTTACTTCAAGTATTTCCCCACTTCGCATGGGGTGATGAGCTTGAAATGTGGAGGTGTGAGGTCACTGATGGGTTCATTAATGGTATAATTACTGGTGGGGTGATGCTGCCGTAGTTTAACCCATAGGTAATCCACAAAAGCACCACTGAGGTGGTTACCCCATGCCCCAGCCCCCGGCTAAACCCCATGGTAAGCCGCAGGAGAAGCCAGGGCAAAAACCACAAGGGATTGCTAGGCATAATGATTTTAATGAGGAGTATGTGAATAGGCTAGTGGACGTAACCCTAGCCAATGGAACAGTGCTAAGGGGTACTATCCTTGAGGTGAGGAAGTACTGGCTCAAGGTGCTTGTAGACGGCAAGCCCCACTACGTAAACAAGGCCTACATAGTCGAGGTGGTGCCAGCCTAGTCCCCTGGCCCTGGGCATGTGCTGCATAATCCATGTGGAAATTTTTATAAAACCCCGTGGATTACATGTGACATGTCAAATGGACCAATTATGGTCAGGGGTAGGGTCATTGTAAACGCTAAGGGGGATGTGTATATTTACGTTAGGAAGCGTAGCTACGGTGGAAGGGAATTGGTAAGGCACAAGGGGGCTATCGTGGAGGGTATATTATTCATTAAGAGTGAGGGGGAGGGTGGAGAAGGCTAAGGCGCATTTTCACTAGGCTGACACTACCATAATGCCGGTTGCATTGCCTTAACAGTCTTCATAAGGTGCATGCATGCCTCATACCTAAGAGGCACTACCCCACTCTACACCTCCTAATTAGCCCATACTCATGCTAGCTACGCCGCCTAATTACGTCTAGCCATGGGTTATTTACTAGGAAGCTTGGGGCATTAGCCTCAACCTGAGATGGCGCAGTCTCACTAACCTGCTTAGCCTCAACCTGCGTCCGAGTAGTATCATGCTTACCCTCAGGCTTAGCTATAATAATCTCGGGGTTTAGGGTTGTTAAGTTAAGCCTAACACCTGGCTTTAGAATTAACTTCACGTCACCATGCCTAAGAGCCATGTATACCGCAACGGCATCATTAACCATGGCGTAGATTGGCGTACCACTGCTAAGCGACTCAATGTGAAGAGCCCTCCAAAGCTCCTCCCCAACCCTAACCTTCAACACCCTCCTACCCACAAATTGAAAAACAGTCAAAGGCTAATTAGGGTTACCTGGTTCACCGGTTAACCAAGCACCCCGAGGCCCAATGCACCGGTGTACCTTGGAACCTGGGCCTCAGGGAACCAGGGATACTGGATACTCCGACACCTAGTGCCTTAGGTTTAAAGGAATTGACCATAACTTAACACCTTAACCTTTCCGATATTGTCTAAGTTCCTCGTGCTTAAGTGGACCTAATTACTAAGTCTCCTTCTCGTAGTAATTGAATACTTATAAAGTTTCGTGTTTTGTTAGACTAGTGAATGAGCGATGGTTGTTCATTACTACGTTGTTGAGGGTGGAATAAGGGTTTACTATGAGCCGGAGCTTGATGGTGGCGGTACTAGTTTTGGGCAAATGTTTGTTCCGATTCTAAGGAGACTGGGGTTAGGTGGTTCTTGTTATGAACCATTCTCCGGGCCGGCTTTCATGGGCTTTTCACTGCTTGGTACCGGTATTGTAACGAATTAGTAGCTAACAATGTTAATTCTAAGGCAGTAGCTTATGTCAAGTTTACTTAAATTCAATGGACTAAGTAATAGGGTTAGGTGCTACGTATCAGACCTACTGAAGAGTATATCGAGAGAACCGAAGTTGACATAGCCATGGCAAATTTTCATTAAGGCCTAATGCAGTGTCTAATAACACGAAGGATCTCATTGCTATCTATTCCTTACACACCCCATCAAGCCTAATTGATCTTTTGTATAATTATTGAGGTATTTTTTATAGTATTCCTCATTCATCAATTGACAACTGAAGTCCTTATTCATAGTGCTTATGAGCTCGGTGACGGATCTATTGGTTACGTATGCATGGTACTCAAAAATAACCTCTTTGAATAACTTAACATGCTCATAATCATTGAGTATTATCTCATACTCGCAACCTTCACAATCTAACTTAAGTACAGCATTAGCAGGATTAACCTTAAATTTATTAATTACATCGCTGAGGGTTATTGACTCAATATTTACATAATCACCTGCGCCATGTCTCTTAAACTCATTTATTGAACCGCCTCTTATATTTATGGTCACATTTGTTGGAATCTCCACAATCATGTGCTCACTATTTACCATTGCATTTATTGGGATGATTCTTTCCTCCATACTATTTAGATGAATATTATCGAGCAATTCCTCGTAATTAGCAGGTAAAGGCTCGATGGCTATGACCTTCTTCGCACCCTTAAGGAGAAAGTATATTGCTGTGTCCCCAACAAAGGCTCCGACATCAATAACTACCTTTCCATTGACATCAATTCCCTCGTAATTGCCAAAATCAAAAACCTCAAGAATAGGCCAATGCATATGCTTAAATCTAACATTGCCCTTGAGCCAAAAGCCGTTAGTTAAATCATATACCCAGCCGTTCTTAACAGCGAAATCTATAGCATATGCATCACTTTTTTCAAACTCCTCAATAGGCACTTGAATCTCATTCGTATAAATCACAAACACGTCACGATCATCACACCTAATCAACTTAATGAGCCCACGTGAAGCCCCATTTACAAGGCACCGAAAAACCTCAGGACCTAACTCAAAGGCGCAACCATTAACCTTAGCCGTAAGCTTAACATTGAAACCAACCTTAATCAAAGCATACTTAATCAACAGTGATAACCAATTATCGAATAGGTAACGACTAGCCAAAGCCCTCCTAACCCTCTTTACCATTTCAGCAACACGTAATGATACT
>OFEH01000585.1_pt1 | contig 10826 bp, 15 predicted proteins | sample 1521031 | NCBI WGS metagenome assembly OFEH01 (sample SAMN05518350, study PRJEB24110) | hypersaline lake metagenome | isolation source: Grendel Spring, Yellowstone National Park, Wyoming, USA | place: USA:Grendel Spring, Yellowstone National Park, Wyoming, USA | collected 2011-11-16
TTTTCAATCTGCTTTTCCACATCTACCAAAGCTGTAAATTTAATAGCAACCTGCTTTTTGAGATTAAACAGTTCAAAAAGAACAACTAAAAGCAAGATGCTATTAATAATCAGTGCCACAATATTTGCAATCAATATCGCATTAATCATTGCCAGCTCCTTGTTGAGATTGTTGCATCATTTGTTGAGCCTTTGCTTGAGCTAAGATATCTACATACTGACTTAAATTTTGCGGTTTAGATACAACATGAGCCAAAACTTGAGGATTTTGTAGCATTTGTTGAATAATTGAAGAGTAAATCTCAGGTTCAATTTGCATTTTAGCTTGTTGCATTTGAGCCATTGCTTTGAGTTCTTCTGGTGGTGGTATTCTTACCAAATCACTATCAAGCTGTAAAGATTTAAAGATTTTCTTAAATATTTCTGGCATGTTTAAAAATGGTATTAAACCTAATTGAGAAGCCATTTCAACCATACTCATGATGTTATCTACTTCTTCTTTTTGCTTCAATACACCACTCATACCTTCTACTTTAATGTCTGTGCCTTTGTAAAGTTCTTTAACAAGATAGTAATACGGTTCTTTGTTTTCTAACAACGCTTTATTCACAATGCCGTTAATTTCCTTAAGCTCTGTATCAGTCAATATCCCACCGTTTAAAATATCTGAAAGATGATATTGGAACATCAAAGTTAATAGCTTTCTTGCTACCGCTCCTATAAACTGGTCTTCAATACGATTTATGATGGTTGAAATAATGTTTTGGTTCATCTGAGTTTTGATAGCCACTTCCTTAGCCGTTGGTCTGCCTTTGGAAGTAGGTTGTCCCATTAAAAACTCTGTTATAGCAGAGACATTTTGCCCTTCCTGTAATATCAATTGTCTAACTGGTAAAACATTCGGATCAAATGTAGCCATTGCAAATGGTCTTATAGCTTGTTCGTCGGATACAGTCCTAATTACTGCGAAAGGTTTTACTGTGAATACATCTTGCTCTTTATCAAGAGCGGACACATTTATCTCAAAGCCCATCGTAGTAGCTAAAATAGCTCTATCAATTATAGCCCTTAATAAACGGCTATCTTCTTTGTAATAGTCCCAAATTAAATCAACATAAGACAATTGCATGTCATCGCTATAAAATGGAACAGATATAATTGGAAGCCGTTTATCCACATGTGTTATGGTCTCAACATCTACCAAATACTTGTCATTGTAAAGCGTTAGTTTTAGCGGTAATGATATCACATCAAAGTTTGGTGATACATACCTTCCAAAAATGTAGGTAATCTTTCCATACGTAGCTTTGTCCTTTATAGAAGTAATTAGATAGTCAGTCATGTCTTTATTTGTAGTGAGATTGTAAGGCTCTAATTTTTCTGGTGGATTTTTCCAAAGCGTAGATAAGCCTTTTACTACTTCTATTGGCTGGAATGTATCATAAGCGTAAAACTGTCCATCTGCAGATTTGTAATAGTTTAAAGGATTTAAGGCTTTAGCTATTACTTCAAACTCTACATCGTCCCACTCATCTACTACATAATCGGCATCAAGCAATAAAGTAAGTTCGCCTGATAGTATAGCATACCACAAAGCTTTATCCAATTTATCAAACAGTTTTGTCCTATATACAGCCAAATCAAATATCTTTTTATATGCTGATGGAAGATATGTGTATTTGTTGCTTCTGAATGAAAGCAACGCATCTGTTGATTTTTGAAGCAAAGCACGAAGATAAAGGTATGCAAAAATCGTTTTTTGAAAGAATAGTGAAGATTTTATGTTAGTTCGCCAAGCCCCAGAGGCATTGTCAGGGTCAGGAATGACTGAGTTTCCATTTAGTTCTGCCACATACTCCATAACCTTGTCTCTCTTTAATTGAGACACGGATTGGAGCTCTGTGTAAATAGTAAGAGCGAATGTTTCTAAATCTTCTTTTGAAACTATATACTCACCGTTTATTGTCGTAATATTAAAATTCATACTAATAATTTAACATTATTTCAATACTTTGTCAATAATAAGTTTAGAATATGCCTTAGCTCCAAGCCTTGTTAAATGCACGCCATCATGGACAAAAAATGAAGGGCGGTTTTTACTGAAATCATACCAATCTATAATCTTAACATTACGGTATTCTTTACTTGTTTGAAAATACAAATTATTTACTTCATGCTTCCATATATATCTATCTGGAAGCTGAATAGTGCAAAGATAAATCTTTTTGCCATGCAAAAGGTTTATTAAACGCTTTAAATCGCTTGGCTTTACATATCCATTAGTTCCAAGCTCAATGATAAAGACATTGTAATCATTTATGTTTATGCGTTTTAAAACATCAAATACATTGTAAAATTGTCTTCCTACTCTGCCATTTACGTAAAATGGAAGATAAGGCTTTAATTCTAAAGAGATACTATCACCAATTAAAGCCACTTTTAATGGCTGAGAAAATACCAACATTACACAAAATAAAAGAGCATAAAAAATTTTACCAAAAACTGACATAATCTACCGCACACATTGGTTTATACTTCTGCCCCCATTGGAATATGTGGAGCGAGTAAAGGTAATTAATATCGCAGGCACTTCTATATTGCCTGCATCTTCCATGACTACGCCATACACAGACATAACCCCTGTGATGTGGTTGTCCGATATGTTCCTTGCAGTAGTCATAACACGCTTGCCATTGCGTTGAATGAGCTCCTTTACATTCCCGCACAACCCAATTACCACCATTATAACGCTGATATGCTATCCACAACTTATGGTCTGGTGTAGAATGTATAAGTGTTTTTAAAACATAAGCGAAACCATAAAAAGCATCCATGCTCCAACGGTCTTTCCAATGTGGGAATAAAGGTCTGATAAGCCAATCTTCATCAACAGGTGTTAATTGGAAATAACCTATAGAGCCCCAACCATCTATAGAAGTAATCCACTTGCAATTACTTTCTTGTTCTGCAAGTGCTACGTTATACCACCAGGGAAAGCGCGGTGATATTATTTGCTTAGCTGATTTCTCAATCGGTTTTTCTAATTTAACACATCTTGGATTAACCCAAGCTAAAGATAATTGCGATATAAATAAGAAGCACAATAGAATATATTTTATCATAAGGGTCTCTCCATTCTACATGACCTACCTTCAATAACCTCGTTGTGTAATAATACACTAACCCTGCACTTGCAAGAGCCACTTTACGAGCTAAAGCAAATAGAAAGGCTCCGTGTGAAATTGTAGTGCTAAATGCTACAACAAAAAACACTACAGCCAAGATGATATCCAACCAATGCTTTTGAACTATAACCTTTAAATTGTTCATTTTTTACCTCCTTTAAAGCTAAAGCACAGAATAAAACAATTGCTATACCAAGCCTAAATACAGTCCCTAAACCTAATAGATTTATCATGGCATACTTGGAAACGGCACACTTATTGTGTAAGATGGCAATGGTAAAGCCGTCGCTGAGCTTAATTGCTGACTGATTGAGTAATACTGCTCTTTAACTTGATAAACAAAGTTTTGTCTATATCCTGCCTTTAATAATTGCTCTAACCAATATCCAATTGTAGAATTAGTATTACTATTAAATGTCTGGCTTAATGTAAATAACGCTTGTGTGTAAGAAGCTCCAGACAAAATTTGCTGAGTAGCAAGTTGTTTTACTTGTGTAGGATTAAGCCCTTCATAAGTTAAATAAGCTTCAGCATTAGTTACATCTATCATATCTGCACGTTGCTTCCAATCTGGATAATATTGGTAAATGTAATACATCGTAGACTGTGAAAGTTGTTGTAAAGCTTTTTGCTTTGCCTCAGCTAATAACTCTTCTTGTGTCTTAGTCCTAATCGTGCCAGAGACATAAACTACATCGTCAGGAGAATTAACCGTAAAGGAAGTGTAAGACACTCCTGGCGGAACTGCTGACTCTGTTAATGCACAACACAAAGTAGAATTTGAATTTAAATAAGCATATACTATCATGATAACCTCCTTATAATTACAACACCTGTGGCATTACCTCCAGTATAAAAAATTTGAAGAGTGCCGAGCGAAGTCCACGATGTTGATGTATCAAACCAAATACTGGAACCAACACTAAGTCCTCCACTATCACCACCAAAGCCAACTACATGTTTAGGATATGACCAACCCCAATAAGAAGCGATTGCTCTTAACGTAATAGGTGGTATATCTGACTGACCGTATTGTAAATCTACCCCAAAGGCACCATTTGTTGGACCTGACCATGAACTAACCGAGCCTGCAGGAGAAACTTCTACCGTAGAATAAGAAATATTACTATAACTTGTATTGTTAGGATATAACCAAAAAGCTCCATTAGACCCACTACCAGTTGCAACAGAAAGAGTAAATTCGTATATAACTGGATTAAGTGCTGAAGAAGGCTCAGGAACCGCTATATGAAGAGGTATTGATGATTGGTTATTAAAGCTTATATACGCCACTTCTCCTACCTGTAATAAATAATCCGATGATGCATATGTCAAATTTACAGGATTTGCGTATGCGTTGGGTGATGAAATATTAGGTATTACGCTTGCTGGAAATTGCCCATTACTATCAAGTGGAAGCAACATATTTGGAGTAGGAATTGGTGAAACACCATAACCACCTACCGTAGTGGCATTAATAACGGTTGAAGTATTAGAAGTAGTAGAAATATTAGGTATTACGCTTGCTGGAAACTTTCCGTTTTCATCCAAAGGTATTATTGTATTAGGAGCAGGAGTTGGTGAAACAGTATACCCCCCAACCGACTCTGCATTCTTTACTGTTAAAGTCGTAGGGTCATTATTCACAAAAGCATTAGCCAATGTAGTAAAGTTTTGGTTAGCTAAGTTTAACTCAATAGTGACTTGATCAGGATAAACGGTAGTTGGGTGAAACGGTGTCGGAGTGTAGCTTAAGCCCATACTTTAACCCTCATACAAACTAATTTAACACAAAACCTCACCATTGTCAAGACTAAGCTAACCTCCTGACTAAAACGAAACCTGATGATGCTTGCGGAAATGTAATTGTGCCTAAAGATGTCCAAGATGTGGTAGTGTCGTTCCAATTACAGGTGGCTATATTTAACACAGGACACGAAGAATAACCTGTTTCATTATATACCATATTTATATGTTTATTTGTAGTAAAATTAACAATATAAGCCTTTACACAAGTTATTATTGCCCCTATTCTAAAATTACTTAAAGTATCATATCCCGTATTAAAACTACCACTATTTGTCAAATAGGCTTCAATATAAGTAAATGCATTACTATAACTTGTATTGTTTGGGTTTAAAAATACACCAGCTGCCGTTCCACCGCTTGTTCCAGCACTGTTTGATGAGACTATAGCCATTTCATAATACGTCCCGTTTTGTGTTGCAATATATAATGGCACACTTGTTGCATTTGTAAAGCTTATATAAGCTACTTGCCCTACACTTAAAGAATAATCAGATGTTGCAGATGAAAGATTAACAGCGTTAGAATATGAATTGTTATTTATTGGCGGAAACACACTACTTGGAAACTGTGCGTTAGAATTAAGCGGTAATAAAGTGTTTGGAGCAGGTGTTGATGAAACAGGATAGCCTGCCACTAAGGCTGAATTGGCTGAATATACCACTGTTAGAGAAGTTGGGTCATTATTAACAAAAGCTTGAGCTAATGTTGTAAAATTATTATTAGCATAACCTAATTCAGTCTGAATCTGCCCGCTGTAAGTGATTGAAGGATGGAATGGTGTGATAGTATAACTTAAACTCATGCTTTTCTTCTAACTAAAATGTATCCAGATGTTGCTTGCGGAAAAATAACCGTGCCTAAAGATGTCCAAGAGGTAGTGGTGTCATTCCATTGATTGGTATATACTCTAATTACAGGAGAAGTAGACGTGCCTGCATCTGAAGATATCCCTAATATGTTTTTGTTAGTTGTAAAATTGTGTATAAAAACTTTAGCATTACCAATAGCCATGCCTATTCTAAAAGCACTATAAGTAATAATATCACCACTACTACTACCACCGCTTTGCACATATGCCTCAAGATAACTAAATGCATTACTATAACTTGTGTTGTTTGGGTTTAGATATATTGGACTTGCCGTTCCACTTGTTCTAGAACTATTTGATGAGACTACACTCATTTCATAATACGTTCCATTAGTTGTAGCAATACATAAAGACACACTTGTTGCATTTGTAAAGCTTATATAAGCTACAGCTCCGACTGGCAACGAATAATCAGCCGTTGCGGAAGATAAATTTATAGGGTTGGCGTATCCATTACTGCTTACTTCTCCTGGAATTACGCTTGCTGGAAACTGTCCGTTTGCATCAAGCGGAAGCAACACATTTGGAGCAGGTGTTGATGAAACGGTATAGCCTCCAACCGTAAGAGAATTAACCGAATATAATACTGTTAAAGATGTAGGGTCTTGATTTATAAACGCTTGAGCTAATGTTGTGAAATTGGCGTTAGCTAATTCCAATTCAGTCTGGACTTGACCTGTGTAAGAAATATTAGGATGAAACGGTGTAATCGTATAACTTAAACTCATGTGATTAAATATAACATAAAGCATTTAACTTGTCAAGAATTTGTGCTATAATTCTTATATGAAACTTGCCTTTTGCGGTTATGCTGGCAGTGGTAAGACAACATTAGCTAAATACTTCGTAGAACACTACGGTTTTAAGCATGTCTCATTTGCCAAAGCCGTAAAAGATTTAGCCAAAAAGCTATTCCCTGAGCTTAAATTTGAAAAGCCTTTCACTGAAACCGAGCGATATACTTTAATAGCCATAGCGGAAGCCATCAAAACAATTGATTTATACCATTGGATTAAACAGGTTGAAAACCAAATAAAAGGTGATGAAAACATCGTATTAGACGACTTAAGATTTAAGTTTGAAGAAGTAGAGTTAAGGAAACACGGCTTTCACATCATTATGATTTACTGTCCTCCAGAAGAACGAGCCAAGAGATTAAACGGTGTTTTAGTAGATAATCATGAGAGCGAAATTGAAATGATTACGCCAGACCTAATCGTGTCTGGCAATGATGTAGAAGCTAAGGCTAAGGATATTATACGGAAATTTTACCCTCTAAATAATCCTTAATTGCATCTCTAATTAAACTGGCAATACTACATTCACTTTGTTTCGCTCTGGCTTTAATCTTAGCAAGCATCTCGTCAGAAACGCATAAAGACACAACATAACAATAACGCTCTGGTTTTAACTTTTTAACAGGTGTCTTTAGGTATTCTTCCAAAATTTTATTACCTACTTGGCTTATTGTTTCTTTTCCGACCTTTTGTAGAAACAAATCAGCTTGTTCGTCAGTCAAGAATGTGTGAATTTTTTTTCTGACCATAGATACTCAACTCCACAGTTTTTATATACTCTTTCACTATATCCCTAACCAATTTAGACACTTCTGTCCTTTCTTGTCTAGCTCTATTGAATAAAGCTTTTTTCAACTCAGCTCCAATACTACACCTTACTCTTTCTGTGTAAATCGGATACTGATAACGCTCATATTTTGGCTCTTCTGAATTAGGTGTAGTATTTTCTAAATAATCCTCAATCAGCTCTCGCATCAATTGAGACACTGTCTTATTCTGAATGTGTGCGATATGGTAAAATTTGTCAGCCATTTCATCAGTTAACAACACACTAATAATTTCGCTACGCTTCATTAGTAGCTCACCTTCGCTTCAAAGAAGTTTGTAAGGTCTGGCAAATCAGTTTGCGTTGTAATCCACTTCATAGGATTTTTCACATTGAAAATTGGATCAAATCCTAATGAACGCATTCTCCTATCTGCTAAATACTTCACATATTGAGAGTAAGTATCAAATGACAGCCCTACAATTTTCTCAGGCATAGCTACTCTGGCATAAGCTATTTCAATATCCACAGCATCTCGCATCAATTGGTTAAATCTGTCTTTAAATGTTTTACGGTCGTATTGTTTAAACATTTCATTTAACAGGTAGATGCCAAATGCTAAATGTCTTGTTTCGTCCTTAAGTATCCACCTAACCAGCTCAGCCACATTTGATAAGAGATTACGCCTGCCAAATGCTAATGGAGTGATAAAGCCACTGAAGAAGAATACACCTTCCAATATTGCATAATAAACAAACAAATCTTCAATAAGTTTATACTCCGATTGCGTCATGCATAACTCTTTTGTAGCGTTAAGCTCAAAGTCAGCCTTAGCCTTAATCTCAGGTGTGTTTTGATGCATGTCATAAACTTCTTTAACTTTAATCCCAAGCCCGTCTATGATGTAGCGAAATGTGTCAATATGCTTCATCTCTTCCATCAATTGATAGCCTAAAAACATTCTCGTTTCTGTGTTGAAGAGATGCTTAGATATCTCCAAAATGTTTTGTCCCACCCAACCTTCAGCCGAAGAGAAAAATCCCAGTGTGTATAAAAAGTAATGTCTTTCAATGTCTGTAAGCTCGTTGTAAAATTGGTGTTTGTCTTTCTCTAACGGGTATTCTTCTGGTATCCAGTAATTGTTCTTAGCCTTTGTGTAAAGGTCTAAGATTTGAGGAAATTGGACATAGTCCAGCCTGTAAATGTGAGAAACACACGCCATAAAACCTCCTTAATTAGTGTTTTCTTTTCTTGGCTTCTTTTCTAAAGGTTTCAGCCAAAGTAGCCCTCTTTCTAACAGTTGGATTGGATGACTTTTTGCCTTCGTTAATACACTCCTGCGTCACGCCATCATATCCTTTACGCTTGCAGTATTCAGTAAAGGAGCCAGGGTGCTTAACGGAATCTTGCATCCAATCTTTCTTTTTCTTAGCCATGTATAAAGTATAGCAAAAAATTATGCATTTGTCAAGTGTTTAAGACATTTGAGATTTCAATATTATATCCACTGCACTTAATAGTTTGTCTTTAAGTTCGTCAGGCGTGTTTTCCCAAGCATCAGCAATTTCTTTAGGTGCCTCAATCTGTATTAACACCAATTCTGATTTATCTAAAGGCGGATTTTGAAAACTTACAACAGAATAATAAGGACTATACATTATTTGTGTTAATGCCTGATTTACAACGAGGTCAACATATCTACCTAAAGCTGTAGCTAAACCCTTGTTAATCCATATCTCTATAACTCTATTCATCTATATAGTATAACATAAAATCAGTTTTTCTGTCAAGTGTTTAATAAATGCTCCATCTTCATTGCAATATCTCTAATCTCCCATTGAGCCCCGTTTTCTTTACGTTTAGAGATAAAGTCAAACAAGTGTGGAAGCGTTCCTGAAATAAGTATATTAGTCTTTTGTCCGTGCGGTAGTATGAAGCGTGCATCTTCCGATGGAATACCAAGATTAAGCAAGTCTATATACGCATCTTCCGACTGTTTTACAGCTTTTAAGAAAATCTCTAACGCTTGAGAATTGGCTTTGACCGATGGAGGAATTATCATCATGTCTTCTCTCGGTGCGTCTTTTTTGCGTGGAAACTGTAGCACATACCTTTGCGAGCGCTGAGAAAAGTTTAAAGAAGTGTGCCTTACTAATTGATGGGTCAAAACTCTTGACACATTTTCAAGATAAAACACAGCATAGCCAAAGTAGTCTGTAGATTTATACACCAAATAAACATTGTCTGATGAAGCGATTATGGAAGGTTTAGGGATAATGTTTGCAATCTTTTCAATTACTTGTGTTCGTTCTTGCTCTGACAAGTCTTCCAAATAATGCCGTAAGCTAAAGCCTATTATGTCTGGCTGGGCTTCATTCCAATAGGTTTTGAAGTATTTTGAAGCTAATATTTTAGCTATAGAATATCCTACATGCTTATACACAAACGCATGTGAGAATACAGAGAAGTGTTTGTAAGAACAAAGCCTGTTTAAAAAGTCTTTATCCGTAATCTTCGGTTCGTTTAAAAGCTCTGTTAAGCTCTTTTTTGAGTAGCAAACACGAGCCCCCAAACCGCAAAGCCAAGCGTGTGGAAAATCTAATGGAGAAGCAAAGTGTTTAATTTGCATGAAATAATTATATCACATTTTGATGGGTGCCCGAAGGAAAATAAAGCCTTAGACTTGCCACCTAAGGCTTAATAAATTGAGGAGGGTTTACCATGTAGCCTTATATTTTAATATAGCACTTTTCAATAGTTTTGTCAAGCAAAACATAAAGGGTTGTGGGTGCCCTAAGGAAGTTTGAAAATTGGATACACCATTAGCAGGAGTGCGGGGGTGCTGTGGCGGTTTTCAATTTCGCAAGCCAACCACCCAACGCAACCCACACGCAAAATCAAGCGTGTTTAAAAATCCCGCAAGCCCAATTGTGTCGCAATGTTTAAAATGCTTTTTAAAATCGCATCGTTTGAAAAATCGCAATCTAATTTATCATGAAACGCTTTCATTCAATTGACACGCAAGGATTTCCAGCGTTTGAAAATAGGATTTCTTTTGTGTAAAAATAGGATTTCTTTATGCATCAAGGAACTCCAAGCGTTTGAAAATTTCAGTGTTAATATAATAGTAATTATATTAACATGAAACTGACAAAAAGCATATAAAAAGTGGTTTTTAGCATTATAAAAGCGGTTTTTTAGCAGTTTTTAGCATTTTTTTAGCAGTTTTTAGCAAAGTTTTTAGCATGCTTTTTGTTTGAAAAACACCGCGCGGAACATTGGGAGAGAATGAAGAAAGGCACCAAATCGTTATTTTTTTTTTTTTTTTTTAGCATTTTATCTATATCTATTATTTTCCATGAAATAAAAAAGTAAGTAAGTATTAACTTATATACACCCCCC
>OFEH01000586.1_pt1 | contig 10796 bp, 6 predicted proteins | sample 1521031 | NCBI WGS metagenome assembly OFEH01 (sample SAMN05518350, study PRJEB24110) | hypersaline lake metagenome | isolation source: Grendel Spring, Yellowstone National Park, Wyoming, USA | place: USA:Grendel Spring, Yellowstone National Park, Wyoming, USA | collected 2011-11-16
TGCGTGGCCGAGCTCAGGGGCCTCCTTCCCTGGCCGACCTACCTGGTGTACGGAGGCTGTGGGCTGACCGACGGCCTGGTGGTGACGCCTGCAGGGGTTGCAATGGCTGCTCTGGTGGCCGTGGGCCTCTTCAGGCTAGTGGCGAGGAGGACGTGACCCCCTAAAGCCTGGAGGTTCACCAGGACCATAGTCCTCCTTGCGCGCCTATTACCGCGGTCCTGTCAATAGGCTTCCGTGCGAATTCGTGTAGAAAAGAGTGTCATTGCCCCTAACACGCCTTAGCTCTCCTAAGCTGATGCTAAAGTTTGGCTCACAGGCACTTGAACTTGACTTTGGCTAACTCTTAGAGCCTAGAAAGACCTACAACGCCAGCAAGTCCTTAACTGGCTCAGAAGCCTTACTATAGCGCTCTGCATCACTTCAGTAGTTAACCTTGATTAGGGTGGTTTCATTGGTTAAGAGCACTGTAAGTTCATATCTAAGGGGGCTTGTACCTCTGGGGCCTAAGAAGATCACCAGAATGACCACTAACCCGGAGAAAGAGCGTTACTTAATCTTAATACACCTACCGCTCGAATTAAACGACCTGTGGAGGGATGTCTACCAAAGCGGTTAAAGGTAGAATTAGCAGAGCCTTTAAATCCTATGGCGTTGGAGTTAGAAAGGTGGGAAAACCAGTGTCCATAGGTTTACAGGATCAATTATTGAGCATTCATAGAGAGCAGATGGAGGAAAAAGCTACTATCCTCCTTGATTTCCTCGAGAGGCTTGAAGGTGGTGTACATGGTTAAGTGTCCGTATTGCGGGTTTGAAGGAGAGTTTAAACTGCTTAAAACTTGGAAGTTCAAGTACTACACGGTCTATTACTATGAGTGCCCTAACTGTGGAAAACTGTTTAGATACTATGTTGGTGTGTCACCACGTGGTAAAAGAGCAGAGTTCATTATAAGGGTCGGGATTCCTCGGGGACAAAGTAGGGGTGGAGCCAAGTGAGTCAGCGCTTCATAGAGTCTCCTGATTTCCCCGTTGACGCTGTAAATAAGGCATCCGCTGAGGAGAAACGGGGTGGGGGTAGACCAGACTACTGGGAAATGGTATTTTGGTGGACGCGTAAGCCGTTGGCGAGCGCGAGGGCTGTAGTTGCAGGGGCTGCGCTTCCATCAAACATAAACCCGATGAGGTTCAAGACATGGCTGCGGCTTGACGCTTCTAAAACCCCTCACAGGCTCAACCCCGAGATACCAAGAGAGCTACAAGGCCTCCTCAAGGAGAAGAAGCTGCTAGACCCCTTTGCTGGCTTTGGATCAATTCCACTAGAAGCCGTGAGACTAGGTATTGGTGAAGTAGTCGCTGTAGAGCTTCTTCCAGTAGCATACATTTTCCTGAAGGCAATACTGGAAATTCCGAAGTGGTCTACAGAGAAGGGGATAGCTAATGAGCTAGTGAAAGACGTGGAGAGATGGGGCAAGTGGATAGCTGAGGAATTAAGAAAAGATCCTGATATTAGGGAGCTATACGATGAAGATGTGGCAGTATACATAGGCACCTGGGAAGTACAATGTCCCATTTGCAAGAGGTATACTCCCCTAGTCGGCAACTGGTGGCTTGCCCGAGTAAAGAAAAACAACAAAGCATACACTAGACTAGCGTGGATGAAGCCCGTCGTAGATCAAGACGAAGCACGCATCGAAGTAGTGGACCTTAATAGAATCCATGGAGCCACCACTAATGCCGAAGTAGCTACAAGCGAGAAATCCATAGGTGGGGCGAAAATAGAGAGTTATACGATCAGGATTGCTGGCAAAGAATACAGCGTACCAGAGCCTAATGTGATTGCAGAGGCCGAATACGCGAGGTGTCTACTCTGTAACAACGTCATGCTAGACGAAGAAGCCATAGCCGAGTTGAAGAGACGCGTTGAAGCGGAATTAGCGAAAACCACTAGAATACCAGTGCGTTTCTCGGACACGTTCTATAGGCAATTATTCACGAAGGGGGTAAACAAGTCGCTTGACGAGTTAAAAGAGAGGGCTGAGAAAGGAGTAGTAGACCAAGACGTGAGGATGTATACTCTGCTCAAGGCGTCCAGGAATATCTCTTCTGCAAAGGAAGTATTCAGTAAAGTATTAAAAGAGCTCAGTGAGCAATACCCAGTCTTCTACCCCAAGAAAGCACTGCGAGACTGGAACAGAAAGCTGGAAGAATACTTAAACGGCCTGATAACACTAGAAGAACTAAAAACCGCAAGCGCTAGGCCAAGACTATTAGTAAAAGTAAAAGTGGTGAACAAGCAACTGGTATTTGAGCCTGCAACACGAGAGGACAACGAGAAATTATGGAAAGCGCTAGAGAAGCTAAGAGCGATATGGGGAGACCCCGATATACCAAAGGAGCCTATTGCACCATATGGTAACAGATATATATTCCCCATCCTCTATGGGTTCGATAAGTGGTATAAGTTATTCAACCCAAGACAACTCCTAGTCCTGGTAAAACTAGTCAAGCTAGTACGAGAAGCGGGTAAGGGAGTAGAGAAGGAGAAGCTAGATCAAGGATGGAGCAAAGAAGACGCATATAAATACGCGGAGGCAGTAACAACGTATTTAGCTATAGCGTTGATAAAATATGCTAATTATAATTCTACAAATAATGTGTGGAATCTGTCACTTATAATGGCCCATACTCTGAGTATGAGAGGTATTGCAATGATGTGGAATTGGTATGACCAACGACCTGATATTAGCTGGACTGGTTCATACCGGAGAAACATCCAGGTTCAACTTGATTCAATTAGCTACCTTTCTAATGCTACAGGTTCCGTAAAGATAATTTTAGATGATGCTTCTGAGCTTTCCAATGTGGGCGAGAAGTTCGATGTGATAGTGACTGACCCGCCTTATGCCGATGACGTGCCGTATTCGGAGCTTAGTGATTTCTACTATGTCTGGCTTAAGAGGGCTCTCAGTGACGTGGAAAACAATGAGTTGAAACCGCGCTTCCTGCCTGAGGCGTTCTTTGATGAGGACTTAGAGATACCGACTCAGTGGCAGAGGTTTGCGCGTAACGAGGTGAGTGAGAGTGAGGGTCGTTGGGAGCACTTCGGTTTGAAGGTCACGTTCGCTGAGTTGTTGACGAGGGCTTTTGCAAATGTCCTACGTTTCCTCAAGGATGACGGGTTACTTGTTGTGTATTACGTTGCCAAGAGGCCTGAGGCCTGGGCTGCGTTGGTTGACGCTTTGTGGCGTGAGAACGGGCTTGAGCTTGTCGCTGCCTATCCAGTCGAGACTGAGAGTGAGGAGAACGTTGTTGCTAGGGGTAAGGCCTCGGTTCTCGGCGGTTACGTCTCAGCATGGAGGAGGCGGGTTGGGGAGAAGCCGCTTGATTTGGATGAGAAGAGGGAGGAGGCGGTTAGGGAGGTTGCTTCGAGGCTTGAGGATAGGCTTAAGGCTTTGAGAAGTACGAAGGGTAGTGCGACGATGTGGGTTTACTCCTACTTGGCTGCCTTGGAGTATTTGACGGCTCACTACCCGGTGCGGCTTGGTGGTGTGGAGCTTAGTTCTGACGGCTTGATGAGGCAGGCTGTCGTGCTTGCGTCTGAGGCGTTGCTGAGGAGTTCCGGTATTAAATTGACTGATAGGGGTGCACATGCTTACCTGGCTCTTAGGATTATGGAGAGCGAGAGCGGTTATGTGGATAGCGATACATTGTCATACGTAGAGAAGGCTGTTGGGCTGGAGCATAAGGACCTAGTTAGGCTTGGCTTGATTACAGAGGTTGAGACCGGCGGGCCTAATGTGGCTAAGCGCAAGACGTTTAAGGTGTTGGCGCCACGTAATGACAGCGTGGATGAGGTTAAGAGGGTTTACTCACTCCAGCGTGGGAGGTCTGCAGTGCTTGATTGCCTAAGGCAGCTCCAGCTCAATGCCACAACTAGAATTAGAACCCTTATTACGTGTACTTCTGAGGTCAGGGAGGAGGCCCTTAACCTGGCTAGGGCCTTAATTGAGCTCTCTAAATTGGGCTTGCTCGATAAAGATGATGCTGACGTAAAGCTTTCAAGGCTGGTTCTTGGTATGGAGTGGTGGCAATGAGCGCCGAGAACCTAAAGCTACTCGCCGAGGGAAAGGTAAGCCCTGCCATAGACGTATACGAGGTATATAGGGCATTATTCCTAAACGAAAAGCCCGAGGAAGCGTACAAAATATACTGCGACCCGCAATCATTCTTCTCCATCACGTACGTAACCCCTGCCTTTAGGCAGTACGTAGAGGATTTCTTGAAGAAACTCAGTGATGGCAAGAATGAGATTTACGTAATGCCTGCCTTGATGGGCGCTGGTAAATCGCACTTCCTAGCCTTTGTACTTCACCTCCTGGCCCTCTATAGGCAGTGTAATGGTGCTGGGGATTGCGTTAGTAGGAAGCTAACGAAGTACGGCATTGATATCGAGGTACCGTCGATAAGTAAGGTTCCTAATGTTGCTGTCTTTAGGGGTAGACAGAGATTAAGAGATTTCGAAAGCAAGCTTAGGAATACGAAATATAAGGATGACTTAAGGAATATTGTTAAAAATAATGCGCCATTGGTCATTATTTTTGATGAGACGCAGTTCTTCGAGATTGATGAGGGCAATGATTTTATCGCTTGGTTGCAGACACTGGCTGAAGTTGTTCGTGAGGTGCCTGAAGTGTTCTTGTTCGTATCCTTCTCATTATTTGCGACAGAGAGGCCAGAGTTAGAACGTCCTAGATCGATAGATGTTGTGAATAGGGTTAATCCAGTTATTGTTTCATTGGACGCCGTCAGTAATATCTCAGCCATACTGAGGAGATGGGGTGGTATAACTGTTAGGGGTGTTGATTTAGAAACACTAAAGGGTTTGGTTAGTGAGGAGGAGTATAAGCGCCTTGGCTCTGATTTTAAGCAGACGTATCCCGTTAACCCCAGACTCTTGGATGTCGTTCTTAAATTGGCTGATGAGTCTTTAGTTGAGAGGACGAGGATACAATTAACGAGGGAGCTCCTTAGGACTTTAGCGCGTGCTTATTTAAGCACGAACATAAAGGGGGGAGAATTGATAACCTTTGCCCATTTACCAGAACCTAATGACTTGTTAATCATAGGTGGTGCATCAGCGGAGCTTTGGAGATCGCTACTGCACGCCTATGATGATGACATTAATGATCTTAAAAATAGGGGCTTAAGCCATCCGACATACAAGGCTACACTTTCAATGCTTAGGTATACGCTACTTGCAACTTTCCTCTCGAGGTTAATGCCATCGCTTATACTATACCCCACGGAGCATGACCTGCTCATAGGTAGTTACAATAACCTTGATGCTAGTTCTTCAACTCTTAAAGAGGCAATTAATGAAATCGATAGGGGAACACATGTTACAAAGGTTAAGGATAGGTACATCTATTGGTTTTTACGTGATGAGACGCAGGTAATACATGATATGGCAATTACGTACTCAGAAAACGATGGCCTTGATGTAGCTATTAATGAACTAATAAATATCGTTGAGAATAGGTCTGGTGCTTTCTCTGGGGTTTATATTTCAGGAATTAACCCTACCTCATTGGATAGGGTCAACGTAGTTAGTGATAGGAGTTCTTGGCAAAAGGTGTTCAGTAATGATGATGCGTCCATACTTTCAATAGATGTACTTGAATTTGGTGTTAACGTGCGGAAAAATAACTTAATCATTATATCACCTAATAATGAGTTGAAAGCACCTACGAGAGCTATTAAGATCCTTAGGGATTTTAAGATGGAGGTTAAGGAGGATCAAGGCATTAAAAGCGCAATTATTGACATTGGTAGGATAATAAGGACTATTGATGAGGTAAACGGTAAACCCCTAACCTATTTTCCAGACCTATTTGAGATTGAGGATGAGACTTTTAGGAAGGAGATGGAGGAGCTTTTGAAAGCTAGACTTGATAATAGTAAGTTCGCGGCTAGAGCCGCACTTAAGGAGATGGTAAATACGTGGCTTAGTAAGGCGGTGATTGGGTTCAACGATGAGCAGATATTTAATAAGCTTGATAATGTCTTAATTGAGGTTAGTAAGAGAAGGGGGGAGGTCTTAAATAAGATTGCTGAAGAAATCCTCAACCATGATTTAATTAAGAGTCCAATTAAGCAGGGCAACTTCATTAGTGTTGGCGATTTATGGAGTCTGTACTTAAATAACTCAAAACTCCCGCCTGCGCCAATAAGCTTTAACGAATTCTTAGATGCCATTAGGAATTACTGTAAGGGTTATAGGTGTGTTTTTAAGGTGAATGACAACATTGTGTGGATACCAGAATGCACAGGTAAACGTGAGATATCAAGTTTAGATAAGAATTGCGGTATTGCCCCTATATTTATTGGTAAGGAGAAAGAGCCTAAGGAATTTCTCGATTGGCCCGTTAGGCAGTTCCTTGAAAAGCTTCGTGAGATGGAGGGAGGTTCTGTCAGGTATTACATTAAGTATAAAAGGCCTAGCGGTGAGGAGGTCAGGATAAGCGTTGACGAGGCGCTTTCTGAGAAGGTAAGTAGCGATTGGCAGTTCTTTACAGATGGTTGTATCGAGAAAGAGGCAATTAAGGCATACATACAAAAAGTCCTGGTTGATGGTATCGAGCAATACACTATTGAGAGAGACCCTGGTTCCAAAGTGAGCATTGAGGTCTTAGCGAGTGAGGAGATGAGCGCGTTATCTTATGATATTAATGGCGTTGTGAACAGGGTTGATTTATCAGGTGTTAATTATCAGTTTGAGGTTAATGTACCAAAAGAACCAGGTCGACATACGCTCAGCATCGAAGTAGTTTTCAAGAGCGGGGGTAAGGATCAAAAGACTGTAACAATTAACATAAAGGGTAAGAGGAAGAAAGAGTGCATTAAATATGGTGTTTCTCAAGGCGATAATATTAAGAGGATTAAGATGTTAAACGCTAATGAAGCGGAGAATTTATTAAGGTATTTATGGGGTCAGCGTAAGCTCAGCCTAGCCCTTAGTGTGCATACTGAGCAAAAGGTTGGTGAGGGCGAAATTAACCTGAACATGCGCTTTATGGTAAGGGAGGATACATCTTATAATAAAGTTTTACGTTTGTTAATAGCGCTGAAGGACATAGCTCCTAGTGTGGAGGCTGTGTTTGAATTCCTCGGACCCGTCGTTGTAGATAATGATATGGTTCAGAAGTTCAGGGGTTGGCGCCCGGAGTTCACAGTAATATGTGAGGAATGACCAGCACATACTGCGTTGAGGGAGAATACTTATAAACTGAATAACTGAATAATATTTATAAACGGGTAACCATGGTTTCACTAATAGACATATTGAGGCTTGCCGGTAAGGACTTATACAAGCACCAGCTGGACCTTGTGTCAGACGCGCTGTGGCTTCCAAGGCCTAGGTTTTTGCTTGCTGACGATGTTGGCTTAGGCAAGACAATACAGGCACTGTTGCTCGTTAAAGCCTTAATGGAGTTAGGCAGGGTTAATAGTGTCCTCATAATTGTTCCTCGCTCGGTACTTAGTCAATGGTCTGATGAGTTGAATAAATTTGAGATACAACATTATCTCATCGAATCGCCGGAATACCCACTGGGTTATCGAGTCTACCTGGTCACGCTTGATAGGGCTAAGATGATTGATTACATGAATTCGCTACAGAAAATACAGTGGGATTTAGTCGTAGTAGATGAGGCCCACAAGATTAGGTTGGGTAGGGAGAGGGAGAGACTTGCGTACCTATGCAATAGGGCCAATGGATGCGTCCTCCTAACAGCAACGCCACACACTGGTAATGAGAATGACTACAAGTTCCTTGCATCGCTTGTTAACAATGTCGTAATTAGGAGAGAGAAGAGGGATGTAGAGGAGTACGAAAGTAAGAAGATATTCCCTAAATTGAATTATTGGATTGTTCAGGTTAAGGCAAGCAATGAGGAGTCTCAAGCGCTTTACAAGGTTCTTAAATTGCTTGAGAATTACAACGTCGAGAATATTGTCCGTGTTGTTGTTGAGAAGAGGGCTATGTCAAGCCCACTATCCTTCTTCACAACCCTTAAGAGAGTCGTTGCGAGGGGCAGGTGTGACGAGGAGGAGCTTGAGGAGGGCGAGTTGGATTCCTGCCTAAGTGGCGTGGCTAATTGGAGGGATCTTATGGAACTGGCGAATCAGTACTCAGGTGCGGTCGACAGGAAGCTTGAGGCCCTTAAGAAACTGCTAATTGGCAAATTGACTGGTAAGAAGGTTATTGTATTCACTGAGTACGCAACTACGGCTGAGTACCTCTTTCAAAGTCTCACGAGAGAATTGGGCAATTGTAGAGTTATTGAATCACTCGATGGTTATGCCAGGGCTGATTGTGGGGAGTTTGGGGTTATGTACGCCACAGCGCAGGCTAGGGATAAGATAGACGTTGGGGTAGTCGCCTCGAACCTGGCTGAGTCCTTTAAGACTGCCGTTTTTATATCTACGGACATAATGTCCGAGGGCGTTAATCTGCAAGCATTTGATGTGGTTGTTAATTATGAGGTTGTATGGAGCCCCACTAAGCATGTTCAGAGGGTTGGGAGGATTTGGAGGTTTGGTCAAAAGGCTAATTCTGTGCTGGTTATCGATATGGTGCTTAAGACTGCGCTTGAACGTGATGAGTACACTATGTACCTAGACCTCCTGGAGAAGTTGTATGAAATATCACTTAGGGCGTTGCCTCCCCAAAGCTATGGCGAGTTCGAAATCTACGAGGTAGGGGAGGGGGTATACAAGATAATGGAGATTGGCTCGTCGGTGTTCCTAAGGGAGGATGAGGTGTATAATGCCCTATTAAATAGTCCTCGTTTAAACGAACTACGAAGAAGAATCGAGGCAATACTGAGGGAGAGGGGGAATATTAGGTGGAAGCCCAGGCAGGATGTTGATAAAGGATTAAGGATTAAGCTAGGCTATCCACCAAGTGTTGATGTTGAGCCAGGCGGTGGTTATTACATCGTTGACTTAACATATTTAGTGAGAGACAAGAAAACTGATAGGGAGACGGAGGCGTATAGGGAGAGACTTTTAGTTCGCTTACCAACACCGTTGAGCAAGAGTAGGGAGGTTAGGGAGGCACTGATTAGGGAGATTGAGGCAAATTGGGACAGCGTAGAGACTGATAGCGGTGAGGTTAAGGAGGATGAGAGGAGTGAGATTGAGAGGAAGGTTCATATAGAGTTGTGGTCGGATTTAAAGAATTACCTCGCGAGGCTACAGCAGTACTTAGCGATAGGTGAGCCGGGGTATAAGATAGTTGGTATTGCCAGGGCTAGGGTTAGGGGTGATATGCAGACCTCGGTGAAGTACCTGGAGGACTTTGAGAATACTGTCATGAGCGAGGTCAGGTTCAGTCACTTAAGGCAGAGGACCGAGTTGATGGCTGCCGAGTACGCTAAGGAGTATCTACTCAGTATGGGTTATAAAATGATTGAGGACTATAGGAGCGTCCCAAGGCCCTTCGACATGGTGGTTTCTAAGGGCGGTAGGTTATTCACGGTTGAGGTGAAGGGTAGGTGGATTCCTCGGGAGAGGTGGGGTGATAGATATGGTGGGATTATTTCGTTTACGGCTAACGAGATTGATTGGGCATCGAAGTTCCCAAACAACCATATTGTGTGCGTTGTGTACATGAGTGATGGTGGGCTTCATGAGGTGAGTTGCATGACCTTCGAGGAATTCCAGAGGAGGTGGGTGCTCGAAACCGTTAGGGGTATTGAGTACAAGTACGACGCACGCATTAAAGGCCTTGAATAACAATTAACGGGTCGTGGTTGGTCTCGGCTTGGCCCTAATGTAGAACTCGGGGCTTTCCCCTACCTGTGGTATTTACGTAATGGTTGAACCCTGGAGCGGGAGGACCCGGGTTCAAGTCCCGGCGGGCCCGCCACAAGAGGAGCCTAGGCGTCATAGTCTGCAGCACCCTCAGCTTAATTTATTACAACTCTCTCTGTCTAACAGCATCTGGGGTAAGGCTTGCCTCACAGGGTCTACGTTGAGGAGAGCTCCTTGGTGGTCGAGTTCAGGATCCACGGCGTTAAGGAGATATGTAAGTCCCCCCAACAACGCTAATTATTAGTTCCATGGACACTCAGCTAATAGTTTGATGTCTCTAGAGACGCATAACTATTTTGCTCGCTGTCCCCAGCGGCCAAGGGCCCTATTACGTGAGCCGGCCGGGCGCCATGTGTCCCTGGGACAAAGGGCGCTGGCCGCAGCAGGCTACTGGAGGCTGCAAGCTGGGCCATACTATGATGCAGGGCCCAGCTGCGCTCTCCCTGCCCCAGTCGCGGGGACAAGCCTCACCTTGCGTCACTTTGGCCTCACTGACTCACCTCATCAAACTCGGCGAGGTCAGCGACAGCACCTAGGGCGCTTCATCCGTGTTCCTCTTCTGTTTCAGCAAGTCCTTCCATGGGCAGGGCCTGCAGGCCCTTGCGCCTTAAGCGCTTTTCTACACAAGTTTGCGTGGAAATATGAAGGCTGTAGAGCTCAACCAGCCGCCGAGGGCGACGAGGTGACCTACATCAAAGGTTTAGGTAGGGCTTCAGGGCTGAGGGGCCTTGGCCTTCGGCCTCGGCCTGACCCTTATCACGAACTCCGACCTCTTCCCCTTGGGGCTCACGCCCTGGTAGTAGTTGAAGACCCCGTGGCACCTCGGGCACTCCATCCTGCTAACGCTGTAGAACCTGAAGCGCCACGTCCTGAGGACCCTGAACTCGCCCTCGTAGCCGCAGTAAGGGCACTTGACCAAGCCG
>OFEH01000588.1_pt1 | contig 10773 bp, 9 predicted proteins | sample 1521031 | NCBI WGS metagenome assembly OFEH01 (sample SAMN05518350, study PRJEB24110) | hypersaline lake metagenome | isolation source: Grendel Spring, Yellowstone National Park, Wyoming, USA | place: USA:Grendel Spring, Yellowstone National Park, Wyoming, USA | collected 2011-11-16
TTAACTACAAAGCCGTAAACCGTTATGGTGCCTGAGGCGTTTGCGAACCTGAGCACCACTAGAGTGGAGTTAGGGTCGACCTGCGCGTTAAAGCCATTGCGAACTGCCACTATGTACAGGCGTGATGGATAGCCGTCGACGTAGCCCGCAAGATCACCGGGCGGGACTGTAGGTGCGGTGACGAAATACGTATTATTTATGAAGTAGCCCACTAGCTCACCGCCCGTGGAGACATTAAGCGGACTCGTGCTGACGTATAGAGTGTAATCCAGCAACCTGCCTTGTAGTATTTGGACCTGTTGTTGTGTTATGTTTTTGAACTTTCTAGGGTTGAACCACGACATCTTAGCAGGTGTGGGCGAGGCTACTCCAGTGACCGTTCCAACGTCCCCTGGGTACCACAATTCCTGACCATTCACAGTTACTGTGTACGGAGGCCCTCCGTCTATGTAGATGAACGAATTGTCCGTGGGGTTGTATATTGCCCTGGTAATGATCTGTGGGTAGTTAGGATCGTAGACTAGGAAAACAACATCTCCGTTCGGCTCCTTGACGTACCCCCAGGCCACAACCGCATGAAGGCCACTACCGACGTATAGGCTGTCTCCGCTCTGATTGGTAAATTGAATTGTAAGTATAACTGGTTGATTGTTATTTATAGAATTAATGGCGGTTGACGCGATCTCGTTTGCTGGATCCTCATAAACCGTGTTGGCCGGATCGAACCTTTGGTGAACCGCCACAGCTAGAGATGCATCGGTCAAATAGGCAAGGGACGATACCCACTCTACTTTGGATTTTATTAGTACTTTATACGAGTATATATGACCGAGATATAGCTGGTTAGTAGACGTCGCGCTTTGGCTTGGGAGTGTTAAAAGGCCTAAGTAGTAGAGGATCGCTGTTGATGACATGCCCCAGCAGAAACCATCATAATATTCAGTATAAGCATTAAGTTGTGGATTATAGCCGTAGGCATAGCCGAAATTAGGCTGGGAGTACTCATCAAGGAGAGGATTCCACTGGACGCCGTTCCAGTCCACTATGTAAGCGTTGCCTGCGGTTGCGAACGGAATGACGTAAGTTTCATTGCTAAGCCGTGGGTGTAAAGATAAGTACGTTGCGTTTAACTGTATTATGGGCAGTAGCGGATGGTATTGTGGGTTCGTTGAGTAGACACTTAGATTGACTAGCTTGACACCGGTCATAATAAAGCTAAACATGCTTAGCCATATTGTGCCATCCCTATCTGGAAGAAATATTAAGGATTCAGACGGATCCTGGTAAGTCATGTACCACTGTGAAGGATCTGGAAGACCGACTGGAGTAAGATTTACAGGCCAAGAATTGCTGGTTGAAACTACATAGAGATAGATTACTTCATTTTTGGTTAGATTAATGAATCCTGTAGGGCTCGGTGCTATCGTATAACTTTGGTTGTTCAAACTTAGATCATATTCGTATATACCTTGTGGAAGGTTAAATGTTGTGTTATACCATTTACCGCTTATCTCTTTGCTGGCAATTTCTTGTCCCTGACGGAAGTAATTGTTTGACTCGTATAGTTCGAACGAGACATTAGGAGCCCACGAAGTTATAACGAACGTCAGCTGATACATTTTAGGCACAGCAGTCCAGTTCCACTGGTCTGTGGTGATTAGTTGAGTCCAGTTGTAGATCAGTAACGCTGCGTAGATGTAATAAGTTCCACTCTGTGTGGTCGCGTAGTAGTAGGTGAAGTTGTTGAGCCCTGGTCCTATGGTTATTGAGGTGAGTGAGGTGTCTATAGTGGGCTCGCTTGGGTTCACCGTCTGAGGACTGGTGGTAACCCAGATGTACAACTCCCCATGCAGAATTGCATTGAGCGGATCGTCAACTGTAACATTAATAGTTATCCTATTACCGTTTTCGACGGCCTGTAGATTATAGATCCAGGGCTCATGCCTATAGAAGGTGACGAAGTTACTACCAGGCTGGAGATTCACCGTCATGCCTCCCCAGTACTCCGTGAGGTTAAGCCCGGTGTTCGGGTAGTGGTAAACCTCGAGCGTGTAGGTTCCTGGGGAGATGTTGTTGAAGTTCAGGTAGCCGCTTGAATTCATGTACACGACCTCCTTAAAGCCGGAGGAATTGTAGAGGACCCCAAGGACAACACCAGGCACTGTGGTGGCAGGCCTACCAAGAACGTTGTAAACTAGGACAGCCAAAGAAGATGAAGATGGAGGAGTGACTGTGATCGCTGTCCAGTTCCACTGGTCAGTCACAGTGTAGGTGCTGACGTGGGTGAGCACTGCGGCGTAGACGTAGTAGGTGCCTGCTTGGCTGACTGGGTAGGTGAAGTTGAACGTGTTGAGGCCTGGGTTTATGGTGAAGTAGAACACCTTGGATGGGGTGTAGGGACTAGCGAGGGAGGGGTTATTGGTGACCCAGAGCACTATTTCACCCTGAGTCGGGCTAGTCACCGTACCATTGACAGTGACCGTGACCACAATCTCCCCGTTACTCGCCGAGGCCTGTAGATTATAGATCCAGGGCTCATGCCTATAGAAGGTGACGAAGTTACTACCAGACTGGAGATTCACCGTCATGCCTCCCCAATACTCCGTGAAGTTAAGCCCAGTGTTCGGGTAGTGGTAAACCTCAAGAATGTAGGTTCCCGGAGACACACCGTAGAAGTTCAAGTAACCACTTGAATTCATGTACACAACCTCCTTAAAACCAGAGTAATTGTAGAGGACCCCAAGGACAACGCCAGGCACTGTGGTGGCAGGCCTACCAAGAACATTATAAACTAGGACAGACAAAGAAGATGAAGATGGGGTATTTTGTGGTTGGAAAGAGCTCGGAATAAGGTTAAGTCCGGTTGAGGAAGAAGATGGTGCAGGTGGGGTAGTTGTTTGCTGAGTAGTTGCCACGTACAACAAAGCCCAATTAGCATAGGAATGCTCGCCTGTGGCTGCTCCTACTCCGAATACGTAGTTGCCGCTGGTTGGTGGTTTGTAGTAGCCGTTTAGGTTTAGTGTGAAGCTCGCCTCCCAACCCGTGTGGTTCATGTCATAGGCAATGCCACTAAGCGTGTTCGTGCTCGGGTTATAAGTCACTGTCACATTTACGATCACCAGCACTACTGCTATTAGTATTGCTGATGTAGTTATTAGTCTAATTTTAGTATACATAACACGATAACTGTTAATTATTATTTAAGTATTCTGCTAAACTAGTTAATGATGAGTGGGGTTTCAGCTGCATGCAATCAACCTACCTAATGCTGTTGATTCATGCATTAGGGCCTTACCAACTGGCCTACTGTTAACAAGCCCCTTACCCCTTAGTTTAGCCAGCACTCTCCCGATGGCTTGTAGGGATATTGCCTCGTTGAATTTTGAGGTGTAGCCCTTAACAACCTCCTTGGCTAGGCTGTAGCCGCTGCAGATACCTTAGGAACCTGTACTCAACTAGGCTCAGGTCAATGAGCCTAGGCACGATTGGCCAATCAACCGGCTCACCCTTATCACTAGGCATGACAAAGACCCTATTAATGCTGATGTTGGTGAAGCCGCCTACGGTGGCTAGAGCCATAGCTAGGAAGCTTAGTATCGTTGTAACCCATCTGTCGCCTGCAATACCAATCACCACATCGCAAGGTGCATTACCCTCAATCATGCCCCTAAGCATTGAAACGGAGTCAACTAGGCTAACCTGAGTGTTAACGGTAATCGGCTTAACCTCAACGTTTAAGTCTTGGTAAACTTGCCTAGTGAACTCGGCTAATGCATTAAGCGCATCACCACTAACGCTGACCAGGATGATGAAGTCCCCATCATTAACGTCGGAATTGATGGGGGCTAACCTAGCTGGTGTGATGTTAATGCCTACGCCGATGATTATGCACCTCTTATCCATTGATGTGTAGGCTTCGCCGTGGTAAAATACCTAATGCGAAACCCACCCACCGCCTAATACTCAACACACTTAACCAAGCCAGCTTTCTCAGCATAGTAGTAGCGCATTATTGCTTCACTTGGCTTATCCGAGTGGATGAGTTTAATTGACTCGTCGTTGTGCCAAAACTCGATAACCAACCCATCATCACCCTCGTAGATGCAGTACCTATCAACACCACCAAGAATCCCCCAAGCCAACTGCAAACCAACCTCAACAGCCTCACCAACAGCGAATGCCTTGGTTACTCAAGTGTTGTTGATGGTTACTACAACTACATGTACGGTTCCAGTAGCAGTGGTGAACAGGTTAAGCCATTGACACCGAGCCAAGTCGATAGGCTGAGGGACTACATTAGGGAGAATGTAATAGGAGTATTCTCGCTGAGATTGATGAATTAGCCACTCAACTACTATCAACACCAAATCAAACAATCCACGGAAGCTCAATACTCAGCTTCCTAGCCTAAACTCACCACACCTAACATTACCAGCTTCCTAAACTCATTCCCATACCCGCTAAGCGTACTTGTACTTAGTCATAAGGTACGAAGCTGTTAATGAGGATGCATGGGTTAGGGTGGACTTTAACGATAGGGGTGGAGATTAACATGCAAGAGGAGACAACCAGCAATACCCCTTAGAGCATACACTATTACGTGATACGCATTAGCACGACTTAGAGACTTGAAAACCGTATTCACCAGGCACTAAACCATCCTGAAGCCTAGCCGTGCAGCCTAACCTAGGGTCAAAGACATCACGCTTAGCAATCCAAGCAATTATTGGTCCACACGGATTAACCTGGTTATCGCATTGCCATGGTGCATGTAAGCATGCCTGCTTATTCGCATCTAATGGCATTATGGCTATGTTCGCGTACCTAACATCATTAGGTCTAATTAAAATGTGTGATTCCCAGCCAGCCCACGTAACGTCCTGCCAATCCACATACTCATCACTCGGCGCGTGGCAGTTGATGGGGCAATTAGAGGGCCACTCAGCAATCCTAACCTGGAAAACGCACTTCTCAGCAGCGGCTAAGCCCGTGTTCCTAACCCTAAGCCTTAAGTAACCGATATCTTGATAGATAGGTAACTGATGAACCTCAGGTAAGAGTTTGGTGAAGCGCTGCTGGTTTAATGAACATATACATAATAATGGTGGGTTCCTAGTGTTAAGCGTGGGTTTTCTACCCCCGGTAATTTCAGGAACCTCAATCCTCAGGATTGGGACATCCACAATCCTCCTATAGAGGAAAGGCGCTATGGTAACGACAGCAATCAAGACTCCAGTGAATACCTCAGGACCAAATTTATAAATATACAAAACATCAACTACAATTGGTAAGAAAACAATAATAATTAGCCAAATTGCAAGGCGTTTCCATCCAGTATTGATGAACCAATTAGCAGCATGCCTCCATGACCTCCTCTGCTGTGGAGCAGCCATTCATAAACTTTGTTCACTCAAGGTTTTTAATGTTGCTGAGTGAGGCCCTTACCATAATGGACAACGTAAAGACTGCCGAGTTTGTGCTGAGGGGTGCGTCCGGCATTAATTGCCTATTTAGTGATGTTGAGGTTGGGGGTATTAGGTTCAGATGCGTTAATGGAGTATTGGTTGGTGAGTTCAAGTTGGGTAGCGAGGATTCCGAGAGGGCTTGGGATGTCGCTTGGGAGAGGGTTGGGCTTTTGGTGATCGCCCTAAGCCTGGTTAGTGGTTGCGGCTTTGAGACGTGCTGCGTTAGCGTGGACTCGTGCATGGTGGTACGTCCCAATAAGCGCCTCAGTCACCGTAGGACTAGGCCAAGCCCCGGAGCAAATGACTGGTATGCCCACAATGTACATGCCCACAACAATCCAGGTCTCCGTAGGTAAAGCAATCAATCTTGACAAGGAGATTCTCGATGAGGCAGTGAAGTTAATGGACAAGCTCAAGGATGCCTTACAAAGCTCTGACCCCAATAAGAGGAGGGTGGTTGATGGTTTATTGAGGGTTGTTAAGTGGTGGGTTTCGGGGAGTCTCGATGAGGATCCCCTGGATAGGTTCCTGAAGTTCTTCATAGCCTTCGAGATGCTCGCCTCGTTGATGGGCTATAAAGGGAAGTTCGGTGATTCATGGGTCGAGGATTTCTGTAATGATTATAGCTTAACGTGCAAGTTCGAGGGCATGAGCGTCAATAAAATAAGGAACTTGATCATGCACGAGCCAGGCGAGGAGAGAGAACGAGCCGAGGAGGTGGTCAGGAAGCACGCTGACGAGTTCGGGCGTGAGGTGCTGAAGGCATTATGGAGGGCATTGAGCGAGGAGTTGGGTGTAGGCATGGATTAGGTCAATACCTACCAGCCTTGACGACGCACCTTGCAATAATCTAAACATGAGACCTAGCCCCGAAGCCCTAACTCTACGGGTTTTAGTTCTCTCCTTGGTTGTTTCTTGCTAGTTGCATGTAGTCGAGTACTGCGGAGGCCAGTATTACGTAAACGGTGATGCTTATGATCAATGCAGTGATTACGGGTACCGTGATAATGATGGCTATGATCGGCGGTACCTTCACTGATATTATGATCAGAGATATTATGATCAGAAACACCGCGACTACGAACCACCCAAGAACCGTAAACTTCACGTCATAGACGAAACGCAGGGTATCCGCATCAAACCTGGCCTGGCTGCTGAAGAGGAAGAGGCCCATGACTATGGAGAGGATGGTGCCGAGAACCCATAAGGCGGCATCAACAACAGTATTGGTAATTGCACTTTTAATGCCTGTTATCAATATCGATATCAATATCGATGTCGATGGTATCTTCAATCCTAATAGATAATGTAGATAATGTAGAATTATTAGAATTGGTATTAAAAATAATATTGATAATATTGCTAAAAATGATATTGCTGATAATAAGATTGAATCAATCCCCACTAGGATAAAGGTGCTCTGGCTAATCCTACTAAGCGCCTTAGCGGCATTGCCTCTGAAGCGTTCCATGCATGGGAAATTCTGGAGGTATTTCTGGGCGTCCTCCTCAACATCCTTGGGGAGTTTGCCTTTAAGTTCGTCGATCAGGGCTGGCAATATCCTAACTAACCTCCTAAAACTAAATATTAGAATGATGTATTCAATTGCATATTCAATTGCATATTTAATAGATGCAATTGCGATCATGATCACTAATATAATTGTAAGTAAAGCTATTATTATTGTTATTATTATTAATGTTATTGGTATTAATTTAGGAAAAAGGATCATGATAATAAAAATGGCAGAAAACAATAGAAGGATAACCATTAGTAGTTTATATAGTTTTTTTTTAAGGCATATTTTACTGAGCTTAATGATGGGGCTTTCCAGCTCTTTTCTGGGATGCCCGTTAAGTAACTCCGTAAACACTCCTCGGAGCTCAATTTATGCCTGGCTTTCGGGTTTTTGTTGTCTCTTTTTGGTGGGGCTTCCTTGGTGTTTTGGAGGTTTGATCTGCCCTGGCTTTCTTGTATTAATTGTGTGGTATTGTTAATTGAATTTAAACCCTATTGGTTAAAGATGATGTTAGGGTTTGCCCTCGCATTTAATACCGAGTCTCTCCAATAAATCCTTAATCTTCCTTGCCATGCTCCTCACCTCCTCCTCAGTCACGGTCGCGTTCCCATCTTTATTGAGCCTTATTTCGTAGTCCCATAGTCGGATGAATAGGCCCCTACCAATGCACTTAACCCATGAGGAGTATGCTTCGAAGTATATCGGGACTCTACTTGGTATAGTCTCCGTAATTATTTGCCTTCCCTTTTCATCACTACGGGTTCCACTTACGGCGAAAAAGTGTGCCTTAACCTCGCCTCCTCTTATTGTCGATTCAACGGTTGTTACTTTAGTAGCTCTGTTTAGGACCTCGAGCATGTCAACAACCTGTCCGTTTGGAAGCGATATACGCCATGGGTTCGGGACTCCGATAACAACGATTGTTTTGGCCAGCGGTATTAACTCACCACCACGACATTTACCGCGTATTCTCTTAACGTCACCCATATTTTTAACATCCTTTACATGATCTTGCGAGTACAGCACAGGTCTCTGGGATGGATAAACACCTAGCTCTAAGTCCTCGAGAGTGTTCATGGCTGGTTGTGGTGATGAAATAGTTGGGTATGTAAAGATCTGTATTGTTCCGAGTATTGTGAATGGATTAACTACATTACGGAACCATGAATCAAGCTTATCCATGCCATCCTTAGGGTTAGTCACGTACCAGAACGGTATATCACCAAGCCAAACAATGACACCGCCATTGTATATGAACTTCATGAGCAATGAGCTACTAGGCGGCTTAGCGATATTCGGCGCCTTAACGCTCTCATCGCCAATCTCTATCTTGGTAAATGGGTTGTTCTCGTCTATCACGTCAAATACGTCGTGAGGCACCACGTCCCTTGCGAAGACGACTACGTATTTCCCTGCCTCGTTCTTCCTCACGGTATCCTCCATCCTTCGCCTTAATTCAACGGCATTGGCAATGTTGAAACCCATCCTCTCAAGCTCGTTGGCTAGGGCCTCACCCGCGGCGTCCCCGACCCACGAGGTGGCTCTACCCTTGTCGTAGTAGACAAGGCAATTAGCCATAATTCACCTCAACCTATATCTTAAATTTAAAATAAGCTTATCGCGCCTCTGTCCCTTGAGTACTGATGCGCCGTTCTCCTTGCCCTGCTAGTTCTCTCTTGAGTGATTCCATTGAGCAATATAGGTACATAACGTCGCTTATCGTTATATCTAATATCAAGGAATGTATATCGCCTGCTAGTAGGCCGAGGGTTACACCTAGGATAAACGATGCCCAGAGTATGGTTGAAACGTCGGTTTTCGGCGTTAACGTCATGGACATGAGGGAGAACGAAAGTGCTAACGAGAATAATGTAGTAATGGAATACGCTAGTAACCACCCCCTCTCGCTCTTAAGGTTCTCCTTATGAGCATCCTGCAGTTGGATTACGCACCAGGGATTGCTTAATATTGGATCACTATACCACCTGCTCAACCCCAGGATCATCGATACGGCGACTGGTATCGCCACAGTTAAGGTGCTCACGAACGGCTGCAATGGCACTGATGATGACTGCGTCGACAATATTACGCTATGAATTTCCGATGCCCTCGTTGGTCCATAAAAAGCGATGTTCAGGATACCCATGAAGAGCAGGATGTAATAAATGGGGGCATATGCGAAATATTTTGCGAACGAATTGATTGTTCCTTCAATTATCGAGTCCGGTAGGGATACCTTAAATGATGCGAATAGGAGCTCATAATACACATCCACAAATTCACGACCAGCCGAGAGCCAGGGGATAAACGCCAACAAAAATAAGACCAAAGATATAGTGAGCGTGTGTGAGGCAATTTTGTGTGAGAGGAAGTCCGTAGATATCGATAGACCACAGCCAATAATCGCTAAGGCAATCGCTGCCCACGATAAAGCCTTAGCCGTATTAGGCAATTTACTTATCTTCGCTAAATCCATATTCGCCATAGAATCCACAATAAAGACCTAAACAACACAAAAATATATCGCTAACTCAGCCTAAACCTTTACCAGTCATGTGTGATGATAACGCCGTAGTTTGTCCTTACTCGTTAGGTTCAGCACCTTAGCTACCTCGTTAATGAGTGTGTCTGATCCGTCCAGACCAATCATTAGTGGTATGTTCTAGGGATGTTTGTGTCTGTTGTCGCGATGTTGAGTTCACGTTCTATTTTAAAATAAATGATACAAATATTAATTGGAATTTTCGAATCTAACTGGAATGAGTTCTTGATTCGTTTATAGGGATCCGTTTGTGGGTTTTGAGGATTTGGGTAGGGTTATTGAGTGGGTTCGTGGGCAGAGGGAGCCGCCGTACTTGTGTGTCTTTCCTGGCAATGCTGAGCATTGGTTTTGGTCCTTGATGTATTCGTTGTATGGTGAGGTTGGTTATGCCCTTTGGGGTAATAGGGCGAGTGGCCCGGTTAGTACTAAGGGGTTTAGTGGTGTTGGTTTTCCGTTTAGGAGCCTTGTTGATCGTTATGTTAATGCCCTATTCAGGAGTAGGGCTGAGGGTGGTGGTAGTGCTTTGGTGTTGAAGGGGATTGATGAGGCTAGGCCTGTCTTTAAGACGCAAGAGAGGGGAGTAGCCAATCACCGCCACTACTATTGTGCCTGCCTCTTAATGCAATGAGCAACCCCACGGTTCCTGTTACCCTTCGTCTCGCACTGGTAGTCCCTTTGCAACGTTCTTAGTAGTGCATTCACAGGTTTGTTGACGGCGTATGGGTGGTATTCGAAGATTAACTCCTTGAATAGCCTAACATGTTCGTAGTCGTTTAGTATCACGTCGAATTCGCAGCCTTGGCAATCCATCTTGAGGACAGCCTCACCGCCATTGATGCTGAATCTACTCATTAATTCGCCTAGCGTTACGGCTGGGATACCACTGTTACAATTACCTGGCCTGTGGTATGTAACTACTGTGGCATCTAGATCAACATTCTCAATGCATATTTTTCCTGGCTTGCTTGCTAAGCCAGCATTGATTGGTGTAATTATGTCCTCTAGGTTGTTTAGCCTAATGTTTTCAAGCATCTCGGCGTAGGCGTTGGGGTGAGGCTCAACGGCAATAACCTTCTTTGCACCTTTTAGGGCGAAGTAAATGGCCGAGTCCCCTATGTAGGCCCCAACATCAACAACAACCCTACCAACAACATCCAACGACTCATACTCACCGTAATCAAAAACCTCAAGAACAGTACCATGCATATGCCTAAACCTCACACCACCCCTAAACCAAAAACCACCAA
>OFEH01000589.1_pt1 | contig 10767 bp, 13 predicted proteins | sample 1521031 | NCBI WGS metagenome assembly OFEH01 (sample SAMN05518350, study PRJEB24110) | hypersaline lake metagenome | isolation source: Grendel Spring, Yellowstone National Park, Wyoming, USA | place: USA:Grendel Spring, Yellowstone National Park, Wyoming, USA | collected 2011-11-16
CTTACTGTGATGTGTGGTGGATAAATTTATCTCAAGAAATTCCTGGTAATTCAAATGTAACTATTTATATGAATATAGGAAATAGTTCTTCTAATTATTATTCTCAATATCATCCATATGTTGGTGCTTCTCCTCAAGTAATTTCAGGATATGATAATGGTCAAGATGTATTTATAGCATATGGATATTTTGATAATACATTTGATGGATGGAATGGATATATTTATGCAGGATCTTTTTCTCCTACAGCAACTTCATATGGTATTGAAATGACAAATAACCAAAGTTGGGAAGGTACCTATATTTTGCCTCCAAATAATGGAAATATTCCAGAAATACCTTTAATTGTTGAAGAAGCCTGGTATTATACTCAGGGTTCACATGCAAATGTAATAGCGTTATTTGGAAATACAAATAGTCAGGTAGATGTAGCTAGTATTGGATCTACTTATGGTGATTATGCAGTAGCATCTAGTTCATCTACATTTGTACAATTTGAATATTATTCTGGTAGTCCAGTAACATACTTAAAATCTGCAGTAACAAATAGCATATTAAGTCAAACATCTTTCACATCATCTGGAGGAACAATTTATTCATATTTAATTGTTAATTCAACATATGCACAAACAGGATATTATATCTATAATTCTAATCAAGTATGGGCTCCATTAACATTATTAGATACTTATACAGTAAATTCTAATGGATATACATATTCTAGTTTAAATTATACTCCATTTCAATATCCTACATTAGAAGTAGGTTCAGGAGATAGTGGAGTTACTTCATATCAATATGTACAATGGGTAGTTGCTAGAGCATATCCTCCAAATAGTGTAATGCCCTCTTTTTCAATACAATTAACAGGTCCAACACCTACAATTTCAGTAAATACATCAACAAACTTTCAATTTAATGTTTCAATATTTGATCCAATTTCAGAATATGTAAATTACACAGTTTATTTAAATGGTTCAGTATTAACAACAAATAATGTTTCAGTAACTGCAATGCAAACTTTAACAATTCCGTATACATATCCTTTTTTATTAAATCAATCAGGTACATATAATTTAACAGTAGTTGCTTATGGACAATCATCTGGAATAACAGTAATTGCAACTAGCATTTTTGCTATCCAATTAGATCAATTAAATGTCTCAATGTCACCTATACCTTACACTTATAATAATACAAATTATACAAACTTATATAATTCAAACCTAAACATAAATTATTATTGCATGAGACCAAATAATGCTTTGATAATTTATGATAATGTAACAAACCAAACATTACAATTTAATTTATCATGTAATTATATAGAAACTTCTGAAAATTTGTTTATTAATCTTACCCCAATATTACAAAATAATACATTAAATTATATTAACGGATCTTTAACATATGGTACACAATCATTTAACTTAAGCTTTGAACCTCTATGGGATACTTTAACGGTTAATTTAATTATAAATTTACCAACAGTTTATATTTATACATCACCTTTAGGCTTAAATTATTCAATAAGTGAAAGTGATATTTTGCCAAATGTTATATGTAATGTTTCTTTATATGATAATGATAATTTAGTTCAAATAAATTCACCAACATTAACAAATTCTTCAGCATCTTATTCATGGGTTATATTACAATCTTCAATTCATAATTTTAATTGGAGTATTACATGTGTTGATCCTACAAATGTAATAACATCATTTACTTATTCAACTGGACCCTATTATTATAATGAATTTAATTTATATATGGAAGATTCTGGAAATATACCAAATAATGTAACATATTCATTAGCATTAGAATGTAATGATGGTTCTATAGAATATTCAAATGGAAATATAAATATATATACATTTTATACATGGACTAATTCAACATGTAATTTTATATTAATATCCCAAAATATTCAGGGTGAAACTTTTGAAGATGGATTTAGTACTAATTTATTATCTAATTATGCCTTTCAATGGCCTATATGTTTAATTAATACATCATTAGTATATTATCAAAATTTATTAATAGGACAACAACCTTATGAAGGTACATTAATATCAGTAGAAAATCCACAAACAGGATGTTATTTATGGGGTTCCTATCTTAATTTATATCAATCAAATTATTATTATACACCAATATCAATGAGACCTGGTGCTTTATACTCAATAAGAATTAATAATACTTTTTTAGCAACTATTCAAGGATCGGAACAACAAGCCATTTCAATTGATACATTAATATCTCAAGCTTCTAATTTAAATAATTTAACCTATCTTATTGTTAATTATCCAATTATAAATTATACAACTTATAATGGAATACCAGAATTAATAATACAAGCACCCTCAAATATATCATCTATAATTGTATCAATTTATTATAATAATCAATTTTATACAAATTATACATTTAATTCTATTGGTTCAAATATTTTAAATGTAATATTAGTAAATTTACCAGTTAATTATACATTTAATGAAACAAATTATGCAATAATTGATATAATATATACAAATAGTTATCAACAAATTATAACATATCCATTTAATTTTATTTCAAAAATTCCATTACCATCTTTTATAGTATATTTTTTAACAATAATATTATTATATGCATGGACTAGAACATATTCTTATTATCAAAAATTAATTTTTGCAGGTTTTGGATTAATATTAATAATGGTTTTATTATCGGTATTTTTAATTAATTCTATTGCACCTTTATTTTTAACTGCAGGTATATTTTTATTTTTTATAATTGATGTTGCAGATAAAACATATTTATCCCAATTAACTCAAGAACATCCTTTATTTAAAATAATTGGTACTTTATTTAAAATATTTATGGTTATGTCTTTTGTTGGTACTTTTATAGGACTTTTATTTGGATCTCAAGCATTATATCAAATAGGACTACCACAATTAAGTCAATATATGAATAATATACAATCAACAATGAATTCGGCAAATTCTGTAATATCAGAAATGCAAAGTAATGTTTTCTTTGTACCAATTGGAATTGTAATGTTAGCAGCTAATGTAATTGAAGCTATATGGTTTGGAATACAAGTAATCGCTGTATTTATATCATATATAATAACGCCATTATCTATAATATTGGGTCCATTTGCAAATATATTAGCAATAGTAATTAAAGGATTAATAATATATGGTTCATTAGTAACAATAGTAGTATATATGATAATGTTGGTTTTCGCATTGGCCGGAACTACTAAATTCTTTTAACTTAAAATGATCCCAATTAATTATATAAATAATGGAATTCAAATGACTCAAATTATAAATAGTGCATTACAATTTATAATATTTAAAAGTATTTATTCATATGTATTGGCCGATATTCTTTTAGTAGCCTTAATAATAGCATTAGAAAGTCCTAGAGTTGAAAATATTGTTATATTATTATTAGAAATAGCTATAATACAATGGTTTTTTGTATTTGCATTATTGGGATTATTAGATATTAATTATATAAACTTTTCACCAGTTATAATAATGCAGATTTTTGTAGCTCCAGCAGTAATATTATTAATATTAGCTTTATTTTTATCTAAAGTTTCATAATATGGTATATATAAAAGATATTTCAGATATAAGAAATTTAAAACCAAATGATATTTTTGAATTATTTTCTAAAGGGGAATTATATAAAAAAGTATTAGATAAAGAATGGTCCAATAAAAGTAATATTATTAATAAATTTCAAAACCCTTTATATTTTTTAGAAGGAACCGCAGAAACTATTAAACAAAGTGTAACATCATCAATTGATGAAGATTATTGGATATTAATTTTAGGTGAACCTGGTACGGGTAAATCAACATTATCAGTATCTTTATATAAACATATTATGTCTAAATTAGGTTATAATTTAGATCAAATTAAAAATTATTTATATTTAGATATTTGTTATTTACCTTTTGATTATTTAGGAAGAATTAATTTACATATTGATGAAATTGATGAAAAAGGCAAAATATTTCCACATCCAATAATATTAGATGAAGCACATAATATGTTTGATTTATTTATAGAAGGAGGTACTTCAGTAATAAGAAGAATATTACAAAGAATTTTTGAAATAAGAGAATATAGATTAATCCATATTGTAAATACACAAATACCTCGTCAAATGGCTAAAAGGGTTTTAGAAAGATTTCATTCATTAATAATCTTATGGAAAGAGCCTATATATTTTGGAAATAAAGATACTAAAAATTTAGAAGAAACATATTTAAGTTATATGAAAAATATTTTAAATATAGAACCAAAAACAAATGAGGGTATTGGTTATTTTTTATGGGGTGCACTTTATGGAGAAAGTTTAATTCATGATGTTTTAAGATGGATTGCAAAACGTGAAATTAATATTAAAGAATTAAGAAAAATTCTTTCAAGATTTACACCTAAATATATTTTTCCTATGTCTTTAACATTACATGAAGCATCTGATTTAAGACCAATTTATTTTAATATAAAATTATATAATAATGGAATTAAAAAATTATATGATGAATTTGGAATAAAAGGATCTAAAAAAGCTATATTTTTAAAAACTTTAGTTGAATTAAGTAAAAATTTTGATAAAATTGATTTAAATAAAAGGGATGAAAATGGAAATATTAAATTAAATGATATGTATCCAATATCTATAGAAGCTGATAGTAAAACAGATTATAAAGCATTAAAAAAAATTGGAAGGGCAAAATTAATAATGGACATAGATGAAAAACAAAGTAATATAGAAGGAAAAAAGATAGATGGTCCAAAAGCAATTTCAGAATATTATTATATTAATATTTCTACAATTAACCCAAAAATTTATAATTTTTTAAAAAATAATTATTTTACATTACAAAAAAGAGCTAAACTACATGAATCCATTGGATTTAGAATATAAAAATTTCTTTTTCTTTTTTATTATATATAATTGAATTATCATATTTAATATAAATATTATAAAAGTCCCAAATAAATACCATAAAGTATTTCCTAAAGTTTTATAAATTATTAAATATATTGTCCAATAAATTATAGTAGAAATTATTAAATAAATTAATGAATTAATAAATGGCATTTTTTTAAATAATAATTCATTTAATTCAAATTGTAATTTTAATTTTTCCAATCCCGATAATGTTAAAGATTGTTCTGTTAATTTATTTATATTATATTTTTTATTAATTATTGGATAAGTTACTTTCCAAAAAATTAAATCCATAAGTCCATTTACTAAAATTTTAGTATTATAAGTATTTATAATAATTATAGGTTTTTTGATTAATTTATTTATATAATTAAATATTGGCATAAATAATAAAATCCCTATTATAATACCTATAATAAAGGAAAGTATAGAGTTTAATACCATTCTTAATTAATTTTATAATTATTAAAACTTTTAAATTTTTATTTTTAAAAATTAAATTTTAAATTTATAAAATTTTATATAAATAAATAATTTTATGACTGAAAAAATAACAATATCTATAAATACATATGTTAAATATCCTAATCAAGAAATATATAAAAAATTAAAAATATTAGCTATAGAAAATAATATTTCATTAGGTGAATTAATTGGTAAAATATTAGAATATATAATAGAAGATCAAAATAGAATTCAGGAGATATTAAAAAGAATAAAACAAAATAATAATTAAATATATAATTATGAGCGATATTAATATTATATATACATTAACAGAAGATATAACCGGAGACGGTTTATATATTATTACGGTTAATAAATTAAAATATATATCATATATAAAAAATAAAAATGAACTTGAAACATTAAAAAATATAAAAGATATAATTGATGAAACATTATTAGAACAAAGAGGTATATATTTATTAAAAAATATTAAAGAAACATTTCATAATTCTGAAGAAAAAACCAAAAAAATAATAAAATTTTTAATAATTGATAAAAAAGTAATGGAATCTAATATTATAAAAATTTTTATAATTATGATAACAACATATTTGATATATCAAGATATATATTTAACTGCAATTGTAAAAGATCCAACATTAATAGATTTTTTTGAAAATAAAAATAATAATATTAAAATGGAAATATTACAAAATTTATTTTATTATTTAATAGAATATAAAGGATTATTATCAAAATTAAATATTTCAAATAAAAATACACAAATCAAAGAATGTTTTAAAATAATTGATGATAGAAAAAATATTTTTAATAAAGAAATAATAGATCCACAATCAATTATAAATTTATTTAATATAATAGAAGAAAAATTTGAAAATAAATAATTAAAAAATATATATTTATAAATTTTTAATTATATATTTTATTATTATATATAAAATATTAATATTTAATAAATATGGGGGTGGGGAATAGATACCCCGGTAAATATATATAAATATTACTAAAAAGTAGTAAATAAAAATATTTATTTTAATTTTTTCTATATATTTTATTATCTATTAATTGCCCTTTTCCTTCCGAAATTATTTTATTTATTACTTCAGATATTTCTTTATCATATCCTTTAAATATTCCCTTTACGGTATCGATTGTAATCCATTCATTTCTATTTATTTCATCTAATACCCAATAATATATTTGATTTATTATTGAAACATTTATATAATCACCTTTATTTTGGTTTACATTTTCTTTTTGACTATTATTTGAAACATTGTTATTTTCTTTTTGTTCAATCTTATAATCATTATATTGTTTTATAAGATATTTTATTTTTTCTCCCATTATTATTAATTTATTATTAACATCATATTCTATAAATTTGGCAGATTTTAATATATTATAAGCTACTCTAAATTCCTTTTCTAATCCTTTTTTCTTTGCATCTTCCAAAATTATACCGTAACTTATTGCCTGATTATTTACAATTCCTTTTAATATTATATATATAAAATTAATAACCCCATTAATACCATTTTCTATAATTTCACCATTTTCATAAACCTTATTTTTTATATAATTTTCTAAATTATCTAATACTTTTTTTATTAATTCTAAATTATCTAATACATGTTCTTTATTTATTTCTTCCATAATAATAAATAATATTTGATATTTTATTTAATTTTTCATTCATTCCTTTTAATTCATTATAAATTAAATATAATATTTTTGTTTTTGTTATTTCAATATCTTCATCTAAATTAATATCACCAGGAAAATCACTTATTCTATCAATATCATATTTAATATTTTCTTCTAATTCTTTAATATTATCATTATTATTATTGTCCATTTTTCTTTATATATTCTATTACTTTGGCTTTTACTTCCGGATCGTATGCAAATGCTTTAAAGATCCATGCCCTAAATGTTTGCATATCCATATCTAATTCAACAGCTATTTTTTTTACTTCCTTTTCTATATACCCTAAATTATCGCTATCCAAAAAAGTTACCCAATAAGATTTTTCAACTACCATAATTAATATATTAATGGTAGATTTTATAAACTTAACTTAACTTTTTAAGGTGGGCTAAGCTTTATAAAGTTTAACTTTCATATATTATAACATGGACATAAAAGATCTATTAGAAAAAACATATGAACTTTTTTTAATATTAGAAATATTTGATAAAAATTCGCCAATAATATATGAAATAAAAGAATTAATAGAAAATGAACAATATGAAAAGGCAATAAGATATTTTTTATTTATATTATTGTTTAAAATATATAATTATACAATATTTGAAAATATAAGAGAAAAAGAATTAAATGCATGTATATTATTAATGCATCATCTTGATAAATATGAATTTATTAATGAAAAAATTATTAAAGAATTTATAGAAATAATATATAGAGTTTCTTTATATTTAATATATAATAAAATAGATTTTATAACAAATAAAGAAAAAAAGGAAATGGTTAAATCTAAATTAAGGGAAATATCTTATTTAATGGAATTTTAAAATTTAAAATTTTTTAATTTTTTATTATTTTATTATTTTTAATTTTGGTATATTATTAATACTATTATTATTTAATATTAATATATTTTATAGGTATATATAAATATCCCCGGTGGTGGTGGTAGTATTTTATTTTCAAGTATATATTCAAATTTTTTTATTTTTATTTATAAATTTTTCTTTATTTTTATATAGTAATATTCCTTTATTATTATTATTATATTTGTCAATATTTATTATATTATTTATTAGTAATAAATAATAAATATAATATTTATAAAAATAAAATAAAAAAAATTTATAAATAAGAATTAATAAAAAATTAGACATATATCTAAATTCATATTTCCACCACCACCACCCTCTATATTTATAAATATATACATATATAATATATTTTATGGAAAAAGCAATAACAATAAAATATAAGTTAATAGAAAATATAATATTGGGAACGGATGAAAAAGGAATCGATAAGATATTTTATTTAAATGAAAAAATACCAGATAATAATAATGAAAATCCAATAACAATAAATCTAAATGATGAAAATTATAAAATATTATTAAATATGAATGAGGTTGTATCTAATATAAATAAAAAAATTCAAAAAATAGAAAAAGAAATATTTGAATATGAATTAAAAAAATCGCAAGAAAATAAAAATCAATCATTATTTAATCTTTTTATTTCCTTATTACAAATAAAATTATATAAAGAATATATATTAAATAGGTTATTTGGAAATATTCCAATAGATAAATATACATTTCTTAAAAATACATATAGATTAGATAATATTTTAATTGATTATTTAATTAATTTAGAAAAGTTTAATGGTATAATCAGTGAAAATAAATTAAAAATTAAAGATCTTTTATATATGGATCCAGATCTTAAAGATACAGTATTTTTATTTTTTAAAGATATAAATATTGATAAACAAACAAATCAGAAAAAAATAATAGAAATATATGAAACATTTAATAGAAATATAGCCCATTTAATTAGTCAATATATTATTAATTAAAATAATAGCTAATATAATATTATACTAATTATTAATATATAAATAAGGCTTTTTTATTATAAAATAGTTTATAATTTATATATTTAATAATATTTTTAATAAAGCCAATACATCTAATACAATAAATATCCCTGCAATATATCTTAATGTTTCATTTGAAAAGAAATTTGGTAACCATACTAATGCAATTTCTATAGCAGTTCCTAATAATATAAATAAGGTTAATGTAATACGTGGATCCATATATATGTAAATATTATAAAACTTATAAAAAGATTTATAAATTTTTATAAATATATTTATAAATATGGTTAAATGGAAAATAACAAATATTGTTTTTACCTTAAAATTTAATATAAATTTTTCTATAGAAAAAATAGCATCAATATTAACAGAAAATGAAATTTTAATAGATTATGATCCCGATAGTTTTCCAGCTATATTTATAACTTTAGAAAATAATAAAAATGAAAAACCAAAAAAAATAACAGTATTTAGAACTGGTATTATAAATATATATGGATTAAAAAAAATAGATGAAGTTTATGATATTATAAATAAAATAAAAGAAATATTTAATAAAATTGGTATTAATTTACCAAATAACTACGAAATGAAATTAAATAATATTGTTATAAATGGCAATTTTGATTATAAAAATATAGATATAGAAAAAATATATAATGATTTTAATAATGTTCAATATGATCCTGATAGATTTCCGGCGATTTCTATTCCATATTATTTTTCAAAAGATTATAAGGTAACTTTTAATATATTTAAAGAGGGATATTTTATATGTGCAGGAATAAAAACCGATTTAAATAATATTGATCAACATATTAATGAAATTGTTAATTCTTTTCAGGAAAATATTATAAAAAAATATACAAAATAATTATATTAATTTATTAAATATAAAATTTTTAAATAAAAAATTTATAGGAATAAAAATTTATTAAAAAATATATGGAGAAATTTAATGTAGTATCTTTATTTTCTGGTGCTGGTGGTTTAGATTTAGGTTTTATTCAAAGTGGGTTTTATAATATTTTATTTGCAAATGATATTTTATATGAACCAATAAAAACACATTCGATTAATTTTAATCTTAATTTTTTTGAATATAATAATAAAATTAAAGCTCAAAAAAATATAGCATTAGTATGTAATATAGAAAATATTGATTTTAGTCCTTTAAAAGATGAAAATATAGATATAATTATTGGTGGACCGCCATGTCAAGATTTTACATTAGTAAGGGGAAAAGATAGAAAAGGAATAGAAGTAAAAAGAGGACAATTATATTCATATTTTATTAAAGCATTAATTCAGATTCAACCTAAAGCATTTCTCTTTGAAAATGTATATGGTCTTTTAACAGCTAATAAAGGATTAGCATATAAAAATATTCTTGAAGATTTTTCTAATTTAAATTTAAGATGGGGGGAAATTAAAAAAGAAATTAAAATTAAAAATAATATAAAATCTATACAAGGATATTATATTATTCATTCTAAAGTTTTAGATTTTTCATATTTTGGGGTACCACAAAAAAGAAAAAGATTAATAATAATAGGAATAAGAAAAGATCTTATAAAAAATTCTAAAGAATTAAAAAAAATTAAATATGATTTTAATAGAAGATTAAAACAAAAAATGGGTTTATTTCCAAAATATCCTTTGACTACTATTGAAACATTTGAAGGTAAAAGATTAGATGAACTTAATGATATATATAAAGAAATTATAAAAAAATGGGA
>OFEH01000591.1_pt1 | contig 10755 bp, 10 predicted proteins | sample 1521031 | NCBI WGS metagenome assembly OFEH01 (sample SAMN05518350, study PRJEB24110) | hypersaline lake metagenome | isolation source: Grendel Spring, Yellowstone National Park, Wyoming, USA | place: USA:Grendel Spring, Yellowstone National Park, Wyoming, USA | collected 2011-11-16
TGAACCCCACCACCCAGTGATGGAATTAAATATGCGGCTGAACCATTGCATAACTCCCTAAGCAGCATCATATTGCCCCCGTAACCCAGCAGCGAGTTCATGAATGCCCCTGGGCTTGAAATGAGAACCACGTAACCCTTACCAACCCTTACAACAACCATCACCGGGAATGGACCTGGCTCACTACCTGCTATGCTGCTTAAGCCCGTTAAGGCAACCACAGTGGCATTCCCCGGGCTAATCACCGTGGCGTTGTCCAGGGTTATGAAGGCTGCCGTTACGTTTAATGGACTATAGTTGCTCACTGCAGCTATTGGGAAGTGCTCGTTTAGGGAGTTGAAGAGGGGGTCCTTGATCACCAGGCCCGTGATGGACGCATCAACACCCAGTTCCCTTAGTAGGCCATTGGCGGTGGGTGAGTTGGAGAGCACCACAACCACACCACCCCTTGCCAGCATGCCTCTAAGCCCATTGACATATGCCTTAGGTAGGTTGACGAGGGGTATTATGAAGACTGCCCTACTGCTGTTTAATCCCCAGGGCGTATAGACTGGCCTTAGGCAGATTGAAGCTGCCTTGGAGTAGCCATCCCAGTTTGGGTTACTTGGGCTGTAGGGGACTGGGTAGGGGTATAGGTAGATCACTGCTAGGGCTAGGAGGATGGACAGGGTAATGGCTATTACTAGGATCCTCACTGTCTAATCACCATGGCCAGGTAACCTAACGCAGCCTCAACATCACTATCAGTGGGTAACCTCGGTGAGTAGAGGGCCTCCTCGGCTAGGGCAATGAGCCCATTGAGCCCCCTAACAACCTCACCATTGGTGAGCCTACCACGCACTAAAGCTAGGTATTCCCTAAGCGTTAACCCGCCGCCAAAGGCTATCCCAGTGGCCGTGCCCACCGCAGTTATTGCCTTGGCGAGGGAGTCTAATATTGCCTTAACCCTTGGGTCGCTTAACCTGGCTGAGGGGATGGGTTGCCTAAGGGGCTTGACAACGGTCTCAACTGTAACGGCCACTGGGGTTTGGGTTACTGGGGCTCTATGCCTAACCTCCCTTGTTAGCCTAACGGCGACTAATGCTGCTGGGGCTAGGGCGGCTAGTATGGCTAGTTGGGCTAGGTTAACCACAAGCACCCTCACGGTTGCGGCTACCCCTTCAATGGGTGGGTTTGGGGTTATGGTTACGTTGAGTGTGGTGAACCCCATGCCTAGGGTTAAGGGTAGCCTAATGGGTATGGTCACTGTGGGTGAATTAACCACCACAGCCCTTCTCAGTGGGCCTAGGTTAACCAGTAGGGTTAGGTTTCCCTTAACCGGTGGCTCAATGCTTATGCGTATGGCACCTGTGAGGCCGGCTAGGAGAACTGTGCCGCTTAGCCTAATGCTCGGCCTAACCCCAACCACCGTGATGTTCAGGGCGCGTTCAGCTGGGGAGTAGGTTAAGTTCGGCTTAACATAGATGAGTAGGGTTATGTTGCTTGGCCTTAGAACTGAGGTTGGTATGGTTAAGTTGAAGCGGCCGTTTATGGAGGTTGCATTGAGGCTTAACCCACCAACCATAACGGTAATTGACCTATTACCCCCAGTCACGTTACCCCAAATCAATAGGTAGTCACCCCACTTAACAACTGTGCCGTTAACGTGAATCACCAGCCTGGTCTCATTGAAGAGCAGCCTAACCGTGGCCTCGGCGGTTGAGCCAGCCAGCCCCTTGTTGACCGGTATGAAGAGCGCCTTAACAGAGGTTTCGTTAACGTAGATGTAGGGTAGCGTTATGTTGACGGTGTAAAAGCCCGTGGAGTTGGTCACGGCTGAGGCGATTACTCTACCGTTAACGGTCACCAGGATTAATTGACCCCCCAGCCCCGTGCCGTTGGGTAGTGTTAACCTACCGTAGGCCATGATTGTTGAGCCTACGGTGGCTGAGCCACTGGTTAGGTTTATGGTTAACGTGGTGTTCATGGCGCTGCTGCTTGACGCTAGTTTACTGATTAATTGGCTTAGGGTTGAGTTACCTAGGGCAGTGGTCATGTACTGGGCCGCTAGCAGTAGGCCTGCACTGTGGCCTAATAGGCCCTGCACTCCGGTGCTGTTCAATATTAACTCACCTATCATCGACGTGTTGATTAATGGCACATTATATGGGATGGCTAAGTGACTTGAGGAAGCTAGGTTGATTAGGGTGCTTAATTCATTAGTATTTAGTGGTGGTGCCTGGCCGTTGGAGTAGGCTGTCCTACTGGCGTTTATGAAGCCTATGATGGAGGCCAGCTTAGCCTTAGTTAAGTTGCCTAGTGTTGAGTTGATTAGCATGAGGGTTTCCTTAATATCGTTAATGCTTATGACCTGCTGGGCTGTGGTTGGGTTGACTAGGTTAGCCTCCGTGGGTGTCTTAAGCATGGGCTTAACGGCGATTAGGGCAGCTACGAGGATGATTAATGCTAGGGTTGAGTAGACTAAACCAAGCCTCATAACGAGACACCTAATATCGCCATTATCCTCAGGGCGGCGAAGTAGGTGAAGATGACCACTAGGGCTATGGAAATTACGTTGTGTATAAACCTAACCCTCCTCGGTATTGGCTCGGCTAGGAGCATGCTGGCTAGGTATATTATGGTGTATAGGGATAGGTAAATGTCCAGTGAACGAACCCCCAGGTAGTAGAGGAAGGAGGTCAACACTCCGGTTAGGGTTAGCTGGGTGATTAAGGCGTCCTTAAGCATTACCCAACACCCTTAACCTAACCAACAATGCACCCCTATCCCTAGCCTCATCCTGAATGGCAATTGGCCTATTAAGAACCTCGGCGGTTATTGAGGCTACTATGGAAGCCACCACTGAGCCTAACACGGCCCTTATGGCTGAGTTTCCGTATAGGTCAATTAACCTAGCCCCCTCAACCCTAACACCAATAACCTCACCCTCAGTCACAGCCACCCCCCTAGCCAGTGAAAGCTCCCTAACTAGGCAGTTTCTCAGGGAGGTCTCGAGGTCGCTTGAAATAACCTCCCTACACGCCGCCACAGCCCTGGATCCTGGGGAGGCTAGGAGTAGCCCCGTTGCCCCCTGCCCGTAGGTGGCTAGGGGCTTACCAATAATCTTAATGCCGCCTAGGCTTGTAACTGGTGTTGATGGGATAAGGACCATTGGCTCACCCCCCACGGCGCTTGAGGGTAGGTAGATGCCGTTGTTGACAACACCGGAGGCCTCCACAAGGGCTGAGACGTTTTCCCAGGCTGCGGAGGCTAGGTTCACGATGGTGTGCTCCATGGCCCCCTCATCCCACTGCACCAGTATGCCTATGACGAAGACGGCCACCCCAAGCACCATTAGTGGTGTTAATCCGGGTTCAAGGTAACCCACCACGGCTAGGGCTGAGCCAAGCGCCATTAGCGATGGGCCAGCGTCGCTGCGAGTATTGGGCATTGGTTGAGGTAGCTTGATAGACTTAATAAACTTAATTCAAGTGAAGCAATCCTTAGGTGTTGAGGCGTACCTCGCCTTCCTCAATGCCGCCACGGTGAGCAGTGCAATGGTTAGGGCCGTGTTGCTGATGACAATTGGGATTAGCCTAATCCCCCACGGAGTGTAGTTGAGTATTAAGCCAACCAGCGGCACTACGGCTAGGCTTAGGCCTATTGATAGGGCTAGCCTCTCAAGGGGGGCCAACTCATCGCCCCTTGGGTATAGGGCCTCCACTATTGAGTAACCCGGCATGAAGAGGACGCTTACTGCACCCAGTAGGTACCTAATGGGCATTAGGGGCCCACCCTTAACCAGCATTACAACGGCCAGTGAGACTAGGGTTATGGCTAGGGTGACCCAGTACCAAACCCCATCAACACTGGCCAGGAACATGACTGCGTTTTCAAGCGGCTCATGCTCAATGTTCAACTCACCCCTCTTCCACATTAGGTAAACCTCATAGGCAACCCAACTCCTGGGTAAACCAGCCTCCCTTGAGACCACCTCCACCAGTTGATTAACCGTCATGCACCTACCCCTCGACACAGCAGCCCTGATCAGGCTGTGTAAGTCTTTATCCACATCAACCACCCGTCGCGTTCACCCAGAGTTGAACATACTCACCTGTGTAGGTTAGGGTTAGGTTAAGTGGGTTGTACATCCACAGTTCACCAACAAGCCTAAAGTCACCAGTCTCATTAAGCCTAAGGCTTAAAGGCGCTACCCAGGTCTCATTGCTCAGGAGGACTCTTTGGTAGGTTAGCAGTGGGCTACCCGGCAGCGGTGGTGGGGTTGTGTTGTTGGTTACGTATATGTAGACCACGAACCAAATGGGCCTATTCATGTGGTTGTAGACCAGTACGTATAGGTTAATGGTTTGGTTCACGGCCACCGAGGTTGGGTAACCCCCAATCCTGCCCCCAGGCCCCAGTAGGCCTATGGCTGAGAACTGAGTCGCCTCAACCCCGGTGAGGCTGTGGGCGGCTAGGAACACTGCGAAGACTATGACAAGCCCGGTTAAAACGGCAAGGATCTCACTATCAGTCAAGAAACCCCTCGCCTTACCACCACCTAGGGTTACCCTATCCCCACCCCTGAACCTAAGCCAAAGCGAACCCACCAATTCACGGCGCCTCAGGTAGAGGAGGGTTAAGGCACCCACCGCTAAGGCGCCCAAGGCCCCGTAGGCCACAGCCTCAATGAGCCTCATCTGCTCAACCTGCCTAGCCAAGGCTGGGGCCTGGTTAAGTACGCTTAACGCCAACCCCACTGCATTGTCGTATTGGCCGGCCTCGGTTAGGTTTATGGCCTCGTTGAGTGTTGCCACCAGCCCAGTTACGTTCCCGCCCTCAGCCCCTATGGCCGATACGTTGCCGTAGGCCAGTAGTAGGCTCCTTGGGGGCTGCTGTGCCTCAATGGCCACTGTGACTAGGCTTAATGCCGCAAGCACCAGCACTGCTAAACCCATTAACCTGGCCACATGGGGGCACTGGTGGGTGTGTTAAAATGCGTTATTCTGGTTATTAGCTAAGGTATTTCAACCTAGGCGTGTTGACTGGTAGTGGGTAGTGGGGTTAGGTTTGAGGATTACGCCGCTGAGTTGCTTAGTAGGCTTGGGTTTAGGGTAATTGACAGGAGGGTTAAGGTTATGAGTAATGGGGTTGAGGTTGGTGAGGTTGACTTAATAGCCGAGGATGAGTGCGGCAATAGGTACTCCGTTGAGGTTAAGGCCGGTAAGGTTGACGTGAGTGGGGTTAGGCAGGCGTACACCAACGCCAAGTTGATCAACGCAAGGCCCCTTGTGTTGGCTAGGGGGTTCAGTAATGACTCAAGTAGGGCCCTTGCGGAGGAGCTTGGGGTTAGGGTTATTGAACTTGAGGAGGCTGTTGTTCTTAAGCCAGATGAGTTGAGGGCTGCGGTGGAGTCAGCCATATACGACCTGATTGATGAACTAGCCAACGCCCTAGTAGCCCTAATGAGCATGAGGAATGCTGACGACGCCTTGGAGGCAATAGCCCAATGCGGTGACTGGGGGTGCGTGTGCGGTAGGCTTGGTTTGAGTGGGGATGAGTGCGGTAGGTGGATTAGTGGGCTTAGGGGTGAGCTTGGGCTTAAGGCATCCTCACTGAGGACGCTTAGGGCAATAGTGAAACTCTACATGCTGATTAAAGGCCTACACGGGGCTAACGCTTAATTACCAGTAGCCGCAATAGTTAACGTAAATGCTAACATCGGGCGAGTTAATCTCAGTGGCGGCTGGTGCAGCCCTAGCAGTGGTAATAGGCCTCAGGAGGCCACCGCCACTAATATCGGCGCTGCTCCTGATAGCCATAGCCCTACTCGGCCTTGGGCTGGCCTACGCCCTGGGTGCATTGGCGGCTGTTGGGGTTTACGTACTCATAATGGACATTGGCTACGTGGCTGGATTAACAGCTTCACTGGTGAGGGAGCTAATGGGGGGTGGTCAAAGGCGGGCCGTGGCCGAGGTTGGTGGGCTATTGGCCAGTGAGACTGAAATTAGGAAGATTAGTGGTAGTAATGGCGGTGTGGTGGAGGTTACCGTGTTTGAGGGCAGGACTGCCCCAATCTACATGGATAGGGGGCCCATTGAGGAGGTTGCGGCGGCATTGTCAACACTGGCCAGCGTAGCCATAGGCCTAATGAAGAATGGGCAGGTCATTAGGGTTAAGCTTGGGAGGGAGAGCGAGGAGTCACCCGTCAAGGTGGTTTCAAACCTAGGCGAACTAAGCGAGCTAGCGCAGCTGCTTGTCAATAGGAGTAAGGTTAAGGGCCCCGGTGAAATCAGCAGCGTTAAGCTGGGTGGTAGGGCAATACTGGTTTATAGGAATGGTAAACTGGCCTACATAATACCCATCAACCAGTAACACTAAGGTAATATCAAACTTGGGTTAGGGCTAATTTAAGCACAGCTATATGCATTATTGTATTATTAGTGTAATTAAAAATAATGCTTTATGTATTGCATGAGTAAAGCTTAGGGTAATACTTAAAAATATAGCGGTTAAAATAGCCCTGACCAACATGGCCCAGAGGAGAGGTATATCTAACGTAGTGGCTACAATAATACTAATAGCCGTAGCCATAGCACTGGCAGTGGCAGTGGCAATATGGGTCTTCGGAATCTTCAAGGGAAGCGCACACGCTACAACCTTAAACACAATAAGCGAAGACCTGTACGTTACAAGCAGTGGCAACTACCTGATACTCTACGTCAGTAACCCAGGTGGCACGACACAGAATATTGTTAGTGTGACGCTTAGTGGCGCATCATGCAACTTCCAGGGTGCATCCTCATCAAGCCCATCAAACCCATCAAGTGTAACGACTACAGTGACTGGCGTCACAGAAACCAATGGTGAGGTTGTTATTGCAGGAGGCACAATAGTCTACCTAGTTTACACATGCAGTAGCTCGTACACGCCTGGTGTACAGTACAATGGCGTAATCTACCTATCCACTGGTACAAACATACCATTCACGGTGACGGCCCAAGTCCCATCAAGCTAAGCCTTGGTTAAAATTAGTTAAAGCACATAAAATTAAAAATCAAAAGGACTTTCCCTTTATTTCTCTCCACCTTAACTATTGGTTAGGTAGGTTATGTGTTGGTTTAGTTGTGTGGACGTAATGCTTATATAGTCTAGGGTGTTGGGTGTTTGGGGATTGTTATTGAAGGGTGGGTTAGGGACTCCCGGGATGGATTGTTAAAGGTGCTTAGGGGGGAGGGTTTAGACTTCAGTGAGGTTGAGTTTAGGCCTGGTAACTGGCCCATGCCCCCAAGGCTCCTCTTCGACGGCATCAACGTTGAGCCTGATACGCCCAGTGAACTTTACATAACAGACACGACGTTTAGGGATGGGCAGCAGGCGTTTTATGCATATGGTGTTGAGGATGTTGAATCATTGTTTAGGCTGCTCTCTGAGCTTGATAACGGTAGTGGTAGGGTGGTTAGGAGTGAGTTCTTCCTCTACACTGAGAGGGATAGGAGGATTGTTAGGGCTGTTCGTGGACTTGGTGTTAGGTATCCTAAGGTTATTGGTTGGGGTAGGGCTAGGGTTGAGGATGTTAGGCTTGTTAGGGATAATGGGCTTGATGAAATGGTAATGCTCATGTCAGTGTCGGACATACACATTAAGGCTAAGTTCAACACCACTAGGCGTAGGGCGGCTGAGAAGTACCTTGAGGCCGCTGAGGAGGCTTTGAGGAGTGGCGTGGCCCTTAGGTGTAGCCTCGAGGACGTGACTAGGGCGGACGTCGTGGGCTTTGTGCTGCCGCTGGTTGATAGGCTAGTTAGGCTTAGTGAGAGGTACGGCGTGCCAATGGTCATAAAGCTCCCGGACACCACTGGTGTTGGTGTACCCTACCCCACGGCAGCCCTGCCGTACAGCATACCGAAGCTGGTCTGGCTCATGAGGCATGCCCTTAAGTTGCCTAGTAATGCGGTGGAGTTTCATGGACATGGGGATTACCATATGGCGGTGGCCAACGCCGTGGCTGCCTGGGTTTACGGGGCTGGGGTTAACAATGGGACGCTGCTGGGTATTGGGGAGAGGGCTGGTAATGTCCCCATTGAGGCTTTGGTGGTTTGGTACGGTAGGCTTAGGGGCTCCTTTGATGGAATGGAGCCTAGGGTTATTGCTAAGGTGGTTGAGTACTTCAGGAGGATTGGTTACAATGTGCCTAGGCACCAGCCCATAGTGGGTGGCAACGCCTACGCCACGGCGGCCGGCATCCACATTGATGCCCAGTTGAAGGACCCCGAGACGTACCTATCCATGGACCCGTCCATGGTGGGTATGAGGCAGGTGGTTCTCATAGGCCCATATGCAGGTAAGGCTGGGGTGGCCCACGCCTTAAGGAGGGTTGGGTTAAACGTGGGTAAGGGTGATGGGGAGGTTGAGAGGGTTTACAGGGAGTTGGTTAGGCTTTACGATGAGGGTGTCCTTAGGGAGCCCATTAGCGAGGAGGAGTTCCTAAGGATCCTAGGTAGTTTAAACGGGGATGACCCTAAGTAAACTCGGTAACACCTTAGTTAAAACCTCCCCGTGGGGCTTAGCGGCGTATTCCTCTTCACCAATTGCCTATATACCTTAACCACAGCGCTTAATAGGCCGTGGTTTAGGGGTGTGGTGGTGCGTAAGGTACCGAGGACCATGTGCACCCAGCACCCGGACTACGCCTCAATGCCCCAGTGGGTTAGTGGCGACTTCATTAAGGGTGATGATGAGGTTTACGAGGCCTACGTTAACTACAGCGTCTACGGTTGCCAGGAGACTATGTGGGACTTTGAGGGTAAGGACGTTGACATATACGTCGTTAGGAAGCTCCTGGAGAGTTACGGGGGCTTCTTCATAAACAACGTCCTCGGTGAGGACATTTTCCTAACCTACAGGTTACCTAACCCCAACGTGGAGGTTTCGGATAGGAAGGTTTACGCTGAGGCCCTTGAAACAATACCAATGGCCTATGACTTGGCTAGGGTGTTTTACGGTAGGCCGGTTAGGGCTATCTTCGAGGTTATTTTCCCATTAACCTCAAGCCACATGGACCTGATCCTCACCCTAAAGTACTATGAGAAGGTTGTGGCTGGGAAGTGCAGTGTGGAGCTTTACAATGGGGTTAAGGTGGCTGACCTGATAGGTGAGGTTGAACCCAAGAGCATTGAGGTCATACCACTGGTGGAGGACATGGAGTCCCTACTCAGGGTGGACAGCATAATTGAGGGTTACGTTAAGGTGGCTAGGCCAAGCTACATGAGGGTCTTCATAGCCAGGTCAGACCCAGCCATGAACTACGGCCTGGTGCCAGCGGTGCTACTGGCTAAGATAGCGCTCTCAAGGGCCCATGAGGCTGGCGGTAGGCTTGGCGTTGAGGTTTACCCAATAATAGGCGTTGGCCCAACACCCTTCAGGGGTAACTTCAACCCACGCACTGTGGATAGGACGCTCAACGAGTACCGCGGCGTATACACTTTCACTGTTCAATCGGCCTTTAGGTATGATTACGGTGTTGACAGCGTTAAGGCAGCCATAGACTCCGTCAACAACGCCAAACCCACCGAGCCAGTCATAATGAGTAAGGGTGAGGAGGAAGCTGCCCTAGCCTTGATTAGGCAGTACATTGAGAGGTATCAGGCCGAGGTTGAGGGTTTGGCTAAGGCTATTAACTACATGTCCCAGCTCCTACCCCCAAGGAGGACTAGGAGGCTTCACGTGGGGCTCTTCGGGTATGGGAGGGGGTTTAGGGGGGTTACCCTACCAAGGGCCATAGCCTTCGTTGGGGCGCTTTACTCAATGGGCATACCACCCGAGTTGCTTGGCCTATCAACACTGCTTAAGCTTAACGAGGAGCAGTGGAGGGTCCTGGAAAACCACTACGTTAACCTGTGGCGTGACCTGGGTGAGGCGGCCCAGTACGTTTGCGTTGAGTGCATTGAGCAGCTGCCTAACATAAAGGTTAATGAGCTTAGGGTCAGCAGGGAGGTTACCTCAATGGTCCTTGAGGACATTAAGGCCCTGGATCAACTTGGGGTTAAGACGCCACTGCAGGGTTTTGAGCACAGGAAGCATTCACTACTGGTTAGGCTATTCCTAGAAAGCATAAGCAACGGCTATATAAACGAGGCCAAGGGATACCTAGTGGAGATGGCTAAGGCAAGGAGGGCAATAGGCTAATTCAGCCGCATCATCCTATCCCTCAGTATTTTAAATAATACCATGAGCCGGTAATGAGACTGGTGGTCTGGGGTTGCGTGGCTGCAGTTATCTATCGGTAAAATGGTGCCTAAGAAATGTGTAGTATTCATTTGCTGTGGGTGGTTGTTTCTTGTTTTACTAGTGTTTCGTATATTTTTCCTAGTAGGTCGTATAGTGTGTCGATTCTTTTATTGGTCTCGTCGATCCTCCTGTTTATGCTTTCCCTCATCTCGCTCATACCCTTGCTCAACTCATCAATCCTCTTATTAATCTCATTAATTCTATTGCTCAGTGTTGTGTTAAGCGTTTCAATTCTATTGTTCATTGCGTCGTTTAGTGAATCAATCCTCTTATTAGTCTCCTCTATCCTCCTGCTTAACGTGTCGTTTATTGCATTAATCCTATTGTTAATCTCATCAATTCTCTTATTAGTCTCTTCTATTTTCCTGCTTAGTGCGTCGTTTATTGCGTTGATTCTATTGTTTAACGCCTCATAATTCTTACCCACTAAATCATAGAGTGCATCAATCCTCTTGCTTAACGAGTCGTTTATTGCATCAATCCTCTTAT
>OFEH01000595.1_pt1 | contig 10726 bp, 10 predicted proteins | sample 1521031 | NCBI WGS metagenome assembly OFEH01 (sample SAMN05518350, study PRJEB24110) | hypersaline lake metagenome | isolation source: Grendel Spring, Yellowstone National Park, Wyoming, USA | place: USA:Grendel Spring, Yellowstone National Park, Wyoming, USA | collected 2011-11-16
CTGTTGTTGCTGTTGTAACCGTAGTAGCCGTTGTGACTGTTGTGGCAGTTGATGTAGTAACAGTCACGGTTTTTGTAGGTGGGTGAGTAACGTAGTAACCAACCAAACCACCAGCCACAGCAACAACAACCACAGCCACAACCACAGCAGCCAAAACACCCCTAGACACCCCCATCCCCACCCAAGACCTAAACCCAGACACCATACTTCATTCACAAAACCCCCGCAACCTTATTTATAAACATAACTCAACATAGGTCAAGTGACAACCTATAATACATAAATAGTGATAAATATCGAAAATAATGATTAACAATAGCTAAGTAGAGAAAAGGTTATAAGGCTAAGTCAGCACCCAAATGGGTTATGAAGGCACCATTACTTGATGTTAAGGACCTTACAGTGACTTACAGGGTTAGTAATGGGTTCATTAGGGCTCTTAGGGGTGTTAGTTTTAAAATTTATGAAAGGGAGTTTGTTGCGGTGGTGGGGGAGTCTGGGTCGGGTAAGTCAACCCTGGGGTTAACAATAATCGGTCTACTGCCTAATAATGCAATTGTTAATGGTGGTGAGGTGATATATAAGGGTGTTAATCTTTTGAGCTTAGATAGGAGGGTTAGGGAGAGGTTCATGGGTTCTGAGATTGGTATGATTTTCCAAAACCCCATGAACTCCCTTAGGCCTACCGAGAAGGTCTCCAAGCAATTCGTAGACACACTTAAGGTTGCTGAGGCTAGGGGTAGTTTGAAGCTTGAGGCATACGACTACTCTAAGCCGTGGGGTGTTAGTGGCAGGTTTAGCGCATTAATTGATAGGGTACTTGGTGTATCTAAACGGACTGGTGGTGGGTTAACGACCCACGATGATAAGTATAGGTTGGAGGCCCTTAAGTGGCTTAAACTGGTTAGGATACCTGACCCTGAGAGCGTCCTAGAGAAGTATCCGTTTCAACTAAGTGGTGGTATGATGCAGCGTATAATGATTGCCATGGCGCTTTCACTAAGACCCTCACTGTTAATTGCCGATGAACCAACAACGGCACTTGACGTAATAACCCAAGCCCAGGTGCTTAAGTTAATGAGGGGGCTTATTGATGAGGTGGGTGCATCAATACTACTCATAACCCATGATATGGGTGTTGCGGCGCAAGTGGCAGATAGGGTCCTAGTGCTATATGCGGGTGAACTTGTTGAGGAGGCCCCTGTCCATGAGTTGTTTAAAAACCCAATGCACCCATACACAATTGGGCTACTTAATTCAATACCAAGGGGGCATAAGTCCACTAATAGGTTAAGTGCGATAAGGGGCTTTGTACCTGACTTAAGGAGTGAGATAAGGGGTTGTGTCTTCGCCGATAGGTGTGACTACGCCACTGAGGTATGCCGCATTAATAAGCCTAGTTACATCAAGGTTAATGAGGACCATGTGGTGAGGTGCTTCCTCTATGGTAAGTGACGCCATACTTAAGGTTGAGCATTTATCAAAGTACTTCACCGTAAACTTAGCAGGGAGGAAGATGACGCTTAAGGCCGTTGATGACGTGTCCTTCGAAGTACCTAAGGGTGCAACCCTAGGTATCGTTGGGGAGTCTGGTAGTGGGAAAACCACACTATTAAGGACAATTGCACTATTATATACACCCACGTCAGGTAGGATAACGTTTAACGGTGAAGTCATTTTTGATTCAGATAAGAGGATTATGAAGAGGCAGTACGTGAGGGGTTTAATATCCATGGTTTACCAGGATCCAGAATCCGAGTTAAACCCAACAATGAGGATCATTGACATAGTCGCCGAACCCCTCGAGGCATTACGCGTACCACGTGATGAAGCTTTAAGGCGTGCTGAGGAGGCTATACGTGAAGTTGGCTTATCAAGTGACATACTCCTTAAAAGGCCCCTTCAATTAAGTGGTGGGCAGAAGCAGAGGGTTGCCGTGGCCAGGGCAATCGTGACTAACCCATTAATGGTGCTCCTTGATGAGCCAACCAGTAACCTGGACGTCGTGGTTCAAGCCGGTATACTTAACCTCCTCCTCGACCTGCAGAAGACCTACAACCTAACGTACATCCTAGTTACCCATAATTTAGCCGTGGCGCAGTATATGTCAGATTACCTAGCCGTATTCTACACTGGCAGAATGTATGAGTGGTTACCCGCCACCGATGAGCCTAAGCACCCGTATGCTAAGGCATTAGCCGATGCATTCCCCACACCTGACCCATTTAACAGGAAGATACTTAACATAGAGATAAAGGGAGAGGTACCAAGTATGCTTAGCCTGCCGAGCGGCTGCACCTTCCACCCAAGATGCCCATACGCCATGGATGTATGCCGTGAAAAGGCACCTCAATTAAAGAGCATAGGTAATGGGCACCTCGTGGCCTGCCATCTATACTAACTCATTAAGGTGGGAAAGGATTATTAGCCCCAACACCCCCTTCAGATGTGCCCAATAGGGTAAGGTTAGTACTCGTCTCTGACCTACATGGATCTAAGGCTGCCTATGGGAAATTGGCTAACTTACCTAAAGTGTACAAGTGTGATGTGGTTGTTCTGGCGGGTGATTTAACAGGTAAGGTTCTTGTGCCAATAATCAGGGTTGGTAGCCAGTACGTGACTAACCTATTCGGTGAGAAGAAGGTAATTACTGAGGGTGAGCTTAACAGTGTTATAAGGGCCATAAGGGATAGCGGCTACTATGCACAGGTCATGAGTAAGGAGGAATATGATGAATTAAGCAATAACCCCACTAAGCTTAAGCACCTCCTGATAGACATAATGGTGAGGGAGTTTAGCGGCGACATTTCTAAGATAAGGGATAACTATAGGCAATTGGGCGTTAAACTCCTGCTAATACCAGGTAATGACGACTTCAACGACTTCGCGAATGCGGTAAGGGGTATTAAAGATGACACTGTAATGTACTTTGATGAGGAGGTTGTTGAACTCGGCGGCCTTATATACGCTGGATTCGGGTACTCCAACCCAACTCCATGGCATACTGAGCGGGAGCTTATGGAGGATGAGATTAAGAAGCGGTTAATCAACATTCTGGGTAGGTTAAGTAGGAGTGAGTTAGATAGAACAGTCGCTGTGATTCATGTGCCTCCGTATAATACTCTAATAGACCAAGCACCTAAGTTAACAAGTGACCTTAAGCCCGTTGTTCAAGGTGGCATAGTAGTTATGGAGCATGTGGGTAGTGCGGCGGTTAGGGAGGTTATCGAGGATTTTGGTCCATTAATCTCACTACATGGTCACGTCCACGAATCACCAGGCATCGATTACCTGAATGCTAGGTGCTGCAGAAGGAAGGTACCTGTTGTGAACGCTGGAAGTGAGTATCAAAGTGGAGTATTAAGGTTAGCCTACTTGATAATTGAGAATGGAAAGTTGAAGGATAAGCTACTGCTTAGAGGTTAATGAGAAAATGTAAAAATATTTTAATTTTAAGGGAGGTTTTAATTAAGGCGTTATTCAGGTGGAATTTCCCTAAACGTTAATGGTAGTAGATCAATACCATACTTCCTCCTCAAGTACCACCTCCTAACCTCATAGTAAATCACTGCACCAGCAGCCACAACAAGAACAACACCAACGGCTAATGGTATTGAGGTACCTAGGTAGACGTATGATGAGATTGGCACCAACATGAAGGCTATGTCGGCTAGCCATATTGCAGCTAGCAAGATGCCACCCCAGGATATTGAGGGCAAACCAAGCACTCTTCTGGTCATCCAATTGGGTAGGTATGGCTTAACCTTCTCGTAAATATCTCTTCTAAGGAATGGGATTAACAGTGCAGTGAAGCCAGGTATCATCCAAGCCACAGGCATGCCAAGTGACGTGTTTAGCCACGTAACCATGTAACCCCAGTACCATATTGCAGCAAGATACACGGCATTAATCACTATGTAAACTAACATTGAATAATACGGTGAGTGGAATCTCTCGGAAACCTTAGTTATGCCCTCGGGTAGAAGCCTGTCAAAGCCCATAGCGAAGAGGATCCTTGGCATGGTTAAGGTGTACGTTAATGCCACAAGCCAGAAGCCGAGCAACAGATTAATATCAATTAAAATCACTAACCATAGTGGGGCCACGAATCCTATGAATAAGTTGGGCGTTGGCTCGACTGGTAATGCCGATAACTTACCTGTATTGAATAGGTAACTTAAGCCTCCTAAGAAGGCTCCACCAAAGGCCCAATATGATAAACCTGATAATAGTGCTAAACCAACTAAGGTAATAACAACGGACACAAATAGTGCCCTTGGAAAAGCCTCAACGGGGCGCCTTGTTTCACCGGCTAAGTATGTGCCGTAGTTAAAGCCTGAGTATGTTATGAAACCCATGGGTATCGCCGCCATTAATGTCGCAGCAATATTACTAGTTGAGGCTATTGCTGGGTTACTTTTGATAACTGACATTACTGAGCTATACGTTACGCCATACTTAGACATTATGGTATCGAAGGCCTTTATGAACGAGCTAGGTGTGACATAGGCGAAACCTACCAGAAACAGTATGAACGTTATGGCGTATATAATAATGCTGTATCTTAAAACAGCCTTAACAATCCTAAGGCTAAAGATACCGGCTAATGCAGTAATTATGATCACGACTAGTCCTATTATGAAGCCGCCTGGTGATGTCGACACGATAGTACTCCACGTTAGGTATGTTGAATTATTAAGTCTAGTCCCAAGGTTAAAGAATAACTGTGCCAATGTAAAGTTGGTTATGTACCATGCTTGGCTTGCAACAGCCCCAGCCGTACCGAGAATGTACATCCACCCTAGTATTGAAGCCCACCTAGGCCCTAAGACACGGCCAGTCCAGGTGTAATCACCACCAGTTCTTGGTATTGCCGATGCTAGTATAGCATACACCCACGCTATTACGAAGGCGGGTATAGCACCCAACACGAAGACCCATATCATGTTAGAACCTGGGAATGCAAATGGCGCCACTATCATTGTGAGAACAAAACCACCAGTGATGTTTATTATACCTAGGGCTATTATCAACTGGTCCCAGAAACTTAACTCACGCACAAGGCCTGTGGACTCCCTGATGAATAGCTTAACCCCACCTCCACCTTCTCCCCCAGTCGACATATAAATTAGTAATTTATTCTAACTAATTTATAAAGATACCTTTAAATAGTTATTGTACATTAATATATAGAACATCTATTTAAGAGCTTAATGTATTTAGGGTTACATTTAAAAAGGTGTAAATGCTGTTGTCTTATGGTTAAGCTGGCTATTAATGGTGGGGAGCCTGTTGCTAAGGACCTTGTTAATTTGGTTCCTAGGTGGCCTGTTTTTGATGAGGATGATGTCAGGGCTGTGGTTGAGGCTATTAGGGGTGGTAGGTGGTGTAGGCTTTACCAAGGCTCCTACGCCGAGCGTTTTGAGGCGGAGTTCGCTAAGTATCATGACGCTAAGTATGGTATTGCAGTGGCCAATGGGACAGTCTCCCTGGAGCTAGCCCTTAAGACCATTGGGGTTGGGCTTAACCTAGGTGATGAGGTTATTGTACCGGCATACACATTCATAGCCACGGCCTCGGCTGTAACCGAGGTTGGTGCAATACCAATGTTCGCCGATGTTGACCCACAGACAGGTAACATTGACCCTAGGTCCGTTGAGAAGTTGATTAATGAGAGGACTAGGGCTATAATAGCTGTCCACTTCGGCGGTTACCCAGCAGACATGGATGAGTTAACTAGGATAGCTAAGAGGCATGGCGTATACCTCATTGAGGATGCTGCCCATGCGCATGGGTCTGAGTGGAGGGGTAGGAAGGTTGGGGCGATTGGCGACATGGGTTCATTTAGTTTCCAGGAGAGTAAGTCACTAACTGCTGGTGAGGGTGGCATTGTGCTAACTAACAGTGATGAATTGGCTGATAGGGCTAGGCTGATACACAACATTGGTAGGGTTATTGGGCAGCCTGGGTATATCCACTACATACTCAGTTCGAATTATAGGCTTAGCGAGATACAGGCAGCCCTACTACTTTCAAGGTTAAGGAAGCTGCCCAGCGAGGTTAAGGTTAAGCATGAGAATGGTAAACTACTGGCTGACATGATTAAGAGGACTGGTGTTGTGGAGCCAACCAGGCCTGATGATAGAGTTACCACTAGGGGCTACTACTACTTCGTGATGCTTTACAGGCAGGAGGAGCTTAACGGCATACCGAAGGAGGTTTTCATAGAGGCGCTTAGGGCTGAGGGTGTGCCGGTGGGCGTATCCTACGGCCCACCATTGTATAGGCAGCCGGCCTTTAAGAGGGAGAACTTAGCCAAGTCAGTGCCGAGGTACATACTTGAGAGGATGCCCAACTACGAGGAGCTTAACCTACCTGGTGCTGAGGAGTTTGCCAGGAGGGAGCTTGTACTACCCCACCACCTTCTACTAGCCCCGAGGGAAGCCCTTGAACTGGTTGTAGCGGCCATTGAGAAGATTAAGGAGCACGCCGATGAACTACAGCCACTGGTTAGTAAACTTAAGGTTAGCGACACTACGATAGATGTAACCTACCATAGGATGTGATTGGTGATGATTGACCTTAATAGGTTAAACACCTACATTAAAGGAATTACGGTCAACCCAGAGTTAACTAAGGTGTTGACATCGGCCAGTAGGATCCTTACCATCTCACCTCACCCAGACGATATTGAGGTTATTGCTGGCGGATACCTATCAATGATGGTTGATAAGGGTTCCGTTGTTAAGAATGTCGTGGTTAGTGATGACAGGATGAGTATAGGTTCCATGGAGTACACACCTGATGAAGTAATGTCGATTAGGAGGCGTGAGGAGTTGGAGGCCATGGGCATAATTGGTGTCAGGGATGTTGAATTCCTTAACTACATCGATTCCGAGGTCCCTGAACCCAGCCTACTTAGGAGGGATTTGATTAAGGTCACCAGGTCCTTTAAACCAAACCTGGTGCTCACAGTTGACCCTCACCTACCCTACGAAGCTCATCCAGATCATGTCAACACCGGCCTAGCCGTTATGCAAGCCGTCCTCTTCCACGGCATACCGAGGATCGTAAGTGAGTATAGGGTTGAATCCCCGCCACCCATGCTGGCGTTGGGCGCCACGGCCAAGCCCAATGCGCTGGTGTGTATTGATGATTACATGGATAGGAAGATGAGGGCCCTGAGGGCTCACAGGACGCAGTTCAGCGATGAACTGCTTAATATTATTGAAACCCTTCACTCAAAGCTCGGTGAGGCCGCTGGCTGCAGGTATGCTGAGGCCTTCAGGGTTTTAAGGCCAAGTGAACTCCACATGAATCCTCTAGCTGGGCTTTAAGGGGCCTTAACCAAGTTTGGGTGGGTTTGTGTAGTGCTCTAGGTAATCCGGTATCGCCTTTTGCCTTGCAATCTCCCTCATGACCAGCGCGCTTGGTCTCAGGTACCTCCTCTTGGTGCTGTAGTCCACGTAAACAAGCCCAAACCTCATCCTATAGCCTGCGGCCCATTCAAGATTATCAGTCAGGTTCCAGTGGAAGTAACCTCTAACGTCAGCTCCAGCCTGCATGGCCCTATGCACCTGGTATAGGTGGGATACCAGGAACCATGACCTCCACCTATCGTGCTCATCGGCAATGCCATTTTCAGTGACGTACATGGGCATCCTATACCTCTCATGAAGTCTCATTAGGACGTTATACATGCCCTCGGGGTATATTTCCCACCCGAAGTCACTGCATGGCCTCTTATCACCAGACACGCCACCTGGCTCACAGGAGTAGCCGAAGCCACCCACGACCGACACTGCTACTCTACCTGCGTCCTGCCTCCTCCTTAGCACTGCCCTAGTGTAGTAGTTGACCCCAATCCAGTCTAACCTACCCTTCAAGTCATCCCTAACAACACCCATCAACTCACCCCTAACTGGTGCGTCGAGGAATGAGTAGTCGAGGGCCCTGGCCTCCTCCACGGCTGGCTCATCATTGGGGGTTAATGGTTGGTAGTCGGCGAAGGAGTAGACTAGGCCGATGGGCTTCTTGGAGTACGCCTTAATGGCATCGTAGGCCCTTGCATGGGCCTCAATGAGGTGCTTAGCCGCTATGCTCATTGAGTTGAGGTCTAGGTAGCCTGGTGGGAAGCCTGACTTAACGTAGAGGTAGCCCTCGGTTATGACAACCCCAGGCTCATTCATGGTGTACCACATGTCCGCTAGGTCACCCAGTTCATGCGCTATGAAGGCCGCGAACTTAGCGAACTCGATCACAGCCCTCCTATCAAGCCAACCTGAAGGTGCCCTATCGGGTCCATGCTTCCTAACCGCTATTGGGTCATGGAGCCAGGTCGGCATTGCCCAGTGGAACAGGTTGATTATTAGAAAGCCACCCCTAGCCTTCCAGTCGCTTAAAATCTCCCTGTAGTGATTCAACGCAGCCAAGTTGGCTAGGCCGCGGAGCTCCTCTATAGCCTTTTCATCAACCTCGACACCAGTTATGTTACCCTTACCATCTTCATCAACCTTAACCTTAACGTCGAATGTTGGCTTTGGGAATATCCTAGCCCACTCAATGGTTATCCAGGCTGCGTCAAGGCCCAGGTCCCTGGCTATTGAATGGTCCTGCTTATACAGATCCCAGTAACCTGGCCCATGCTCAGGCAGGTCACCGCTAACTAGGCCGGATGCAATGTTCTCTGGGTCATGGAGCCACAGGTACCAGTCACTCGTGAACTCGGATCCAGGAGTGCCCATTTCATGCTGTGTGCCAACTGTTGAGAATCCGAATTTGAAGTCGCCTGGGAATTTAATCATAGCTTTTTAGCCTGTTTCTTACCTTTAATAATGTTTCTGTAGGTAGGTTATGTAATTCAATATATTGACCATATAGTTTAACCGTTAATACTAGGTTTGGTATTAAGCTAGTTAACGCATGAGTTTGTTTAAAAACACCCAATGGGGTGGGTTGGGTGATGAGGGAGTTGATAGTCCTCGTGGATAATACGTCAAGTGTGGCTAGGGTTGTGGAGTTCGCCAAGGTGGTTTACGGCTTTGGCGTGAAGAACCTGGTACTAACACACGTGTATGGTTCAGCGGCCCAGCAAGGAATCCCGGAGGCCTTTAAGATTTCGCTTAAATACTCCTCAAGCCTAATAATCCTCCCAACCATTAGGGATGCCTTAGACTTGTTTAAGCCAGACCACGTGCTCGTCATCAGGAGGCCAAGCCCACAGGTTAAGCCGCTTACCGACTTCATTAACATTGACGGTAGGGTTATGCTTGCCGTTGATGGTTCAGACCAGGACATTAGGGTTGAAGGCAGTAACGTGAGTTACGTCGCCCCCGTCAAATATGATATTGGTAACATTGGCCAATTAACACTAGCCCTATGCACCCTAATGGGCGGGTGCCTGAATGTTCAGCATCAAGGGTCTACTCAAGGCCTTTGAGGGCATAGCCAGTACGCTGGCTGAGAACGGCTGGTTCATCAGCGAACCCCAGTCACCCAGGTGGTGGGGTGGCTTAGAGAGCCCTGACGAGGTCTTCATATCTGCAATGCTTGTTCAACAAACCAGGTGGGATAACGTGACCAGGGTTATGGCTAAGTTGAGGAGCCTAGGCCTAAGTAGGCTGGAGCAGGTATCCAGGCTAAGCTACGGTGAGCTAGCCAACATGCTGACGGGTATCAACTTCAGGTCCACTAAGGCTAGGAGGGTTATTAATGCAGCTAGGCGTGTGGTAAGCATGGGCGGCTTGGAGGCCTTGGGCGGCATGAGCGATGATGAGGTTAGGCAATCCCTACTCTCAATTGAGGGAATAGGCTATGAGACTGCGGACTCAATAATGCTCTTCGCACTGAATAGGTTAACAATCCCAGTGTCGGCATACACAGTTAGGGTCCTTGGGAGGGTTGACAAGGCCTTTAACGGTGGTTACGAGGAGTTGAGGGGTAGGTTGATGGGTGCATTGCCGAGGGGGCTTTACGAGTATAAACTATTCCACGCGGGCATTGTCACCGTCGGTAAGGTGTGGTGCCTTAAGGGTAAGCCAAGGTGCAGCCACTGCCCCCTACGTGAATACTGCACTTACGCTAAGTTCAGTTAACCTAAGCCTGCCCCTTAGACCTCTGGATCCTCAGTATGGCCTCGGCTAAGTCCCCATTAGCCTCCTCAAGGGCCTTAATGGCCTCCTCCCTACTAACCCCAGTCTGATCCATAACCAACCTGACGTCATCCTCACTGTACTTGGGTTCCTGGGCCTTAATCACTATTTTAGGCGTCACCTGGGGTTGATTAACCTTAACACCCCTCTTATCAACCTGAACCTGGTAAAGCAGTACACCACCGGGTAGTTCAAGGAGGACAACCGTTGGGTCACTTAGCTCCAGGCTACCACCATCCTTAAGCTCAATGATAACCCTTGAGGCGTTGACATCCTTAACATTGACGTTTATCCCCATTCTCTTAAGCATCCTCTTAACCTCATTAGGGTTAAACATCGCGATTAACAGCTATGAATAGCTATTTAACAGTTACCACCTCTCTGCAGTCGTGATTTTGCCATCGGGCTGCCTCTTGACGGTCTTCCTGGCCCCTCACCGTAGCGGCTCCCCGCCCATCGCCAGGGCTTCCTAGCCATACAGGTCTCGGAAACCCAGAATGACCCCCTTCCTGCCTTGTTGGGTGGGGGTTCACCTTGGGGTCTTGATGGGTACCCCGCCTATTGCGGGGTTATTA
>OFEH01000597.1_pt1 | contig 10665 bp, 11 predicted proteins | sample 1521031 | NCBI WGS metagenome assembly OFEH01 (sample SAMN05518350, study PRJEB24110) | hypersaline lake metagenome | isolation source: Grendel Spring, Yellowstone National Park, Wyoming, USA | place: USA:Grendel Spring, Yellowstone National Park, Wyoming, USA | collected 2011-11-16
GGACGAAAACCCTATATCCTAGACCAGACTAGACGACGGGGGCGTATTTATTTTACTTGTAAATAATATTATATAAAGTTTTATTTAAATTTTATAACAATGTTATGAATTTAAAAATATAATATATAATTTATAGATATATGCAAGAGATAACTATAAGGGGTCCTTTGAATGAGGAAAAAATCAAAAAAATATCTGAAATATTAAATGAACCCGATTGGATGACAGACATAAGATTAAAAGGATTAAATTATTTTAATAAATTAGATTTACCAAAATTTGGACCAGAAATAAAAAATATTGATTTTGATAATATGATATATTATAGAAGTATAACTAAAGAAAATAAACCAAAGAGGTGGGAAGATCTACCAGAAGATATAAGAAATAGAATAGAAAAATTGGGATTAAGAAAAGAATTTGAAAGAGAATTTTTATCTGGATTATTATATCAACACGATTCTTCTTCAATATATAAGGAAATAAAGAAATATCTAGATCAGGAAGGTGTTATTTTTATGCCCCTATCACAAGCAGTAAGAGATTATCCAGAAATTGTAAAAGAATATTTTGGAAAAGTTATCTCTTTTGGAGATAATAAATTCGCAGCATTAAATACAGCAGTTTGGAGTGGAGGTGTATTTATTTATGTACCAGAAAATGTTAAAATAGACTTCCCATTACAAGCATATTTTTGGATAGGAACAGAAAATCTTGGGCAATTTGAAAGAACTTTGATAATAGCAGATAAAAATTCTAGAGTAACTTATATAGAAGGATGTACTGCTCCAATATATAATATATCTTCATTACATGCAGCAGTAGTAGAAGTTTTTGCAAAAGAAAATTCAGAAGTTACTTATGCTACAATACAAAACTGGTCCAGAAATATATATAACCTAGTAACAAAAAGGGCAAAGGTATATAAAAACGCTAAAATTAAATGGATATCTGCTGAATTTGGAAGTAAAGTAACAATGCTATATCCGGGATTAATTTTAGAAGAAAATTCTATAGGGGAAATTTATACAGTATCAATTGCAAATGAAAATCAAATAATAGATACTGGTGGAAGAATATTGGTAAATGGAAAAAATTCCAGAGGATATATTGTAACAAAATCCATATCAATAAATGGAAAGGCAGTAAATAGAATAGACATAAAAGTATTTAGTAATTCTGAAAATTCAAAGATTATATCTAAATGCGATTCTTTAATAGAAGGAAATGGAATGGCAGAATCTATACCAAGAATGGAAATTTACAATAATAAAAATTATTATAATCATGAAGCAAAAACTGAAAAAATAGATGATCAAAAAGTACTTTATTTACAAAGTTTAGGTATAGATAAAAAGAAAGCTAAAAGATTAATATATATGGGATTTGCAGATGATATTCTAAGAAACTTTCCACCCTCTTATCAAATGAGAATCAAAAAACTTCTAGAAATAGAATTAGAAGAAATTGGGGGATTTGGCTAATTACTTAAATAGCCAATTATATATTATTTTTATATCTCTCTTTATTACTCTTCTAGCCTCAAACTTCTTTATTTTAAAATAATCGGATATTTTTGCAAAACTCCATGATAATAAAAATTTTCCAATCAATAATTCTTCTTTATCTATCTTTGGTTTATCCTTTTCAGTATATAATAAATAATAGATATATAATAATTTTACAACATCTGCAGCAGCTTCATATGTCATAGGTGAAGATAAATAACCTTCCAATCTTTCTATCTGATTATCTGTCAAATTTAATTTATAATGTGGTTTAAACTTATATGGCGTTTCTAACATTTTTAATATTAGTTCTGGTGATAAATCAAAATATACATCCGATATTTGATTTATTAATCTCCATCTAAATTCGTAATTTAACTTTTTAACTATCTTTTCAGATTCTTCATTTAGTGGTTTTATTACTATACCAGAATATTCTCCAGAAACCTTATTTTTTTCTGGAGATAAATGAACTAATACAAAATTATTTTTTTGCCAGAAATTTAATAATTCATAAGTTATACCAAAACTAGAACCAATCCAATCATAATTATTTTCCTTAGCCCAATTATATAGTTTATCTAATGATAAAGATCCCAAACCCATACTTTGGATTTCTGGTACTGTAGCAATTCTAACAATCCTTAACCCCTTTAATTTAGCAAATTCCTTTATTCTATAATGTTTAACTATTATATCTGGTATTATGTTTCCCTTTGGTTTATAATCTTTCAACATTTTATTAATTGTATCATCATCTATACCACCTTCATATGCGACGTGTATTCCATTTACAATTTTTCCATTTGATAATTCTAAAACAAAAGCATCATGATGTGGTGCATCGGCAAGCATTGCTATATCATTTGGTTTATTTTGATAATGCGCTAAAATATATATTCCAACAAAATTCTTTAATTTTGGATCATCGTTATAAAACCATTCTTTCATTGGTATTTTATAAAATCTTACATCTTTATTTTTTATTAACTCTTTATCATCCTCATTAATTTCCGAAACTTCAGAATCTAATAACAATGTATCATATAGCCATTTTTCAATTGGATCTTGTTCATTATATCTAATTGGCTCAACCATATTATATTTATATATCTTAAAATCCTTCAAGGAATTTAGATATTTCAAAAATTTGACAGAAAAAGATCTACCAGCTCCCTCATATCCATGAATCGTAGAAGAAAATACAATTTTATCATATTTCTTAGTATATTTCAATAATATATTTATACCAATACCTGCAGCTTCATCAACAAACAAAATATCATATTTTTTTCTCAATATTTCAGATGGTTTTCTATATTCAATATATATTCTATTATTTATTACTATCTTCCTATCACTTATTTCCTTATATTTTATATTATTCTTATTTAATCCCAACTTTAGGAATTCAAATAATGTTTCTACATTATTAAATTCTGGGGATGTTATACCTATATCATATACTTTTTTACTATTTAATAATATCTCTGAGATTCCAGAAATCGCTAAACCAAGAGATGCACTTTTTCCTCTTCCTCTATCTGCAATAATTAAATATATTGACTTTTCATTGCTTAATAAATTTTCTAGAAGAGAAAGAACATTTGCTTGATCTTGTGTTAAACATAATTTATATATTCTGTCTGAAAATTTTCTATTATCTGGCAATAATATTTTCTTTCTTCCAGGTGGATATGCTTCTTCTAATACACATTCATCATTTATTCCCTTTATTAATCCTTTTTCTATATCATATATAATTATATTATCATATTGAAGTAATTTGTTCTTGAATCTATGTTCAAAATATTTTTTCACATCTTCCAATTTATATGGAGGCGTTAATAAATGTTCATGAAAAGTTGTATAATTTTCTTCAAAATGTTCAAAATCTTTAATTAAGAAAAATGCAATACCAATTCCAGATAAAGTTTCAACAATTCTACCTATATGATCTGGAGTTAAAGATTTATACATATCTAAAATTAATATATCGTATGTTTTTCCCAAAATTTTTTTAGAATCATTATATTTAATTTTTTCTATATCCAAAAAATCTAATTTTTCTTTTAATTTTTGAAATCTATATAAATAATCCCCATTAAAATCTTCAGAGACATATAAAACTTTTATTTTATCTTTAAAATTCCTAATTTTTTCATAATATATTTTTAACAAATTGGATAAAATATCAAAATAATCCTTACCCGATAAAACAACAATTCCTCTATGATTATTTCTAATTATTTTGCATAATAATTTATTATAATCATTTAATATATCCATATATAAAATATCAACCAATTACTTATAATCATTAAGAAATATTAACCTTTTGTTAAAGTTATATTAAAGGACGTTAAAACATTAAAACATTTTGTTAATAGAATATTAAACAATAAACAAACATTAATTAAGTGATGTTAAATCATTAACTAAACATGTTAAATATACGTTAAACTAAAGTAAATAATATCTTAATTTCATATCAAGAGATTTCAATAATTTTTGATCATCCACAAAAACTATAGATAGTCCTTTTGATATTCCTCCAGAATATAATCTAGAAGTTCTTCCGGAAGCTTGTAAATATGTTTTAAGATCTACAATATTTAAATATATATTTTTATTTTCATCTATTTCTACAGAAACATCTGGATTTTCTTTTAATTTATCTAATATTTCTGACTTATCAAGATAAATTTTTAAGATATTGTATAATGTTAATATATCATCAGCAGTGGTTTTTAAATATCCAATTAATTCAACTTTATTTCCATTTAAAAAATCAGAAATTAATTTCAAATCTCCAGAAGATAGCTTTTTCATATTTTTTCTTAATCTTGTAAGAATTCTTGTTATTCTATTTTTTTCTATCTCAGATATATATGGTAAAATTAAATTAGATAAAATAATTATATTTGTTATATTTTTCTCAAGATTTGTAATATTTATTTTTATCTTTGGTATACCCAAAAATATTGCATATTTTATTCTTTCTGGCATATTAATCCCTCTAGTTAATATTCCATATGGATCTGTGATACTAATTAAGAAATTTATTTTTCCCTCATAAAAATCATTTAATATATTCTCAATTTCTCTTGCTTTTGTTTTTGAATATATTAAACCAACTTTTATATTATTTGATATTAAATAATTATAAATTTCTATCATATATTCTACCCCTTTTTCTTTTGGAACAAATATTAATGCCCCATCTTCTAATTCTTTTAATAGGTTCAATAATTCTTCTTTTATATCTCTCTTTGGAATATAATATACATCTACAACATTCCTAATTTTTGAACTTCCAGTTCCAATAGTAAAGTTAGCCAGCTCCCTATATAATCTAACTCTTTTTCCTCTTAAACTACCAGTAGCTGAAGATAAAACAATTATTCCATGATTTTTATTTTTAATTTCTAAAAACTTTTTATATAAATCACTATTAAAATCTAATTTACCAGCTAATTTTAAATCTATTACTTTTTTAGCAACATTTATATCATCTTCGCTATAACCAATTAAAATAAATAATTTTTCAATATTTTTTGATCCTTTAAAAAAAGAATCTACATCATCTACAAAAGCAATATCAAATTTTTTATCTTTTAATATTTCAAAATTTTTAGTTAAAAATTGATTTGAAATAATTAATATATTAAATTCCCCATTTTTTATTTTTTCCTTAATTTCTTTTTTATTACCACCATAATATGCTATAAACTTTATATTTAGATTTAGACTACTTATAAATTTATCAAACAAATCACTAAATTGCTTTACAAGCAATCTTGTTGGTAATATTATTAGTATCTTTTTGTTGTACTCACTAGAAAAGTAAATAGAAGAAACTATAATAAATGTCGATTTTCCAACACCTGTTGGTGCTATCATAGAAAAACTATTGTTTTTATATAATCTTTCAAACCACATTATTTGTACTTTCCATGGATTAGAATTTAATAATTTTTTAAAAAATTCAGAAAATTTAGTAATTTCTTTATATAAATTATAAATATTTGAATAATCTTTTAATTTCCCCTTTTCGGATAACTTTTTATATAGAAGCTCTCTAAAAGTGTTTTCATCTTTTATATTTAATAATTCTAATATTTCTTTATCATCTAAATCATTTTCACAAGGAAGACCATTTGAAAGCCTATAGGAAGAAATTGTACCATTACAATTAAAGCATAAATTTTTTATATATAAAGGAATATATTCCATATTTTCTTTTATTTTAAAAATTAATTTAAAAATATTCTATTATGGATATATCAGATATAATCACTTACTTACAAAAAGAAAAAGAGAAAAAAACATTACAAAATTTACAAAAAGATTTTTATGTTAAGGTATCTGAATTATTAAAAAAATATAAAAAACAATTAGAAGCATATAAATCTGATAGTAAAGAATATAGAGAAGTTATTGCAACAATAGATAGACTAAAAGAATCATTATCAGAATTAATTAATATAAGAATTAGCAAAATAATGAGTAATACAGTACTAGAGGTTAAAGAAGACCTAAATATAATATCAGAAGATACTTTGGGAGAAGAAGAAAAATTATTATATTCTCTTGTTAAAAAAATATTAAAATCATATAAAGAAAATATACAAAGCAAGATTATTAATGGAGAAGAAATAGATATCAATAAATTCTTTTCAGATATAAATATAAATGTTTCATTATATCAAAATAAAATAGATAAGAAAATTGTTGTTATTAAAAATCAATTACCAAAGATTGTTGGACCAAATGGAAAAATATATGGACCTTTTAAAGTTGGAGATATAATAATACTAAATAATAACTTCGCTGAAAAATTAGAAAATACTGGAATAGGAAAAACAGTTGATTAAACTTATAAAATTATTTAATATTATTATCTTTAATGAAATTACCAAAGACTATTAACAAATATTGCCCATATTGTAAAAAAGTTACTGAACATAAAGTAATCATTGTAAAAAGTATAAAAGCTAGGACTGGATTAGTTTGGGGTGCTAGAAGAGCTAGAGAAGGAAAAAAAGGTAGAGGAAATAAAGGAAAATATAGCAAGAGACCATTATCACAAAGAAAAAGAGGTGTTATAAAATCTTCTAAAGGTGTTGATATAAGATTAGAATGCAGCGTATGCAAAAAACAAACTATATGGGAAATAAAAGGTAGATACAAAAAAGTAGAATTATCAACTGCTATAAAATGAAGTCAAAAATATATTTTGAAGCATTTTCTAACGATAAAGATAAATTAACAGAATTTTTAAATAAAACATTTGATGCCATATCAAAATTCAAAAATTTTCAAATAATAGATAAAAAAATTGCTGATCCTATAACAAAAGATATAAAAACCCCGGACGGAAAAACTATAAATGGATGGTCATCCTATTTAGAAATATATGCGGATTTTAAAGATTTCGATTCATTAATAGATTTTATACTATTTTATACACCATCAAGAATTGATATAGAAGATATAAAAGAAATGAAAATTATAACAAAAGATAATGAAATAAAATATAACAAAGAAAAAGTTAATCTATTATTAAATCAAATACCACAAGCTATAAATATGAAAGTATCTGCATTGTTAAATATATATCTTGCACAAGTTAAAAAAGATTCTAAAGGACCTGACAACCAATCATTAACAAATTTAAAAATAAAATAAAATTTTATCCATAATAATATCCTGAACTTTTTTCCCTTTTCTTGCTTTCCTCCTCTAACTTCTTAATTATATTTAAATCTTTTTCTAATCTTTCTTTTAGTTTTTTACCCTTTTCCTTTAGATCACTTGTATCAACTTGAAAGTCATATAATTTACCTAAGATTTCTAATGCCTTTGAAGCACCAAAATATCCATTAACTTGATTTGATAAATATGTTTCAACTAATAATAAATAAGCTGGTTTTTTAAATAATTGAGAATAATATAAAAATAATCCACTCATTCCAACAACAGTATTTGATTTATATAAGTTAAGTTCTCCCAATTTTTCCTTTATCTTATTTACATCATAATATTTATTTAATGCAAATAAATAATTTGGATTTTCTGGTTCTAATTGATGTGAACCTATTCCACCAATTATACTTAACTCTAATAAATTAAATTTACTTATTATTCTAAATAGCTTATTCATGAATTTATATCTAAAGTATAAAGACAATCCAGGATCTTCTAAAATCATTATCTGAAAATCTCCATATAATACTAGAAAATTATAGTTACCAATTGGAACAGAATATAATTTATAACTTATATTATCTGCTATATATCCATTTTTATTTACTTTAACTACATCAGGAAAGAAATCTGTAATTATTCTTCCAATAACTTTTCCTTTATAAGTTTCTATTAACTTTTTTCCAACTATTTTTGACAAGTTTCCAAATCCTCCGCCTATTGAATAAAGAAAAACTATATTATTCATACTTTTTATTTTTTCTTTATCTATTATAAATTCCATAATATATTATAGTATATTATTTTTATATAAGATTTCTTTTTTCATTTTTCTTCTATAATCACCCCATTTATCATCAGGAGAAAATTTAGGAGGTATTACTCTATATGTTTTATTACCACAAATCGGACAGATTTCTTTAAATGTATATATTTTACAATTTTTACATTTTCTAATCTCTTTCATATTTATTTATTTCATAAATTACATTATAATTTTTAGCTTCTTTATTAATTAATTCTAGCATTTCTTTTTCCTTTTTTTGTAAATCAGATGGGCTTATAGTAACATATTTTAGCATATATGTAGGGGCTCCCAGATATTTTATCATTATATTTAGATCCTTTATTTTTTTAAGAAATTCCTTTATTTTATATATTCCATCACTATCTAAGCAATATGCTTGCATTATATATGTAAACTCATATTTTGGTGGATTTAGATAATCAAGTATATATTTGTATAATAGATCGGAGTATTTTTTACTTATTTTATATTTATCTAAAACACTTTTTCCATTTATATAAGCTTCTAAAAATACGCTATAAAGTTTGTTTTCTGGAACAATTTTAAATATTATATCTTTTTCTAATTTATCCATATCTATATTTTCCTTTTCACTCATTATTTTCAATATATTATAAGCAACCATCTCTCTTTTATATTCAAAAATCTTTGCTTTTTGTTTATTCTTATCAACTCTCTTTAACGATAAAGTAGCCAATCTATTTTGTACATCTACATCTAATACTAAACATACAATCTTTTTACCTTCTCTAACTAAAATCCTTGGATTTGTAATTCTTCTATTTGATAATTCATCTATTGGAATTATTCCATTAAAATTCTCATATTCATCTAAACTAACTTTTACATCTACATCTGATATACTATTTACTGTACATATAACATAATCATTCACCTTTGGAGGATCTTTTATCTTATACATCTTTAAAATATATTAAAAAATACTTATTAAATTTATATACGATTTACGTTTCAGTTACTGGGATATTATATGTAAACTCTTCATAACAATTATATGAAAGATTCATTAAAATATATGCTGGTATTCCTAGATTTGAATTAAGAAGATTTTGAATTCCTGATTGCTTTTGTGCTAATTGTTGAAGATCTATACTACAAGATATTGAAGATGAACTTATTGAAACATTTTGAGTTGGACTACATGAGAAACCATCTTCCCCATTTGGTATATTTATTAAAGTTGCTCCGATAATACTTAATTCAGCACTTACATTAAAGGTAGCTTGACTATTAGAATATACATTACTAAAGCATCCAACAGAATCTTGGAAAGATATTGAGAAACTCACATTATCATCATTTTCATTTACATTGATATTAGAAGATGCTGGTGTTACTGGAGATGACGAATAATATACAGGCTCACTTAATGTTATTGAACCATTAGAATAATTTAATTGTAGTGGAATTAATACATTAGTAACAACATTTGATATATTATATTCTACACCTATTGGTATTTGAGAAGGCACAGCCTGAATATTAGGACTTAAAGAAACATCAATATTTTCAAGAGTAGAATTTGAAGGAATAAGTTGATCAGAAGAGGAATTATAAGTTGCTGGTTCTGCATTAAAATTACCTGAGTAAGAAGAAGATAAAGCATAACTATAAACATAATATGAAACTTCTAGAGGAGAATTTGACATTGTATAAATATTATTAACATAAATAAGAGGCAATGTATAATTTAAACCACTTGATTCACTATAATTTAACGAAGAAGGAGCTTGAACATATATATATACATTTCCTGGCTGATTTAATGCCCATGAAGGTTGATATAAATTAGAACTTGAACTTCCACTATTAAAAAATCCAAAATTTCCAAATCCAATGTTACCAATAGGACATGTAGAAAAATAAAATAGAGTGGTACCTGCAAATAATATTGGTAACAAATACATAAATCTTCCAGCTTTCATTAATTATATTTTTACTTTACTAATTATAAACTTTATCATAATATTAGCCTGAAGTATTAGACGTATATAAATTATTTAAACTAACATTTTCATTTAAGATGGTTTGAATAATATTAAAAGCTTGTTGACTTTCATTGATAAATTGTACTATACCATTTTCGACACTCTGGAACATTTCATTATTTTCCATATATGCAAGAATTTGATTATGATATAAATAAGCTACTATTATTAAAATTATTAGAATTAATAAAAATATTAATCCACCAACAGAAGAGCCTTCATCCTTCTTTATTTTTACAGTAATAGTATTATTTGATTGATTGTTACTTTGTTTGGGTTGCTTATCACCCATATACAAAATAAAATTTTTAGATTTTATAAGTTTAGTATTAAAATTAACTAGAATATAAGCATTTATATATCTATATATTAATAAGATAAATCCTAAATTTATTTATAAGTTTTAGGATATCTGCAAATAATCTATCTTAAGATAATTGTCTGTCTTTATTTCTAATAGATTCTCTGGCAATAAACAATTAGATATATTTACTACATAAGCCCCAACAGACGAACTTATATTATATATACAATTATTATTTAGTATAACTTCCCCAGAGCCCTGACTTACTATAATATCCAATATGTAATTTGTTAAATTATTTGGAAATGCTATATAAAATATATTGCT
>OFEH01000602.1_pt1 | contig 10600 bp, 9 predicted proteins | sample 1521031 | NCBI WGS metagenome assembly OFEH01 (sample SAMN05518350, study PRJEB24110) | hypersaline lake metagenome | isolation source: Grendel Spring, Yellowstone National Park, Wyoming, USA | place: USA:Grendel Spring, Yellowstone National Park, Wyoming, USA | collected 2011-11-16
ACATGGCAGCCAACGATAGTGTGAAGAGCGACAGGTACAGCGAATACCTACTCCTCCACACAAGCGGTATCACCGCCGAGACTATAGCGTAAATAAAAGCCGCCAGCGCATTAGGTACAAATAGAAAGTAGTTACTACCAAGGAAGGCTATTGAGAAGCCAAGCGGTGTTAGTTTCTGTACGTATATATTAGAGACCAATGACCAAAATGGCATGAAGATCCAAGCGAGTACGAATGCCAGGGCAATTAATAATTGTATAATGACCTCAAGCCTCACATTAACCACCAACAGTGAAAACCCTATATAACGTTAACTGTGCCGTCACATTCGTGGTTGGGTATATGTACGTCACTGTTATCGGTAAATAAAGCGTGTACATATGCCCACTAACCAATGAACACTGAAACACATGCACATTAGGTAACTCCTCGGCATTAATCATCATACTTGTAGCATTAACACCAGGCATTAGCAATACATGTAATGGTAAATTACCAATCATGAAAAATACAAACTGCGACTCAGAATCATCAACCAGGGTAATGTTTGTGGCTCCATTTATCAATATTGGTATTGGTGTTGAGTAGGTCAGGGTCAGGTTCAGCAAGCAATTACTGTAGGTTACATCACCAACACCCACGTTTATAACGACATGTATTGGCGCGACCAGGTAGAAGCCTATGTACATGGGGTCCCCATAGAACGTACCACTAACCAACCCCCTAATACCTATCGTACTCATACTCACGTACTGAGGCAGCAATGTGTAGGTCCCTTCCAGGGTCAATGGACCAACAACCCTCAGCGGCGATGATTGCCCGGTCCCGATGATCTCTGCGTAACCGCCCGTTACGGTTAAGTTACCCGTGGAATTAACAACGACTAACCTCACGATTAAGCCCTCGCCAGTAACATTAACGCCCTCAACATCAACATAGGGAACCACGGTCATGGTGGCTGGGTGAACGCTTGAGGCGTATTGAATAGCGCCGTAAACAACGACCAATGCTATTACCGTAAGGATTAATGAAGAAATAATGAATAATTTTAAGGGGGTCATCTTTTACCGCCTAATTCCCATCAACCACTAAGTCGGCGGTAGAGGCACTGTTACACCTTTTACAACGTTGTAGCCAAAGTATAGGGTCACGGTCTCGCTCTGGCCTGTGTATAAGGGAGTGTTTGGCTGGACTAGTACTGATATGAAGTATGGTCCGGTGCTTAAGGGGCACGCCTGTGTTGGGCTAGTTATGGGTTGAGCATTGCTGATCACCGTGAAGCTACACACTGTCTGGCCCGTGGATGCGCTTTGCACTATAATTATCAAGGTATTAATTATTTCATTACCGCTTGTCGTTACATTAGTTACGTATAACCAACCCGGCGTATTAACCACTAGGCCGAGCGCTTGGTAGAATTGAGCATATGAGGCGTTGGTTAGTTGTATTGTTGCTGTGAACCCTGTGGGTAGTGCCGTGAAGTTTGCGTAACCCGGTACATAGCTGTTTAATTTATACGTGCAGGTGCCTGTTGATGTTGTGTATGTGAATGTACCGTTGTAGAATACTATCGGCGGTGCAGAGACCTGGGCTGTTATGACGCCCTTGTAGTAGTATATCACGTCAGCAAGTACTACCACGCTTGCTAGCATTAACGCCATCGCTATTATCACCGCATACCTCCTTATCTTAGGACTCCTCATACCGAACTTTATCACTTGGGCTTTCCTTTTTAAATTTTTCTTTCTGTTATTTCTTATTTTTTAATAATGATATAAAAATAATAATATAATTTCGATAAAAAATTGAAAGATGCTTATCCACCTACTGGCGGTAATGGTATTGATTCGTTGCCTACTACATTGCATGCCAGGTAAAGGCTTATTGTCTCGCTCTGCCCATTCTGTAGTGGCGTTATTGGTTGTACGAGGACTGATATATAGTACGTACTACCTGGTTGCAACACACAACTACTCATTGGGCTTATTGATGGGTATACCGTTCCAGGTGAGCATGCATAAGAGTACTCCTCATTTGTATTGTTTAGGTAGTTCTGTAGGTTCATAACCGTAGTCGTGCTATTGCTACTTATTGCGTTGTTCACCATGGTTATCACCTGGGATGGTGTTAATGGGTAGTTCATTGTTAATGAGTTCTCAAGGGCGGTCACAGCCTGGACTAGCAGTAGCTCAACCTTACCGCAGTATTTACTTGGGCTGTATGGTCCTTGGCTTGGGAAGCTTAGGGCCTGTAGTAGGGTGTAATTGCTTAGTTTTGGGCAGTAGGTGTTTACTGCGGTGAATACCGAACCTAGGGTTGCGCTTGGTGGGTATTGCGATGACCATGGTGGTACCGTTGCATGTTTCTTCCAATAACCTGCTGTGCATGATTGATAGGTCGGTATTGGTAACGGTGTTGGTGCTGATTGATAAATCACCGGCAATATGCAGTATGTCTGGTTTTGTGGTGTTTGTATGTATAACCATAAATTACTTATTAATGTGGGGGTTGCGGTTACATTGGTTACATAGAGCCAACACCAGCTGTAGGCGTTTAGCCCAAGTACCTCGTAGTAATATATGTATGAGGCATTCGTTATCTGAATCACCAGGTTAAACCCAGTCGATGTTGGTGTAGCTACGACATAAGGTGGTGCATAACCATTCGGTCCCTGGAAGAATGATATTGGTGGTGGCGAGACTTGGGCTGTTATTACGCCCTTGTAGTAATAAATAACGTCAGCGAGCACCAGCACACTTAGAGCTAATATTGCGAGGGTAGTAATTAATGCAATTTTATATTTCAATTTTCCAATTTTTTCTGTTGACATCATACACTATTCCCATATTTCCTTTTTAAATTTTTCTTATTTCAATTCAAGTTAACAAGCAATCATAATATTAATAATGACGCGTTAAGGAGGAAGCCTGTGGATTTCAAGGAGTTCCTCAGGGATGTTAAGGAGAAGGGGCTATTGAAGGACTTGGTGATGGAGTTGCTTAGGGATGATGAGTTCTACATGGAGTTATCCAGGTACTTCGTGGTCTTTGGCAACGGCTTGTTCCTTAGGCCCATTGGTGTGGTTAGGCATGGGTATGGTGATGATTTTGTTAGGAGGTCGTTGACGGGGGTTGAGGGGGTTGTTGAGGTCTTTGAGGAGTATATGGACGGTCTCAGGGGCATTGATGGCTTTTCCCACCTAATACTAATATCACTGTTACATAACGTCACCAGGGAACAGCGAGGGGTGCTTGTTGTTAGGCCTAGGAGACTTGCAATGTTCGGCGTTGAGCCCAGTGAGTTACCTGAGGTCGGTGTTTTCGCCACGGATTCCCCGCATAGGCCAAACCCCGTAGGGCTTAGCATTGTTAGGCTCGTCGGTAGGGATGGTAGGTTTCTGAAGGTTTCTGGGCTTGACCTATTCGATGGCACGCCGGTCCTCGATATTAAGCCCTACACGCCTGATAGGTCTGTTAGGGTTGAGGATTTGGGCTTGCCTGATTGGTACGTTAGGCTTTGGAGGCGGGTAGGCGGTGTTGTTTAACTTCGACACTAAAAGTTTATATTTAAAGTACCGGTCTTAATTGTGACGTAAATGGAGCGTACTACTCAATTAATTAAGGAGCAGTTGAAGTACCACGTTATTGGCGAGGTTGGTGGTAGGGTTAAGCTCAGGATTAGCGATGAGGCTAAGGCTAAGCTCATGAGGGCTGGTTACGGAATCTACAACCACTCCACGGTAGAACTCTGCCACTGGACCAGGAGTGCGTTAACCCAGGAACAGAGCTGCTATAAGTTCAAGTTCTATGGAGCACCTGCAGGTGGTTCCCACAGGTGTGTTGAGTTCAGCCCCGTGGGCATGATATGTAGTAATAGGTGCGTTTATTGCTGGAGACCGACCGATACCTTCGACTCGTTCACGCCAAACGAGGGCCTTGTTGATGACCCCGAGGAGCTAATCAGGGGTGTCCTCATGGAGAGGTATAGATTGTTGACGGGGTACTTTGGTCATCCGAAGGCTAGGGAGAGGGCTAGGGAGGCCCTAACGCCGACCCATTGGTCGATATCCCTATCTGGAGAGCCAACACTATACCCAAAACTGCCCCAACTTGTTAGGTACCTGAGGGGTTTACCAAGTACGAAATCGATATTCATAGTAACCAATGGCGAGCACCCAGAGATGCTAGAGAGGCTGCAGCGTGAGGATGCATTGCCAACGCAGTTGTACCTATCCTGCAATGCACCGAATAGGGAGTTGTTCTATAGGATTAATGTGCCCGTCATGTATAGGGAGGATGCGTGGGAGAGGTGGTTAAGGAGTCTCGAGCTACTCAGTAAGGTTAACACGAGGACTGTCATTAGGATAACCCTGATAAGGAGCTTGAATTACGACCCAAGGTACATACCAGAGTTTGCGAAGCTCATGGTTATTGGGAACCCACACTTCATCGAGGTTAAGTCATACATGAACCTGGGGCACTCCGTGTATAGGCTTAGTAGGGGTGACATGCTCACGCACGAGGAGGTCAGGGACTGGGCAATGAAACTACTTGATGAGATCAACAGGCAGGGAGGGAACTTCAGGTACATGGATGAGGACCCACCGAGCAGGATAGTGGTTTTGCAGAACATGGGTAGGTACGTGGATAGGTGGATAGTAAGGCCTGAGCATCAGCCTGGCGTCCTGAGTGAGGCTGATAAGAGGAAGTTGGAGGATGCATTGAGGAAGTATGGTGGGCCGAGGGTTAGCTAGCCTGCGTGGTGCCATTCATATTATCGATGTTGAACACGCACTATCGAGATTCTCCCAGTCAATATTCCTACCAATTCTCCTCTTGAGTTCATTAGCCCTATTGTGGGAGTGAAGTATTGGTATTGGCATCTGCGAATTTACACATAACCTCTTTACGAGCTTTACCGCACTCTCCAACGATATACCATGACCAACACTCACGTATGTTAACTTACTAGGCGCACACCGCACCGCCCAACCAATAACCTCACCAGTGTCTGGATCAATTATTGGCCCCTCCCCATTACCCACCCTACCGTAGAGTAGGGACTTAGCAACACCGATTGTCGGCACCCTCATACAAACCCCGAAGTGGCTCGCTATACCCAACCTGAATGGGTGCGCCCTACCATGACCGTCAATCAGCACGACCTGCGGCTTAGCCCTAAGTCTCAGGTAAGCGTTGACCATGGGCTTCAACTCCCTGAAGGAAAGCAGGGTCGGTACGTACGGAAACGCAATACGCCCAACCCAACAACTCCACTCAATGACAGACGCCCTACTCAACGAGTAAGCGGTGGCTACGGAGACCCCAATCTCCTCACTGCCCTTCTCGATGTACGCTACGTCAATCCCTGCGATTATATCAACATCATCAACACTCACCAAGTCCCTCTCCACAACCCTACCAGCCAACATCCTCTGGATAGACCTAGCAACCTCCAGGTGGAATCCCCTCGGGACCCTAGACCTTACATAACCCTCAGTGGGTCCTCTTGATGTCCTCATCCCTCCTCAACCTCTCAATACTTATGGAGAAGGCTTTAACACCAAGCCGCCTAAGCTCAAGCGCACCCCACCTACTGCTCAAACCCTTCTTGCAGTACAACACGTAGGTCTTGTCCCTACCCATGTGCTCCACGATCTTCGGCAAATCCTCAGGGCTTGCGTTTATCGCGCCAGGGAAATGCCACGCCTCATACTCTGCCTTGCTCCTTAAGTCAATAATCACGGCATTCCTCGGCACCTCACTAATATCCACATCATTAACCTCCTGCATTAGGGTATCCAAAACCTTACCTATCGCGCTGGTTCTTAGGGTTATCATTGTTGATAGGATGTCATCAATGAGACTCGGCCTTAACTTATTCGTTTCATTATTCAACTCCTCAATACTAACCCTAGTCCTAGGCTTCTCCGAGAATAAGGCGCAGAATTCCTCAGTCCTCATGGACTCCTCGTAAGTTCCTATAAGCCTAGCGTAGTACATAATTTCATCTTTATCGAGACCTATCAACGGCCTATAAATCGGCATGTCAATACCATACTCGATAGCCATTAGGTTATGCAGGGTTTGCGATGAAACTTGTCCAAGGGATTCCCCGGTTACGAGCCCAAGGGCATTCACGGATTTAGCAACCCTTGCACCAACCTCATAAAGAACCCTCTTAAACAACACGCTCCACATGTGTGGGTTTGCCCGCTCCCTAAACTCATTAACTAATTGTGAACAATCCAGTATGAATAACCTTGGATCATAACCAATGGACCACTTACTAAATAGGGCGTTTGAGACCCTAAGGAAGTTAATCACATCCACCGGATAGGCTAGGGAACAGAATAGGGCATCCACGTACGCACCCCTCTTCATCATAAACCAAGCCGCAACAGGCGAGTCAAAGCCCCCAGAAATCAACGCCAACAACCTACCCTCAGAACCCAGTGGTAATCCACCGGGACCCTTAACGACCTCCGTGAACAGGTACGCATTATTACCCCTAATCTCCATGAACAATTCCACGCCAGGTCGCTCCAGGTCAACACCAGCACTGAACGGCTTTAATGCCGCACCTACCACCCTTGCTACATCGATTGATGTGAATGGGTGATTGCCAACCCTCCTAACCCTGACCGCGAAGGTTCTGCCCCTAACTAATTCACTCCACTCCTTAACCGCTATACTGGCTAGTTCATTGAGGTTGCCAAATCCATAGACCTTAGCCGGCGAGACGGACTTAACGCCAAAAACCCTACTAATTAAGTCGATGCTTTCCCTAATCTTATCGTCTGGGATCTCAACGAATAACCTACCCTGACCCCTCTTGACCCTTGCCTCGATACCCATAGACCTCAAACCAACGACTATGTTATGCGCCAGCAACTTCTCCATTCTAGACCTGGTACTAAGTCCCTTGATGGAGACCTCACCATACCTAACAATGAGGACTACCATCCAAATAGTTACCAGTGGGTCTGGACTAATAAACCCTCAGCAAAGACCAATTACATCACCAATCAGTCCCGTGGAGGTTCATCAACCATTAGGAACATTAGTGCGAAGATAAAAGTATTAATCCGCCTTAAGGTATGATTTAATTAGCCCCGCTGGCGTGAGGTCTCGAGTTGGGCATATCCCACCAATGAAAGGACCTCCTCCAGGCGGGGTACAGGGTATTACTTTTTTATGAAAGTCTCAGTGGTTGTAGTGGTATTGTTTCCTCGGTAGTTCCATTGCCCGTTATTGTTAGTATGTCGATTCCATCACCGGACACGGGATCCCTTGATATGCTTTGATTTATTGCCCTTATCGCTAAATCCCTCGCCTCCTTAATGCTCATGCCCTGCCTATAACCGCTCTCCAGTATCGCGATCGCGAGTTTCGTTCCTGTACCTACCGCGGCGTAATCATCCTCTATCAATGAACCCAATGAATCCATTATGAACAGGTGCGATCCCTCATCATCTACACCACCTACGAGAACCTCCACGAAGTATGGGAGGATCCTATTTGAGAATAGTACGTAGGATAACAACTTAGCTGCAGACCTAATGCTTGGCCTTGTCTTCGTGTCCAGGGCGTAGAGTGACATGTATGCCTTAGCGATCTTCGTGAGCACCTGCATATCAGCGAGTATCCCTATGGAGGCTATACCAATGTTATCATTGACCTTAAACACCTTCTTACCAGACCTACTGAACATCGTGAACCCATAAGCCACCCTCTTCTCAGCCGCAAGTACAACACCATCACTAGCCCTCACACCAACCGCGGTTCCAGTTATTAATTCCTCAATTGAAGACATCAAATAACGAAAAGCACAAGTCCCTTTAAAAGCTTATTCAAGCCTTTAAACAAAGATGGTTTTGCCTATGTGCATGCCAGCATCGGGTAGTGATTAAAAGGGGGTTTTGGGAATTAACCCCAATGAGTGTGTTGGTTAGGTATTATGACGACGTATATGTGGAGTGCGATATGGATTATGGAAGGTACGTGAGGGATGGTGTAAATTACGTACCTTGTGCCGTGAAGGGAAGGGATTTGGACAGGGTATTGCCCATACTTAGGGATTACTTAAGTAGGCGTGAGATATTTAGGGAGATTAGGATTGATACCGTAGATGGTGGTTTGAGCCTTGAGATACCAACAATAACCCTAAGTAGAGGTAGATCTGTGGGTGAAATACTTGATTCACTAGTATACTTACTAATAGGTATTAGGCACTGTACCACGTACTTAAGCAATACGAAATAATACTTTAATTATCTCAACGTAGAAGGTCCTTTGTCAGCAATGAATCGCGATACCGCAAACAAGGCATTGATCGGGGCTTTTACCTATCTACTAAGTGTTGCCGAGTCCTTATACGTACTTCTCCAGGTATTTAACGGTGATCCCAATTATTACATACTTGATGAGCTATTCAGGGAGTCCCTGGGCATTGTTAGCGTTACGGCGAGGGATTTTGGGCAATCCCTAATGCTTGGTCCCATAATCATGAGTGGGTACTCACTAGCAATAATTGTTGCATTAATAATTATAAGTAACGCATTAATTGCAATCTACACCTATAGGATTGGTAGGTTAAGGGGTCTATCAAGCAGTCACCTAGTCATGATCGTGCTCTCCTCACTAATCAACGCATCACTGCTTTCCTCAATTCTTGAACCCTGGCAACCCCAATCCCTGGCGATTGCGCTTGCAATAGCCACTTATTACTACGTCGATGTTGATAACAGGTTCGTGAGCACCACGTTGGCAATATTAACGGCTATTTTAAGTCCAACCGCCGCATTACTGCTAATACTTATACCAATAACCCATTGGTTAATTGAGCACAAGTTTGCAGAGTCTGACCAATACGTTATTACGATAGGATCCATGGCAATCACCTACTACATGTTAGCTAATACGTACTCATTAATTAAAGTCGTCACAGTGCAAGGAATAATCAACCAACTCATCTACGGTCTAGCCACCACAGCCTTCATACAACTAACAAGCCTAGGCACGGCAATCCCCGCGTTAATCGCCACAGTACTCGGTGGCGTTGGCTATCAATTGATAATGCCAGCAGTACTAATAATAACGTTGGTCGAGGCCCTAGCTAAGTTAAGGGATAGGAGGATTGGTGCCCTCGTCCTTGGCGTCTCGCTGTTGCTGACTGTGCTCATGTCACCATTATCGCCATTATGGCCTCCATATCAAGGCATCGGTGGTCTCGGCACAAATTGGTCATCACTTAACCAAAACGCCACGGGAGTTTATGAATTGGTTTCCCTGGCACCAAGCGGCCGCATTGAGGTTCCAACCTGGGCATCCCTTGGTTCATTAATGATCAAGCCCGGTAGATTAGTGGTTGGTAAAGTAACCAGCACCAGGCCTGTGAATGGTACATACGCGATCTGTGGCTATTACCAACTCGTGATTAATAACTACAGTGGTGTACCTATAATTAACGGCTTCAGTATCAGTATTAATGAATTATCAACCAACTCATCTAGCTACACTACAAGTAATGAGGGGTTAATACTATTAAGTGGCACTTACCAGAAGGTCTTTTTGATAGAGTCAGGTTTATTGGAAATACCACCAGGTACCTATGTCGTTAGCACCCTATTATCAATATCGCCCTATATCAAATCATACTATACCAATGTGCTAATACCAAGAATTATATCAACACCTTTAACGAGCACAGTATTACCGATAAACGCCTACTCCACCGTAACCTTCAACCTAAATCTAAACTTCACGGGGGAGGTGTTAAAGGTCATAATCTACGGCGTATCCTACTCAGAGCAACAGGCAAACCTGGCCCTAACAATACTAAGGAATGGGCAGGTGGTGGGTAGGGCAACAGCCACCGCGCCACCCATAGTACAGGGTATGAAGCCATACCCAATAGAGTTCAATGTTAATCTAAACGTAACACCAGGAACCTACGCACTATCAATAATGACGGATCAACCGTTAATCCTATACGTAACCCAGGGCGTGGGAATGAATGTAATAAGCAATAATGAAACGGTTCAATACCCAGGGGAGATACCAACGTACTCACTGGTGTATTCATCACTCGAGAAGGAGCCCATTAAATTCACCTGGGCACAGGTAGTACTGGTAATGCCTAACCAAAGCGTGGTCATGAACATAACGGGCACGGGAAGCTATGCATTAAAGGGTGAATTCACAGTCACGAACTGGACAAAAACCGACATAAAGGTGCTCCTGATATCGAGCACCCCAGTCCTACCTGTCAACGTAACCATAGGCCCAATAACCATAGAATCCACGGAAAAGGCGAAATGCCCCACCCCAGGCATTATTGAGGCGCTGGCCAGGCCGGGCTACACATTGCTAATGATACTAACAGCCCTACCCATAGCCGCAGCCCTACCCAACATCCCAAGACCAACCATAAGCAAGAAACTAAGGAATTACCTAATCACCCTAGGCATAGCACTAATGCTACTATTCTACATAGCCTGGGCCCTAGGCTTCACAGGAATAGCACCACAACTATACAACCAAAACACACTCAAAACGCTCGCAATACTATTCCTAACCGGACTCACCATAACCCTAAC
>OFEH01000604.1_pt1 | contig 10576 bp, 9 predicted proteins | sample 1521031 | NCBI WGS metagenome assembly OFEH01 (sample SAMN05518350, study PRJEB24110) | hypersaline lake metagenome | isolation source: Grendel Spring, Yellowstone National Park, Wyoming, USA | place: USA:Grendel Spring, Yellowstone National Park, Wyoming, USA | collected 2011-11-16
TTATTGTCACATTGCCAACTTTCGAACAGAAGGTTTGAGCAAAGCTCGAGCTATTGACATTTTGGGGCGTGAATTCTGATATGGGTATCACAAAGCCTGGTGCGGTGGCTGGCTTTGGTGATGGCTTATACATGTAAAGCACAGCAACTGCCACAGCCACTATTACTATAACGGCAACAACTATACCTATTATGGCACCCGTTGAGATACCTCGACTCCTCATACGACTTTAGACATTATAGAAGGTATTTAAAAGCATTACCGTAATGAGTACTTTATCTAATAAATATCTATAAATAAATATGACGATAAATTAAATAATGTTTAAATAATTAAAACAAGTATACCTAGGTATACTCATTATGAAATTCGTGGCAATATTTCAATTATCTACTTCGTATGGCGAAATATTCTCCAACCAATATGCCATCTCTATAGTTTTTTGGTTCATTGCTTATCCTAACTTCGTAATTCTCATCATAATATATGACCTCATTACCATGAGCAATTAAATACTTTGGCCGAATCTCAAGTCGAATAAGCGCTTTCAGTATTTCATGAAGCCCATCCCTTCTCTCCCAATCCATACATCTTCTATTATCAGGGTCTGGGCCTCCCTCAAGATAGACCTCATCGCCATAATACAGCATTGGTGTCCCAACCCACGTGTAGATGAATGCTAGTGCGGCCTTGACCTTCTCCGCATCCCCTAATACCGTTATTGCCCTTGGGGTGTCATGGGTATCTATAAAGAGCCAAGAATTGAGTAGGAATGGCCTCGGTAATAAGGCCAGTTGTCTTTTAAGGATCTGTGCAAAATCCTCGGCGCTCAAGTTACCACTGAGGAATTTTATTAATGGCTCCCATACCTGGTAGTTCATGACGCCATCAACGGCATTCCTCCACAGAAATGGGTCGCCCCAAACCTCCGCAATAAATGGCTTATTAACGAACTGTCTCGCATCCCATAGGTACCATGGTGGTATGCCAGCACCGACATCTATCCTGAACGCATCAACGCCCATCAGGGACCAATGAAGCATAATCCCCTTAACCCACTCGCCGGCGAACTTAACATTTAGCTTAGGCATTCTTCTTACATCCATGAACTTCTCATAATCATCACCGTAGATGTAGAACCAACGGGAATACTCTGGGTCACCATCCAGAGCCCTCTTGAAGGCTGGGTGTTCAGAACCTGTGTGGTGTATCGGCATGTCCAGGATAACCCTGACCCCAATAGCGTGGGCATCCCTAACTAGCTTCTTAAACGCCCTGTTGCCTCCGAGGTCATCGTCCACACTCAAATAATCAAGCACGTCATACCTATGGTAAGACATGGCCCTAAATATTGGCGTTAGGTAAATGGCGTCAAAGCCCATGGACCTAATGTAACCAAGCCTACGCCTAATACTTTCTAGATCACCACCAAGCCTATCCCTAGGCCCACCAACCCTTTTGCACTCAAACCTATCAACGAAAATCCCGTAGACAGCCCTAAACAACCTACGCCTCGTAATACCCAACCTAGCCCTCCTGAGGGAGCCCCTAAGCAGCAATACATTGTACCCATTCTCGACAGGCCCATCATCGAGCACCACCTCACCATCAACCAAGTACCTATACAGGTACCTACCCGGAGGCAACGCAACGTAGGCACAATAATCATCCCCGCAGAATTCAAGCTCGATTGACTTCATAAAGGCCGTGAAGTTGCCGATGACAAATGCAACCCTACGCGGCTTAACCCGCAACGAAAACCTAACGAAATAAAGATCACCACTTCTATACACAGTGATTGGCATTCAACAACCAAGAAAGCCTCGATTTTTAACGATTAACTCAGAAAGCTGAGGCACGGCATAAAAGGCTTAAAAACCGAAGGTAAAAATAACCTGTCCCGCCCCGGTAGTATAGCCCGGTCAAGTATGTGGGCCTTTCGAGCCCATGACCCGGGTTCAAATCCCGGCCGGGGCACCATGAATATTTTGAATTAATTAGGTTATATTATTAAATTTAATTAAATAAAATAACAATGATGTCAATAATTATTAGGTACTGCTACGATTCGCGATTAATAATTGCGATTGTAACGTATTATTGCATATTTATTTATTTGAATACATTTCCATAGTTTTAAATTTATTAATACAAATTTGTTATGGTGCACCGATTTTTATGGATGACCCCCTTCCCTGCCCTTTTTGGGCGGGTTTCATTTTTTGGGGGTCTCGATTGTTGCCCCTTCTTTGGGGTTATTGGTTTTACGCCGTTGGTTGTTACTATATAACTCAGTATTTTCTTTGGTGTTGGTGTTTTGTAGCCTACCTTCTTTGCTATGTTTCTTGCTGCGTTCAGATCGGCGTTAATCTTTATTCCAGTTAATTCGCACACGTACAACCCACGCTTAACCCTACCGTTCTCGTGCTCCGCATTGCATATTGAGCATTGTTTGCTCGTCCCATACTCATTAACAACATTGAGTTTAATTCCGTACTCCTCAAGTACGTCCTTAAGCCAATTAATGATTTTATTAAACCACCAAATGTTTGTGTTGTATTCGTTACCATTGTCTTGGCTCACCATGTATGGGTATCCGATGAACACCTCATCAACGCCCATTTTATGCACTTCCTTAGCTAGGAATCTGATTGCTGTGCGGTAATAGTGTCTTAGTCTCTCGTGTTGCTTATAAACCGCGTGTAAGTAATAAGTGTGGTACTTTTTCCACGACTCGAATCCGTGATTCCTCAACCAATCCCTAATCGCCTGATACGTCTTGATTTCGCGCTTCCACCAATAATACTCGGACTTAATCGTCGAACCCTTGATTAGAATTGCAACGTCAGTGTGATTAAACACCACCGCGAATAAATTGTTCAAGCCAATGTCTATGAAAGCCTTGTTATCGCCCCTTGGCTTCTCGATCTGAATCTTCTCATAGATACCTCTCACGTAGCCCTTTGGGTTACTCCTAGCCGGCTTCTCACCAACAGTGATCGGCACATAGGCAAACCACCTATTGCCTTCAAGCTTAATCACTAATGTCCCTTGCTTGCCAGACCACTTAATCCTCCCAGCGTACTTTATCCTCAAACCCCACGTCTTCAACACAATATATCCTTCCCCACCGTTGACTGGCTCGATATAATACTTGTCGTTCCTTACCAAGATTATTAACTTTCTTTCACCCAACACCTTATCCTTCCAGAAGCCTGGTGGCGAAGGCTTATTCACAAACTTCGGCAGCTTGCCTTGCCTGTACAGCTTGAGTAGTTCGAAGTATGACTTCCAAGCATTGTTGTTTAGGTTAATCACCTGCCCAGCATTCACACCCAACCTATCCTTGTACTTGTGATAAAACTCGTGCTCCGTACCCTCGAAGTCCACCTCACCACCCTCCCTATATTGTACCAACCTAGTGTAATTAAGCTCATTCCAAAGCCTAGCAGTGGCGTCAGCAATTCTACGTAACTTGCGTTCTTGAGAACCACTTGGCAGTAGTCTCAACCTAATAGTACGCCTGTTTTCATCTTGCTTACGCTTACCTTTACCCCTCGATTTGGAGGATTCGGTGCCCGGGTTGGTGAAAACAGTGGGTAATCGACCCACCAACTCATCCAAAGAAACCAAACCCCCTCTCGGAGGCACCAACCCAGGCACCAGCCAACCAGCAAAGCAGGGTTTTATAAACCTGATACCGAGCCCCACGTAGCAGGGCAACCCCGCCATGAATGGCGAGACTTGTCCTTTATCACGTCGAAGGTTAAGCATGAGGTTAGGCCTATCGATGGTTTTCCTGACCTAATTAGGGCTTTGGGTGATCCGCATGTTAGGAAGGGCTTGGGTCTTATTATTGAGATTCTAAGGAGTTTGGGTAGGTGCTTAGAGGCTGCGGAAATGGCAGAGAAGGTTAAGGCTGGGTCCGGCCCAGTGTGTTCTTTGGAGTTACCATGTTATTTGATTGCGTATGGTGTTGGCAGTGATAATAATGCCTAGACCTCTGGGTTAGGCTTTTATATTTGCAGCCCTGGCTTTGTGGGTTGTGAGGATTAGGGTTAAATTTTTCGGTGATCTCTACGAAATAGTTGGTACGTTCCGTGTCGAGTTAGAGACACCGACTGGTCTTACGGTGCGTGAATTGGTCGATTTGATATCCCGCACGTTTAATCCTAAGTTTGCGGAAGCCGTTCTCGATAATGATGGTAAGTTGAGAGGTGAGTACGTGGTTCTTATCAATGGCAAGGCCATTGAGTGGCTCGATGGCTTATTCACAAAACTCAATGATAATGATGAAGTGGTGTTCCTACCACCAGCCGAAGGTGGCTAAATTAAATAAATTAGTAATTAGTTCAGCCATTCAGTGATACTAAGTAGAAGGAAAGGAGGAAATACTCTTAGAATTCGCCAGCTCGTCACCAGCTTACGTGTTAAGCAATTACTTCTTCGATGAAGTCTCAACAACGTCTTTCGTGATTTTAAGTAGCCTCTCGATGTACGCCAGCCCCCACGCAACATTATCCACATTATACTTAGCCTCATGGAAACCCCACACGTGTACATCGTAAGCCAATGCCCAGGTCTCGACAATCTCAGGCCTGCCCAGCCTATTGGCAACACTCCTGGCAGCGCTTCCCAGAAGCCACGTGAACCACCTACCGTTTTTCCTTGCCTCCTGGGTTTCGGGTGTGTTTAGGGTTTCGGCGAGTGCCTTTATGCACTCCTCAACAACCTTGTACATCTTCTCTGATGCTTGGACGGCATCCTTCTTATTGATGTAATCCTTAGCCTCCTCAAGGTATTTCTCGGCAAGCTCAATCCTAGCCCTGCTATCTCGTGGGAATCGAATCTATTACCAAGGACCATCGTGATTGCGTCTACTATGCTTAGACCATTTTCCTCCAACGCGTCAATGAGTCTTCGGGGCACTGATATGGTTACGCTCAAGGTGTTACACCAATCACTATTTCGGTCCTGCTTTTATAAAGTTAAGGTCGTTGAATAAAGCTCCTATTCAGGAGAATTACGAAAAGCCAGTTTGGGTAAAACTGAGAAGGTGAGTAGCACTCAAGGCCTCAAACAAAGTGTCCAGAGGCGGGGAAGGGGTCATAACTTATAAATTGGTTTTCACTGATCCATTGGGTAATGAGTTATACCCATTGGATTGATAGGATAGCGGGCCAGGTTCTCGAGAGGTGCCGTAGTGAGGGTAAGGACGTGTGCGTACTTAACGGTGGCTTAAGTGTTTCTGGGCTTCAGCACATCGGTAGGCTTAGGGGTGAGATAATTCTAAATAGTGTCATTGCCGAGAAGCTCAGGGATGCTGGACTTAGGGTTAGGCAGGTATTGACGCTGTACACTGTCGATCCCTGGAAGGGTAAGGATAAGCAGCTTGAGCAATTCATAAATCCGGACGTCGGTAGGAAATACATTGAGTGGCCCCTCGAGCGTGTCCCGGACCCAAAGGGTTGCCATAGGTCCTGGGTTGAGCATTACTGGAGGGATTTCGGTGATTACCTCGATTATTTCGCGAAGAACGTAGAGGTAATAACCACGGGTGAGATGTATAGGGAGCATCCGAGGATGAGGGAGTTCATAGTGATGACAATGAAGAATAGGGATAAGCTGATCGAGGTTATCAATAAGTATAGGGGTAGGAACCCGTACCCAAGGGATTGGATACCCTTTGAACCGATATGCGAGAATTGTGGTAGGATTGGTACTGCAGAGGTCACTAAATTAGATCTTGAGAAGTACGAGGTTGAGTACAAATGCACATACTGCGGCCATGTTGGTAGGGCAAGGCTGACTGATGGTAAATTACCCTGGAGGGTTGAGTGGGTTGGTGTTTGGTACACATTGAATGTGGACTTCGAACCCTACGGTAAGGACCACGCAATGCCAGGTGGTTCTAGGGATTCCGCAATCGATGTTGCCAAGAGCGTTTACGGAATTAACCCACCACTGGGTACATGGTATGAGTGGGTTGGTTACGTGGTCAATGGTAAGGATGTGGGTGATATGGGTAGTAGTGATTTCATAGGCTTCACACCAAAGGATTGGGTTGAGGTTGCAGAACCCGAGGTGCTTAGGTACATATACATATTCCATGAACCAACAAAGAGATTGACGTTCAGTCTAGACTCCATTTACCAGTACGTGGATATTTACGATAGAGCCGAACGCCTCTACTACGGTGTTGATAAGCCAAGCCCCAAGGAGAAGGATTACCTAGACTTGATAATAAGGTCCTTTGAGTACGCCCAGCTAAAGCCGTTGCCTAGGGAGATGCCGTTCCAACTGCCTTACCTACATGCGGTTGCTTTAATACAGACGCTACCGCAGTCATTAAGTGATGATGAGCTTATGGAGAGGGTTATTAAGAGATTGAAAGAAACGAAGATACTAAATAAGGACTTGGATGACCTATCACGTGATAGGATTAAGTCCAGGCTACTTAGGGCCCGTAATTGGGTCAATAAGTATGCACCAGATACATATAGGATCAGGGTTATTGAGGAGTTGCCTGATTCGATTAAAACATCATTAAGTGATGTCCAAAGATCTAAACTACGCATCCTATTGCAAGAACTTAATAAGTTGGATGTTTGGAGTGAGGATAATATTAAGGAGGCAATGAAGAAAGTCCCCAGGGAGAGTAAGGATGTGGAGAGGTCATTCTTCGAAGCTGTATACCTAGTATTCTTTGGTAAACCAAGTGGTCCAAGGATTGCGCCTTACTTGGCAATGTTGGGCAAGGATTTTGTATTAAGAAGGTTGGAGAGCGCATTGGGGTGATGTAGATGTTATCTAAATTATTAATTTTGGCGATAATCCTTGCGGTAGTAACATACACAGTACTCCTATCCTCACTCGCGGGCACCTACCTACCCAGCAAGGGTAGTTTATCACTTGATGTGTTCATGCTATCCCTTGCCGTGGTTAGCTTCTTCACATCCTTCCTCGCAATAAAGCAGACCTGGTACGATGTTAGTACGGCGTATACTGATAGGGAGTTGATCATTGGTAGGTTAGAGAGGATTTTAGCTTTCTTCGCCCTTGGGTTGAATATAGTCAATATTATCCTCGTTTTTGCATACATACTCATTGTTGCGATTTAAAATTATTTTTTAATTAATGCCCTCAGTTGGTTCAACTCCTTATCCTTACTCTCGATTATCTTCATCAACTCCTCCCTCTCCTTGAGCAATTGTTCATACTTCTTACGTATATCCTGGCACTCACTCTCAATTCTACTCACCTCCCTCATCTTACTATCCAACTCCTCCCTCTCCCTATCCAACTTCTCCCTAAGCTCTACCAACGTATTCTCCCTAATGATGAGAGCCCTTTGGTAATTCATCAACTCCCTCTCCTTATCGAGCAACCTCTTCTCCCAATCGGAAAGTCTCTTCTCCTCCTCAAGTAGTTTCGTCATCAATGGCTCGAGCTTCTCCATAATCTCCCTCCTCCTCTTACTGATCTCCTCATCAAGTCTCCTCAACTCATTCTCCCTATCCTTAAGTAAGTTCTCGAGCGTGCTTAACCTACTCTCCTTATCCTTAAGCTCAGCCTCTAACTTATTAAGTGCCTCCTGTCTCTCATTCAGTTTCTTCTCGAACTCCTTAAGCTCAGCCTCCCTCTGGGCTAATTGATTAAGCTTCTCCTTAACCTCCTCCTCCCTCTTCTCCAACTCCCTAAGTCTCGCGTTCTCCGCATCAATCCTGACAGCCTCCATCTCAAGTCTCTGTTCACGTGACTTCAACTCAATCTCCCAATCCCTAAGCTTAGCCTCCCTCTCATTAATTGCCCTCTCCCTCTCAGCCAATGCTTTTTCCTTATTATCAAGCTCGCTGAGTCTTGACGTTAATTGGTTAGCCAATGCCGTAAGCGTCGCCATGACACCCGACATCTCAGCCAACTTTGCCCTCTCCTCCTCAATGGCCTTCCTATCGCTCTCCAACCTCTGCCTAAGTTCCTCGAGACCCTTCTCCCTAACCGTTACATCACTCTCCCTCCTACTTAAATCAAGAAGCTTATTCTCCAGGTCCTTCTCCCTACTCAAGACCTCATTATACACCCTATTCAACTCACTTAACAGGTTGCTCAGTTTCGATACCTCTGAGACCAATGAGGATGCCTTATCAACACCACTCTCTATTTTTGTATTCAAGTCCTTAACATTATTATTTATTGTCTCAAGCGTCGTCACAGCACTGGTTAAGCTTTGCTGCATGTTCCCTGACAAACCCTGGAGCCTGTCAAGGATCTCATTTATTTTATTGAGGGCACTGAGTAATGAGTCCATGAGTTTCCTACTTGTATCGTCAAATTGATTAACGATAGAGCTCATCTGGGCGACTCTGTTTGTTATGTCTGCCGTTGATGAGTTTATGACCTTGATGGCGTCCTGGAGCGTCTTATCATTCCTATCAAGGCTTGAGGATATGGCTTGGAGACTCTTTTGTATTTGGTTAGCATTATTCATTAATGCCTGGATGTTCTGGTGGAGGGTTTGGATCAGATTGGCTATGTCATTAATCCTCTGATAAAGCTCCTGCTCCCTACCCCTACTGAACACGTTACGTATTTTAAACAAGGAAATTAATATACTTTGCTTTTATTATTCTAAGCAGAATTGATTGAAAAGTAAAAAGCGATAATTTAGGTCTTGCCTGATACCTTACCTAGGAGATCCAAAATAACTGATTTAAGCCCCTCAATAATCTCAGAACTTTTTCTATACTCAGCAACCAACCTAATACCCTGCTCCTCAAGCAACTTCTGCAGCTCATTAAGTCTAGTATTAACGCTCGCCAATTGATTACTAATCTCAACCACTTGGTTAACATCAAGCGCCCTATACTCCCTCAAATCCGTAGAAACCTTCGCAAGCAAATCCATGGCGTTCTCAAGTTTGTTCTGTATGGAGGATATGGAGTCCCTATACGCTATGAGTGAGGCCTCGATTCTCGTGAGCTCCCTCAACGTATTTGATAATAAGCCAGCCAACTCCGTTATGTTCTGTGGCGTTACCCCAGCAATAAGTTCCTGTGCCTTAACCAGGCTCGATAATGTTTTCTCAATCTCATTAACCCTTGACTCGAGGCCCTCAACTCTAGTGTTTATGTTTGCCAAATCCTTGGATAATTGATCAAACTTGTTGTTCAGACTGACCAACTCCCTAAGTATCCTTAGTATTGGGTCTTCACGTGGTGGCGGTGGAGGTGTTGGGTAATAACCCATTATTATTATTTCCATAGATATTGTTTAAATACTTATCTTGCGATAATCCCACAATGGGGTATATATCCCCAAGGGCTAGGATAATGAGTAAGAGCATCAGCAATAATGTTACGATTTGGGGATTGACAGTTATTGGTGAGGGAACTGTGGTGGAACCATTCGTAGTCATAGGTCACCCAATTAGGTCCAAGTTAATTGGGATTAGAAATAAACCGAGCATTGATGAATTGATTGATAGTGTGAGCGATGGTGCGGTGATAGGCAGGAACTGCATTATTAGGAGCCATGTCACGATCTACGAGAAAGTCGAGCTGGGTGATGATGTTGAGACAGGGCACAATGTACTAATTAGGGAGAATACTAGAATAGGTAGTGGTACCAGGGTTGGCTCCGGTGTCATAATCGATGGCGACGTAGTTATCGGTAATAATGTCAGCATACAAAGCATGGTTTACATACCCAGGGGCACGGTAATTGAGGATAATGTATTTCTAGGGCCCAATGTGGTAATAACAAATGATAAGTATCCACCAAGTAAGAGGCTTGATGGCGTTAAAATAAGGAGGGGTGCCGTGATTGGCGCAAACGCAACATTAATCGCGGGGATTGAGATTGGCGAAAACTCCGTCGTCGCTGCAGGATCCGTGGTGACAAAGGATGTACCACCAGGTAAGGTGGTTGCGGGGGTGCCAGCTAAGCCGATTTATGATGTGGAGGTCTTTATGAGGAAGAGGGTTGAGTACGAGTCACAAACCCCTTAAGGCCCTCCTTAGGTTCCTAGCCATTTCCTCGAACCTAGCGATGTCTTGTTTGGATAGGGATGGTGGTACTACCTTTAGGGCTTCCTCGAAGTGCTCAATGCCCACGGGCTTGACCTGGTTCGAGTTACTCCTGATTGTTTCCCTGAGCGCAAGCATTGCTGCTTCCCTGACCAAGGCGGCAAGATCAGCGCCAGTATAACCCTCAGTCCTTCTGGCAAGGTCCCTTAGGTACTTGTAATCGCCGTTCTTAACATCATCAGAGAGCCTTAAGCCTCTAATGTGGACCTTGAGTATCTCGAACCTGGCATCCTCATCAGGAGGTGGTACATACACAATCCTATCGAACCTACCCGGCCTTAGCAATGCCGGATCCATTATGTCCGGCCTATTTGTTGCTGCAATCACTACGACATTCTTTAGTGGGGCTATACCATCCATCTCGGCTAGTAATTGGTTGACTATCCTGTCAGTCGCGCCACTATCAACCCTGAGACCCCTTGCTGGTGCTATTGCGTCTATTTCGTCGAAGAATATTACGCATGGTGCTGCCATTCTGGCTTTCTTGAATA
>OFEH01000606.1_pt1 | contig 10566 bp, 9 predicted proteins | sample 1521031 | NCBI WGS metagenome assembly OFEH01 (sample SAMN05518350, study PRJEB24110) | hypersaline lake metagenome | isolation source: Grendel Spring, Yellowstone National Park, Wyoming, USA | place: USA:Grendel Spring, Yellowstone National Park, Wyoming, USA | collected 2011-11-16
CGATTTCTCCCGCAATATCGGCTTGGGGGATAATAGAGTAGCACCCGTAAAAGGGGTGTAACCCTTAAGACCTCAGGAAACCCATTAGGGCGGGGAGGAGGTCAGAATGAGTCAAGAATTTTCTATGTACATCATCCAGCTTTTGCAAGGGAATTAAAAGAAAATATAACGAAACTAGATAAAATAGCTAAAATAGGTGGGGGTATATTAGGAATTGAGATAGCTGAAGCATTAGTAAAAAATGGAAAACAGGCTATATTAATTCATAAAAATCCTTATCTATTATATTCCCTGTTATTTTTAACTCTCCATTTTCAATTATTTCATAACCTGTAAATAATCTTCCCTTAAGAATTATTGAGCTCACTTTTCTCACCCTTAATACATTAATTAATTTTAACTATAAAATATTTCTCTTTGAATAATATATGCTATGATTTTTAATTTCTCTTCTTTCCCATAATTTAATGAAATGAATGTTTCAGGATATCTCATAGTGAAAGATTTATTCAAAATAAAAAGATAGATAATTAATATAAAAGTTATTAACTACTATAGATTTTGCGATAATTACTCCTTAATAGTATAAAGATTACCGTGAACTACCGCCCTTACAAAAGGGGGTTTGTCTTGAAAATTATCAAAAGAAACTTATAAACCCACCTGACCAGTCAGTAAATAATTTATATACAACCAACTCTATTAAATCGATGGTGAGCGAGATATAGGTTATTAGGTGATGGCTTTGGGTAGTCTTGAGCAAAATACCAGCAAATTGGAAAAATTAAGGTCGAATCTTGACAAATGGCTTGGCCTTTATGTAGGGTTGATGATAATCATAGGGTTATTAGCAGGTTATTATGATATGGGCTGGGTTCATAATCACATAAATTTGCTTCAAATTATTGAAATGGCATCAATATACATAATGATCTTTCCAATGATGTTGATGCTCAATGTTAAAGCGCTGGGAAATGCATTTAGAAATTTAAAAGTTGTTACAGCTGTAATAATTCTTAACTTTGTCTATGGACCTTTAATGGCACTTCTTCTGGGAGATCTTTTTATTGGTAATCCATATGTAAGGCTTGGGTTATTTATAGCATGGCTTGTCCCTTGCTCATCAATGAGCATTGGATATGTGGGGTTGATGAGAGCAGATATAAACTCAGCAACAGCCATGGTTGCTCTTTCTTTTATTCTTTCGCTTGTATTAATTCCAGTTGAAACATCGCTTTATATACATAGCGTTCTTGCAAACGAACTCAGGGGATTTGCACTTTCTAGTGCAGCGATTTCTCATGTTGAAATGGGACTAGTTATGACCATAATTGAAGTATTGGTTATACCTCTTATCCTTGCTATACCTACACATGAAGCAATGGTTAGAAAAATGGGACAGAAAAAATTCAAGAAAATAAGTCCCCTTTTCCCTTCTCTTACAATGCTTGGCATGCTGATAATAATTTTCACAATTTTCTTCGCTCATTCCGGTGTGCTGATTACCCACATTAAAGACGTACTTGGAGTATTCTATTCTGCCATGGTTTTTGGTTCTGTATCGCTTACCATCTTTACTGTATTATTTAAGTATGTTAAACTAAATAGGAATAATGAAACGTCATACAGCTCATCCATGGTTACAATACTTACTGGTATTCCGAAGAATGAAGCTACAGCTATTGCAATTAGTACCATGGCGCTTGCATCCCTTGGTCCACAGATTGCATTTCTTGCATCAATGGCACCTTCACTTTTACCAGCTTTTCAAGTAGTATTCATAATACTCTTCCTAAAACTTAGAGAAAAAATAATTGACTATTATGGAGCTAGGAGAGAATTAGAAATTATTGAAGAAAGGGAAGTAAATGTTGAAAAGGAAATAAAACCAATGGAGGTGAGTAGTCATGAGTAAGAAAGCTTTAAACCTATTGGTTCCAGTCGATTTTTCTAAAGGAACAGAAAAGTGGATAAGTGAGGGACTTAGCAAGCTAAACAACGTTAGCAGCATAAGACTTCTCTATATAATTCCCCTCAACATGTCTGAAGTTAGTGAATTTGTCACAGAAGATGTAGTGGAAAGCGGGAAGAGAGTTGCTGAAAATAAAATGAAAGATCTGGTAAAATTGGTAGAGTCATTTGGGTCTTATAAGATAAGCTATGAGATAGCTGTAGGAGATCCAGCTAAAATAATACTAGAGCAATCTAATACTGGAAAATTCGATATGATAATGATGGGGCATCGAGGTTTCGCATATATTAAGGACTTCTTTATAGGCAGTGTTACGCTGAAAGTCATATCAAAGTCACCTATACCAGTCTTGGTAGTGACAACTCCCCCGCCCTAAAAGGTTTTCTTTAGGGTGTCTCATAGGTTCCTGTTTCCGTTTGTTCCTACACTTTCATTTCAATCATTTTTATTTATGATCAAGTAGGGACTTAGCCCTCAACCACCTACAAACGGTAGATTAATTATAATACTCATTTAAGCCCAACGCATGAGGCCTACATTTTTGTATTACTCTCACCCTTTTAAGCACAGCCCACATTAACGCGAAAGGTCATCGTTTATACTTATAGATAAAAAGATTTCTATTAATGTGAAAAAGGATTCAGCCATATCTGTTCGGTTTTACATCTATCATTTAAGATACATTCAGGGAGGTCAGGACTATCTTATAAGCGCCTTTTTTCTATATTAAGCTTAGCAATAATATCCCTATCTTCCTCAAACCCACATTTATTACATTTAAATCTCCCCATAACCAGTTTCAACAAGCTTTGTATTACATACAGGACAAACAGAAGATGTTTAATTAGGGTCAACAGCTAAAGCAGCTACACAATGTTCGTTTTCTGCAAGTTAAGCTTCTTATTGGCTATGGTAATTTATTCCCTACTTGCAGTATGCAATAGCATGAAAAGGGAAACCTTTAGTTCATGCTTATTATTTTTACTCATAAATAATATACCAAAATTTGAGAAATACTTAATTAAATTAATAGAACTGCTTATTAATTCTATAGATTTTTAAGGAGACGATTTTAAAATCTATCGTAAAGGGCGATAATTCTCAACTATAGTGATTAGAGGGACTGTTTCTTATAATTGTTAAACTGTTTTGCGGTAATAAATAACAATATAAATGCAGTTGACTCTATTATTATAGCAAATAATGATATATAATTAATAAAGTTTTGGTATAGAAAACCATAAATTATTGAACCAGACATCCATGCAGTTCCATAAAATAGTCCAAAGATCCCATAACCATATGCCCTATTTTCATTTGGCAATATATCTGCTATAGCTGCTCTTGCAGTGCTTTCATATATTCCATTCACTATCCCCCAGAATATGCTAACAAATAATGCAGAAACAAAGTTATGCATTAATATTATTGGAACTATTAGAGTTGCAAATATAGGTGTTATAAGTAAAGATATTGGACCAGCTCTATCATATATTAATCCAATTGGAAATGCAAGAATACCATCTACTAACATAGCTATTAAATACATTATAGATATCCAGTAATCTGGCAATATATTGTTTGCACTAAATATGTATGATACATTGATCCAATGCATAAAACCAAGAGCTACTATTGCCATAGAAATTGTATAAAGCCAAAAAATTTTGCTTAATGAATTCCTTTTAAAGCTAGCCGTTTTTTCAACTGCTTTAATATTAGGATATTTAATGTATGCGCTAAAAAGAAACATTAATGAAATAGAAGCAGGTATTGCCAATATTAAGAAAGTAAACTCATAGCTTTTTGTTGAAAAAAGAGATAATGTTACTATTAAAGGTCCGAGTACTGCTCCTGTCTGATCTAGAGCTTCATGAAGACCAAAGGCTTTACCCTTACCAATTTTTTCAGTAATTTCTGCTAAAATAGTATCCCTTAAAGGAGTTCTCAAACCTTTTCCTATTCTTTCTAAAAATATGAATAAAATTGCTAATTGCCAATGTCCTGAAAAAGCTAGAAGAGGGACAGCAAATAAATTTAATATATAGCCTAAAATTGTTAACCCCCAATAACTTATACTTGATTTTAAATATGTTGCTATTACCCCGCTGAAAAATCTCATAACATAACCTAAAAATTCTCCAATACTAGCTAAGCTAGCTAAAATAGCTGTCGCTCCCAAAGCATCTAAATATGCTCCTGAAACAGATCTAGCCCCCTCATATGTCATGTCAGCAAAGAGGGATACAAATGATAACAATATAAAAACAATTAATGATTTCTTGCCTATATCTTTAAAACTCATTTTAAATTCCCTGAGGCGTTGAGTCCTTTTTGAAATATAAAAATTTATTTGGTTTATAATTTGCATCTTTAATCAATTTGAATTCAGCTATAATTTTAATACTTTTGGATTGCTGCCCTTTTTATTAATAGTTGTTAAAAAACTATGTTAGGGGTTTGGGCTTCATTGAATTTTCATAAAATTGTATTTTCAATCCTTAAACTTCACGGGGGTCATAGGGCAATGCCCCATTCATACCCCCTTTAGCTGGATAACCCCAAACCACAACAAAATAAGATAATCTAGCTATTGAAAGCAACAAAAATTTTCTTGTAAACATATTATTTAATTTTATTATTGAAAAAAATTATAAAATAGAAAAATATTAGCTATAAAATATATAAATTAGTTAAAATAATTAAAAATGGTGAAAAATTTGGGAGATGAATTAAAAAATAAGATAATATCAAGCTCAAATTTCGGATTAATAGGATCTATTTTAGTTATTTTAGGTTTAATACCTCAAGTGGGAAGCATTTTAGCCATAATAGGATTAATCTTAATACTAATTGCTCTATACGAGTTATCTAATGCTTATAATAATAGTTTAATATTTGATAATGCATTAAAGGCTATAATAGCAGGTATTATTGGTTTTGCAATCTTTGCTTTCGTTTCTGTTATATCTATTTTTACCATGGTTTCTCACGGCATTATTTTGGGTGCAGGATTAGCAATAGCTGCAGTAATAATTGCTTATTTGGTAATCTTAGCTTATGGATATTTCATTAGAAATTCTTATTATGAATTAGCAAAGTCCTCTGGCATTAAAAGGTTTGAGGAAGTTGGTAAATTTTATTGGTGGGGAGCCATATTACTTATAGTTCTAGTTGGTGCAATATTTATATTAATAGCAGATATTTATGCTATATTGGCATTCCACGAATTGAATCTAAATCCAATACCGCAAACAATAAACAAATAAAAAAATTAAATTTTATCAGATTTAACATATATAAAAAATGATAAAATAGCAGGCAAGAAAATCCATAGTGTTGCAGCTATCGTTACAAATGTATAATTTATATTAATTAATAGAGAAAATGAACTTGTTGATATTTTTTGCAATATCATTGATGATACTGCATATGGACTAATATATGCCAACCATGTTTTTCCTGTTAAAAATGATAATATTTCAAATATATCAAACAAGTAAAATATTAGGTAAAATGCAATAGATATCCCAATAAAACCTCTATAACTTATAGATGCTATTAAATAAAGCAATGAGTAAAAGCTAATAGAGCTTATTATTAATGCTGCAATACTAAATAAAATATAGCTATAAGTTATACTTGCATTTAATACATACGAAACAGCTATTGGAATTACTATACCGGCTGCAATTGATGAAATCAGCATAGCGATTAAGCCTGAAGTAAATCTTGATATAAAAAGCTGTCCTTTTGTTATAGGCCTAGACAAGATAAATTCAATTGCCTTACTTGATCTAGGTTTTACGAAAGCATCATTTATTAAAAATAATCCTAATAGAGGGAAAAACTCTGCAAAAACAGTTAGAGAAGAAATTAATGCACTTCCTTCTAATCCTTTACTTATCAACGAAGGTATAGTAAATGAATAATAGTTTGTGTAATTTAATTGCGTTGAATTGCAATCGGTATTTAAGAAAACAATAGGCTTTGAAGAATTCTGTTCTATATTAACCTTTTGGCTAAATAAGATGGGTTCTCCAACACTTGATAAGTTTAATAATGCTATTTTATATAATTCTTTTGGTAAAGAAGAAATATTTTTAATCATTGAAAGAGATAGTTGCCCATAATATATGTTGCAACTCCAATTTCCTTTTGGTAGGTATATGGAGGCATAAACTTCACCTGTTTTTCCCTGTATATTAACTACTGCCATGTTTGTTATTGATGCAGTATAATTAACGTTAGAAAGCTGGAAATTTAACGTTGCTACTCCTACCTCATTTACTCCTGTTAAGTTAATTTCTGCAAAGCCTTTTGAATTTGTTATAGCTGTTTTACCATTATAGAAAATTTTCGCATTTGAAATTATCTGTCCATTAGCGCTAATTAAATAACCCTCTAAAAGATAAGTTCTATTAGTTGATACAAAATTTGAAACAAAATAATAATTTGAACCTACCTCTATTTCTCTAGAAACTAAATAACCAGCTCCTATACCGGCTAATATTAAAAGAATTATTGCAATTATTAATGCTTTAGAAGATAATGACTTTTTTAAATCATATCTAAAAGCATAACTCACTTCAATCACCTTTAGTTAACCTCATGAAGTACTCTTCAAGCCCTCCGCTCTTGTTTATTTCTGAAACCTTATAGCCCAATTTAACTAATGCTGCATTTACTTCGCTTGGGTTTGCGTTTGTGTCTAAATCAAAAGAATTATTATTAATTCTATTTACTTTACCAAAAGATGATAGCACATCAATTAATTTTTCATCAGGATTTTCAACAACTACTCTTAGCGCAATTTTTGCCTCAGACTTTATTTCATCAATTGTTTTTATTGCCAAAATTTTCCCTTTATTTATTAACACTACTTTATCTGCTATTGCTTCAACTTCACTTAATATGTGGGAAGAAAATAAAACAGAGCAATTTGATTTTTTAAATTCTTTAGCTTTTTCCCTAAAGAATGCAATTCCTTCTGGATCTAAGCCATTTAATACCTCATCAAAAAGATAGTTTTGAGGATTTGATATCATTGAAACTGCTAATGCAAACCTTTTCTTCATACCTTGAGAAAAATCTTTAAGCTTTTTATTCGAGCTTTCCCATATATTAACTTGAGATAGCAATTCCTTTGCTAAAATTTCTGCTTGTTTACCACTTATTCCATGGTAGCCTGCTAAATATTTAAAATAATCAATTGCCTTCCAATCTGATTCAAAAACAGGTATTTCAGGTACCCAACCAATCCTTTTAGATGATTCAACTTTTTTAGAAATAACGCTTAAACCATCAATTAAAACATCTCCTTTTGTTGGTTTTAAAATGCCTGCTGCAATTTTTATTGATGTAGTTTTACCTGCTCCATTTGGGCCCACAAATCCAACTATCTCTCCTGAATTTACTTTAAATGTTACTTCATCTAATGCTTTGAATTTATTAAAAAGCTTTGTGACTTTATTGAATTCCAACAAATCCAACCATCTCTCCTGTCTTAATTTTTAATAAGTTTTTAATTTTAAAAAACTTTACCCCGCCCCTAGAAGGGGCTTGTCGTTCGCTTTATCATTTCTTAACCCCAAAATTATTGTCTTCTGGGCAAATACTTTGCTATAGATAATGCAACATCTCTTCTTGAAGAGCTTTTTATGTAAACGTTTCCTTCACCTTTAATATTAACGAAGAAGAGACCTTCATCACCAAATAACATTGTTTTTAAGTTTCCCACTCTAGAGATACCGTATTGTAACCCTTCATCAAATGCAAGTAAATGCGATGCCTCAATGTGTAATTCACCATTATTTAAATGTATTTGATTTACTTGGCCAACTGCATGTAAAAATGCTGAACCAATACCTTCTAATTTAGCTAAAAATATACCTTCCCCGCCAAATAAACCTGCTGTTAAGCTGCCTAATTTAGCGTTGTAATTAATTGATTTATCACAAGCTAAAAATGATGTGTGCTCAACTAAAAGACCTCTTCCGTTTAAATCAATTTTAACTATCTTTCCTGCAAGAGGAGATGAGAGGGCTATTTTACCAGGGCCCTTTGCTTCTAATAAGAAAAAAGTTGATCCGGTAATTTCTCTTTTTAAAGCTCCTAGAAAGCCTCCCTGCATTTTTGCATTCAATGATACACTGCTGTCTTTGTATATTATATGGGATCCATCAACATAAATCTCCTCTTCGTTATTTAATTCAGCAAGAAGATATTGCATTTCACTTCCAACAATTTCATATTTAACCAACTTTCCACCGTTAAATAAGTTAATTTTACCCATTTTTAAATTATAATAAACTTAAGGATTTGAAATAAGAGAAGAATTTTTAATATAAATTTTAAAATTTTAAAATAAAAAGTTTTTTGAAAAGTCGTAAAGTTATTAAAGCAAATTGCTAATATAATTAACAGAATTAAAAAGGTGCATATAATGAAAGTAGCAATATTAATGTTACCAAGGTTTTTCGGAGGAGGTGAGATAAGAACCCTTAAAGTATTAAGCTTTTTTCCTAAAGAAAATTACGTATTAATAATTCCAAAAAATAAGAAGTTAATGTTAATGAGAGATATTAAAAAGTATTTAAATGATAGAGAATCATTAGATATAGTAAAATTAGCATATGAATTAGAGGATTTCCATAGCATAGGCCATATAAATGAAATTGCGTATGGTCGTTATATAGCTAAGGTCTGCAAAAGGCTTAACGCGGATTTACTTTATGCACCTTATGATTATTCTGTTTTATCCTTAGGTATAAGATCTAGCGGAATGAAATGGAGTTTACTTCTTCAATCAATACCAGCAATAGGATCCTTAACTATAGAGGATGGCTATGGATTTAGCCTTTTCTTAAAAAATGCAAAACTAAACAATTTAGGTTTACTTAAGGCATTAAATGGTTATACAAATCTTAATTTGCTTAGTCTAGCAGCTCATGGAGTTCAACTTCTATCTGTTTCTAAGTCAATACCATATGAAATGAAAAAAGTAGGCATAAACCTTAACTTCAAAGTAGTTGATCCAGGGATTGGAGTTGAAAAGTGCAATTATTTAAATCAAGAAAGAGTCTATGATTTAATTTTTCATGCTAGGATTACTCCTGAAAAAGGCATTTTTGACTTTTTAAAAATAGTTAAGGGAGTTGCTAATTATAATAAACAAATTAAGGCCTTAGTTGTTGGTGCTGCAAGTAGTGAAATGGCAAAAGAAGTGATAAAATATACAGAAGATTTAAGGTTAGCTAAAAATGTTGAATTTAAATTTAATGTAAAAAGTAATGATATATTTAATTTATTAGCATCATCAAAGCTATTTATATATCCTTCTAGATCAGACGCTTTTCCGCTTGTAGTATTAGAATCCCTTTCCTGTGGAACACCTGTATTAGCATATGGAATACCTGCAATAAGGTTTAATTATTCAGACGCAAAAGCTGTAATTAAAGTCAAACCATTAGACATTAGGGGAATGATTAATCATGCTATTAAAATAATCGATGGGTCAGAAAAAGTAGTAAATGATGGTATTAAATTTTCAGAAAAGTATACTTGGGAAAATGTGGCAAAAGCTGAATGGAAATTAATAGAGTCAATTGCTAGTTAATAAGAATTTTTTAATAACATTATGAATTATTTATTGAAATTTTTGAAAAATGCAATTATATTTGATAAAAGTTAATTTTTGAAAAACGAGGAAATGATAAATAAAGTATAATGATTAATTGAATTATGTTAAGTGAATTTATTAAAAATTAGGGTAATCTTTAAAAGTTAAAAAATAATAATTTTTATCTATGCAAATGATAATTAATGTTAAATAACAAATAAAGAAACGAAACTGTAAATTTTAAGATTTTGACTAGAATTTATTGAAGAAATAAAAGAAAGCCTTTAAATTTTAATTTAAACAAAAAAGGATTTAAAAGCAAGTAATATAACAATTTTTGGGTAGTTAAGTTTGGATAAAAACTTAATCCAAATGAATATATTTCTAAGCCAGCTTTTAGAAAAAGATTTTATCTAGCTCCTGCCGGCGTTTCAATTTATATGATAGCATTAATGTAAAGTGCCTATAAGTATGATAAGCAATTAAACAATCTAGACTTTTTTATAACCAACTTGTAAAGCTTAAGGATCCTGTAGAGGAAATAAAAGCAGATGAGAGTCATATAGCATTATTAATTGATTATGAGTCAGCAATTAAAATAGGCTTGATAAGTGTTATTAGAATGATGAGAAAAATAGGTTTAAAACCATATATCTGTACTCGTATGAAGGGTAAAATGGCTATAGTCGGATTAAAGGATTATAGAGCGATAAAAAATCTAAATGAATTTGCTCGTTTGAAAATTTTAACCTGTAATCCCCTTTAGATTATTTATAAGTTCTTCAATAACTTCATTAATCCTTTCCTTAAACTTTTCATAACTGAAGTCTTTAGCTATATCTTTAGCTTTTCCTGAGAGATTACTAATCCTTCCACTCTCGCTTAATAATTTCTTTATGATTAAGACTGCCTCTTCACTGTTTTTATATCCTAATCCTTCATCTATTCTAGAGACTATATCTGTCCATCCTCC
>OFEH01000607.1_pt1 | contig 10561 bp, 13 predicted proteins | sample 1521031 | NCBI WGS metagenome assembly OFEH01 (sample SAMN05518350, study PRJEB24110) | hypersaline lake metagenome | isolation source: Grendel Spring, Yellowstone National Park, Wyoming, USA | place: USA:Grendel Spring, Yellowstone National Park, Wyoming, USA | collected 2011-11-16
TGCGCATTCTCACCGGCAGCACTAGGGTGGAGGTCAGAGTCTCCAGCAAGAGACCATATGAGCACTTCACCTCGCTCTTAGCAAGACTGCCTGAGTTTACCGAGAGGGAGAGGCGGCTGTTCATAGCCGGCTTCTACATGGCTGAAGGCGAAAAAAGCGGAGACGGGTCAGGATGTGGAATAGGGACATACAGCTGCTCAAGCTGATAGGTAGCTGGCTGAGAGAATTCGGCATAGAGAAGTTCAGCATATATCTCGACGACAAGCGACATGGAGTCTACGTCTTAGAGATCCCCAGTAGATACCGGCATCTGTTCTTCAACATATGGGGGTTGGAAACGCCCTGTGATCTTTACTAGACCTCCACGCGCCGCCCCCCGAGAGTTCCGGCGTGCATGAATGGATCAACGAGGTCCCCACTGTCCCGGCCTGGGGCCCGGCGAACCCACCTCTAGGTGCACAGTCCTGGGACCCCCGACGGGGCGAGAAGTCCCTGTGGAGCTTCACTGCAGCCTGTCGTTGCGGAGGGGCGGGGGATGCAGAGCGTAGGCAGGAGCGATGAAACGGGGCCTCCGGGTCCCGTGGATGCGGTCCTGGAACACTGCCCATTCTCCGCCCCTCCGCTAACCTGGGGGCGACCCCGGGGACAGCGGCAGGCGGGCAGTTCGGCTGGGGCGGCACACCCCTGAAAAGATATCGGGGGTGCCCTAAGCTCGGCTCAGGCGGGTCAGGACTCCGCCGTAGAGTGTAAGGGCAAAAGCCGGGCTGACTGCGCCCTTGAACGCGAGGGGCGCAGGCGGGAAACCGGGGCCTAGAGAACGCTCGTGCCCCCACCAGTGGGGGCCGGGCATGACAGAAAAGTTACCCCAGGAATAACCGGCTCGTCGCGGGTGAGAGTCCCCATCGACCCCGCGGTTTGGTACCCAGACGTCGTCTCTTCCCATCCTGGCGGTGCAGCAGCCGCCAAGGGTGGGGCTGCCCGCCCATTAAAGGGGAACGTGAGATGGGTTCAGACCGTCGCGAGACAGGTCGGTCTCTACCTGTCGGGGGCGTTGGCCGCCTGAGGGGAAGGTGCCCTCAGTACGAGAGGAACGGGGCGCCGCGGCCTCTAGTCTACCGGTTGTCCGGCAGGGCACTGCCGGGCAGCCACGCCGTAGGGGATAACCGCTGAAAGCATCTAAGCGGGAAGCCCTCCCCGAGACGAGGCGGCCGTTGCCCTGGGGGCAACCCCGGGGCACGAGGGCTCCCGTAGAAGACGGGTTTGATGGGGGGGCGGTGTAACCCCCGAGGGTTCTCCCGAGGGGGGAGCCGGCCCCTCCCAATCGCCCGAGCGTGCGGACGGCGGGCGAAAGGGCTTGGCGGCGTGGGGTTTTTGCAATCTCCGGTTTTCTGTTATGGCCGCAGTTATAGTTAAACCTGGTGCGCCGTAAGGCCGCCGCGTGTATGGCCCCTTATCATTCATATGGGTCTTCTCCGCCATTTTCCCCGTATGGAAAATTTTTGGGCAATGGTGGAGAAGGTGCATGGATAAACCCTGGCAGTATGGGGTAGGGGGTCTCCAGCAGCCAGGCGGCCAAACGATCTATGGTGGAGTTGCCGTCGGACCTCCGTTGGCGAGGTTGATGGATGCGAGGTTGATGATTAGGGCTCTCCTCTTGGTTCTTGTTGTGGCGATTGTGGTTTTTGTTGGCTTATATTTCATTGGCCACGGGCGGCCTCATGACCTAGGAGGTGCTGCTGGCGGCTCCACTGCCGCCGTTAACTCCACTGTGTTGGGCTACGCTGAGAGGGTTTTGGCTGAGGCGAGGGAGCTTTACGTGCGTGCCGTGGCTGCGAATGAAAGCGACCTGGTGGGCGTGGATCCTCTAGGGCTTATATTAAATGGCACGTTCATAAACAGCACCGCGTTGGCCGTAGGCCATACGCAGTACAGGTGCGTTATCCTGGCGGCGTGGCGTTTAGAACTCATGTTATGGATTTTGACTCCTCTGCGGTCGATGGGCTTGTGGATATGAGAGAGACTGGGGTGAAGTACCTCATGGGCCCTGTGATCTCTGGACTCCTCGGCGCCGATCCGCGCATGCTCGGCTTCGAGGTGGGCCTGCCGACTGGCTTTGGGGACGTGACCGCCGGCTCCTACGGCGCGCTGGCTGGGCTGGAGCCCAGCAGCAAGGGGCTTCAGATATACGTGGGGACTGGCCCCAGGCCCGACCTCCTCGGCGTGTTGCCTACCGGGAGGCTTCTGTGGGTGGAGGTGAAGAACTTGGACAGGCTGTCGAAGTACCCGCCGCCGGAAGGAGACCTAGACTATCTAGCTCTGAAGTTGGAGTTTCTGGCCGTCGCCGACCGGGCCCAACGCCTCCTCGCCTTCATTAAGGACGTCGGCCCCTCTAGGGCCTCCGCCTCTCTTGTCTCTGTCGTGGCGGCCTTCGCGGGGGCTGGGGCCGGCGGCGGGGGCGTGGCGAGCGCCTTTGCCTTCAGCCCGGTGTTTACGATGCCGGAGCTGTCTGGCAAAGACACGAAGGTGGTGTTTGTCATCGTGCTTTTCCGCGGCGGGAGGGCCGTGATCTACGACGCAGAAGTCACGCTGGGAAGTCTCGCTGACAAGTCCTTCCTCGGCAGAGTTTTCGACGACGCCGTTGCCGCTTTCGGCTCTGTGGAGAAGATTGGGAGTGTGGCAGATATGCAGGAGCTGGTGGAGGCCTATGTACAAGCACTGCCTCTGCCGAAATGAGGAGGGCGCTTGAGGGTCTGTTGGTGGGCTGGGAAGAATTCGCCGTTTCTTCCACAGCGCTGGAGGGGCCGGGGGCCTGGCAAGCCTACGAGGATCCGTCTAGAATCGCCGTTGGGATTTCCGAATGTACGATCTGGGCTGCGCACAGCTGGGGCGGCGACCCCCCGCTCTACGCGGCCGCTCCGCTTGCGAGGGCGGAGTGCCTCGCCGTGGAGGCCGACGGCGTTGTCTATACGCCTGTAGTCTCTCTCCGCTCTCTAGTGGAGCGGCCGGAGTTTCTAGGCTTCCTTATCGGGGAGGCGCCCGGCGCGTTTAGATGTAGGCATCTGTGGCCTCCTGCGGTTGCCGAGGGCCGGCGCCCCGTTAGGCTGGTGAGAGGCGGCGTGGGGCTGACGCCTATGGGCGCGGTGAGGGTTTTGGAGTTTCCGGAGGGGTACCCGGCCTATTACACGCGATCTGTTCTCAGGCTGTACGGCCTCGACGGCGGGCACATAGCCGAGCCCGTCTACATCCCCGGCGGGGGTGTTCACGTGGGTGAGGAGTTTGGGGTTTTCTCCGGCGATTTTCTTTTGTTGAAGTCCTCCCGCGGCGTCGACTACGCGCTTAACCTGATCCTGGGGGTTTGGGGGGACAGGTGGATTTTCCTGGGAGACGACGGCCTATATGAAGGCGTCTTTGTGCACACCGGCGGCGAGAGGGGCGAGGTGGGGTACCTCAAAATAACTGCGCCGTATAGAGGGGATGCGAGAGTGGCCGAAGGCCCGCCTGTGATCGGCGAGTTCCTCCCTAGGGACTGCGGCTTCTACTCCCCGCTCACGAGGCGTTGCTACAGCGATTGGAGGCTGGAGGTCGTCAGAAAATGGCCGCTTGAGAGGATTGAGGCCAGTGCCTACGCCCTTGTATTAGAAGAGCTTCTTAACGAAGGCTTGGGGGGACCGCCTCCCTCCGCCACGACGTAGAGGACATCGTAGCTTTTTGCTACCTGTCTCGTTTAGTAGCGTTTAGATGCTGGAGAAGCCCGTAGCTTCTGCGAAATGTGGTGAGATATTGCGGCATGGGCCTCGCCAGATACGTCGAGCTGTTTACCCATGTCAATCGTTTTGCGCCCTACTCCGGCATTTTATAAATGGCGCTCTCCAGGCCTTCTCCACGTACGCCCAGGAGGTCGAGGCGGCCCGCTGGGTCGGCATAGCCTCCGCCATAGTCGACATCCCCGCTCCTCAACAACAGGTACTGGCTAGGCAATAGACGGCTCGCGGTGTTGGCGGCCACGAACGGGGTTTTGTGGAGTTTGAAATGGCTTTCTACGGCTATCAACACGCCTTGATTGATCTCCTCGCGGCCAAGGGGGTTGTGGCGGAGCCGGAGGCTGTGCCTCTACGCAGCACCCTGAGGGCTCTGGTGCCGATTGCCGAGTCGAGATGTGCGCTGAGGAGGTGAGGAAGAGGTTTATCGAGCGGCGCTTGATATCTGGCGCTAAGTAGATAGTTGAGAGGTGTCTGGCTCAGTGCGCCGTGGGAGGAGGTAGGGCCTTGGGGGAGCGCGTTAAGATTGCTGGCCAGACGCCGCTCTTTTGATGTAGGCCACCACGTCTTCTACGTCTCTCCTCACCATCTCCTCGCTGGCGTATCTAGACACCTCGGCGTCTCCGTCAAGGCCGTTGTATTGGAACTCGTGCAGGTTCAAGGCCAGCTCGACCATTAGCCGTAGGTCTCTATCGCCAATTATGGCCGCCACCTCTCGCATCCTAGACGTCGGCATCACGGCGATGACCCACTCCCCTCTCTCCACGACTTTAGTGGGGCTCAGCCTGCGCCTGCCCGGGAAAGCGGCGACCACCTTATCCCTCTGCGCCGCGGCCACAGCCGCCAAATAGGCCTTGACTGCTTGGAATGCCTTGCCGGCGGCGTTTCGAACAACGCCGTTTTTCAAAAACTCCTCTGCGAGCTCCGCCTCGTACAAAGCCTCCTTTAGGCGGTCTCGCCGGTACTTCTCTAAATCCGCCCAAGGCTTTGAAAGAGAGAGCACGTCAATAACCACGGGGAAAAGATTTAAACCTTCCCCACGCTCCCCGCCACTTCAATAGGCGTTACGCCACATAACCGCCTCAACCTCGCTCTCTGTAAAGCCGGCGTTTCTTAACTAGTCAAGGTAGGCTCCGCCACACCACGGGATTTTCTGATCCAAGGGTTCACATGCCTTTCTACAGTCAATGAGGCGGGTCAAGACGTAGGGCTTAAATCCGCACACCGCTCTAAACTCCCACTACTAGTGGCGGCCGTAGCGATAAACCGCGGCGGGGAGCTGGCTACGAGAGACGATGATTTCGACATAGGGGAAGCCGCTAGAATCCTCGGACTACTTCTGAAGGTGACAACGCCGTGACGTCGCCTTTCGTCCACAGCGCAGAGCCGCTAGCGTCTCTTGGGAATTCGCCAGCCGAGAAGGAGGCCCCGACTGCGCTCCCCGCGGGCCTGCCGGAGGCCCGGCGCTTGGCGTTAGCTACGTCGTTGTAAATGTACAATTACGACGTTTCCCTAGCCAAGTAAACCCGTGGGGGTGGTGTCTGAACGCGACGTGGTGAGAGCGCTCGCCTGGAAAGCCTCGTTGACAGCCGCCGCAGGAGAGGCGGCCACCACCACAGGCCTGGTGTATATACTGACAACCCGGTGGAGCTCGCCGCGGGGAAATGGAGAAACGCCGTAGGGCGCGTCCTGGATAAAACCGGCGATTATACGGCGTTATTTCTCAACGCGATATAGTGGCGCTGTTACGCCGCGCGCAAAGCGCCCGCCCCCGGGCACACAAGCCTTTAAAAACAAACTTTTGTCTCTCCCCACTTCTGGCTATTATCAATATACGGCAACTGTCCAAGAGATGCGGGTAAAGATATTCCAAGCATTATTATGTTTAAAAGTGGTGGAGCATATTCGTGGTTCCGGTCTGGGTTGAGGTGTTGAAAAAGGTCTACCCCGCCTTGGCTAGGCACCGCAACGCAGTAGTTGGAGGTTCTCAAGTTTTCTATGTAACTCTCGGCCTAGCGCTCCCCTCAAAAGACATAGATATATTCATAGAAGCATTCAATCCGATGTTTCTATCCCGCATAATTGCAGAGGCGCTTGGCCTCGGCGAGGAGAGGTACGAGGTCTTTAGAAAAGGCGACAACGTAATTTTCCATTTCTTTGTTCCGGTAGAGGTGGGCGCCGTCTCTGTGGAGGTTATGTCGAGAACTCACCTAGGCAAGATTTCAGAAACGCCCCTCTTCAACGAGGTGGCCTTAGTGAAACGCGACTGCGTCGAGTACTGGACGCTTAGCCTAGAGGCATACGCGGTGCTCCAAGCCACTAGGCCAGACGGCCCTAGGGACGTAGACGTGGCCAGGTTTAGGCTGGTAAAAGACAGAGTCGATTGGGAAAGGGCCAGGAGGATCGCTTCGGAGCTGGAGGTTAGAGATAAATTTGAAACCTTTTACAGACTTGTACATGTATGACTTGATTGTAAAATACGTCGAGACGGGGGATCCCACGTTTCTCGAGAAGGCTGCAAGAGAGGCTCTGCGGAGCGGCGCCTTTCTAGAACACGTACTCGATCTGATCCTCATAACGCCTGTCGAAAAGCTCCCACCCTCCGCCCGGAGGCTGGCGGCCGGCGTTAAACATCTCGTGTCAACGGCCAACTGTAGCTCCCTACCCCAGCGGCTGGCGGTGCCTTGCGAAATCGCTAAGAGAAGGCTAGACTTTATAAAAGTGGAGGGGGAGGAGGTGCCGGAGGTCGAGGCGCTGGGCGTGGATAGGGTTATCTACGCCTTCTGCAAGGCGACCGGCACCGTGGTAATCTGACCCCCGCCCCCGAAGGCGGGGTTCCCGCCCCGCGGGGAGGCGCCCTCGCCTTCATGGGCCCCTCCGGCGGGAGTCGTGGGGCCGGCCATGGCCAGCGCCGCGGGCCTTAGGCTGGCCTGAAGCGCCTTGAGGGAACGCCAGACGACATATGCGGCTGGCCGCGGAATGATGGGATTCGCCTGTCTCACGGCTTCCCTTGGCACACCTCCTTTTCAGTCTCTCTTTAAATTTCACCAAACCGCCTTCATCCACCCCGCGGGGGCGGCCTTCCACAGCCGCCGGCGCATCTCCTAAACCCCACGCCGTCTCTCAACACGCCGTCTCATATGGAGGCGGGAGCCCGACGACGCAGACGTCGACGGCCACTGCGTCCAGCCGCGCGATCAGCCGCCGCCCCGGCGGGACCCCGCCTCTCCGCCCGGCGCCCGTTCCCACTATCCTATACGCGGTGCAGTGCGCCGGCGGGGTGGCTGTAGCTGGGCGGCTAGCATGTGCGTTTGACCAACGTCTTCGATCTGCCGAGTATCAACGTGGCGGCGGCCCCGGCGGCTCCCACCGCCAAGGCGTATGCGGGGTGTACTGGGGGCCCCTCCCACCAGATCCACACCTCGCCCGCCCCGAAGACCAGCCGCGCGGGCATGGACAGGACGCCGCCCACTAAGTTCCACAGGAAAATCCACACAACCGCCACGAGCCAGCTGCCGTGGAAGACGCCGCTCCGCACCCCGAAGAGCAAGGCCAAGGCCACAGCGACGAAAACCCAACCAGCGCCAACACCACAAGCCCAGGCGCCGCCATTGAGAAGAAGAACAACAAAAACACCGCGCCCCCCGCCGCCACGTAGACAAGCGGAAGCCTACAGGCGTAGTAGGCAATCTGCAACAACAAAAACACATAATACCCAAAACCCATAAACCCAACCCACAACCTAAACCCCCACCACAGATCCAAACCCACAAAAAAACCGTACACAAAATACGGAAAAGAAAGAACGATAGGAGACAAGACGAGAAAAAGAAAAGACAAAGAAAAACCCACCCTCATTTATTCACAACAACAGACAACATATCAACTCAACACAAACTGGACATTACTTGTCATCCTCATGCCAAAGACCCAATGCCGCAGATATTGCGTGTCAAGCGGCGCCCAGCCTACCGCGGGCATTGGCGAGGTGAGGGGTGACCACATGCACAGATTTCCCGTATCAGCCCCCACTATAACGTCGACGACCTCTAAGACTCTGTCTCTTGCAGAGACGCCCGTCTCAAACGCCACTTGGTAAAACTTGTCGTATATGCCGGCGCGCCAGTAGACCTCCACATACTCCGCGGTGGTTGACGTTCTTATGTCAGGATACAACAAGGCCCGCAGATCGAACACCCTGTCGATAAACCAACTCAGCGGGCCGGGTATTAAGCCGAAAAAGTCCAGCGCTGTCTTCATGGCTTGAGACAACCTGAAGGCCCACGTCAGCAACCAAGGCTCCTCAAACTTATCCCCCTTGACATACACATTGACAGGTCCTGCGAAAGCCCCAGCAGGCCTGACTCTAAACCGCACTTCTTTCATTACATAATCGCTCGGAGCCCCCCTAACCACGGCGAGGTAATCGGCCGCCTTTACGGCGGTCGAGCTGTATGTCTCTATGTTTGTCAACACCGCCGTATAGTTCACCTGGGGCAACCTAGCAGTATTACATGCTCTTAGCGTCTGGGAGAAGAAACCTCTTAAAACAAGAAATTGCCATCTATCTACGTTTTTGTCTATGTAGTTCTCGGCGAACCTATAGCCGGATATGTCGGCTCTGTATATCACCACTTCGGAGGCCGGGAGGCTGAACGAGACTTTTATCACAACGGCTTTGTCCCTGGCCCTGGCCTCGTCGTACCAAAGCCCCACTGTGGTTGGGCTTAACATTACTGACCTCCGCACGTCATATGTGCACAGGCCGTTGTTGTAGCTAAAGGCAGTGAAGGAGGCGGAGTCTAGACGAACGTGGGCGAGGTCTCCCGCGTAGGTCGTGACTGTCAAGGTGGGGCATGGAGGCGCGCTCCAAGGCACGTACACAGTCATGTCGAGGTTGAGCGTCTGGGCGTAGTAGCCGTCTGCCACAGAAAACGGGCCGAATATTAGATTCCTCACAGGGGGATTTAGTAGGTAGTAATAGACAGCGCCCCCGACGTTTTGCGATCTGTCCACAGGTCCGATGCCTAGGAAGTAGGCGCCGCCTGCGGCGGGTATTGCGTTTTTTCTAAACCCTAGGGTTGCGTTGGCGCCTACGACGTAGTCTCCGCTGTAATACGGCACGAAGCACAGCTCCATTCCGATAAACTGGTTGGGCCAGCTGAGAGGAATGGAGGTTGTGTATATGACATATCCATTTCTCAAATCTGCGGCCCACTGCCCCAGCAGGCTCCTCTTGTCCAAGGTGGCCGGATCTACAGCCCACACCTTCACGACCCCTCTACCGACAACAGCGCCGAGGACGTAGCTACTTGTATAGACATACCACGCAGTCCTCCACACATACGTCGCGTTGTAACCCACAGAAGCCACAGTAGGATTGTTCGGTATGACGAAGGCAGAAGAATCCGGCATCAATACGTTGAGGCAGACCTCGTTGTCTGCATTTATCCAGCCGGTGTACTGCCGGTAGATAAAAGCCCCGTCTGGGGAGACCACCGTCGTGGATTGGGTAGATGTTTGATATGGAGAAGGCCGCCAGCCTTCTCCTAGTTCTTTACCTAGAGGTTTTCTGGCGGGCGGCTTTGCCCACTCAGATCTGGCCTTGGGGGCTGTGGTTTTGGCGTCTGGTTTGAGGTAGCTGTATGTGGCCACCACGTCTGGCGGCGCCTCAACGAGTTCCACGACTGTTTCGTTGAGATGAATTCGTAGAATACCGCCTCTAGCGTTTGGAGGCGCCTTTGCCCTCAGCGCCTCCCGCGGCAGATATATCAAAGCCTTTTTAAGATTCCATATAGGTATGTCGACTGCGGCGTTGGCCCCAACCCAATACGCCTTATCTCACTCGCCCACGTAAGCCACATGCACAGGCTTGAACCCCTGCCCGTCGTAATATGCAAGAGGCGGGATTTCGAAATCCCCCTCTATGAACACCACCACGTCGGATCCCCCCGCCGGAGGCCACCCCCCTCCCACGACGGCGGCTCCGGCTAGAGCAACCATCAGCGCCATGGCCAAGACGTAAGTCGTCAATCTGGGATTAGCCACGAGCCAACTAGCAATCCCGTATTTTTTACATTAGACTTTTTCTAGAGCTATTTTCCATTCTTTTCCGAGAATCGTAATTATTGAAAAATGCAGTCGACGTCTCTGGCGTGGTGCGGATCTACCACGTGCAGACGGCTAACGAGGCTGAATTCGGAACCTCTAGGCGGGCCTCACGGAAGGCGCATTTCCCCCCACCCAGGCGGCCATTATCTCGACACGCCGACGCGGGACCGAGAGAATCCCACCCCTCAGCGCCATGCAATTCTATTATCATGGACAGGCGCCCTTCTTAAAGCGAAGAAACCGTAGTCTTAACACCTCCCAGCGGGGGTGGCCGGGCGGTCCAAGGCGCGGGCCTGCTAAGGTAGGCGTAGCGAGGCCCCAACGTGGTGTTTATCGACCCGTGGTGTTTATCATGTTGACCGGGCTCCTGTTTGACCTGAGTCCTGCACGTAGGGCGGGTCGGCTAGCGTGATTGCGGTTGTTGACTATACTTCACGGCCTCCTCCGCCTCCCATTAAGGGTGCAGGAATACGTCAAGAAGAGAGGACTTGTGAGAACAAAACACGGCCGGCTACCCGCCTAACCACGCGGCGAACATCGTCAGCCCTTCGCCTTAAGGACGCCGGCTCAGGGGGCTTGTTGCGCACATGGATCAGCATCGGCGGCTCTGCCGCTGAGGTGGCGTATTATAACCACTACCGTGCAGCCCAAGGGCCGCTATGACGTCGCCGCGGTCCCCAAGGCCCTAGAGG